>JGI24021J15306_10008627_pt1 | contig 12545 bp, 9 predicted proteins | sample Ectturendosymbi1_FD_15306 | JGI IMG/M metagenome (IMG submission 15306) | reverse complement strand
AAGGTCTGCCCGGAGTCGGAGTCGTTAAAATTTTCTACGACTCCGACTCCTCAGGTTGAAAATCCTTCCGACTCCTCGACTCCGACTCCACAGCCCTGCTGTGAACTCCTGTGTGCCAGAGGTCTGCATCTGCCTCAGTAAGCAAAAACCAATATGATCTTGCTTCAGGACAAAGCGGCGTTTCTTCAGCTGTTCCTCAACCAAAGCATAAACCTTAAAGAACATTTCAAACGCGAAGCACTTCTGGACATGTACAAGGCGCAACAAAGAACACTTCTACATGATATATTGCTCTGCAAGTGCAAAGGAAAGAAACTGGAATCGCTGAATTCTTCTGTGATCGAAAGGTTATTGAGTAGCCATTATTGTCAGTAGGTCAGTGTTTCTCAACCTGTAGGAAGTTTGGGGTAATTTGACATTTTTGATGGGTGATTTAGATGATTTTTTTTATGCTAAATTAAAATCTTTCAACTTCGTACAATGTACAGTTTTCGCGTGCATTCACGCGGTAATTCGTTTCACTTATAGCACCATGCCTTCTGTAAACGTCATAGTACCGGAGTCTCTTATCTGTCATAGACCGTAGTCTGGTGACTAGTAACCGCAAGCAGTATTGGCTGTAGTGAAGTCTAGTAGTGTAAGCTAAAAATTATTGAGATGCCTCCTAAGAAACAAAGCTATAAACAAGCTTTTGTGAAGTTTGGGTTTACAACTGTCGATGAGTAGGTCTGACCACTTGATTGCAAAACAGTAATGTCAGCCTTCCCTTTGATTATATTTCAATGGGCATTTCCGTGCAATTTACATGACGTCATTGTTGTGTCGTTTTATTATCAGTTGATTGCAAGGTTTGATTTGTTATTTTTTGAAAAAGAGGTAATTGAAATCCATCAGGTTCATCTCAGGGGTAACGATATTAAAAAGGTTGAGAACCACTCCAGTAGATGAACGTGGTCTCAGGCTGTTCTTCTTGTATTGTGTGATGTTGTCTCTGATATTTTTTCACCCTTTTGACCACACGCGTGTTGTTAAATGTCACTGGTTAAAAAGCAACGAACAAAGAAGCAAAGTTTCCGGTTTTTCTTCCTCCGCTTGAATTTTGTCTGAAACGGTAGGAAAAATATCCGAAAATCGAAAAGTGTGCTGTCTGTATTGAATGAGGCTTTCTCTCTGATTTTGCTCGCCCGCAGACAAGCTCCTGCGCCGCGGCATTTCACGAATCATTGCGTCATGTCACGCTCGGAAGCAGATTGCGAAAAGTGGTTAAGATTAGTTGCGTGCCGGAATTGTCTTTCACGCATTCGTCCCCACCATCGCTCAACGACATCGGCTATGACGTTGTCTTTCACTGACATGCTTGATTGACGTTTGCGCTCTCCCTATCGCAATTCTTGCACCGTCCCACAAAATTTGTGTTTTTACCCTTTTTTGAGGTGTTTGTCGCGTGGTTTCGTCTTCTTTGCAGTTTCAAACCAACCTATGCTTTCTGTCGCTTCTTAAGTTTTTTCTGTGTCATGTTTAGCATATAGACTCCTAACAGTCAAGTCGTGTGTTTGATAAAGAGTGCATAACAGAAACTTTGCGTGTACGTGTGTGTGTGTGTGTGTGTGTGTGTTTCCCTTGTGTATGTATGTGTGTGTTCGTATTTTCCCTGTGTACGCGTGTGTGTGTTTTCCCAGAAATAATTGAGTGGTTGTTTCAGCTGGAAATTTTGCAATATTTTTATGAAATCAATCTTTCTGCATCATGAGTACGCTAACAAACAATTCACGACTGAAATTTGCATTGAAGAGTGTCGCACGAGTTACTTGTGATGACAAATGATTCTATACGGAAAACAACCAAAGTTCGGAGCAGCAAAGTTTTTGGCATTGCAGTTCTGCTGCAGTCGAAGCCAGAACTAAACCCTGTTCTTGGCCAGGCTTCATGGCCTATGTTCGAGGCGCAAGCTTTGCCGTAGTGGAGACGGAATAGCTACGTTGTGCCAAAGTTTGCGAACGAAATCCCTGACTTCAAACTGATTAATTGTAATGATAGACTGAAAAGCTTTTCTTTCGCATTGATGACTTTTTGCCACTTCCATTTTATGACGCTACGTTTCTACGCCAAACCCTTCTACTCAGCTACATCGATCCCAGCGATTGGATAATAAAAAAGATGAGGCATTCTTCACATTTCGGTTTGAAAACTTGTTACCCACCTGTTCGAATCAGTGCATGAAAGTCATACCGTATTGTTTCTTTACTGCGGTGTGCCTGATGACAAGAAAACCAGTCTCCTTTCGTTTTTCGAATGGAAAAGCATTTCGGTCTTCTAAGTGTTGCGAAGTTGAAGGAGATCGTTGTTCCTTCATTAGCGATCGAAAACGTTTACTTTTTGTGACATTTATTTGTTTTTTGCATTTTTTTGTCGATCAGCTTGCAAGTTTGACGTTAATATCGTATCAAATTGTCCGCGTTTTGTTACTTGGTGCTAAAACACACTTTTATTAACGCCAAGTGTTCTCTAACCCCAAGTAACCTAAAGTGTTCTGCTAACCCCAAGTAACCCAAAGTGTTCTGTTAACCCTAAGTAACCCAAAGTGTTCTGTTGCAGCGTCATGCGAATGCTGCTCGGTGCATCGTACGGAAAAACCTCTTGTCAAAGTAATTCGACCTCACCAGACGGCCGTGACCTGGAACAGGTCTGTGCGCATAGTCCTAATAAGCAAGTATGTCACTGGACTAAGTGTTTGACCTGAAATTTTAGACGCGCGCGAAAAGTTAAAACACGTTTGCTACGTTTTGTAGCAAGCCGGATCGACCGGAGCAGTCGTTTCACTGGATCTGCGTGATCTTTTTCAATTCGCCATTCTCACGAACAAGAAGGAAACAGCACGGGTCTTGTGGAACAACATGGCCGACCAACTTCCTGCTGCGATCGCTGCTGTGGGAGTTTTGACGGCTTTGGCGAAAATTCCACATGCTGAGAGCGAGGTACCTGTTGAAGATTAATTTTATAATAAGCAAATTCTATAAGAAGATTAATTCTATAATTGAATAAGCACGAAAGAGCTACGAACCCACAATGCTTAAACGCCGATACGGTTTAGAGAAAGCTAACCCTCGTGTTGCTTGTTTTTCTTTTTACTCCGATCATAAGACCCGGAGCAGGCCGAAGCCTGAAATTTTCTTCTTGTCAGCGCGATTAAAGTGAACGCTGTTGCCCAAGGAGCGCGGATCGAACACGCAACTTCCCAATTGCAGGGCGGATACTCTACCACTGAGCTATCGACGCCATGTTGGTCGGGATTGCGTATTCAGATTTGTGGGAAATCCACTTTATCGTCCCTGCCAGTTGATGCTGCATTGGTAGACACTCTGCCATTGAGCTATCGCCGCTCCCGGTTTACTGATTTTGACTGTTCCGTGCATGCTGCTTGAAGATGAAGTAGGGATGTGTTGTCAAGAGCAGCAAAAAGTTACGAAGGTAGTCATAGGATCTCTGTGGACATGCACATGCAATGTGACATGAGCAAGAAAGTCAATACTGCAGAGAGCTTGTGATACGAGGGTGTAGCGGCATTGTCCACTGGTGGCTAGACCACAGATTTGAGTTGCCAACTATCAGTGATCCTGCAAGAAATACGTTCTGCGTGATGGCAAGTAGCGCTGATAATTTACGAGTGTTTCGTGTGGTCGTGAATAGCAGAAGAGCAAATTTAAACAGTTCGTCGGTGAACGACATGCTCTTTTTCAACATTGCTCTCAAAGCTGAGAAAGAAGTGTTCAAGGTTGACTACGAGGTTTCACATTTTCATTTTACATTGTTTTTTAAGAGATTCTGTTGGCTTTGAAATGAACCACTGAATAAATTGCTACTAGCAACGAAGCACGTTGCATGGGTTTTTAGTGGTTTCCCGTGACAGGTGCAGACTTGGAACGAAAACAGTGCGGGGGGGAGCACGTGCAGCTTAGAAGGCTGCGGGTTGGGAGCGGACAAAAATCTCAATCGGAGCAGGACTCTAGTGCCTTTACCAGCAGGTAATAAGTGCAACAAACGGTGCATTCCACCGAAATCACTGTAAAGAAGACGGTCAGAATGATCGCATGACTTGGTAGGGTGGACTAACACGCACGAAAAGTCACGAAAGTTTTTGTTTATGGGGAGCAGGAAGGACGGGGTTGCTTCCTGAGACGACCAGTTACCTTGTTTACAACAACACAACTCTTTTGTATCAGGAAGCCAGCCGAGATGATAAATAAATTTCTGTGCAATGACACGCTCGTGAAGGGCGCGTGCAGCTTGTGACAGAAATCACTTCAGCTTGAAACGCTCGCACGCCGCACTATCGTTTTGCAGGCTGCGAATAGTCGCTTGCTGTGCAAGCGTACAGCCGCCACCGAAGATACAGTTTTTGTCATCGACTCGCAACGCCCATTGTTTCACCGACCAACGAGGGCTTTCCGCATCGGCAATTTAAAAAAATAAAGTGAGCAGCGCAAAATGTCCCCCCGAGGGACTGTCGTGTAGGGCATTGTTTGAAAGGGCTTTCGATGCCCAACGTTTATTTTTAGGCTGTTGGTCTTTTTCGAGGCCGCCATTCTTGTGCCTCTGCTCCTGCATTGGTTCGAAATCCACGAACGCTAAGTTGTTATATTGTGTGGCGACCGCGCACAGTACTTTTGTCCGAAGGTTTGCGCCTCGTTGTGACGTCAGCAAAATCACCAAAAATGAGCCTGTCGCTTGAACCGCCAGGCGAAGTTGCTTGTTGAGTTTTGCATATCCATTTTTTTGTTTTACTGCGCTTGATTTTCGTGCTCACAATCTAAGTTTCAATCAGTTCAACACGTCGTCACTAAACATTACCCTGACAACGATGGTTTTATGTTATTTGGTACTTTTCAGAGGCAAGAGTTTCGTGACCACGCGGATGAATATCAACGTCTGGTTGTCGGTATTCTCACCAAGTGCTACGAAGAAGATCCTGATAAAACACGAGATCTGCTCATTCGCAAACTCGACAAGTGGGGAGGGCTGACTTGCTTACAACTTGCAGCGGATAGCGTAAGCCGGGAAATTGTCTCGCATCCAGCGGTTCAATATCTTTTGGATGAAATATGGTATGGAGGAATGGAAACTAGCACTGAGACATGGCGTCTCATACTTGGCGTGTTCCCGTTCGTTGCTGTCACGTTCAAGTTCGGAAACAAAAGCATCAATAGTGATTTAAAAAACGGTGAGTCGGAAGACAAAGTTTCCTACCACTGTTAAAGTAAGTTGTTTATTCTGTTTGGAACTCCTTTGCAAGTTGTCAAATACCGGAGGCATGAAAAAATGTGTCATGAAAAGTTGAGCGGCCCTCGCATGTCGTCTGATGTAGAACAAGGAAAGAAAGCTACAACTTTTGCGTAAAGCTGAATCGTTGTGATTTATCTTAACCAGGCACGAAATGCAAATGTTGGCGCATTAAGCAGTGTTACGTGCGAACGCGTGAACAGAACCAGCCAGCATTGGTGCACTTGGAAATATGAAACTATTTCTCAACTAAGTATTGCATTTTAAGAAAAACACAGTCGCTGTGAATCATGCTGTGTTTTGAATGCCGTGTTTTTAAGCTACATGCAAAGCACACGTGTGCAAGCAGAGGACAAGCACTGTTCAACAGTTGCGTGGGCGCGGTCATCCTGTCGAACCCCATCTCAAAACCGATCAGGCATAGGCGTAGCCAGGGGGGCCTAGAGGGCCATGCCCCCCTTCCCCCAAATTTTTGGAACATAGTTATTTTGTACTTTGAGAGGCGGTATCCCAAACAAAATACTGTTTATCGCCTAAAATCCAACATTCTGGGCCCACAAAAAATTTTTAGCCCCCTCCTAAAATTTTGGGCTGGCTACACTACTGCGATCAGGTTGATCATTGCTTGTAAAGAACGCTTTGCACGATTCCACTCAGGCTCGTTAATTTCGAGACTGCTTGCGACGATTTCAATATTTCTGACGAAAAACTCTGTTCCGTTCTAAAACTTTTACTTGTATTTCTAAAAAGGATATTTTAACAATAACACTAGTGAAGTTACAGTAGTGAGCAAACAAGATTTCATATCTTTCTCTGTACCGCGTGGGTTATGAGCTTCTCCAAAACGTGTGACTGAATGCGTGGCATTTGGTGAAAGTGAAGTTGCTCCAAAATTTAATGCATTCTGTTATCTTTACCTTCCGCACCCATTGTTGCGATCGGAAAGCCCGAGCGGCAAGTGCGCAAAGCTTCACACTGTGGCAGCAAGCAACAATAGAGATCACACGCCGCGATCACTCTGTTATTGCTTGTTCGCGCCACATATATATGGGTGTTATTCTTAATATACATCCCGTTCGTGGTGAATCGCACATTTAACGCAACGCCAACCGAGAGGCTGCAGCACCGTCAGCTGCTTTGGCTTTAATAATATTAATTTGGACACCACCGTCAGTTTCGGGGTCACAGGGAAAGGTACGAAGCGCCATCGGGCAGTGGAATCAAGTGGGTGTTTAGTTTCTTTTGGAATTTCCCGTTTTCTGTCCGATCCGGAGATGAAGCTCAGTTTCCGGCCGGAACGAAAAAACGCTAGATTTTCAAAACTCACTTATGATGACTTGGTTTCTAATGGCAGCTTGTTCTTGTTGAAGGCCGCGAGAAACCCACCGCTTGCTGCGACAGCAGTTCGAACCCAAGCCACGCGGACTCCACCGGTTACGGCAACAGCAATCCGACTTCTCCGGCCCCAGACGACAGGAACCCCACACTGTGGGAGAAGATGTGCCGGTACTTCAACTCTCCCGTTTTCAAATTCGGGTGCAGCGTGGTGGCGCATTTGGTAATTATACTTTTCTGCTACTCCTGCAGTTAGAAACGGCTCGGTAGGTAAAGTGATTGCAGCGTCTCGTTTATTTGTTATAACTGCGGCATTTCGAACGTGTTTCTTTGTTATGATTGTGGCATTTCGAACGTGTTTCTTTGTTATGATTGTGGCATTTCGAACGTGTGTGTTTGTTTTGCAAGGCTGGTTATCCAGCAAACTCGCCACATTGATCATTCGTTCCGAATCCTACGGACGCAGCGTAGATGGTCCAGCTCAGGCATGGGCATAATGCAGCCTGTTAAGCTTTCCCGTCTAACCCGCGGAACGCGACCAATTTCATTAAATAAGCCTATTTCATTTCTTAACAATCCCGTTTACATTAGCTTTGCACAAACAAATAATCCACCCATCTGCTCTCGACCCATTCCACTGTCAAATGTTCGATACCAATGCGGTCCGCGAGTCGGAAGGTTTGTCCGCCCCTGCTCGTGTTGATTTTCAAAACTTTCAGACGCTCAAGGCTTTGACTTCCAACCTTTGTGCGGACATCCACAACACTTCGGTCTCGTGGCACGGCAAGGCGCAAACGACCAACGTTCACTCGATCCAAGGTTGATAGATCCGCGGACAATGCTAGAGTTCAACTCTGGGCAAAAGCGAAGTTGCGTTTGGCGGTCACCGTCTGGCGATAAAGTCTTCACTGTTGCGCTCAGCTCATAGCGCACCTTTCAGCTAGTCGGTGCTCCAGCGCCAGTTTAACGTGGACAAGTAACCCTGGGGCATAGGTCAATTAAAGTCTCTGTTTGGCCGCATTTAACTGCTATCGGAACCTTTCTTAGGTTCTGTTTTTTGCATATACCTGTTCGCCGTTTGATTCTTTGGAAGTGAGCGGTAGCGGTAGCCAATGCCCTAATTTGAACCTAACGTTTTTTTTCAATTCAACCAGTTGTCATCCGAGGACAACAGCACCCGGAGATCTCAATACACTTAATGGTTCTCAGCAATCTTAGTTAGTTTTGCTGGCTCACCAACAAGCAGGGCTGTGGATCCGGAGCCCAAGCGATTTTGGATGGCGGAAGCAAAACATTTTTGATGGTGGAGCCGGAGCCTGGAATTTGGGTTCCGGTTCCACAGACAATTTATTGGGAAAGCGAGTGGTACAAATTTTACAATGGTTTTTAGTTTTCAATGGACCAAATCGTTCCGGAGCAAAAAAAATTTATATGCCCGGAGCCTAAAATTTAAGTTTCGGCTCCACAGCTCTGCCAGCAAGATCCGATCAGATCAGGTCACAAATGTAATCGCGCCACCTTTTCTTCATCTGCAAAGCGTTTCAGATAAAGCACGCAAAACGCAATCAGGTCATTTTATTCATGTGGGCAACTCCAGCCATTTGTTTTTTCTTCAACAGTGCTTCTTGTTGCTATTCGCATATATCCTGATCTTCAACTTTTTTCCATATCGGAGTGACGCCACGGGTTCCACCCTGGCAAGATGGGAGGCTCCATCTCCTTGGGAATGGGCATTGCTAGCGTGGGTCGTCGTTCGCGTCTTTGACGAAGTATACGAGGTATGTTCTTTCTCTCTCTCTGTCAGTCAGCGAGTGCGCTCTTGTTCATGAAAACAACATCGTGTTTGAAAACAACACGCTCAGGGGATTGCGTTGTTTGGGCATTTTTGCGTTTCGAAATCTTCAAAAAGGGTAAATCGACGTTCGTTTTTTCGCAAAAAAAGCTTTTCACCCGAAAATTTTTGTTGTGAATTGTGCAGATTGAAAGGCATGAGAACAAAAGCGTATGGCAACGCGTGCAATCTTGGTTTGCCAGCAGTTGGAACAAGATGGATTTGTTGGGCCTTATTTCGTTTTTTGTTGGATTTGGAGTGAGGTTGGTTGTTGCAAATCGGACTGTTGCTTTTTCTTTTCATTTCCTCGTACGAGTCACGCCAGATTCAATACCAGGCTCTATAATCTGCATCGGAGCGTGGTGTGCAAAGCTTTCCGGTACGCAGTGGCGCATTCTTGTGAACATGCAAGCTTCACTGGTAACAAAACTGCTGGAATGTTTGCTTCAGGATCAGTATCCGGACGGGATGCTGTCGAAAATACAAGCCTGGATGTGAAGTTTGAAAATAGGCACCATTGCTTTGTTGCAGGGGTCTTAAACACTTGGACAGCATGTGGCCCGCGAGGGCGTTTTTTGCGGCCCGCAATGCTTTTATGGGAATTTTCAAATAACATTTACGTTCTTTAGTTTGTTCGTCAGTGTTTAAAAGTGCTTTGCTAGCAAGTGAACAAATTCCTTTTAAACGAAGGTAGAGACGGGTAGAAATGATTTGCCTACAACACATGATACCTTTCGCTGGAAATAAGATCTAGACACAGGCATGTGCAACCTTTTTCACTGGCGGGCCACATTCGATTTTTAGGAAGTTATCGCGGGCCGCACCAACTTTTGTGGGATGAAACTTTATTCATTCTCCTAAAAAATTAGTTTCTAGTGGTCACTCAACAGATATGGAATATATGCTGTAGGCTAATTTCCTCTGTTTGAAACTACCAACGACATGCCGGCGACAGGCTTATTGAAAAAGATGAGACATAGGATATTATGAAGTCTCTCAATTCAGTCAAACATAATTTACTCATGCATATCGTCACTCCGTCTCTATATGTTGAGTCTACTAATGCGATGCTTGATGTTGAAGGTCTTTACAGAGTTTCGGAACATTTGCTTTCATAGAACTGCAACTCGCAGTTGACCAATGAAATGTTGGTCTGACAATTGACCTCTGTGCTTTCCTTTGCAATGCTTCATCTTTGAAAAAAATTGTTCTTAACGACAGGTGCTTCCAAAAAGTGAAATGATCTTCAAGGCGTGTTCGGCAAGGTTCGAATGCTTCCCTCGAACATAATTTTATGAAAGCTTACAAGATCGTTTTCCCCAAAAACTCTTTTCATGTCGTTACCTGACTGCAGATCAATCAGTTCAAGTTTAGGGTGATCCGGGCTTTGATCTACAACTGTCTTGAAAGGGTCACTAAATATACTGTATTAAAATCTACTTCAAGGTTTCGAAAAATCCGAGAAACGATCACCAAAAACAGCACACAATTTTTTAATCATTGTACCATATTTTTCACAATTGATAACAACTCCTTCCTCCTTTCGCGATTTCAAGCATGGGAAGTGTGTAAGCGCGGAGTTACTGAACTGACCATCAAAAAGATCCAGTTTCTTTTGGAAGAATGCAATGTGCTCAAACATTTTGTTTGCTAGTTGTTTCTTTCCTTGAAGTTGCCCATTTAATTTCGATAGATGTGTTACATCGGCAAGGAATGCCAGGTCATTCACCCACTCTGCGTCGTTGAACAATGAGACGTCTTGGTTCCTACTTTCCATGAAACACTTAATTTCACCCTGAAATGCCAGAATCGTTTCAAAGTGTCTGTCCTGCTTAACCAACGAACCGATGAGAAATACGTACTATCCGGGCAATGGCATTCAAGTTCTTCCAGAAGAACCTTGAATTGTCGATGGTTTAATCCTCGAGAACAAATGTACTTGATACAGTGAACAACTTCTTTTATGATATCAATGTCATTCAGAGCTTTGTTGCGCAAATTTTCTTGGTGAATAATGCAGTGGTTACCCACAACACTTCGGGCTTCGAATGCTTTCAAAAACTCCTTGATAAATCCATTGTGGTTCCCTACCATCGCAGGTGCCCCATCCGTCGTGAGTCCAGACAAGTTCTTAGGATACAATCGAAATTTTTGAACTATCTTCAAAACTTCCTGGGCAATATTTTCACCAGTTGTCGTTGACTCCATGCTAGCCATGTCTAACAATTCATCATCGACTTCAAAGTCTTCTGTTACTCCGCGTACGAAAACCACCAACTGCGCAGAATCACTGATGTCTACACTCTCATCTACTGCTAAGCTGTAATGCGAGAATTTTCTTTTTCTTTCAGCCAAAGCAGCTTCAAGATGACTTGAGAGGACATCGATTCTACGTGCCACAGTGAATCTCGATAAACTGCAGTAGTTTGCTCAATTAAATACTTTTTATCAGGACATGCCTGTTCAGCAAATACCATCAGGCAGTGCTTGACAAACTCACCGTCACTGAAGGCTTTTCCTTTCTCTGCTATTGCTTCACTAAACTTGAAGCTCAATTCAGTCCCAAGCTGACTGTCGTTTTTGTAAAGGGATATCATTTTCTGTTGTCCCTGCAACGACCTCTTGACATTAATTTTCTTCAGACAAGCCATGTTATTTCGGCGAATCAAGCAAAGAGCCATTGAATTTTGTTGAACAACAAAATACTTCACAAAAACCACTCGTTGTTAAACGCCCGCCCTTCACCAACAAGCATTTTTTGTTTTTTCCACGCAGACATGCTTCGCATCAAAGTGCCTATCTTTGAGATAAAATTACAGTTAAAATTGCTGCTTTTATGAACTGCAAAACAAATACTATTATTATCATTGATTGCCAACCTTTCCAACATCCTGTTTCCCTTGTCCTGATGCGCATTTTTTTCACTCTCCCTACATTCCCAATACTTGCAAAGCCGCAAACAACATCAGCATAAAAAATCGGGTAAATGATGTCAGACGAATCAAGCTGAAATCCTTTCCAACAACACTACTCAGGCTAAAATCAAAACTAATAATCCTCAGTTCGCATCGCACGGACAACTGCCTGCCAGGTCCTGACAAATTGCTCGAACGATTTTACACAGCAAAGTGCCAAAGCCTCTCTCATTTGAATCACTAAGAAAAAATTTTACATCACAAAGAGCTTAATCTCCGCTGTGGCGTAACAATTACTAAAGGCGCGAAAATTCGTATTCGCTTCGTGGTCTATGGTTCTCACTCTCGGGTAGTTGAAAATGTTGCAGGTCCTTGTTCGTGAACTTGAAGGGCTGCAAACCTCTGAAATGCAAAAGCTTGTGGTAAATAATTGTGAAATGAGTGGCACAAAAAAGTGAGGAATATAGTTCATTTGGAAATACCATTTCAAGTCATGAACAATACCACGCGGGCCGCACCGAACAACGCGGCGGGCCGCGGGTTGCACTTGTCTGAATCTAGAAGCTGTTTGTAGTAAGGTTTAGGTACCGCCATTGTTGCATCATAATGCGGCCTTCGGGTTACTTTATAAGACCTCATTTGGCACTTGGAACTATAAGCAGTTTGAGTTTGAGACCCCTGCTTTATAGGTTTCCATTATCAATTACCAGTGCCCTGTTTTTATTGGATTATGCAGTTTTCTGTACAAGTCAGCGTGCAGTCTTTTAGCCTAAGATTTGTATCATATATTCTGCTGCATCGCCAATCATCTTCCGTATATCTTTCCTCACTTAGTCCGTCTGTCTCTTGCTGATATTCCCGGCCAGAAGTTTCTGCTTAGATCATGTTCACTCGTAAATTGTGTTGAAAGTCGGTTGGTCAAAAAAGGGGAATAAGCCCTGACTGGGAAGCTGGTGTAGACCCGTCGGCACGGGGGGCTTTGGTGGGCTTGCCAAACAAAGTTCCAAACCCCGCAAATTGAAGCATGAAACTGTTGCGATCGGAAATCCCGAGCGGGATGTGCGCAAAGCTTCGCACCGTGGCAGCAAGCAACAATAAAGATCATGCTCGCAATCTCTCTTACTATTGCTTGCTCGCGCTACACATATGATGGTGTTATTCTTCACGCACATCCCGTTCGTGGTGAA
>JGI24021J15306_10008626_pt1 | contig 12546 bp, 9 predicted proteins | sample Ectturendosymbi1_FD_15306 | JGI IMG/M metagenome (IMG submission 15306) | reverse complement strand
TTATCGAGATGACTTACTGCGCATGAAAAATTATCGCTATGCATGACGTATCAAAACACTTGTTCTCTGTGTATTATTGTATTGATGGATAAAGCGAAGAGATAATTGAAAAACGATTCACTAACGTTTCAGCCAAAGATTATTGAGACTTGTGAGCGCGTCTGTGGTTGTAGAGTTGACTATCCTGCGTACACCTTATGTCGACGCCTTTCTCTGTTGATGTCGAAAGACGTGGATGCACTTTACCTGCTGTAGAGTGTTTTATTTTCTTTAAGCATTTTAAGCCTTCAGCTGCCGAACGATGCATTAACTGAATGTATGATTGACTAACGTTCAAGAAACTGTGTTGACGTTTACCCTTAAATAGGCGTATCACTAACCCTTGTTCTTTTGTTTTTCGTGTTTGTGTTGCAATGTTATTTGAATAGGGAACTGAAAATCTGACCTGTGACGCTGCCACAAAAGATCTTCGAAGTATTGGTGTCCTCGGCCACGGAAATTGTCGATCTATTGCCTAAAATTGATTCGTTTTTGTCACCTTTGCGGTGACTAGTACTTGCATACAAGTAAGTGCATCATCGCAAAAAAAGCAGAGACCAGTCGGTTGATTCCTCGAAACCTTACAGCAAAACGTGCTTTTAATTGGGTTCTATCGTTTCTTCAGCGCCAGTCAAAATAGTTTTTTTATTTATGATGAAAGGTCAATGTGTCTGTTAGATACGCGCAAAGTTTAAAGCACAAAGTTGTATCACATTAGGAAAGTCGCATATTTTTTCTCAACAACATAAGCGAGGAATCAATTCGCCAAACTTTGGTAGTTGGTTGGGATGGAACATCCAGTCTTTGCTACGTTGCTGAACCAATGACTGAATGTTCATTCCCGAACAACTGCTCAAACATGCTGAACCAAATGCAAAGAAACAGCCTGGAATTCATCAAACCTTATTCTACGGTGTCATTCCTGTGATGTGTTATGCTTTCTGCTGTTACCACGCTGTGAACCGTTTCTGCACTGCTCGCTGTTCAGCGAACATACAGTCAAAGAAAGCTTTTTCGTGCCAATGACACTTGCCGAGAGACATTCTGTGGTTAGATCAATTTCATGTTATCGTTAAGATGTTTGATGAAACGATCACTGTTTCTCATCACTGTTCAAAACGAATTGCTTTTTGCGGTACGTTCGAGGGCGGCCTGTGGCGAGAAACTGAAGTCCAGCTTGTCATTGTACGATTTCCTAGAAATTATTCTCTGACGGCAACATGTTTTTTCATGGGCAGTTTTGCTTCAAATCTTTCCAGATTAGCCGCTGTCATTTCTTTCAGTGACTGTCGATAAATTTTTGTGAGCAACAATAAGGTTACAACATCCACATTGACTACGTACAACGTTGTTTCTTCAAAGCAAAAATATTTTGATAGTTGAAATGCATATACATGTGTTTGGACAGGTTGATCTTGACACAGCATAGACTCCGTAGTTTTATAATTTACGTAAAACTGCATTTTTGTTGTTAGAGAAAGATAACAGCAATGGCATTAGTAACTGTCGATGATTTGTGGAAGATTTGGAAAACACCAAAGCGTGTGGACGAACTTTTCCCACGATGGATCGACGACTTCTCCCTGGAACCAACTATCAGTGAAAACTTTGATGATGAAGACTTATTGACAGTTATATTGAAGTGGGCATGGCAAACGTCATTGATACCTAATGCTCACCCATTTGTTGTGCAATGTGATCTGCATTGGAAAGCAGAGAAAAATATAATCAGTATTATTTGTGAACGTGGTGAAATGTTTATATCCTCGTGGCAAAAGTTGTTCAAAATACTTCCACGGAACGAAACAGATCGAACTGGTTGCATTGCTGCATTACATGTGCATATATTCCACCCAAATGGACGTAAATGTTCCATATCAGATACCTTGCAGATACTCTGTAAAGAGAGTACATTACATTGATGACACTCGTAGACAAAAACATTTGTGTGTTAATCGCTATTATCGAGATGACTTACTGCGCATGAAAAATTATCGCTATGCATGACGTATCAAAACACTTGTTCTCTGTGTATTATTGTATTGATGGATAAAGCGAAGAGCTAATTGAAAAACGATTCACTAACGTTTCAGCCAAAGATTATTGAGACTTGTAAGCACGTCTGCGGTAGTAGAGTTGACTATCCCGCGTACACCTTATGTCGACGCTTTTCTCTGTTGATGTCGAAAGACGCGGATGCACTTTACCTGCTGTAGAGTGTTTTATTTGCTTTAAGCATTTTAAGCCTTCAGCTGCCGAACGATGCATTAACTGAATGTATGATGGACTAACGTTCAAGAAATTGTGTTGATGTTTATCACTAAATAGGCGTATCACTAACCCTTGTTCTTTTGTTTTTCATGTTTGTGTTGCAATGTTATTTGAATAGGGAACTGAAAATCTGAACTGTGACGCTGCCACAAAAGATCTTCGAAGTGTTGGTGTCCTCGGCCACGGAAATTGTCGATCACTGAACGACGTCCGAAAAAAGAGTTGAACTTCGACACTCCCGGGCAAGTTTTCGACCAATCGCGTTGCAGTTGGTTGGGATGGAACATCCAATCTTTGCCACATTGCTGAAGATAATAGCATTGACTGAATGTTCTTTACCGAACAACTGCTCAGGCTACAAAAGCAAAATCCACCTAAAGTGTTCCCTCCAAGAAATTTTGGACTGAGCAAAATTTTGATTCAGTGAGCATGGATACTTCATGGCTGAGTTATTTGAGTTCTGTATGTATTACAAACTTTATGAATTATTGGAATAACCTAGGGCGACGATATTTTCATCAGGAAAGAAGAGGACAATATGCGGCTGTCACTTACTTGACTATACTATCTGTCGTGGTTTGCGGCGGGTTTGGTTTCCCGCAACATAAGTGTCGACTTTGAAAGTGTCGACATCAGCGATGACCTCGCCGCTGAGCGACATTGGTTGAGCAACGTCTCATCTCCAATCCACCCATTGATCCTGGAAGTACCGCGTATCTTCCAACGCAAAGATGATGACCCATCATGACGCAGCACAAACCGAAGCAGGGACGGCGCCAACACCCAAAGAACCAACAACCAATCACAACGCCTGAAGTCTCCCCGTCGCCCATTTTCCATATTCAAACATGGCTCGAATCTACACCAAGTCTCATCTCCAGGAACTCGTCTTCAACAGCCCACCATCCAAATTATAAAGAAGAAACCAACAACCACCGCACGAGGATCGAAGCGCTACCGACCAACGCTGATTGCGCTATCTGGAAAAATTGTATGAACATGCACTTGTGTCCTTTCCAGCAATTCAGCTCGACTCCTAGCTCTTTAAATCGCCCACTAATGAACGCTGAAATGTAAAAACCGATGTTCTTGGCGATTTTTTTCTGTTTTGGCCTGATGCAGGGGAGATCGTGTTTCCCGCTGACATTCGGAAGGCTCTCCATTGCTTTGTTGTCAGTGGGGTCAGATTAACTTTAGCTTAAACGTGGTGGCCGAGCTCCCACTAAAAGCAAAATTGAGGAAAACTGTAGCAATGGAGCGGCTTTCTGGTGTCTCGTGGGCGGTGTGGGCAAGACTACAAAAGTTGCAAACCCGAAATGCTGACAGGAAAAGCAGAGCGATTTGGCGTGTCTTTGACAGGAGCGGGCAAGGGCATGCCGGGTCGTCCATTGAAAGTCTTTCCCGGTGTCTCAGGAGCCCCGTAAAGCAAATCGTCAGATTTTAGTCCAGGGTTCCTGAATGTCGTGATCCCGGAAATAAACTGAAGCTTGTGGTTTCATGCGCCATTTTGTATTGAAAAAAATTCTTTTCGCAACTTAAAGTTTTCTTTTGGTTTTTGTGCGTTTTTAAGTTCTTTTGTCGCCCGCGCGAATAAAATACTTGTGCAGTGAGAAATTGCTAATGCCGCCGGCTCTGATTGATGTGTTTACTTTAGTTTGATAGTCCATTCTCTCATGTCGTCAATTCAGCTGTTAGATCGCAGTGTGGGACGACTTTTCCCCTGGGTCTTTCATGCGCCAAAAGTCTTTTTGGGGACTGCTGCTCGTTTATCGGGGTCAGGGGCTCTTATCGTGTTCGGGGGTCAAAAAAGTTAACGTTAAAATACGACGTAATATGTGTCAACTGTGAACTTTACACAACACTTTCTGCACTTAACAAGTGAAATGAAAAATACTGATAATTTTTAAGCATTTAAATGAGACCTCCAGTGTGGACAATGTTTCAGTCAAATCACACAAAATAAAATCCATCACTTTTCCTTTTAATCCCATGAATATTTTGCAGTTTTGTAAAGTTTTTAAACAATGTTGAATCACTTTGACCTGCTTGCACGAAATGTTTCAAAATTTTGCACCAGCTTTAAATGGACTAGAAACGGAAAAAACTAGAATTTTTTTTCTTGCGTTCGAGGCATTGTGACTGCATCAAGGAAAAATAACCCCACTTTAGTGTAACGAGTCATAAAGCTGAATGTAGAAGGCGAAGCGCAATCTTTTGCAATTTGCTGAAGCATTCAATGATGTAGCAAGTTGCAAAATATTTTGCACATCTTTCATGTGTCATCATTTTACAATGAATTGCAGTTGTTTAGAACAAACAAAAATTTTAATATTGGTCAAACGGTTTAGTTTCTTCAATAGCAGCTTTTTTCCCACGTACATACTCCTCAAATGACTCAATGGTTTCCCATTCAGTTATTTGCAACTGGAGCATCTACTCAAAGCATTTCAAATCGGAAAATAAAGTGGTCCATTGATCTAGATATGCAACAAAACATTTGTGCAAGAGAGATACATCTGACATTAATTTTTAACATTCACGGTCATTGACTTTTTCTCTGAGATTTCTTGCTACTGATTCAACTTCGCTTGATATGCACATTTGATTCTCTATTTAGAATCGTTGACGTAGCAGTGACGACAGATGATTTTGCTCATTAAAAGTAGCCACAAATGGTTTCAAATGTCTTAATTGTATTACATTGAATTCGGTCAGAGAAGTCGTTTCAGAACAACAGAAAGCTTGTCGATGGCTATATCACTTTATCCTAGCTTGCCAAGCATGCTTCAAATATATTCAGCTTTACAATCATAGCTCATAGTTCATGTCCACCTGAATAGCAGTGAGAAAGAAGTTTTTGTTTCCATGTGCAAAAAGGCACAACAGTCCTTTCACTCCTTTGTGCGCACTGTGCAAATGCAAACGCACTTATTGCAGATTCAAATTTCAAATTCAGATTCAAATTCATTTTGTTATTTTCTGAAAAAGGGATACTTCTGATATAGTTTTTCATTAAACTACCATTTTCTTTTTGGCTTTACTGACCAGGTACCAATTCCAGAAACTACTGAACTAAGCTATATGTACAATACACTGTTTCACCATATCACGGATCATCAGCAAAGCTAGTACAGTAAAATAGAGTCGGCACTCCAGTGCTTAAGTGGTTGAGATGCTGCAAAAAGATTTACCACTGTTACGTAACGATTTTGGGCAAGCATTCCCGCTTTCCAAGGAGAAAAATTAACTCAACTAAAACTTTGGTTGATTTGACAACTAGGAGGACCTCCCATAAACTAGACCACGCCATCAGCTCGTATCTTGTTGGAGTTGAATAGGGACAGCCAGGGCCGGATTAAGGTAGCGCGGGGCCTGTAGCATTTCAAGAGTGCGGGGCCCTAAGTTAAAAAAGCACATCAACACCTGCTAAATCATAAGGCGTGTGGGCAAGGCATCCATATTACCAGCTTTACTCTCTGCATGCTCTATCCAGTTCGCATCGTGACATGACACTCTGTGCATGTGCTGACCGCCAGTGTTGCCAGATAGTTGTGACCTAAATCTGCTAAATGGTGTCTCAAAAAACTGCTAGATTCGGCTAAAAGTCTTGTCACAAAATTCCGGCTAAAATCTGCTAAAAGCAGTGAAATTATGTTACAAAATCTGTTATTTTTGAGATGCGATTGAAAGAAACCTATAAACTTATACAATATATTAATTTTTCGTCCTACACTCGCTCTCAATGAGCATGGGATGAAAATGACGGTCTTGGCCACCACACTTTTCGGCCAAAATTTTCTTCAGTCAACATTTTGAGCAACGTAACTGCAGCTTACCTCGTTTTTGCATGACAACAGTTTTTGGGCAACTCTTTCAAATGGTTGCATGTTTTTAAACAGTAGAACAATGCTCAGCGATAAACAATCTGAGCATAGCTTCGGCCCTACAACTTTCTAAGTCCGGTCTTTGTAACTTACAAACTTTGTGCTACATCAGGCGGCATGCAAAAAGTTCTTTAATCTCATATAAGTTCTTTTGCTAACAGTTATGCCGTTTAAGCTGACAATGTTTCGCTATGATTGCACTATTGCAAACTTCGCAAAAGGTTTTTTTTGAACAGCAGGATAGGCAGTAGGCACTGAGCCAACTTGTAAGTTCTGAATCTTGCAACCATATATGTCAAAACTTTTGGCAGCTTTGGTTTACCAGGACGTTTTTTACCCTACATTACTACTTACTAGTGCAACTGAAGCACTTGGAAATATCGTGCCGCGGGATAAAAACATATTCTACCAATGTTGTTTTTTTACCTAACGCCACTAAACACACAAGCAAATGATTGGCTTGGCTACACCAAGCCATCTAATTACTTGTTATTATGATACAATTATCTGCTTGAAGCAGCTTCGTTACATCATAATAAAAATTCCAAATAATTGCAAGCAGCTGGTTGTACTTTATCCTGGTGTTACCCAATTAAAGACGTCATAAAGAAGAGAAGTATAGTTTTTGATGAAGATGTAAAAGTTTCCATCTTGAAAAACTGTTGAAACAGGTTTTTGGTCATGAATTTGTTACCTGCCAAACGGTTGGTAAAATCCTGCTAGAAAATCACCTAACTGATAAATTGAAATTTTCAGCTAATATTGAGAATATCCTGCAAGATTTTGTAGCAAATCAGCTAAAATGCAACACTGCTGACCGCAATCATATGCTTTTTGTTACGTAACTGTACAAAAAGATTCAAGCAAGAGCTTCTTCACACAGACAGCGTTCAATCGAAAATCTTTGCTTACTACGTATGGCAAATATAGCAAAATACTGACTTCTTAGACTGAAAAAATTCTTAAATATACTGTGATGTAATAAATAAGATTTATTACAGAAGACCGCGGGGCCTCCAAAAGCGCGGGCCCGTAGTAATTGCTACATTTGCTACTATTGTTAATCCGGCACTGGGGACAGCTTAACGTATGTAAAGGCAGTGTAATATAGCCATGAAAACAAGAAATGAAAAAAGGAAGACACTTTGACATTTTGAATGTCCTCCGAAGACAATTCATTTTTCATGAAAAAGGAGGGCGTATGGTAGACCTACGATTCAGCAGGCCCGCAACCAGAGGGGAGGCAATCGGGCAATTGCCACACCCGAAATTATCAAAAACGTAAGTACTTGTTAGATACAGCAACAAGTTTACATCATTTTGCCCCCCCCCGTAATAGATCAGTTGGTTGCGGCCCTGCGATTCAATATAAAATTTTGTCAGAATACGAACACAGTACACATTTAATTTAAATATCGTCTGAAAGAGCTATGCGACATGCTCAGAAGCGTTTTGCTTCTGCTGGTATTTTACTTTTAAATCTGGAATGTTACAAGTGCGCGAGAATGAGATTTCACTGCGCAAATGGTCTGGTGTTTTTGCGCAGTTGATCGCCTCAGATGGAACACTGTACACCATCCAGTAGGCCTACAGATCGTTGTTTCATGCTTCGTGCAGTTTTGTTTCATGCACAGAACCAGAGACAAAGTTTTAGGGGGACATTATCCTAGGATTACCTACAGACACAGTGTACAAATTTACTATGCAAATTTAATTATGATATTATCCCCCCATTTTGACAACATCACAAAAAGATCGTACTGCGGTTGAGTGAACATGGTTACGTGAACGAAACACAAACAATAATATGATATTTTGCGATATTTTACACAATGAGACGTGGATGTGTATGTTACTTTTTAATGATTTTTATAAATCATCACTTGTTTGTCCATTTTAATATTTTTTTATATTTGTTTTCCATTATAGTTGTTAAGAGAGACCTGACGTCCTTGTTTACCCTGCTTTTTACTCAATATTCACAGTATTTCAACACCACCGTGGTTACACTTTCGTTCTCGTGTGGCATTTTTTCGCATGTGTCTACCGTTTGCCCTCGTGAAAATTTGCTGCTTACCTTTCATCAAACATGGGCATTGCTGGTACTAGCAGTTGAGCAGAAACCGCAGTTTTTAGTGTTTACAATTGGTTTGTTCTGAAACATATGCAGCTAGCACTTGACTCGCTGGACCAATCACAGGTAAGTTATGAGCAATATGGTTTGTTAGTTGATTTTTTCAACTTCATGGACAACCAAAGAATTTGCTACAAGTCTCTGAAATGTTTCGTAATGAAACTCTTTGAAAAAAAATTGATACATAGCTTTTGCCTAAAATTTCCAAGTTAATTACACAATTTTTTCTCACTTCATGCAGATGCTTCACTCTCTGCGACCATGTCAATGCTACACAGAAATTCGGGGAAACCAAGAAAAATTTCTGCCAGATTTTCTAAATCAAGATCTTATTCAAGCATTGAATGGAAGGGTAGGGGAGATGAGGACCAGTGAGCCAATTTTCGCGTTTCAGGTCAAACGTCACAAAGTTTAACAAGCAAAGGTCAAATTTAGAGTGAATATCATTTATTATCTCTCCGTCTACCCACAAACAAAAAATCAGCAGGATTTATTTTTAGAAGTCGATGAAAATTTGATTGCAGAAAGTTTTTTTGGCTCATTAGTCCCACATGTGTGGGATCAATTAACAACTGGTGTGGGACCTTTGAACCATCTCTAGGAATCCTGTCATATTCAGGTGCGATACGGCGAATTCTTCCTAAAGCAAAGATTTCAACAAACAGTTAGGTTTCTGGTTGCACCGCCATTTATAAAATGTAACGATATGGGAGCGAAAGAACGTAAGCAACGAAATGAAGTGGGTTACGATGTAGCTACCAAAATACGAATTAAACTGCCACCCTGGATTGGTTGCCAAAAAGTGCAACCGTTTGTCAGTTTTAAGCACCTTCGAATGCCATACTGAGATAAATCGGCATCAAATCTCGAAACACCGGAATGCAGGCCCGTAGCCAGCTTTTTAGGGTTTGATGGTGGCAAAAAAACATTTTAAGGGAACAATTTTGTTTCCTGGGCACAACAAAATTTTGGGGGGCACTGGCCCGAATACCCACCCCGTGGTTACAGGCCTGCCGGAAATGCGCTTTGTGGCTGCTGCAAACAGGGCCGGCCTCAAGCCGATGCAACCGATGCAGCCGCATTGGGCCCCGCGCCTCTGGAGCCCCGCGCCATGGTGTTTTGGTGGATTGTTCATTTTTGCCAGATGCACCTTGCGCTTGAGAATTCAGTACAACTGCCAGATAAATTTCATTGTTAACAAAGAACGCTCTCGTCAGACCCAGTGAATTTCCTCTGGAACGTTAGCAAAAGTGCTCAATTCTCGTGTTGGTGCTTTACTATATATCTGCGCTCTACCACGATCGTAACACGGTTGACTGAACACGATGACGTCAGAAAATCACTGCTCAGAGGGGCCCCTCGCCTAGAAATGATGACTCTTGAAAGTTCACTAACAATTTCTGATGTTTTAACGGAGGGAATAGCTCCCCTGCTTGGAAACACAAATCCATTTCTAATTTTGTCAGGTCGTATCACAAGTTTTACTTCAAAGCCACCATCATCATCAAGTCCGCTTAGCACCAATTCTGCAAACATTTTGAACACACTGGCGATATTGCCGCCAAAGACAATGCTGAAGTTCTCGTTCTGGGCTGGAAGGACAAAGGTGTGGTGACTGCTTTTTCCACGAAACACGATGATTAGAAGACGAGAAAAACGTGGTGGCTGGTAATGTAGCATGTCAGGAAACCCATGTGCATTGTAGACTATACAATAAGCGCATGTCCGTGGTCGATCTGTTTGATGAGATTATCACCTAATAACCATTCACCAGAAAAGCGCTTTGAAGCTGACTGAAAACATTTTTTTCTACTTCGTGGAACTCAGTGCCTACGACACATTCGCCTTGTACAATGCGAAGAGCAGCCAGGGAACGATCGAGACCTTCCCTAAATTCTTGCTGGAAGTCGCTCAGCAGCTGTTTTGTCGACGGGCGAAGCTAATTTTGTCGACTTGCAACCTGCCACTTCCAAGAAACCACGCAGCGACCATGTAGACAGAATGCGAGGTCATAGGCGTAGCTATCGGGGTCAAAGGGGACAGGCACCCCAGATTTTTGGAATATATTGTCATTTTGTGCTTTGAGAGGCGGTATCCCAAACAAAATAGTGCTTTTCGCCTAAAATCAAACATTCTGCCCCCAAAAATGTTTGTGCTGGCTCATTTAAAAATGAATATTCATGAAAAATTTATGTCAGGATTATTCATGAAACTTAGTTTTATTCATCCATTCAGATTTCGTGGTGATAACGCAAGAGTCTTCCAACAAATTTCCATGAATCTCAATATGACGGTTGGTCAAGCCGCATGCCGACTGTTGTGTCGATATACTCAATGCACGCTGGCTGCCTCTTGCGTTTGCTGAATTGTACGGATTGTTACGAGTGAATCAGGCTAAAGAACGTGTGACTGTTCGTGTTTAAAATGCATCTGGTCAATGGCATAACTAACGGGGGCAGGGGTGGGAACCGCCCTCCCCTGCCAAGCTGAATGTGAAAACCTGGCCCTCGCCTAGCTTGTATTTTGGTATTTACTATTCGTTTGGTTTTCAGGAAGTTGTTGTTTTTTGCGTTTTTTGGAGTGTCTTCCGGTGATTTCGGGTTTTGGTATAGCCATCCACATCCGGATTCACTATTATTTCTCAATTTTTTTAGTGTTGGGCTGGCCAGCGGGCTCCCTTCAGCTAAGTTCCCCCTGACTCTTGCAGACAAGAGCTATATGTTTAGGGCTAACAGCAGTATCCTAAACAAAACATGGTTGCTTCTGAACAAATACAGTAGTTTTTTCAGTGTTTCTATTAGGTAAAGCTCGATTGGTATTTTTGGATGTGATTCTTTCGATCTTTCCATTTTGATTTTCTTTCAGAAAGTCATTCAGAAATCAGATTGCTATTGAGCGCTTGCGCAAGTTTGTGCTGCTCCCATGCTAAGTAAATTAGAGAAGAACTTAATGAGGTTGAATAGCAAGCAAAAGTCACTTTGCCAATTGACAACCACAGAACTCTTCCCCAAAGAGAAAAAAATAGGAAAACATAAAGAAAATTACAAAAGCTCGTTTGGGTCTTATGCCTCAGATTAGTGGTTCTTATATGCCTCAGATTAGTGCACGGTTCTCAGCCCATCAAATTGAAATATAGAACACTACAAATCAGTGGAGATTTTATCAAATTTTCAGAATGTCAAGTCCCCCTGCGCAAATGTATTACCCCCTATTGAAGACTTTCTGGCGAGGGTTCTGATTTGAACCTCACATCATTTCGCGCAACGGTTTCATTGCGTTCGATTCTTTGCAGTCTGAAAAAGTAACAAACACGCGAATCGTGAACCTAGCTGTTCAACCAGTTGGGTGCGTTTTACGTGACGTGTTTTGCTCGTGTGTGTGAGATTTTTACAGCCGTGGTAAGCGATCCGCAACGTGGTCCCCACGTTGTGCTTTAACGTCTTTATGCCGCCATATATATGTGCAGCGTGGTTGGTTTTTATGACCACAGACAAGAAAAGACAGATGTGAAACTTACAAAAATGTAAGCCATGTGTTTTTTCAAATAATTCAACCGTGGCGTTTTTGGTTGGTTCACCTCTGGACATTAATAATCCTGTTCCCGCCGGCCAAGCACAGTTTCCACAATCCCGTGTCATTGAACGTTTTGCGTCGAAGGTAGCAACAAGCGCAGCGATCGTGGGGCACTCTAGTAATGATCTACAATTTTTTATTGACCGTACTTTATACCGCCAATATCGTCATTTTCGGCTTTCGCACATTGATTAACGCTTTTCCTGTTTTTCCTCGTAAAAATGGGAGAGGAGGCCTCACAAGTGGATTAGCCTAGGGCCTCAAATTAGCTAAATCCGGCCCTGATTGATGTACTTTCAATAGAAAGGTACTAACTGAAAAACAGATTTAGATGATTTCGTTGATGAATTTGACAGTTGACGTGATAATCGAAGGATTAAGATACACTGAGGTGATGACTAGGGAAAGTTTTTGTTGCAGTGAAAAAGTGAGAAAGTTGCATTTATTTTCAACGAAAGTTGCATTTATGCGCAGTAAGTTGCATTTTTGCGCACATTTGACTGCAAAAGACCTGAGACAACCTATTTTCGTTTGCGCGGATTTGGCATAAAGCCAAGATTTTCCGCACTTCCACCTCTAATTGAGTTCGGGCACTGTCGTACTTGGGTGGGGTTGTAAAACTTTGTCATCGGATAAACAACATTG
>JGI24021J15306_10008625_pt1 | contig 12548 bp, 5 predicted proteins | sample Ectturendosymbi1_FD_15306 | JGI IMG/M metagenome (IMG submission 15306) | reverse complement strand
CGCCAGCCGAAGCTTTTTTCTGGTGTTCATTGTTACCTGTGTTAAGTTACTTAACAGCCACGTGTGAAGCAATTTTGTCAGTGAAAGAATGGAATCGTAAAATGAAAATCAAGCAGAGGAAACGTACAGTAGTCATAAAAAATTTGCGTAGTCCGTATATCAGTGAGCAGAAAACAAAGTCGGTTTATTTTAAATTGAGGCCCTTCCCCCCTTAGTTACGCCACTGCCGAATACTGTTTATACATTTTTTTATTTTTAGGGTCTGAGGGGAGGCATGGCACAGTGCCCCCCCTCCGTACGCTAGTGGCCACAACTGTTGCTAGTCTTTGGAAGGGGGTACAAACCATGAAAGGTTGAAAACCACTGCGGTTGACTGACCCACTCCGATGGTAACTTGTTCATCTTTTGCATTCTCACTAGCACCTGGAGTTGCTTCTGTCTTCTGCCGTAATGAAATATTGATTAATTTGTTTTGTCTTGCAAAGAACCACGTCGTGCATTCGCTTTGACAGCAGCTTTCTGCCGTTTAAGTGAACCGCTTTCATAAGCACGATTCTACACTTGAAAGACCCCGAAGTCTTTTCTTTGCCATGTAACTGACCTATATCCGGCAAGAAAGCTCACGTGATTAACCTGTAGAACTCTATGAGCGAAAAAACACGCATTGCATGCATACAAATGTGTGTATTTAATTCCGTAACAAACGGAAACACCAATGCGAACCACGCACGTGTGCCCAGCATTGCGCTTCAGCGTATATTTTTTTTTGAAGTAGATTCTTCTGCTAACTTCTTGTGTTATGGGCCCTGGTTAAAAAACTATATGGGAAAAGTTCGGAAACATACGTACTTGAAAATCTGTTGCAAAATTAATTGATTCGCCACGACTTGGGAGTTTGGGGCTTTAAAGATTCGGGAGCCGTAGGCTTAAATCAACTTAGTCCTGATGATAAATCTGCGCCTGTTCGCGAATCACTGAACAACACAAATTTTTAGAATTTCAATCAGCTAAGTGACTTTATGGGAGAACAAGTGTTAAAACTCTCAGTTATGTGTAATCGAGTTGCGGGTGTGAAAATCACCTCCTGTTTTTGTTGCAACGGTTGTGATACTGAAAAGAAAATACCGTTTTATGGTCTTTTTCAGGGAGGAAATTTGTAAGTAATGAAGACAATTTTCACAAACCAATCATCGGCCCCACTGCCGCAAACAGCACTGGCTGACCAACTCGGTCGACTGCACTTTGGTTAATTTCGTTCACCGTGAACCATTCGCGCCAAAGTGCAATGCCTGAAAAAAGTTCCATTTTTTCGGAAACGTCCGCGCAGGCCTGGAACAAAATCTACTTGAACTGTTCAGTGGAAAAAGGCTGAGTACGCTGGAATACCCTGCTGCTACTGTCTGGAGTACGAAAACTTGTTACTCCATGCTAAGTTGTAGCGTTTAAGATTTTTAGCGAAGTTTAGTAAGTTCAGTGAGGAGATCGAAAAGTGTGCTGTGTCTGCTGCTACGAAATAAATGCTTCGGAGACAAAAAAACAGGTTTTAATTAGCGGGCGGCAAATCAGGCGCATAACGTCGATGTCGCTCGTAGCTGCCTCGGCGAACTGTGTTTGCGAAGAACTTTCAGTAAACAACAAAGTTGAACTAGTGCGAGTTGATGGTGAAGCGGTAAAAAACAAAGAACTTTTGCGGGAAGCGGATATTTTGAAAATTGTTGTGAAAAGCGACAGGACACTTGCATCATCTCAGTAAACCAAGCAGATATTATTGTTCAAGCATTTTGATTTGATTTCTCGATTTTAAGTGTTTGTTAAAACAAGGAATACGTTGTCAACCGCAAAGACGTACAATAGTTGCTTTTATCGATTTGCCGTGGTTTGAAATTTGAATCTCGTAAGTTTCTGATTACTGCTCATATTTATAGACCTTACAATTTTTTTGATAGTTTATATGATGAAACAAGATTCAAGACTTCATTGAAGTTGCTAAGTAAGGAAAACTTTCCTAATATTGTTGTGCAAGTTTCAACAAAGGTTAGATTCATGTTTCTTGAGAGAAACCTTTGGTGTTTAAAAAAGTTTGCTATCACTAAGGACCAAAGAAGGTGTTGCTTTTTGACAATAGTATGTCGCTCCATCGTAAGCATTTTTTCTGACGTCTGCGATTAAAACTTTTACCACCTTTTGATGCTGATTGCTTGAAAAGCATCATGCTCTGCAAGAATCTGCTTTGTGCTCATAAGTCGTAATGCACTTGACTCCTCAAAGCTAATTGTTGGCGCTTCGCTACTTAGCGAAGGATCGGAACCTTACGTTTTCCTTTTCTGCCTCGCTGGGCAGATAATTTTGTTTTGAAACAGAAAAGGAATCGGAATTATCAAGGGCTAATGAAGGTGGGGCCGCATGCTGGAGCCACGCTGGGCGAAAACGAGTAGTGAGGTTTCACACCACATTTTTGTTGCTAACTTTTGTAACGAACGTTTGTAGCAAAGTTGGTGAAAACTCTCTCCCTCCCTTGCAGCAGCATTCGATTGAAATTACATTTGGCAACAGAGTTTTAAAACCAGGAAAGTAATTACCTTGTTTAAGTGAGTCTCACTCCGTTATGAACTTCAACGAAAGCTTCTCTCGACGACAATTCTTTTCAGCATATGTAGATTAGTAAAAATGTGTGTGTCTTCGAGACGGGAAGATTGAACAGTGATCTACTGTTATTTGTTATGTCTGCAGCACTGTGCATCAGGTACAATGCGCGCAACAAGTCAGGTGGAAACATCGTTCACGAAGTCAGGATTGCGAATAGCATTGTTCAGTGAGTCCTAGTGATTGCTGAATATGAAAAATTACTGTTGGAACCATAAAGATTTAGAAACAGACTGTCATTATTATCAGGATAAGAAAATCGCTGGTCTTGTAGTGTTTCAGCTTAATGGGACCATATATCCTTTTTCAACCGATTGATTTGAGTGGAAAATATTTTTTTCAGCATCATTGCCTTGGACGTCGCTTCGGTAATAGGCATAATCCCCCTAATCTGTTATGTTTGTTTACAACTTCTCTTTTTTTAGATTAGTGGAATAAATATAATTTCTGTTATTTTGATCTGCTAAAGTCAAATTGTTTCTTGGCCATGAATAATCACAACGATGGACCGAATAAAACAAGTGGTTTTCGACAGAAAACGAAGTGCCAGGTACTATGCGTTCGTTTAAGTGCTTGATATCGTAAAATAAGCAGTGCCTGTGGTGTATCACGTAGTAATTAAGTAGCTTGCATGCAAATGTAGTTAAACTCGATCTTAAACATAAAACGTCTGGCAAACTTTGGTGCAAGAAATCCTTACATGGTGCTTTGTTGTCTACCATGGAAGTTTGTGTGCTGTTTATTAACCGTCGGCTGTTTTGCAACGTTTATCAGATAATAATGATTAGATTTGAATGCACCGTTGCAAGGAATATGTTATGAAAAACATTTAATTTATGGCAAACGGTTCTACTTGACAAATTATAGTAGTTTTCTTAAACTGTTGAAACAATGGATCGAAGTCGCTGACTTTCGCCAAAAAACTGCTCAGGTAACATTTAGTGCGTGTGACGCACCTGGTAGCTGTGGATCTGGCGTAACCCGAAATTACTGTAGATTACGTTTTCCTCAGACACGTGACCTACGTAAGGTTCGGTCAAACTCGTTTTGACTTCCCTTCAAGAACTTTTACTCATTTTCACACAAAAAGTTTGTGCGCAGCGAAAAACACATTTTGTTTTAATTTTACTTTCAAACTAGCATCAATTTAGACCCAGGTTGTCTGAAGTCCAACCAAGCGTCTAAAAACTGTAAAAAACAAAAACATCAGTGTATCGCAAATCACTGACTATAAGCAAATGTAATACTTCAGGTAAGCAGGCTTTACAGAAAGTCCAGCAGAGAAGCATATCTGGAAACCATATGTGGAAATGGGTCTTGCACGATTAATACGTAAGGTAACATTGGGGTCTTGAAAGACCCATTGGGGTGTACTAACAACCCGTAGTTACCTGATGATAAAACTTATGCACCATTCGATTTGTCCCAAAACGTAAGGAAAAGTCGTGAAAGAACAGATTTCCAACGTTTTCTTAAGTGCATTAAATTAAAAAAACTGCACCTGCGCGACTCACGGTTGCTTGAGCAGGGGTGTTCCTACAATAAGGCCTACATTCCCATTCACCACAGCGTCATCGACTACAGATACAACAATAATATTAACTAATGTTGAGCATTCAAGATAACCTGTATACGCTAGAGGAAGTGAAATTTGTTTGTTGTCGAAGAAAGATTGTTTACCGGTGTTTGGCATTTGAAAGAGGTCTTCCAAATTTCAAAAAATAGTTTTTACCATTTTCGTACGCTTGTAACGAAGTTTGTTTTTGAAAATATATATCAACGTTAGTTTGCAACTAGCTTTACTGTAAAAACTAAATAGACGTTCCTTGGCAAACTATGCTACAAAAGAAGATTTTGAATCTGTCAGTCAAGCTGTTGTCACTCGTATTTTTAGAAAAAGGGGAGCAATTCACCAAACCACTATCAATGATTGGAAACCTCGATTTACGCGAATATCAAAATGTGCCAAAAATTTAAGCAAACTTCCTACGTTCGGCCAAGCCTTGGAGCAGTGGTTCTCAAACTTTTATGAGCCGTGGCCCCATTCTAAGTTTAACTGACGAATACTTAATATATCGTGACACTTGGGTTATGCAATATCACGGCAAAGCTATCTAGAGAAGGCCTCTGCTCGTGACCCCCAAGTGGGGCCGAGGACCCCGCTTGAGAAACCCTGCCTTGGAGCGATTCGTAGGTCTAAGAAATTATTATAACAGTCGCTTTTTTGTTATGATTCTAAAATAAGGCAGACGTTTACAATTTTTTTTTTCGTAATTTTTTTTCACAATTTGTAATATTACTGCAGAAGGTGATGGATTACATAGCGCAACGTTTTCTGAATGCTGATTGCTTCAACATCTGTGTGATTGTGTGCACTCTGATTCCTTCTGCCATCGTTCTCGTCCTCGTCGTGCCAAAGGTTAGAAGTTTGATTCCTGTTCTGCGACTTGAAAATCAGATGTAGCAGATTTCAAAATGATTTATAATGAACCTACATTTTCTTAAATTAGTGAAGCGGAAAAAAGTTGTGATTCAATTTGTCATAAAAGTGAGTTTTGATGCGTTTTTTTCCCTGGCCATAGAAATGTATTTACGCAGTAAAAAGTGTTTCTCTCTGGCAAAAATGACAGTGCACTAATGTAGTTATACTGATAGAAAAACTATTAAATCTTATAAATACAAGTTACATAGCAGCGCAGAGCGCATTGCTTATAAACCTCTCCTTTGGGGAGTTTAGTGTCTGCTGTTTACTGTATTTAAATTCAGGGTAGAACAACTGTTTGGCAGTGGCCGACAACTGCAGGATCCAAGCTTAGTCCCGACCCTTTTCACAGGAAAATAACTTTGTCAATTTGTAGAAAATTCTTTAACTTTCCTCCAACATTTCGTGTTGCAAAACCTTTTTCCACGCATTCCATTGCCGTGAGTTAATGTGCACGAATAAGCTCGTGGAGCATTAACACTGACTTTAATGCAGCACACAAACGCTTTGACTGTTTTCATCAGTTGATGGGAAGAAATCCAACTCAGTTGCTTATGTTGTTGTCCTCGCAATGTTGCCATTAAGTATAAAACACCACGTCAGATGAGAAGCAATTCTGTGATTGCCCGATATGCATTTTTGGTCAGTTGCGAACGGAAATTTGCCAGTGACAATTGTGCGTCGCATTGGCGCAGTTTTATTGACAACCAACTGACAGTTTGAACTTAGCTACAAGAGATTGGTGGAGCAACAGAGTTTGGAAGTTGCGTTAAACAGCTGGCCACAACTTAAGTTATCGAGTGAAACTTTTTCCAATCGCGACATGGATCAGAATGTTTTCAAACGTCGTCAGTGCTTGGTTGAAACTGATGTTTGCTTCGCTAACAGCTTCAATATTTCGCGGGAGCGAAAATACTTGTGAAAAACATGTTGAAATTAGACAAATTCTTATTTACTACTCAGAGCGTTGTGAATCCATGAAACAAGATATGTGATCTTTTCATTCATAGTGAGTCCGTTAAGGTTTTTATATGAAACGATTCAAGAAAACGCCGTTTCCGGAAGTCAGTTTGCCACTCGAAAATTTCAGATTTAATCCATTCGGTGATCGTTATCAAAAGAGCGCTGCGTCAGTTCCATTTTGTCAAAACATCGTTCGGTTCGTCTGACTAGCGAATGCTCCTCTCGCCAGACCTCGAAACTTCACGTTTCTTCTCTCCTGTATGGCGTTAAGTCGCAACCTTTGCAGTGAGTGCGGCAGNTTGCACCTGAGCACTGCTTCGGATGAACAGGATCTTTGACAGCCCATAAGAACGTCGCCAATTTTTTTGGTACTGCTTTCACAAACGTTTTTATCTTGTGGGATGATAAACAGCGTTTTAGCTTTTCTGTAAGACTTCGAAATTAGGGAACAACAGCAAATACGTTCGTTACAATCTGAGATGTTTCATTACGTTTGATGCCTGGACGAAAAGCTCAATCAGGATTAGGGTTGCCAGATGGCCGGTATTTCACTTGCCTTGCCGGTATTTTACTGCTAATTTAGCAGAGGCCGATGAAAGGCCGGTATTTTGAAAATCAGTGCCTGAAGCCGGTATTTTGTAAATAAATAATTTGTCGTAACTTCAAAAAGAACTACTGCAGATTGTGCCGCTTGCGAAATACGACAGCGTAGATCTGGCACTGTTGACAAATCAAAATGGCCGGTATTTTTACAAAACGCATCTGGCAACCCAATCAGGATAATAATCATTAAGCCTCAAAGCAGATCTTATGCGCGTTTGTTCTACTACTTGATCTTCAACACAAGCTGCAGCTCGATTGCACAGCGCAGTGACGACAGAAAGGCATGCGCTGCAAAGGGTGTTCTGAACGAAAGTTCAAATGCAGGTCATTGTTGGGAGTTTTTGTAAACTGAAACACCGAGAAGGTCGGAAGCAATTTGCCTGCTGCTGTCATCACTAGTTTTTTGCCTTGACGAGGACAGGTACAATTTGCATATTGCAGAAACGCTGGCTCAAAGCAAAAACGTTTTGTTTTAACCGAAGAGTTCTTTCTTTTATATAACACAAGGTATCATCTGAAGCAATGATAGTGTTGCCGGTCGGGGAATAAAACACCCAAATTGGGAAAATCAGGTGTTTCAATCGTAGCGCCGCTTCAACTACTGAAGCAAAGTTGACTTAGTTCAGAACATTGGGACGTAATAACATGCAAACAACAGTTGATTGGAAACGAAAAAGGCATACCGCAAACAAATTTTTGCGGCTAGTACTTTGGTCCACACCCGTTTTGTTCAAAGGTGTAATCGCAAGTTCATGGTTGGCTGCAAAGATGATTCCTCTGTTGCAACTTTGTACCAGCATTGTTGTAAACATTATTGATGGAACGCAACTACGGCCCCTGGTTGCAACACATGAAAAATCTAAAAGTTTTTAGACACTTTTATGACCTGGTATTCGCGTCAATATTTCGATTGCTTGTAATTGTTTGCTAGTAAGCTTTTCGTAGCAACTAGTTTTTTTTACACTAATTTTGATTGTTGAGCAAAAGGCCTTAAATACAACAGCTTTAATTTGACAGTAAACCGAACTTTCGCGGGTTTGTTTGTTCGCGTGTGACTTCACGCGCTGTACGATGTGCTCAAAATGAGTTCTTCGCACAAACAAAAGAGCTAGTTGTTCAGGAATGTCTGTTTTCATAGTGCAGGTCAAGACTGGGGTTCCTTAATGCGGATCAGCTGCTAGGATTTGTTAAAATAACAACTTTCCTGAGGTGTGTGAGATGATAACGCTGAGTACGAACAAGGGTCAGCAAGCTATTGCTTAACAACTCTTACGATCACTAGGCTTTTGTATGTCTGCCAAATATTTTTCTGGCTCACTGCTTTGATGCTCAACTGCGCATCGGGGATTTAGAGCTGAGAGAGATCTGCCGCTGCAGACTATCCCTGGTTTGTCGTAGAAATCCCACACTATGCCAGTAACATCTGGAACAAGCGGTGGGATTATTTCAAGCTGTTGACGATTTGTTTAAAATAACAATAATTGGATGAAAATAACTTTTATTCGTTTGAACTGACTTATAGAGACACATAATTTATGAATCTGCGACTCATGAATTTCACTGCGGCAATGGCGGCAAAATGAAAATAAAGTAAATAAATTTTTGAGCAGGCGACTCTCAGGGATGCTTGTGACTCACAGGTGTGTCGAAGACGTTTTTTGATAGAAGAATGTGGTGCGAATTTTGGATCTTTTTGCTTGCAGGAAACTCATAATTTTTGTGGTTTCACTCTGGCAGAGAGACGCGGCTATAAAATGTTAATGAACTTCACCTTTAAATCCGAATAGGGACCTTATGTGGGGGAAATCATGTAAAAAGGGTTAGGCTGGAATGTACTGGGTGTATTGTGTAAGTACAACATTGTGATTGAAACCGAGATTCAATCTCAACACACTCAAGTCTTCCATACAATTATCGAAACGCCAAGCGACTTAGCCTCTGAAATAAGGTTCACCACCGCTTGACACTGATAATATTAGCGTTGCTGCCCTTCAGTGGAAGTATTGTGATAAAAAAATCAAACGTACCTTCAGCTTCGACTTAGCTTTTATTACAAACCAATATCAACACTTCTTGCATTGCCGCAACAACAGAATCAACCTCATGTGCCCTCCCAATTATTAACTCGTTAGTTAACCTCGAGTCTTGCAAACAAAACTTTTATGTTTTATGGCAGTGATGGGCGTTTAAGCGACAACTTCCGCCAACTTCCGTGCCGATAAAACCCAGCCAAGAGCTCACCCCCACCGCAGCCATCATCCCGAGTAAGGCTTGGTCGCCGCATGGTCAGAATTTTGTTGAATCTTTGCACAAACTTTAGTATCTCATGCTTTCGTCTAGCAACAGTTGGGAATAATGAAGTGCTAAGGAACAGCCGAGCATTGATGTGGTATCGTTGACGAATTGAGCGTTTTTGACAGATACGCTTCACCGGCGCAATTTTAATACTTGCTTCAGATATTGCAGACAGACTTTGTGACCGATCTGTGGAAAAGTTCCAACTTATGACAAACAACAGATCGAAAATCAATTATATAATGAAACCATGCGAAAAGTTTGGAAAAAAATTATTTTCATCGTCAGCAAACTTCATTAAAGAAGCGCAAGCACGCGACATGACGTCATTCTTGCTTTTTGTTTCTCGCGCGGCTTCCGCAGAACTTCCAGGTTTCTTTCTTTGCCCACAACTTACTTTTAAGGACAAAGTTTTGCAAACAACTGTTCTCCATTTAAGAGGATAAATGAAATATTTTCTTCATCAAAAATCGTTTATGCCGTATAGGTATAAGCGGTACGAATAAATTTGCTTCTTCAGGTGTGCAAAGAACTGTGGTTTAAGGTTTTTCAGGTAGGGGTGCAGGAAAATAAAACAAAGATGAGCAACAAGTATTTGAACAAGTTTAAGCAACCATGAATGAGATGAGTGGGTCATCAGGTGCACAAGGGCATCAATGAACGCAAATGCTACTGGAAGTGTGAGCAGGTCAGCTATGAGAGGGCCAATGATGTCACAGTCCAGTGGGTTTAAGTGAAAATTAATCATGTGTGAAACCCGCTGAGTACCTCAGTAACGGTTTCTTTTGTTCTTGGGCACACGGTGCTTGAAAATTTCCTCAAGACTGGAAATTTAATAAGATGTAAAAAAACAAAACCTGAGGTTGAAACCGTTGCAGAAGCAGTCAGCTTATTGTCTTGAAGAATAACTGTATGTGCAGATACAAACATTGTAGGTTTCAATGGTGGTATTGCTCTGAAGGTATGATTTTTGGATAAAATTATTGCAGTTTTCGGCAATTATGCCAGAATGCAAGGTAGACGTTTGTACAACAAATCCCTTAACTACGTTGCAGTCTTACTTTTGACTTTTTTAAACCTTTCGTTATCCTCCACTAACGGACAGCTGAGAGCTAGAGCCGGGAGGACATGCTCGACTGCCTCGGTTGCTAAATTGCTTCGTCCATCTTGTTTGTTTAACTAAGTACTAAACAGTGTTTGACTGACGGCATGAAATGAATGTGCTTTAGATAATCTGCTCAGTGATTGATGTGCGTCTGTTTAGCGATAAGCATCTGCCAATCTCATTATAAGTTGCCTTTGCTGAGAATTTGGATTAGTGTTATAAGGACTAAGCAGAACTGGGGACTGCATAGCTTGAGTTGATTATCTTCTTTAAATCTTCAAACAAGCAAACTTATTTTCAAGCTGCTAGTCTTTAATTCTTAACTTCGTTGGTTTTGATTTCCCGTGTCCACCAAAACTTAGTGTATCCATGAAGTAAAAGAGCTGATTTGGAGGATTGCTTATTTGGGAGATGAGAAAAGTGCAGACCACTGAGAAATCTCTTTTTAAGCAAAAGTTGGTTTCTAGTTTCAAGGATTTCTTTTCAAGACTTGTGATGCGTGTGTTTTGATATGTATGCAAAATTTATCTTTAAAATTATGAGGGTTACGAAAACGGATCCAAATGATATTTTTTTTGTCTGCTCTTTCTCATGCTTTGTTCTTTTTCGTTTGCCACACAAATGTTGTGAACCATTGTCACTCTAATTTTTTTTCAAATAATTTGACTGCTGTGTTGATGGGCAACAACTGCGTTTTAAACCCTTTTCTGTAGTTTTCGTTTTACTCCTACAACCACAAAAGACTTCCAGTAATCAGTGGCAAATTATATTTGGAGATTCTGAAGCAAACACAGAGTTACTTCGCATAAGTTAGATTTGCTACATGGCATACCAGCTGGGGAGTGGGAGGTCAGCTGGGGAGTGGGAGGTCAGCTCTCAGGACAAGAACAAAACGTTCCAACGCGAAACGTGTGGCCAACGTTTTTATAAAGTTCTCAATGCACAAACAAAGCCTTGTGCCAAATTTAAAATGTGATTCAGGTTGTTTATATGTTTGTTGGCCAAAATATTGCAGTTGTCGGGTACCATGTTATCAACAAGGTAAAAAATGAAAGGTGCTGGAAAAATGTCATGACCGATATTCCAGCAATATATAATTACAATTTTTGAACAAACTTTGTACTTTTGTTAAAATAAATTAGATGTTGTTGGAAAAAAGTAAATTTTGCTCAGAAAAAAGTCTCCTGCTCCTGTGTAGCTCGGTTTGTTACGCTCACACATATAGTAGTTGCTCGCATGTATTACACGCCAAGTTAACGCTTGGTTCGAAAGCTTTTTTGCTTCAGTGCCGCCACAACAAGCTTGTTTTTGTTTACCCTGGCAGCAAATTTTGCAGGAATTTTAAGTTTTGCCCCAGTCCTGATGATGTAACCCATGCTTCGTGTAACCAACTGGTGAGGTCAGCATAATATATGTGCAGTGTTTCCCGCAACAAAATATTGCAACTTGACTTTGTATTGTTTCTAAATATGACGAAATACGAGATCTTTTCAGCTATTGTAGCTATATTACAATAGTTAACCATCATCAGTTGGGGTTCTTCATTGTACATAGCAACTGGGATTTTCTACTGCTGCCGGTGGTCTTTCACAGCAGGAAAACATATGCGCCTCTTGTTGTGGTTTTAAAAATTTGAGTACACTTACAAAAAAACAAACTTGCTGTTTGTTTTATGCAAAGTTTGAATATTTGATTTTTGCACCTTCAGCTGATTTCACCGTAGCTTTAAATGACAGTCACTCCCCTCCATCAACATCCATGAAGCAAAGCTTTATGAGGACTGGTGGTCTAACCAGCATCACAAAAACGCACCGGCACCCATTACCAAATTTCCGTATCGCATGAAGAGAAAATTAGCAGCATGGCTTCAAAAGTCTGCCCTTGGTCTTGTTCAGATTGGATGCATTCTGGCAGTTGTCTGCTGAGCGGAACTGTCTGAAAGAAACGCATTTAAAGCTTATCAAAACGATGCAACATCTTCTCAAATGTTGTGATTCTGCCAAAAGTTAATGCAATAGAAAACATGATGATGTCACAAGAGAAGCTGGCGCTGGCCGAAGGTTGTCACGCGGGGTGAGCACGTCTGCAGTGGACCTGCCAGCGATGTATAAATAGCGCAACTTCTGAAAAATGATATGCGTTCGAGTGTGTTCACTGTAAGCGAACATTAAGTGCTTACGTGAGTAATATATCAAAGCGCAGTTATAAGTAAGAAACAAACATTGCAAAGCAACGCAGCGAAAGTCAGATTTTTTGTCACTTTCTACTTGGTGTGTGGTTTCCACGCTCAGGTGGTCCCACCGGGGTTCTGCGGAAAAGGCACGTGACGGGTGCGTGACAATGTGACAATGGCGATAGGGTTGATGACCACGGCAAGGCTCTCTGTAAAGTGTTCTTGATTTTAAATGGAGATGGCGGAACTCATTTTGGGCGGTACATGGGTGGTGCTCTTTGGGG
>JGI24021J15306_10008624_pt1 | contig 12548 bp, 6 predicted proteins | sample Ectturendosymbi1_FD_15306 | JGI IMG/M metagenome (IMG submission 15306) | reverse complement strand
TGTTTTTTTGTTTTTATTTTCAGAAATTTATTGTGGGGCTCCGTAAATTATGGTCAATCTCTTCATGGGCTCCATAACACCAAAAGTTTGAGAACCCCTGCCCTTGAGCATCGACCTCTTGTTAATCTTATAGAAAAACATTCAGAAAGAAACGCTTGACGATTCTTCTCCATTACAATGGCAATAAGTCGTAACGCCATTTTAAAGCTTCAGGTAGGCTTTTACTTCAAAGCGCTGCGAGCACCTTTTCACAAAAAACACTTTCTACGCAAGTGATTAATTACTTTTGCTTTTCAGATTAGACGACAGAACACGCAGAGAGTTTGGTCAAATCATCATCGACAATCGCGGTGTCAACACCGAAATAGCTTTGCGCCACATCAGGCGAGCTCATCGACAAACAGGTAGAAAAATGGAGGCGGCTTGAGAAAGGCAACACAAAATTTTGTACTTTCTCCAAAATTACTACTGCTGCGTTTTATTCATTGGATATGAAAGTTGTTACGCTGCAATTAGTTATCAATGCAGTTTGACTGTATTGTATACTCAATATACTGTATTGTTTCAAATTTGGCATTCANCGCTCTTACGCAGTAAAAACGTTTTAACGTCAAGTAGTTGAAAATTTAATTATTCTTGAACTTGTTTCCATTAACATCAAAAGATCAATGGGTTTTAAACAATTTCTTAATATGCCAATGTTATTTTATACGTTTCATTGCTGTTGAGTAACTAACAGTCTTCATCGATAACGTTTTCTGGCAATTTTGTTCACAGACCACGGTTTTAATGTGTTCGATGATTTCTGCATGTGCTTGTTCTGTAATTTTTTTCATCGTTTTTATTCTTTCTTCAGTAGATGATAATTGGCACTATAAATTGAAATATTATGGAGAAAAAATGTTCAATCTTAATTGAAATTTTCTGCAACATTCAAAAAGGCCATTAAGGGCACACAGGCACTAACATATGTATGGGTTTTCGGGTATTATTTTGACATTTCAAACTTTGTCAAAAGCAACAAAAATTTAAAATTTGAAGAATTTTTTTGCCACTGTTTCAAGGTGGTTGACACGGTTTGAAAATTACCAACGCCCTAACCCTATTCGTCCTCACCTTCAAATAAAACTGAAAAGCGTCTCACGTATTCAAAATCAAACGCTTTACTTAAATAAATAGCAGATATTTTTGCAGGTCGTGACAGCGTTGAAGTGCTGCCGAAGGAACCGCATACAAAGCAGGAGACACAGAAACGGTGAGGAGATTAGGAGAGTTTGTTATTGGTAATTATTCTAAAAACCCGTGCTGCTTGAGGAAACATTTTTTCAGTAATACATAATTTAAATGATCATATTTTCCCATGGATGTGGACACTTTTTAGATTTAACAAAAACTTTGCAATTTTTTCGTTACAGATCAGTGCCAGCCGCAACACCGACTTTCATGATCTCCCCCCCACCTTCCAAACCGGGATCACGAAATTATAAACTTGATAAGCTGCGAAGCAAAGCGATAGGATTAGGAAAGCTAGCGAGTGCCTTGAAACAAGGCAGTGCAGAAAAAAACACTGCACAGATAGGCAACAGCAAAACAAATGACTCTGTGCGCGGAAGTGACGAGGCCACTGGATGTAGAACACCAGTACTTCCAGTCAAGCTTGAAAGCAAGGCCACCACAAAAGACAATTTGAAAAATCCAACTGGGGATAAAAACCCAGAAATCGGCATGAAGCAAGTTTCTGAACAAAATGAAAGAACCCGGACGCAAGGTAACAACTGTGGTGTTTGCAATGGCAGCTGGAACATTTATAATTATATGCTACTCGACCTACTGTTTTCATACGGATTTAAAAATGCTTTTTGCAAGTTTTACATAAACGCAGCATCGATAATTTTCTATATGTCTTCTTAATTTAGGTGACAATTCTTGTCTACAACAACCAGGATAGCCACTTGTTTATCTGCATAACACCGAAATTTTCAGAAAAAACTGAAATGCGAAAGCATCTAGTCTAGATCACAATTTCATAAAACTATTGTGGAAATACGCAATACGGATGAAATCCTATTGAAACGTAAAAAGTTTCACGCGATGAATTCGTATTATTCGTTTGCAACTGTCGATAAAGCATCTTTCACCTAAGCTCGGTCATATGCGTTAAGTGAGGAAATTGAATTAACCAACCAGTAGCTTGAGAGTTGGAATGAAAACATTGTACAGAAATGTTTTAGAAAAAAGTTGCATACGGTGTCACAAAAGTTTTAATTGGAGTTGACAGGGCCGGCCCTTGCAGGTGCGAGACCCACCATGATCTAGGCGCCGGGCCCCTCTGAGCAGTGATTTTATGACGCCATCGTGTTCAGTCAACCGTGTTACGATCGTGGTAGAGTGCAGATGTAAACCACTAATACGAGTTTTGAGCACGTTTGCTAACGTTCGATAATAGTGGAAATTTGCTAGTTCTGACGAGAGAGTTCTTTGTTAACAATGAGATTTACATGGCGTTTCTTCTGAATTCTCAAGTGCAAGGTGTATCTGGCAAAAATGAACAATCTACCCAAACACCATGGCGCGAGGACCCAGAGGCGCGGGGCCCAATGCAGCTGCATCAGTTGCATCGGGCTTAAGGCCGGCCCTGGGAGTTGAAACAGTTTTACAAAACTTGTCAGTTTTTTAATCAGGCTAAAGAAGAGAAGCTTCCAACGTCATAGTAGTGTTGTCACTAACAATAGTTTGACAGGATCACGCACAATTTTCTTTGAGTATTAAATGCATCAAAATGTAGGCTAACCTGTAAACTGTCCTTCGTATTTTCATTGGTTTGGAACACAAAAGCAAAAATGTCTAGAAATGATTTGAAGCGAAGAGATACACTGATATAGCGTTTGGTGGTATATAAAAGCATGGCAAGATTGAATTCGCTAAATACTGAAAGCTATATCAAGCCACAGGCTAGTGACATCGTGGTAAAGCCGAAAACCCTTTGAAAGCTGTTTTGATTTATTTAACTTAAGCAACCCCACAGGTTCCTGGCCAGTGTTTACAAAACGGAACCTAAAGAAAAAGCATAAATCGGTGTTATTGGTTTAAGAACATGAACAGTAACAATACTGGAGACAGTCGCTAACCTCCCCGTGTGGTGAGCTAACGATTTTCTGCTTATGGGTTAACTCAAACTGGCCTTACGAATGCTGTAACTGCGACAGTGGTCAGCGTTGACCGATTTATTGCGCAGTGCGATGTCTGCAAAAAACAGGTATTCTTGTTGTTTTTTAAAAATTATTTAGAAATCTACCAATTCTGTAAAAGCATAACAGCAGCATTTCTTGAACTTGCAGTCGCAGGTTTTGCAACGGTAGAACTAGGCTTTTCTCAATTTAATTTGACACACGTTAGGACAACATGAGTGTTTTTATATTTAGAGGGAAGAAAGATTCCATGCAAACAATCATCCTCGGCTGCACCAACTCAAGCAGCTATGACCAGAGCCTCGTCTTCCCCTTCCCAGAAACCTCTTTTGAGCGTGCTCCTGGACCAGAACGCTGAACCAAAACAACTCGACTCTGAAAAACCAACCGAAGGTAACAAACAGGATCTTTCACCCTCACTGGAAAATCCTGCAACGTTTGACATCAACTCTCCTCAAAGCAAAGAGAACGTTGCCATTAATAACAGCAAAGAAAAGCAACCTCTTAGCGATACAATGAATTTGCAAGGCAAAAATGAAAAACAAAAATCAGAAAATCAACACCAGAAAAAAGCGGAAAGTCCAAAACTCCCAGAAAACACCGTCAAGGCAAAGAAAAACACAAACGAAGAAACAACCTGTGCTATTTTAGACAAAGACATGACAGGGCCAAGTGTCAGTCATGTTGAAAAGATTGAAACAGTTGTTGAGACCCGAAGAGAAGGTTTTGAAGTTACAACCGATCCCAGTGGACATGGCAACACAGAAAAGTCGGTAAGCACGGCAAGCAGTGACAAATGTGGGGAAGAAATTCAAGAAAATCACACCGAGCTCAAAAGCACCACGGAGCCACTTGGCGTAACTGAAGGAAACATACAGTCCATCGTGCTGGTTAGTTTGTCAGAACAGCAAGAATCAGAACCAGCGGTGACAACCTCTCAAATAGAATTTTCAGAGGAATTAAAGAATTTAGAAAATAGACCAACCGGTAAACTTACATCGTCCGATGCGGCAGATCAAATAGATTTTGAAACGACAGGTCAGGCAGATGTCAGTTACAAACAGCTAAACGAAAATGAAGAAATGATGCCTGATGTCGAACAAACGATCGCACAAGAGTTTGAAGATTCTCTCGTGTCGGCTGTTGACAATAACGGCGGTAATTCGGAAAAGAAAGATGTAGGAAACGAAGGCAAAACACACACTGTGGGGAAAGACAATGCCACTGGCATGTCAAACAGAGATCTGTTAACCACAACAAATGTTGCTAAAGCAGAAAATAACACTGATGAAACTAAGCCGAAAGAAGAAACGTCTGAACCAGCTCAAAACAACATTGATGCCGTAACTCCGCAAATTGAGGCCGAATACGATTTAAAAGAAATGGAATTTAAACCTCGTCCGACTACTGAAAAGCAAAGCTACCTAAAAGAAATGCAGGGAACTGACGTTGAAAAGGATTATAATCAGCAAACAGCACCAGATTGTAAGGAGCTGATTCAAAACAAACTCGAGGCAACCTCCACCGAAAACCATAAACAAAGAGTAGAGGCTGAAGCAGACGGTGAACTAGCATCTCACAATGTAACTGCTGAAGAGAATGAAGAAGAAAATGTCCAAACTCAAACTGAGTTTGACGATGATAGCGAACATTCTCTTTCAACTCTTTCTTCCGAAGAAGATGACACGCGGTCTTTCGAACAGATTTTTCAAAATGTCTCAAGCGCTTCATCATTCGAAAAAATTTGGGTTGGTGATTCTGAGATAGAACTGCCAGTTCCAAATTGGCTAAGCGACAAACATTTTCACCCGAAATGGGCTGAGTCAAACGAAGCTGAGCTTTCCGTTGAGTGGGTGTAAGTAAACGTTTCTATTGAAATGCATATTTTGAGCACAACTGATCGTCTGTTTTATTTTGTTATGTTTCAAAATGTTTTTGCATTCAGTCTCTTTAAGAGACAAAAACTTAAGTTTTACCAAAACACAAGATGCAGTTATGGGGAATGAGTTTGTTAACTTTTTCGGGATAATAGTATTAAGATCCTTGTTGAGAAGCCTGCTTGCAAACTTTGTATGCTTTTCTAGCGTTTGACAAACCCTTTCGAAATAAGTGGATTTGTAATTTTAATGGGAAGCTTTACGTCAATATGCATAAAATATAATGAAAATCAAGAAATGAGACACATGTGAATCTTTTTCACATGTATCCCAGCCTACCAAAAACCAAAGCTACATTGGTATTAGCACAATTTCTACTCGGAAAATGGCCACCTAGGACAGTGGTTCCCAAACTTTTTTGTCTGCGAAATACTGCAAGGTTATTTTAAGTGGACAAGGAACCCCGCTCCAGATCTGCCAAGTAAAGATAAACGCTTTTTTTTCACCCAAATCGCCGTTATTAAGGTTTCGTACTGTAAAAAAAATTATGCACAATAAAAGTAACCACAAAGGAAGCTAGATAAAGCGATATAGCGGCTGCCACATGCCTCAAGGGTTAAAGGACATATCAGCAGTTTTTTCTTAAAACTGGAAGACGTATAGCTCGTGGAACCCTTTAGATTTGTCTATGGAACCCTAGGGTTCCGCGGAACCCTCTTTGAGCAACACTGACTTTGGACAACTGCCATCATCATGGCTACTACTGCATCCCAATAATTTGTGCTGTTCACAACCAGGGTTGCGGAGTCGGAGGTAAAATGTCCGACTACAACTTCGACTCCGACCTATCCAAAATTTCCGACCCCCGATGCCTTAGCATAACATGAATGAAGTTTGACTGTCAACCATATTGTAGTAACTAGCAATCAATGGAAATCGTGATACACGGCAAGGATTCTCAGTTTCAATGAATATTTTCAAAAGAAATTGTACCATTTCCACAGGCACCAAGTTAGGATTCCAAACTTAAGAGTCCAATGTAGAAAATGATTCAATTGGACTTCTGAAGTCGGATAAAAAAATCCGACTCCGACTCCTAGTGATCTTAAGAATCCGACTCCGCCTCCACTCAAAAATATCCGGCTCTTTGCAACTTCGACTCCGGGTCCGACTCCGCAACCCTGGTCCTAAAGGCACATTAATTTGCATTTCCTCAGGTGGCACGTGTTCAGGTCATTGTTGCCAGATGTGCTATTTTTACAACAAATTCGGCTATTTTTTGATTTGGTTGGCGGGTAAAATTTGCGTTTGGCGGGTGGCGGATTCTTTGGCTATTTTCGCAATATTTCGGCGAAAAATTTGGCGGATTTTTGTACAAGATTTATGTCAGTGTTTGGTTCATAAAAAAGTTATAAAAATCCACTTAATATAGCACATTGCCCCCAAATTCAATTTCCGGTTGTGTAGGTTTTTGTACCAGTGCCGACTGTTTCAATCCAGTGGAAATCCTGTATTTAGTTTGAGTGATCAGCTCGATGCTNGTCACTTGACAGGTCGATGTAGTAGACGCGTGTTGGATTGCACTGAATCTACCTACTCAAAGAAAAGATGTGGAATGTCCTAAGTTGTATAAGTACTGATTAAAACCTTTCAGAGAGCATGGTTAAAAGTGATCCTACTAGACTTATAAGGTGTATTTTTGATGTATTATAAGAAGCTCCATGGAAGAATGGGACACTTGTGCCCAGTTTTGGTTAAAAAAGCAAAACAAGAATACTGTAGATAAGGTGTCTCCAAACTACGGCCCGCAGGCCAAATCCGGCCCTTGAAGACATTTCATCGGGCCGCACAGACATTTGTCAACAATGAAAAAACAATATATTTACAAAACACTTCTTGATTTGGTAGAATGTAACTTATTTCGAAACTATCACATTACGTAAAGTGTCGGGCGCTTGAACTGCTGTGCGGTAGCTTATGTGGCCCTCTCGCAAAAAAGTTTGGAGACCCCTGCTATAGATTAATGAGTTGTGAAGTTAATCACTATTTGTACAAATTGTTTTGTGAAATATTCAATTCTGGATAACATTCTACAAGCTACTGGAATTGAGTCATCAGCTTATTCATGCGAGGTCTTCAGCTTAGTTTGTTCTAAAACACTCAGATGTTCTTAGTTCCTTATGGTGCTGATGTTATTATTGATAAAAAAGTGGGTTCAGGTTTCAAAGAATGTGAACGGATGAAGGCTTTTAAACCATGGATTCGAAAAATGCAAAGAAATGCTGAGAAACCCAGGTGCAAGTTTTGTCGCTGCGAAATCAAAGCACATCGATCAGATTTAAATAGCCATTATGCTTGTAATAAACACCAGCGTTATGCCGTTTCCCATTATATCATGCGGCAGCATGGTGGCTTGTTGTACTTTGGTTTTCAAAAAAGTTCTGACAGCAGTAATCAGTTGTTTCGTTTTGCATTTGTAAATGCAGTAGTTTTGTATATTGCGAAGGCTGCGGATACATGTTATATGATTTTTACGTAAGGTTCGATAGTATGTACACCATCTGCAGCCACTGCCTTTACAAATAGGTTTTGCAAAGATTGCATGTTTCCTATATGTGCCAGAGAGTAAGTTTTTAGTCCACAGATTTGACAAACAGCACTCTTTTGTGACTTTTAATGTTTTTCGTTAGTTCTCAGATTTGGCTATTTTTGGCTATATTTTTTTTGCCAATTTTGGGTACTTTTGGATAATTCTTTGTGAATTTTGTCTGTAAAGTTTTTTTGAAACCTGGCAGCACTGGTCCAGGTGGCAGTTGTTATCCCAGTAGAAATTTCTGGTTGACAATTGTCAAGATGTCAATCGTCCTCAAGTCCATTTTAAGCATGCGGGCCTAAAACTGGAAAATTATATCAAGTTTGGCCGAACTATTACCTGTACTCATACCACTGCGGGAAGGAACACAAAGAATTGACTGGCCATGGGACCATAATGAATTTTTGACAACGCAGTACAGTTTCAATTCAAGTTGCAGCAGAAGTTTGCGGGCGTGATTCACCGCCCACATCCACCCGCAACCCGAAAGCACCAGTGAGAGAAGTACAACAGTTTAGGACGAAACGAAAATTCCAAACTTTTGCGTATGCAGGAGAAGGCGATCATAGTTTTCTATATGGTTGCATAAGGAAAAACAAATGGCGCTTAAAAGAAATTGCTAATTATCAGCTTAGTGTTGTTGCGTAATCTACATAGTTATTAGTGAATAAATTCAGAAAAATTTATGAAAGTTAAATCCTGCCGTCACTGAAACACACTTAAGTAGTTTTGCCTGGCTGCAATTTTGTACAATATTTCGTAGTTAGCAACTAGCAACTTTAATTTCAACAACACCACACGAATTTACTTAAATGTATGAACCAGCTTTGGTAAAATTTGTAAAGGTTTAGGCTATGCCCTAAACTCATTTGGTACTTATTTTGCTCTGGAGTAAAGTTAACTGCTTTTGTCATAAAACCAAAGCAACTTACTTTGTTACAGATATGGATGCAACTCACACCACTCTCAGTCAATGGCTGTGTCAGACACTGGTGAATTGGTATATTATGTCGGCTGTGTTGTCGTTTTATATAATCACATAAGGAGGACGCAACGGCATTACCTTGAACATACTGGTGCCATTACATGGTTTGTAGCAGCCATACATTTAGATCAGCATAAAATTAGTTGTAGTACGGTGCATACTAAGTTGCAACCTATTTTCAAGCTCCTAGTGCTGTTTGTCTCATTTTTTAAATATATATTTTCGTGGTCGAATATCTATGACGTGATGGGTGGCAATGATTAGACGCTACTTTTCGATTCCGATTTCAAGCAAAATTTTCGGGAGCCGCAGAACCACTCCCCGATTTCCGTGCATGACAATGACGACATGGTATTTACTTATCGACAGCATCGTTTATTTATTATATATATATATCAACAAGCATCCAAACCTGGTGATTGTCTGTGCTGAATCAGAATGCAGGGATCCTCTGGAATCTTCTGAGTTTGGTCTGTTGCGGTACCGATGAAGACTAAAGTAATTTGCAGAACTACGAAAACTTGGCAGTTAAATTTCTTAAGAACGCAGATAAAACTGCTGTGTCCTGCAGGCAAGTTTTTTGTACAATATTTTTATGATCTCGAACAAGAAATTATGAATCCACCAACAGGTATTTTATTCTCGTTTCTCTCGTGATTGGCACTCGTGCGTTTGTCTTAATGTTTTTAAACTTTAGTGGATTCCCCAACCACACTTATTTGAAGAGAAAGCGTAGTTTGGTGAATCCAAGGCTGTACCTTTTCCGACGAGGATGCTCAGCGTTATTCTGCTTTTTATAACTTATGGTGGTTTATTTTTCCGTTTACTTAAGTGTTGCTGCGCACCCGATCGAACCAAGAGCGGCTTCGGCGCAAGCGACCCGGTCAGATGACGTACTGGACATTCACGAAAAAGAGTTTTCTTCACCTTCTTTCGGTCAAATTCATATCCGCGTTTGGAACACGGACACACTGGACACCATCACCGTGATTGGAATCGGCATTTTGCGGAGTCTTGTGTTGAGAATGCAGTTTCTAACTTACGAGGTGCGAAAATAACGTGCGCTAAGAAGCGCAGAGCGTGAGTGTTAGAGTGGTTATTATTGCTGGTGGTGCTTTGCGTTACAAACTTATGAAAATTACATGCATCAAGGAAACAAGAAAAAGCTTAACCTCCATATCCAAAAAGGTTTAATTGCCCACAGTTAGCTGAGGTTTCACTACGGGTCCTGTGGCGACAAGCAGACCTCTTCTGGCTGCTGTTTAACGAGCATTCGCTTCTTTAAAAAAACACTTTCCGATTTCCGAAGAAAAGTGACTTTATATTTCTACAGTTGTACTCAGTGTATTGAGCGCACTTTTGCTTTGACCTTACCTTGGTTTCGGTGTATCCTCATTTCTAGCAAAAACTGAAGCCCTTTTCTCGAAATAGCGCCGATAAATTTTAAGTTTGATTACTCCAAGTCCATTTCGACTACAAAGTGGATGTCACTTGTTGCTAATCAGTTTCTGTGCTGTGTTACAGCGTACAACAGCATGATTCGAATGTAGTCAAATAATTGTACGCTTAGATAACTTTTTGGTCAACATTTTTTGGTTGTCCTTTGTGTTGAAAAAGGTTGGATGCTGTCCGGCAGTGAACAACGCTTTTCCATGAAAAGCTGTCGCCACCTCGATACCTAATCTAAACGCACCATAAAGTCAACAACACAGGACTTGTTTGCAGAGCTTCCTGCCACGAAGCTATTTTTGACGAAGTAGAGTTACTTTTGACGAATTCCACCAAGTTGTTGGTCGAACTGACATTTTAGTGAACGTGTTTTGATTAATTGCTAAACAGTCGGCTGTTTTTGATTTTCACCAAATAACTTTTGCTGTATTGCTTTCTAGTGAAGAAAAACACCTTCCCTTTGTTTATATTATTGTACGAGTTGTTGTGATGACATTTACACACAGAAACGTTTGTGAAGTAGTGTTGATTCATGAAACAGTATAAGTGGGGTCAGCGCCGGATTTAGGGGGGGGCAAGGGGCCCGGACCCAGGGCTCCCCACCAAAAAGGGCCCCCACCATGTTCATATGCTTAGCCATATGTGCAACATGTGCGTGCCACTAAGTCTTTTTTATGGACGAAAGTTTGATTGTAGGCGTTATTAATTATGATTAATATTGTAGGCGTTATTAATTATAGTTAGTTAGTATTAATTAAGTTTGATTGTAGGCGTTATTAATTATAGATAATAATTATTATCGGTCGGGAAGACGGCAGTATTTGCTTAAAATAGTATTTGATATTGTGACGAAACAAATGTTTATTGGTTTCCTCAAAGTCGGTCAGGTATCTGAATCTAGTGAATGCAAGGCCAAGCCACGTAGAACGCATTAGCTTATGTCTCTACTCGTTTCTGGTACATTTTGCGTCTGCCTTTCTCAGATTTGCACAGGTCGCACATGAGTAGCATTGCTAAGTAAGGCTACCATACGTCCTCTTTTTGCATTACATGTCCACTTTTTTCATGGGAAATGAAATATTCTCCGAGGATATTCAAAATGTCAAAATGTCCTCTTTTTTTCATTTATTATTTGACATAGTTATAATCAGTGGCGTAACTAGAGGTTTGACCCAGAATGGAAACTTAGCTAAAAGTGGCCCACTGGCCAGCACTCAGAAAAGAAATTGAGAAATGATGGTGAATCTGGACGTTGGTGGTCATACTAAAACCATAAATCACCGGAATACAATCCGAAAAATGCAAAAAAACAACAACCTACTGAAAACCAAAACAATACTAAAACCGAAATATAAGTTAAGTGGGGGCTCGTTTTTCACATTTAACTTGCCAAGAGGGGGAATTTCGACCCTCTGCCCCCTGTCAGTCACGTCACCAGCTATGATGTTTTGCATTTACATACAATAGGATAAACTGTTCCTACTCAACTGCAACAAGATACGTGCTGGTGGCGTTGCTCAGTTATGGGAGGGCCTGCAAGGTGTCTAATTAATCTGTGTTTTGGTTGAGTTGTTTATAGGCTGGAAAGGAGGGAATGATTTAACGTTAATCGTTACATAACAGTGGTATATCTTGTTTCAGTATCTCAATGACTTTGGCATCAGAGTGCGGACTGCTGACTCCATTAAACTGTACTAGCTTTGCTGATGAACCGTAATACGGTGGTCAGTGTGCTGTACATAGTATAGTGTAGTCATTTCTAGTAATTATAGCTAATCAGTAATGCTAAAAACACGAAAAAATACGTCTGAAATATCCCTTTGTCACAAAAGAAAGTGCAAATATTCATGGGCTAAATAGGACGAGTAAACAAGGATTTTGTTTTGTATATCTTGACTGAAACATCGTCTACACTGTACGTCTTACTTCAATGCTTAAAACTTATCAAAAGACCTAATTGATATTTGACTTATAAAGTGTAGATAATACACTCATGTAAGTGGCGGTCGTAAATTGTTCTCCCTTTTTGCGATGAAAATATGGCAGCCCTATTGAGCTTTTAACAAATAAACAGGGACAGAAGAAAGGGGATCGTCACCCTTACAAATGTAGACCTTATCCAAGTGGTTCTAAAAACGTAAAAAGCAAAAGAGGCAAAAATGAGAGAGAACGAAGTTGCACCCAAGTCAAAAAAACATTCAAGTGACTATTTTACAGTGGCAGTGAAGTCCAGCGGATACATTTCTGCGGAACCTGCAAGAGGACAGAAAATCGAAACATGTTGCAAGACAGGGGTGGGGAACCTGCGGCCCGCGTAAACATTTGATATGGCCCGCATCAGAATTTTTGTTGCCCAAGCTAGAGTACAACATCGCGTCAAAACGAAGCTCCATGATAAGCAGGTACAGATAGTAAGGCAAGAGAAGTCACGCTTCCTCATATTTATTTAAAGGTAG
>JGI24021J15306_10008619_pt1 | contig 12550 bp, 7 predicted proteins | sample Ectturendosymbi1_FD_15306 | JGI IMG/M metagenome (IMG submission 15306) | reverse complement strand
CCCCCCCGTCTGTTCATCAGATCGGCTGCTTTCGCGTGCTGACAGTAAAACTCATGTCATACCGCCAGATCTGCTTGGCTGTAGAAACGAGATGCTCTTACTCGCACGCAGCTTTTCTACAAATAAACAAACATGTTTTGACCACTGCCTCTGCTGCCAAGCGGTTTGAGTGCTGCCGCTCAACTACCAATTTTCCTTCGAGTATTTTGTCGTTTTCATTTCACGAAATCCGAAATTGTGCGAGGAAGATTGACAAACTCGCCAGCGGGGGACCAGTGGTTCCCGGCCCCCCCATTTGAAACCGGTGCCCCCCATTTCACGTTTGGTCCCCCGGTTGCTGCATATATCCAATACTGTGTTTTAAAAATGTGGCCCCCTCCTGGTTTTTGACCCCTCCATCTGGTTTCGCCCCCCCTGTTGCTAAATCCTGGCGACGGGCCTGGGTGCGCTTCGGATCAACTTTGGAACTTCTTTTCCTGCTCTTTTCGTCCATGAATTACAGAATGTCGCACGAGCATTTTACGCTACGATTCAGTTGATGACCAAGCGCGAAATGTTTGCCGCAGAAGCTTGCACGACGCTGTCGTCAACGTCGTTCTTATGGAAGCTGGTTCATTCTCCAGTTTTATTGCAGTTCGTGTCTGTGCTGATCGATAGGGTTGTTATCAAAAACTGACAATAAATCGCATTTACTGGTAGTCATGGCAATCTGTCGTTCTTCACGGCATTATCCTGAAAAGAAAATGTGAAATACCGTTAAAAGTTGTCCCGGCATGTGCATCCGCACAAGTAGAACGGTCCGGACAGTTGTAGTGTTGTTGCCATTGTTTGGACGGCGTGCGATGAAAATCCGCCGTTATTCCAGAAGGTTCGCGGCGATTGCCACCAACTGTCTTGCATTCCCTGTGCTGCTGCGCTGCGCTGTTCTCACTTGGTGACATTTGGCGATTTTGACTGCTGCTCTCAGACAAGCATTCTCAGTGATTGGTCGCAGGTCTGAATGCTTCTCCACCGCTGACTACTACACTAGTGCAATACGTCGTCAATAGACTTTCTGCATGTCCCAGCTGCTTTTTGGCAGGTTGTTGGTTCTGTTCTGGCAAGCAACACCTTTTGTCATGTGCGGTGTAGAGTACCGTAGCCAACCTCACGTGGGTGTTGATCGTGACTCCTTCCTATACAGTAGATACCGAGTGGGAATTGTGTAGTATCTTGTTTTCGTGTTAAAAAAAAATTAAAACTTGGAAATGTGGAAATGTATTGAAATTGTGTTTCTGAGGTGTACAAGACAGGAAGTTGCGAAATTAGGAGATCAAACAAACTTGTGATTTCCAGGTTAGTCAAAATATTACCCTCAGTTCGTTTGGAGGTGAGAAATGCGTCGAGGTTCAAATTACTGTAAAAGAAAGGGGTCCAGGTTATTTCACAGTTCGTGTTTCGCCCCACAGTATATGTATTTGACTTTTGGGATGATTCGACGCGGGGCCTACCCGATTTTAGGAAGACGTGCTGATTTCGCCAGTGCATCCAGTTGCCGAGTGCACAGCGACAGTGGCGTAACCAGGTTAGATGGCGCCCGGGGCAAGAAGCAAGTTTGGCGCCCCCATGTTCGAACCTGAGGTCTTTCGGAAGCAAATGTACTGCATAGAAGAAAGCACTTGTGACATTGTTGGGACCATGGGCGTCCCCAGAAACAAGCCTGTCGACGTATTCTAGCAGGCCACGCAGTTTTATGTACTTTGTGAAAAGAAGCTTAAATAGGCGTTGTTTGATCAAGCTGTTCTCAGGTACAATGGTCAGAGTGTCACACTAACAATGGATTTTTCAGACATGTGGAGCCTTTGCTACGGGTTTACTCTTGCTGCTTTTCACACAGTATAAAACCACAGCACGTGGATTACCGCTATCAGCAGCCACTGTCTCATTGCATTACTTGCTAAGACAGTGGTTCCCAACTGGGGTGCCATTTACAATGCCCAGGGGTGCCGCGAGCTAATACGTTTTTCAATTTATCATTGAAAAGATATTTTCGAAATGTCGCCAAACCTCATACCAAATTGCTAGGGGTTCGCCACTATAGGTGCCGCAAATTATGTTTCTCTTTTGAAGGGTGCCGTAAGCCTAAAACGGTTAGGGAACTACTGTGCTAAGGTGTCTGCGTTCAACAGTCACATGCGGCAAAACGCCTACGGTACTACCGTAACTTGAAGTAAACCTTTGAAGATTTGCTGCCATGGTATTGTTACACAATAAAGACCAACAGTAGTAGAACAGTCCGCACGCAAGTTTCGCAACCTACTTTTGCCAGGAAAGGAGTGGACACAGCTCATCACTGCGTGACACCAGAACAGTGAATCTGGCTCGTGTGCAACGTGAGTCCTTTGCCGGCAAATAAACTCTCAATTCCGATCAATTAATCGGAATTGAGCTGTGGACACGATTTTCGAATTTTTCATTGCAATGGACACGATTTTCGAACTTATTGGGCGCCTGCCATGATCACAATATGCAACTATTACATTAAATCACGATAATGTGTTTAATGTCCTGCTGGCCCCTCAGTGAAAAACGTTGTCTCAGCTCTTCTTCCGTATTAAGTAGAACACTTGATACATAAAATGTATCATAATACTACCAGGATACACAGTCAAAACAGAAAATTTACGCCAATGTTGATCATCAATGAAACAAAAAAGCTCAATTCTTTGTGTGCAAATGAACTGGGTTTGTCAATCAGATGTTTGGAGATTTTGTAAAAATGACTCTGTATCGAGTTTGGAGTCACTGATTGTGACTCGTGTTGAGTCATTCGGTAAAAAAGGTGAGTCGACACGAGTCATCATATTTTCTCAACGTGACTCGAGTCACGCTATCACTGCTGGATAATGTCAATGTTCCAAATTTAAACAAACACAATGTACAATTTCCACAGATGTGAGAAATACCACTGAATCAAATTTATTACAGATTAAATGCAGCAATCTTCAGTTCCGAAACAAAACTTAAAGTTGCGAAGAAGTTCAAAACAAGATGATCCAATCCAGTTGTGCAGAATTTATAAAACATAATCCAAATCCATTAAAAAGCTAAAAATCCTCCGGATTGAAATAAAAATTCATTAAAAAGTTCAAAATCCGCCGGATTTAAGTCCAAATTGATTTATGTATGTCCATCTGTTGCAGACAGAGAAGACAGATCAAACTTGGTTTCCAACTCCATGATTACCTCTGGTGTATCTCTGGCGGACAGAACAGAAGAAAAGGCAGACCAACCGACTGTGGTCTCCAACAGGGTTGCCACATTGGCCATTTCATAGCCAATTAAAAAAAATTGGCCATTTTTTATTTTTTGAAGTGCGCTGGCCATGAAAAAAAACATTTGGCCATTTTGTGGTCGTTTTTTCAGCATGTCACTGACTGTCGTGAAATGAAATTTTCATCAAAAATATTGTCTTTCTGTATTTTCTGGACGGACTTTATCTCACTTGACCTCACCTTATCTCACTGTTGCAGTAACGCCTAGTAGGCTTAAGGCTACCTCAACCTTTGCATTGTTTTGAAGTGTGTGGTGTACAGTAGTAACGATTTAGCCTATGCCTAGGGGTGGCCAACTTCACTTTGACTGGGATCGACTAGAAAATATTCTGGATAACTCGCGATCGACTGGTCGGTAATAGACACAAGTAGAAATTGTCATAAAATGCATTAAAAGAGAATATTGATTGAAAAATGTTCTTTTTAGGTATGCTGTCAATTCAATGCAAAATCAGGCGCGACCGGCCGATCGCGATCGACCTGTTGGCCACCCCTGATTTAGCCTATTGTTTAGCCCTTGCAGTCAGTAGATTTTGTACAATTATTTCCGTCAATTGGTAGTCTAATGGTTACCTACTGTTGGTGGCTGCTACACTTGTATCTGAAGACGGCTGTACTCAGTTGTTGTGCTTTAGCCTACAGTTTACCTGAGTGTGATTGAGTAAGGCCTATAGCAGAAGCATTTCGCATTTGTTGGTTAAATTTTACTGTTAGAAGTTCGTTGCTCATCACTCCTACACCAACTCAAACTTGAATTCAACCCTTCAAACCAGCAATATACCAGAACCACAAAAACCAAACTATGACAAGAGAAGAACGCAGAAAGCAGCAGTTGCAAGAACAAACATTATTTGAGGAACTGATTGCTGAGTCACAACAACATACAAAAGGAGCAATGAAAAAAGTGGCATCTTCTTGACTATCAGCCCTGCCAATTTAAGCGATTGGATATGCACTAAACAAATAAGAGTTCATGGATGCCATCTGCATAAGATATGGATTGGATGGAAGGTGATTGGCATATCCACTCACTGTGCTTGTGGAGAGACGAACTCTGTGGATCACAGCTTTATATGCAAACTGGGCAGTTACATGTCAATGAGGCACATCTCAGTGACAATGAGAGACCCTGAGGCTCAGATAATGAGAAAGGTCTGTCTGTGGAGATGTTCCAGATAGAACCCTCACTTCTGCCAATTAACAAAAATGCTTCTGAAAGAAAAGTCAATACTCATGGCTGACAATGCAAGGTTGGACATTTCTGCGAGAAGACTGTGGAAGTCAAGTCATGTTTGCGCTATAAGTACTCAGCAGTAAAACACATTTCAACTGACAAAGCTTGAAACAAACAGCACAGGTTAAGCGAAAGATGGCTAAAGCAGTCACTTAAGCCTAGCCTACATTCGCTGTCAAGTTTCAATATTACAGGTGAAGCACAAAACATGAGTTCAAAACGAAACAAAAACCAAAAGTGTGCTCAGTTTAAGGTCGACTCTCAAAAACATTTTAAAAATCATGTTCTGTGTATATCACACATAAGAGTCAATACCCAGCAAGCAGTTGCGATTTTACTTGATTTGAAAACATATGTAATGTGTAACATTTTGATATTATTGGAAATACAACCCCATGTAACAGGTCCTACATATTGCAGCCCCTCCACTTTATAGCCTGTCGGCCTGACTAACGATGGAAGGAGGCCGGATGGCCTAACTTTGGGCCCCTGGTACAGAGGCCTGAGCCTGGTGTGGGACGCAACAGTTGTTGACACTTTTGATCAGGGCCACTATAAAGACTCTGCCAGACAGGCTGGTTCTGTGGCCACAAAAGCTGAGGCCACAAAATGCCAAAAATATCACGATTTCTAACACAATTACCACTTTCAACCAGTGGCAATTGAGACCACTGGTGTGTATGGCAAGTCCACCGCCCCGTTTTTGAGTGGTCTTACGAAGAAACTTGTTGAGGTGTCTGATGACCCCAGGGAGCGCCAGTGGCTCCACCAGCATCAGTCCCTGGCTGTGGCCAGGGGAAATGCTGCCAGTATATTAGCCTGTGTGCAAGTTTGATCTAATTTTACCTGTTCTTTTCTAGCTGTTTTTAACATACTGACCACCATCAGTATCACTACCTACCACTTGCCCCTGTATTAATGTGTGGCTATTGCCTTCCAAATATAATTTAAACAATTTTGTATGTAGTGACCAACACCACCTGCTCTTGTAGAGGAGGGTTTATGTATGAAGGTATAATTTTGAAGTTGGATTTCACCAACATGGAATAGCTGTGAGAAAACATTTTTCGACATAAGGATCACACATCCTACCTCAGTCTTATTCTGATAAGTCCCTTGTGTAGATCTACCAACAACATGAAACAGAAAAGAAGGATAAGTACAACCAAAGAGTGATTGACATTGAGAAGTCGTCATTCAACCCCTTGTCTTCACAACAAGTGGAGGGATGGCACCAGACTGCACCAATGTCAACAAAAGACTGGCTGAAAAAATAGCTGACAAATGCAGGGAGCCATTTGCATCTGTCATGACCTTCATTAGAACAAAGCTCAGATGTACACTTCTGAAGAGCACCCTTGGTTGCTGCGATATGAGGCGTTCGAGGCAAACGAAATGACGCTCATCTCCATGACCTCACAGACATTGACTTCAGTTTGATTCTTAGGTCCGCAACTTTCTAAAGCGGGATAATGGTGCTAATGTCATGGTACCAATATTTGTTGTGCAATGCGAATAGATAGATATATGTCGTGGGTCATGACAGTATGAATAAAATAATATTTTTTATAGAACTAAATACTTTACTCTTCAGCACTCAGATAACCTTATTTTATTGGCAGTGGCTACAGGTCCACCTGTGGACCTTCATATTTGAAACCAACTTTAACGGTAGCCCTGACCCTAACACTAAGCCAAAAGTTTTGAAACTTTTGAAAAAAGAAGAAAAAGTGGTCTCATGAGTTAAAACGTGCAACCACTACTACCAAAACAAAAGTCGCCAAGGTGTGAGCCAAACCGAAAACCTTTGCTTTGGCACAGCAGACCTCAAACACATCCGTTACGCTACGATGTCAGTACCGCTTGAGTGACAAACTCAATGTTTTATTCGAACCGTGGCATGCGAGGCAGATGGATAGTCACTACCTATTCTGTTTTTCATGTACCTGACACTTACTGGAATACTGTTTAATGCATTTTTATCATGTTTCTACCTCTGCTTATTCAACCTCATTCCATGATGCTTTGTGCTTGGTGGGACCTACATGCAACTGTGGTACTCAACTATGGTCTGTGGGTAATTGTATTACATCTTCATGATAATTGTGGATAAAAATTGTTTTTGCCACTCCTTTTGTTTGGATATGTTATGTCTATTGTATTGTTCGCCACCTCATAAACCCTTTTATATTGTTGCTTACTTCTCTTACCTGTGTGCATGCTTCACTTGCTCATCTGTACCTGCCTCAACTCTTCACCCATTGCTTGCCTGCCATCATCTGTGTTATGTTTTTTCTTCTCTGTATTTGCTTTTTTGCCTATGGCCTTTTATTGCTTTCCTGCGTTGTGCTATTTGGATTGGTTGGTCACCACCGTAGTGAAAATATATTTGTGTATAACCCTTGTCAGGCCACATAGGTACAATTATAACTTTTGTGTTTTTGAATTGCGATAGAGTTTTTGTTGAAATCGTAGGGAGCTTAAACTTCATGACATCTCCACATTTTTAGGTTAGAATATGTAAGCAAAATTGCAGAAAAAATTTTTCACCCATTTCTGGGAGAGGGGATAGATATTTTTTTTACCCACAAAAGGCTGCATAGGTACAATTGTACCTTCACCTGATGTGTATGAAAACAGCGCTTGAAAACAAAATGATTTCTGACTAGTAGTTTTACTTTTTTATTGAAACAAGCTACTTTCTCACTGGGAGGTATTGCCAGTGAGAAATGTTGCAGTATTGCATTTTCCCTGACATTTTTCTTGTCTTCCGTTGTTTCCGGTTTTGGTTTCTGCAAAAATAACAACTTCCAACGATCGGAGTGGATCCATGACTGCCACGATGCATGGTAGAGGCAGCTGCTGCTTCATGTGGTGACACAATTTGTCGTTCAATCACCATTTCTACTGCGCCTCGAAGGAAATGCTTTCTCATCACAACTTGGTTGATACTGCAAGCTTCAATCAAAGGCATACATGGCTCTTTGGCAAGATCTTTCAGGAACTTTCTTCGTTGATCTTCTGTTGAATCATGGGTTTTGTTCCTTGTAGATGATGTCGGATGCTAAGCCAGCGATGTCAATCATATTGCAAAAAATGCAAGAGATAACCACAATGTTTGTGGTTTCACGGTGTCCTCACCCAACATTTTTCCATGACATCGACCCGCCTTTTGGTTTTGTTGTAGGGATTGATTATATCTCTGGTTTGGCTGTTTCTGTTGCATCAACCTCTCCCATCATGTGCATAGATGATAGAAGCACGACTGATCTGTTCTTCTTTGGATCATATAAATAGACTGTTGCATCACGATGGTAGGCGAAATTGGTCAAGTAAACAGGCCTTTCCATGTCAGGTTGCATGTTGCTTGGGAGGAACCTTTTGTTTTCTCTGACGGTGCCAACTAACGTCATATTCCAGTCATCAAAGGAAAAGCTTGACGGTATAACTACCATTTTACAAGGCTTGACTAACAAAGTATGTAACTAGTAAATAGAGCTGACAGCGATGGTGTCAAGGCATTCTGTTCTGCTATCGTCACCGTCAGCCTTTTTTCTTTGATTTCGTGAAGGTGTTGAAGTTCGCACATCTTTTTGCAATTGGTTTTTGGTGGGTGTCCTGCTGTGCTTTTTAATTAATCTGTGACCTTTATTGCAAGACATCATAACAGCCTACATTGGATTAGTGCATTCAAACGTTCAGTTCACTAAATATCATGCAGAAAGCAAATCTATATTAAGGCTGTTCAACAAAAACAAACAAGGTACAAGTGGACCTATGTGGCCTGTTAGCGTAGTAAAATTATGTGGCCAGACAAGCGATAATATTGCACTTTTACAGTAACACTATACTGCAGAACTTCAATCTTGTATTTCTTTGAAGCGTGTAGTAGGCCTACTTATATAGCCCTTGCAGTCATTAGATTTTGTATAAGTGTTTCAAACGGACTTGTATAACTCAGTGCGTTGTATAACTCAGTGCTTGCTATCAACTGTTCGTACCCTTTCGTTCATATGAGTATATATGTGGCCTTGATGGTTTTCAGCATGTGATTATAATCATCAAATAATTCATTTCATGGATTTCATCTCTTGTTCATATATTTGGAGCACAAAATCAAGGGAATTCTAGTAGCCTATTGTCATTGGATTGAAAAGTTAATTTCAAACTGTTTAACACACATGGTTTAGATTTGAAGCATTTATCTACTATCAAGCCTGCCAGCAATTGCCCCCCCCCGAAATTTTGAAAACATGTATAGCTCTTAGGTGCAACAATAAGTTAGAATTATTTTGTTCCCTCCCCAAAAATATTAGCTGGTTGCGGCCCTGTCCACAATAGTGTTTATTATATGGTTGTAAGTTTTACTAAGAAGATAAAAAAACAAGTTGTAACACACAATTTTAAGTTCATGGTAGAAATTATTGTTTTCTGGTCAAAACTTGCTTCTTAAACAAAAACAGATTTTTTTGGCAAAAAATAGATTGCCTTCCAAACATTTTGAGTCTCCTATGATCATATAAATTGCCACATTTCAAACATTTTGTATTTTTGGACATACCTTTTTAAAAAAACAGCCATTTTGGCCATTTTTTGTTAAGATTTTAGCCATAAGCAACACAAAATATCTGGCAACCCTAGTCTCCAACTCCATGATTACCTCTGATGTAAACTGGTATCTACTCTTCTGGAAAAAAATCCATTATGTACAGAGATGTAGACCAGGAGCAAAAGTGTTAAGCCACCTTTTCAATGCAGATGGAGAAATGTGATGTAAGGATCAATAGTATCCTAGATTATTTTAGCCAAGGTGCTTTACAGACCTTCCCCTCTATAGTTCTTGAGTTAATCACCAAAGGGATCCACATCACAGCACCATGTTAATTATCTTTAATTTCCAAAGGGATCCAGTATCCACTTCACAGCACCAGTAGGCTAGACTAGACCTTATTTGAAATTGTAAGTATATACTGCACTTGGTCAAAATTGAGGAGAAATCTGCCTCAATGGAAAAATGTATGAATTAGCATATAATATAAAGATTATATATCAGTTTTTTTAAGGAAAATGTTGGATACCTAGTATGGAACTGTAGGGACCCGATTTCTCTAATTCTAGGGACCCGGTGAGAATTTTCTCTGATTCTAGGAACCTAATTTTCAATCGTGGGGACCCAAATCAGGCCCCTAAAACCTTAAAAATTCCTGATATATATATCAATAATTTTAAGGTTTAATTCAGTATTATGAGTGGATGCAATGTGTCTTGTACTCTGTGATGGTGAGGCTAAGTCTTGGAATTTATGCCATATGATTTCATTGATCAAGATATCTTGTATTGGCAGATGTCTAAAGAGTAGAACTTCATTTAATGTTGTTGTGCCAAGTCAAGGCTTGATTTGTAATCAATATTTTGGCTAGCCTATTACTTAAAGATGAAAGCCCTTTTTTCTGTTTCTCGTTGGAGACCATTGTTGGAACGCCGCATAGCCATCAGCAGTAAACAATATGTGCAAGAACAAGTACAGTCCATACCAACAATATATGCAAGAACAAGTACATTCTGTATTTGTCGATTATGTTCCAACATGTGCTTTATGAAATCAAAAGGTGACTGTTAAGTTTATTTTTGTTAACACTGAATTTAAGGCTGCTATATCTTGTATTATATAGTATTATATATTGCCATGTTAAACTTTCAAGCAGTGGTAAACAGCAAATTATAAAGTTTAGTAAAATTTTGAGCTACTACGCTTTGTTACACATTGTTTTTTTTCTGTCATTGATTGAACACATCTACTTGTTGAATTTCAAGTTTACAAATCACATAGGCTTTGCCGGTTTGAGAATTGAAGGTCTACATTTACTCTTGAGTTTTTGAGGAAATTGTCTGCTGTGATCTGCTTTCATAACTTTTCAATGATTCGGACTTGTACATATCCACATTCAGCAACAAGTCTACACAAGAGCGATGCAGCCAGGTCTGATCATGAAGTGTTTTATTAGGAAATCAATTTCACATCATTTATGCATATTCAGTCCTGTGGACAGTAAAGCACTTTGCAGTGCTGATTCTTAACATTTATTTGATTGTTGGTATCTTACCTTAAAACTTACCAATTAAGTTGTAAAATGATTATAAATTTTTTTGTTATTTTTTAAGTGGTTTAGCCTCAATATAAGCAATCATTTGACTATATGTGGTTTTGATTGCAGTCGAGCTCAGGTAGCACCAACTTACGTGGTTTGTGCTAATGTATTATGTCACTAAAAACAAAATTTGCTAATGAACGTTTTATGTTTGGTTGGCACATAGTTATTGCAGATTTAAAAGATATGTTCTAATGGTCCATGTGTGCACTTAATTGATATCATGTTTTACCTTTTCTTACTGGCCAATACTATATTAATTCCATTTTCAGATACTTGCACCAGATTTGTACTGTGCTTGTATTAAGGCTATATAGGCCAAGTTGTGAACAATCACATTTGAATGGGAAACAATGTGATTTTACAAAACATGATCCACATCTAAGATGAAAATGATTTCAAACAGGTTTCAATCATAAATGTTTATTATGCTAATACATTAAAAAGTATAGACAAAATCTGTGTTGTAACATACAGGCAGCAGTTTTGGGTGCAATCCCACATGTAGCTGAGAGCAAAAAACTGTATTTGTATGATGAGCTATAAGAAAATAATTAAATTGACAGCGCCAAGTGTCATTTTAGCAAGATGTGATTAGAAATATGATTCCACTGTCAAAGGAATCTCATCTTTTTTTATTTGTGCTTGTTATTATATCCAAATTGAGTCACAAATGATGGATGTATTCAATGCAATGTAGATGTCGCAAGAGCAAGTACTATTTGCATAAAATTCCCTCCCAAATTGTACGTTCTTTCAACCATGGTCAAATACCATATTTTTCAGACCATAAGGTCCACTCAAAATCCTTTAATTTTCTCAAAAATCGAAAGTGCACCTTACAATGCAATGCACCCACTGTATGAATCTGGTTGTGCTTGCTCATCTAGGACCAATTTTATGTGGTAAACGATGCTATTGATCTAATTGCTAGTTATGATTTTATTGAAAACACGCTATCGTGTTACGTAATTAGAGCTCGACCGATAAGGTTTTTTTGAGCCGATACCGATGTTTTTCAATTTTCATTGCCGATATCCAATGCCGATATTTTTGTATTACTCAAGCAGTATCTATTATGCCTCATGAGGCAAAATAACCACTCCTGGAGCTATTTTGCCTTCAGCCAAACATTTTCAAACTACAGCTGAAAGACATTACAGTGCATATTTTTCTTCAGGCCACATGAACAAAGAAAATAATTTAACAAGTTACAATTATTTTAGAAGGCAAAATATATACTCCTGGAGCTATTTTGCCACCAGCCGAACATGTTTGGCTGAGCTGGTCACATGACAAGTTTGGAAAGCTTGACTATCTCAGTTGACTGGGACATCTGTAAATGGGTCAGTCTGATAGACAAGTAATGTTATGCTTTCAGTGCTGGCAAGTTGTTAGCAGCTTCTTCCTTGCATTGTCATTGTGTGAACTCTAGGCTAAACCTAAACCCTTGCTTCTTTACGTGTTGTACTTGTCAAGTGATCATTTCAACCAGCTGTGTTTGACTAAAAGGATGGTTTAATTCATAGTGCCTACTGCAGTCCATAGCAATTTCTAGGACTCACAGTAGTGTAACTCTAAATCAGAAAAAGCACAAACAGCAAACATGAGTTGCGTATAAGTGGGCTTACTCCTTGTGAAGACAACTGTGCCTACGCTCAGATGTCATAAGTAAAAAAATGCACGACACATTAAAACCATCACTTCACTATGATGAAGAACCGTACAACATCGAATTCTGCACAAACCTGGGTCCTGCTCGCTGTGACGTAGGCACTTTTTTGATGCATGCTGGACGCAAGACTATCTAGCCTAGAGAGACCTTGGTAAAACAGTCAACCAACACAGTAGCA
>JGI24021J15306_10008618_pt1 | contig 12551 bp, 9 predicted proteins | sample Ectturendosymbi1_FD_15306 | JGI IMG/M metagenome (IMG submission 15306) | reverse complement strand
TGGCATTCGGAATGCAATACCATTTCGATTGGTAACCCAGTAAGGCAACCATTTAACCAAAGCAGCCGTACAGACAAGTATTAACAATCTGAATGTATTCAAAAGCTTCCAGCTGATGCTAGCGCCACCGTCCGCTCTGCTATCTAACGCAATGAAGTTCGCTCGCATAAACGCACGTAGTTTTAAGGACGTGTTGGCCTTAACGCCCTCTGAGTACATGTGTCATTATAGCAGCAATATCAAAACTAACAGCTTTCCGCCGCCATTGCGAGTCTAGGACACGCGACCAGGATCACCAAAAAAGGCAGACCTTGTCTCAAAAAAAGCCAAAATAAACCATATAGCAGTTCTAAGACATTCAGGCTACACATGCAGTAAGACATGCATAACCAAACAAAAATACAATAGATGTTAAAACTCGTCAGAAACATCGATAAAATGCAATTCAGATTTTTATAAGCGATTTCTTTCCCCGTAAATACACTGTCGTACATTTGTTTCTTGTTAAATACATCGAAAAATTTCAGGGCAACAGTAAAATCTTTGCAATATTCTTTGCACCCTGCATGGTCCTAAACTCCCGTCAGAAGATATTTGTAATGAATATGCAGCTCAGACAATGTTTAGCCAGAGCTGAATCTTTCAGACTGAAAAAAGTAAAAAAGAAAAAGCCAGATTTTGACTGGTATTTTTGATTTTCAAAAAAAGCTAAGTGCGTCAAAAAAGCCTGAATTTCAAAATTTGGTTTCAAAAATGCCAGATTGGAACCCTGCACGCAACCAACGACCGCAAGAGACGGCTATTGTTTGGTAGGGCTAGCTGTTGCGTCACAAGGCCAGGTATTGGACCACCGTGACTGAGCGAGGATATTCTTACTGTCCGTTTTGAAGTTTTCTTGCAATTCCTGGTGTATTATTTGATTTTACTTGACTTGCAGCTGATTAATTTCCCACGTGCATGTACGATTTCCCGGGAAGCTCCTTCCCGATTTCCACACTTTCTGCAGCCCTGATGTCAATACACTTTCACCATGCTTATTACTATTTCTTAGTTTTTAGGTTAAGGCCACTTTGAGTTAGACTAGTGAACTACGCTGTTAAAAGAAAAACTGGCCATGCTTTGTTGAACGCTGAAAAAAAACTTTTTGGTAATGCTTTATTAAACACCAAGATTTCACTGTGATCTACTAGTAATAAGTATATTTAAAAAGTGAAACCTGTTTCATCCGAAAATCGACGGCATTCGACACAATAAAACAATAGATACATGCTCATCTTCACACAGTTCCAAACTGCACGTTGCTTGAGAATTGAGATGTCTTCAGTCTGAAAGCTAGGATCCCAAGCGGCAGGCAACATTGCATTTTACCGAGAAAAACTATAAAAAAAGATTGTTGCTAATTTCGAAATATAATAATTTTTGCTGATACAATTAGCCAATATCAGTTTTTTGCACTGTCACAGTTTTTTCATTCGGATAATCCGGATCCGGTTGAAGCGAAAGCGATATCCAGCCCAAATCCAAAAAATTCTTTATATGCGATCGGATTCGACTGCAAAATCCGGATCCTGTACACCACTGCTACTGACCTAGTTCAACTGTTTCGTCACAAATCGTACATTTGTGCCGTATCGATGGGCAAGACAGCTCTGTAGAATTTATTTTGAAAATGGCGAAGGGACGTGCAGACGTAGCTTTGTCTAAGAAACTGGAGATTTTAAAAAATTACCTAGCACTGCCAAAATGCAGACAACATGCTGCCACCGAACAACTCAACATCTTTCCGACAAAATGCGTAATTTAAAAAAATTGAACGGCCATATTCGACAGTTTCTACGCCACCAACAACCAATGAAGCAATTTACTAAGTTTTTGCACGGAAATAAATATTGTTTTACCGCAATCGTAATAAATTAAAAAAATTGTTCATTACCTGTAACTGTTCTGTACATTTTTGATAGTTTTAGCAACTTAGCGATAGAAGAGTCGGCCATACTCGTTTATGCGCGTGAGAGCGGCGAAAATTTGTCCGTCTGTTAATAATAAACCCAACATCGTCCGGTCCCGAGGTGTGCTCAATAAGCGGGACTACCGTACTGCTTTCTTATCTAGCGTTTCAATTGTTGCTGTGCATGCAGGTTCATGCCTTGATTTAATCCAGTCCAATTTCAAATACGGCCTGAATGAGATGCTCATTGCGTACATCTTGCGCGAGGTGCTGAAAGCGCTGGCGTATATTCATCGTCTCGGGTTTGTTCACAGGTGAGTAAACCGGTTTGCTGGTGTGGAACAGGAAAAAAACGTTGGTTCGAAATTACGTGAAGTTGTTTTACAGACTACGCATTTTATCCAGTTCTTGTACAGATTATTGTACTGACCAGGGGCGTAACGGGGGGGTCAAGGGGGCGCAATTTTCCGGGCGCCAAATCGCAGCGGGGGGTGCCGAATGACTGTGGTTGGCGCCAAATAGTCCCGACAATGTCACAAGTACTTTCTTCAATGCAGTACATTTACTTCCGAAAGATCTCAGATTCGAACATGGGGGCGCCAAACTTGCTTCTTGCCCCGGGCGCCATCCAACCTCGTTACGCCCCTGGTATTGACATCCAGGGGCGGTTAATGAGGGCGATTTCAATAATTTTTGGTAGTCAAGTCACATTACGGGTTCACTACTGTAAGAGAGATGAACTACACTTCACAACACTGCTGTGACAAAACAATGGACGGCAAAATGGCTTTATATCTTGAATATTGTTTTCCGAATTGTACAAAATCATGGTGAATGAAGTTATTTCGTAGGTTTAAGGCGGGCGATCGCCCTTTCTGAGAGCTTTTTTGATAAAACCATATTTTGAAAAAAAGTAAATTGGTTCAGGCCGAGGAGTATCGCCACGATTGGCTTGTTGGATGAAGTGGCAGCAGAAACACAGTCTTGGTCCGATTCAGTGCAAGACTAATTAAAGTCCTCACCGATTTCCCGCTGGCGGACTAAGTGTTGTACTTTATCTCTTGCTCCTAGTTATTAGTGACATTCAGCTTTGTAACTGCGACAATATCGTGTTCGCATGAACAACATGAGCAAGGTCGCGAGCAGCTGATATTTTTCCGGTGGCAGCAAAATTGTTGTAACCTGTTGTTGCGCCTAACAACTAAACACGATTTTGAAAATTTGGACTATGCGTCATTACGTCCAAGTTCTAACTCGACGCTTCGTCGTTTATCTCGTCTTTTTCTACGCAGAAGCGTAAAGTCGTGTCACATTCTTTTGTCCGATGACGGAAGTGTGAAGCTGTCCGGCAATCGCAACGTGGTCTCGATGCTGAATGCGGACGGGCGACCGTCGAAAGTTCACGATTATCCGAAACACGACCCGTACTTGCTCCCGTGGCTAAGCCCGGAGATATTAGCTCAAGTATTTAACTTCATTATCCTTTCTAACTTTTGTTAAGCGAGGCAACCATGGTTTGGCACTGAGGTGTGCACTGTACGAAGATACACGTCGTGTAACACGAGATAAAACAAAGGGCTGCTTCATAAAATGAACTACGTTGTTGAAAACATTTTCTGTCCGAAAATAAATCTGTTGTGTGTTTGAAGCAACCGGTCGATTCAATTTTTTAATTGTAATTTCGAAAAAGAAATAATTGCAAATCGCAGTTTAACATCGCTTTATGGCAATTGATTGAGTGTGCATGCATTAAACCCGATGTCAGTTCGCTAGCTGCTCGTACGAAATCTAAGTGCATGCAATGTTCTCACGATATCGACACGGTTTCGTCGGAACTATTCGAAACCTACACTGCTTGTCTCGAAATCGAAGGCTTTTGTTGTAAACTCAAATCCTAATAATAAAAAAAACATTTCAATATTTCTCAGAACATTGAGGGTTACGACTGCAAATCCGACATGTATAGCTTGGGCATCACCGCGTGCGAATTGGCGAACGGCCACGCCCCTTTCACGGATATGCCGAGCACTCAGGTACGTTATCACTGCTTAGCATCTACAGCATTTGCCAGATTAGGTGGACGATTGATGAGAACGATATTGATATCCTATCCAATTGACGTCGTGTTCGTTCTGATCTTTTTCAAAGTTCTACAAAGCTTAGGCTGCACAGCAAGCCTCACACAAGAACTCGGCGCAGCATCGAATGGTGTGCTGTGTCGAGATCGTAAGGTGTGTTATGCTGTGTCAAGATCGTAAGGTGCGTTGTGCCGTGTCACGATCGTAAGGTGTGTTATGCTATGTCAAGATCGTAAGGTGTGTTGTGCTGTATCACGATCACAAGGTATGTTGTGATGTGTCAAGATCGTAAGGTGTGTTGTGCCGTGTCACGATCGTAAGGTGTGTTGTGCCGTATCACGATCGTAAGGTGTGTTGTGCTGTGTCAAGATCGTAAGGTGTGTTGTGTTACGACTGTACGATGTGCTGGTTAAGATTGCACGGCCTGTTGTGTTGAGATCTTTGGCGTGCTATGTTAAGATTGTACGGTGTGCTGTGTTCAAAAATCTTGCACAAAGTACACTCGGTTCGACCGAATTTAACTCGGTTTTGCGAAAGAAAGCTTTTTAATTGTTAGAATTTCTTGGTGTTTTTTTTTGCTTAAACACCTTTGAGAAGGGTAAACAATTTTTGCCTGTAAATCATAGCCTAATTACCGGTAGATAAAGGTAATTGATTTTGTTTGGTTGAGTGGTACTCGGCATTTTAAGCGCAACTAGTGGCTTCGTTGAAAAGATTGAAGTAGGCGTCCAGTTATTTTATTCCGGCGTTTGCTTGCGTGCGTCATGGATGACGTTTGCTTGTGTTATGTCATCAGATGCTACTTGAAAAACTGAACGGCACAACTCCTTGCCTGCTTGATGAAACGACTGTTCCCCCGAACGAAGGTGGGTTAAGATTTCTGCAGCGTGGTCGGAATACAGTCACAACGATTGGCGAGGTTGTATGTGTTGTTGACTCTTGGCTGATCGAAACCGACTTTTCAAAATAGCGCGTTTTTGCTAAACCGCAATGTGTTTAAGTTCTTTAGCTGTGGTTTGCCCTACGTAAGATTAGTTGACAAAGCTGATTTAGATGTTCCTTTTTCACTAAGATGTAATCTCTTAGTTTCACTCTGAATGTTTCGTCGAGCATCGATGCGTATCAGACCGTGTCAAACGGCACATCGGTGCTTTACCGACACAAAGCTACACGATTCAACTTGTTGATGGCACATGTTTTTCCTGCTTCTTTGTCTCCTATGTCGCTTTGTCTTCATCTTTCACATGCTCTGGTCGTACCCACCTTTCGCGGATTCTCACATTTTTGTCATTTAAAAAATTCCGTCACAGTCAAAAATTGCGCGTTTGTTTTGTAAAAAACGCGTTGCCTGTTTTCTCCGCTGACATGCGTTTTCGCCTTGTGTTTGTTTTAAGCGTTGACTTTGCACTTGAAAAATTCGAAAAGAAATGTGCGTTCTCTCATAACTCTCCAATTTTCGCAGAAAGGTTGTAAATTAGTGGTCGGCAAACTGTGGGCTTCGTCCCAATTGAAAGCTTGTTAATCAGAAAGCTTGTTACGGTCAATTGTGGGCCTTTTAGCACATTTTATTGGGTCGCACAACACTTTCTATTGTAAGCTGCGTTGTATGTAAGAGCTACAGTCCTGTGCCGGTTGCGTGGATTAAAATACAGGCTACTGTAACAACTATGAAACATTGATTTTTTAGCGTCAACAAAATATTGTGTTTGTCATTGTAAGTTTGAAATCGGTCCCTCAAAAATGAGAGTGCTGGGCCTTTAATTACGACTGAAAGGGCGGTTTGGGCCATCACAACGAAAGCTTGCCAATAACTGGTCTATATGTTACGCGATTACAAAGCCGGGTGTACCCATAACGAGGCGGCAACACGTAAAAATTCACTTCTTGTTCAATTATTGGCGCATCAACAGCCAAAAGGAAACCGTATAGTAGAACTGCTGGCTGGTCGTTCAAAACTAAGATATGGAAATGGTTTGAAAAGCGATTTAAAAAAATTGAAGTAAACCCGGATACCAGGCAACAGCTGACGAAGGAACGCATTCCGTGAAGTTCTCGCGCGTACCGCCCAAGCTAGCTCCGCTCAAAAGTAAATCTTTGACTCTGAACGGTGTCGTTCTGATCGTCGGTCACGACGGGAAAGGCCGTAGAGAGAGAGTGGGGGTCTCAACGTTTCCCAGAAGACTATGTTGTTGGCAATTTCTGATTTTTTGAGGCTGAGTGCTGATTTTGATCAAAACACTTTTGGTCATGAGTTGAAATTTAAATTCGAGCTTATACTTCGCAGTAGTTTTGTTTTTTTCCAACGAGCAGTGGCTTGTCGCCTGAAGTATCGCTTCCTGTTTCTTCTCTGCCCTTCCTACCATTACCGCTTATCCAGGAAACTGAAACGCAGTAACCGTTGTGAATATCTGTGGTGGTCTTCGGGGTGCGATGCACGCAAAGCATAGTTTTGATTTTGATAGAATTTGAGAGTTTTTTCCGGCAGTTCGTTGCAATGGTGATGGTTTCCGCCCAACTGCAGCGGTGTCATAGAAACGATTGTTTGCGTTGCACAGACCTGACAGCTGGCGAGCAATCACCAGAGAACGCTGAACAGCAAGCTGTCTCAAGAGCAAGGAAGTTTTCGACGCCCTTTCATAAGGTCGGTGAAAGGAGCTGATCCGCGGCGCAAGATCTGGTGTCGCGTCGTCAGTTTCTTACTTTGTGACTGGCTCTTTACAGTTGCATCGAAGCTTGTTTTTTTAATGTTTTCGTGAAGTTGATTTGTCTAAAGCCCGGGTTCTTGAACTGGGTTCCGTGAACCCCTAAGACACTGGTTCTTGACCTTTTTTTTTATATATCTTACCCCTTTTTATAAAACAAGATTACCAAATTTACCCCAATACACTCAGTGGTTGTTATTTCTTAAAAATATGAAATTGACCAACTCCTGCCGTTTATAATGATTCATGAAAATTTACATTTGCTGCAATTTATGGTTCAGTAAATTTACCCCCAGGGTTACATTTACCCCAGGTTAAGAATCACTGCCCTAAGAGGTCCGTGAATTTGATTTAAAGGGTTAATAGGCTTTGCAGACACACTAATACAGTATGATGAATGAAGCCTAGTTTCGAATATTTATTGCAACGTTTTTCTCTAAGATGCCCGTAAATTTATGCACAGTTGCGCATTTACCAGCGCACGCTGCTAAACACGTGAATCAATTGTCAAGGTCCGCGTGATGACACAGCAATTTTATTCCCGTGACTCAGCGGATTGTTTTCTTCGCAGTTCGTGTTCTCCTGCCTGCAACGTCATCCCGGTTCCCGCCCGACGGCGGGCGACGCCCTCAACGACCCCTTCTTCGCGCAGTGCATGGAAGTGAGGGGCAGCGACATACGCGCGATGCTGGATCCGATCGTGCCGGTCACGCCCGAGTCCGTAACAGGTCGGGAACTGGTGACCTTACCGACCAGTAAAAAGTTTTGTTCTGGGTCCGAATTTCTCAACGATTAGAATTCCAGCAGGGTTGCGGAGTCGGAGGTAAAATGTCCGACTCCAACCTCTCCAAAATTTCCGACTCCGACTCCTTAACATGAAGGGAATGAAATTTGGCTGTTAAAATCAATGGAAATCGTGGTGAAAAGCAACAAACCTCTGTTTCAACAAAAGTTTCAAAAGATATCGTACCATTTCAACTGGAATTCCCAATTTAGGAGTGTGATGTAAGAAATGATCCACTTGGACATCCGGAGTCGGAGAAAAAGTCCGACTCTGACTCCCAGGATTGTCAGGAATCCGACTCCGCAACCCTGAACAGAGGTTGCGTGGTCACCCTTAATTGCAGAGAACTTTTCGGGACTTTTGCTTTCTGATAGAATTTCAGCTCAAGACCCAAACACTTGGCTCTGAGGCATCTGACCGAAATCAGATGTTGTAGTGTAAGAGCCACCGTTTCCTTTAAATTTAAACATAAAAATGTGGGAGCGAGTGGATGCCGATTTCTTTATTCCCATCGGCAGCGTTTTTGCGTGTATTCACGTAATCAGATTATTATTATTATTATCAACGAAAACTGAACATGAGCGCAGTAACTTCACCAGAACTCGGAATTGTGCGGTTTTGCGTAACTCGAAAGTTAAGAAATTCGTTAAAAGCTAAGAAAAACAAAATTAAAGGAGTTGAGAAAATCAAGGTGAAAGTCGTTGCAAAAATCCAATCCTGCTTTGGGATCTCCGCAGTTCACAACGATTCGTATATTTTTTTGCACCGCGCGCAGATATCTCCGACGCAGAGGTGGCGGAGCTGAGCAACGACATGCGCGAGATAGAGATCAACGCAACAGAGTGGGATTTCGACGTCGCCGATTGACTGCAATGGAGTGAAACGCTGCCTCGCGCGCTCTTCCCCGTGTCGCACGCTGCTGCTGCTACTGCATGCGTGACGTGTCTGCGCGGCGTAACCCGGTCGCAGCGAGAGCTGACGTCGGACTGGCGGGCCGCTCGCAATTCGTGCGTACGACGTCACTGTGTTGTTCGTTTACGGTCAAGCTGCGCTTGCGAGGAGGTCAGCACCCCAAACGGGTGTTTTGGCTCCGTTTGATTCAACCCACTCGCTTTTACAGCGTTAACTGTGCGTGGGATTGCTCTGTCCTTGGCGATGCAATCCGAAGAAATGCAGAGTCGCCAATTGAGATCTTTCAACTCGCTCGTAAGCGCCTAAACTCGACATCCTTCAACTCGCTCGCAAGCGCCAAAACTCAAGATCTTTCAACTCGCTCGCAAGCGCCAAAACTCAAGATCTTTCAACTCGCTCGCAAGCGCCAAAACTCAAGATCTTTCAACTCGCTCGTAAGAGCCAAAACTCGAGAGATACCTCAGCGCTGCTGGAGATGTTAGGGGGGTTAGGATATTGCGGAGCTGCCACCGCCAGTCGCGTATAGCGATGTTTGTTCACAGCTTGGGTTGAACTTTTCCGTTGATTGAGTTAAAATCTTCCGCTGCTTAGTTCAAATTTTTCCACGGCTATAGGGTTGAATTTTCTTTTTTCCGGTAAAACGTTTGCACTGTTTGGGTCAAAAATCATCCACAACTTCGGTAAAAAGTTTGCACAGCTAGGGCTAAAATTTTTCGCTGCTACCTCTGCTTGTCCTTTGTGCGAAAAAAACAATGAACTACGTGGTGATATAAGAGAAGCATGTTCACTTAAACGACTATCAGCGAGGAACCTGCTATTGAGCTTTTCAAGCCCAACGTTTCTCGGCCCTTGTCTAATGAGCGCTAATCAGCCTTGGCGGTTGTTCAAAGTCGTTACGATGTTGACAGTTCTAGTTTCGGTGGAGCTCCTGCCCGGTTGTGGAAGCTTATTTTTTCAAAGTATTTACGTGGTCTGTTTCGCGAAAACACGATGTGTACGCGCTTGTCTTTGATTTTCCCGTGTTGTATTGCCCTTTTCTTGTCTGGCGGAATACCGCTTGAAGCTCCGTGCCTTAGGAATCGCGCACTCGGCTAAAGAGTCACATTGTTAATCACCAACAAAGTCAGTTAAGGTATTTAGCGTTGATAAATACGACGCCCTTGCCGACCAGAGCCAAACAATAACCATCGTGCCACGTAAACTACAGTCTGGGCGTACTTACGTTGGAAACCACTTGGCGTGTTCGATCCAAGGGTCGTCGCCTGGTTCCCAGTTCTGCAATCCACCGTTGCAATACCATCATTTCACTCTGTCGCTGTCAGTGGTGTGTTTAAGGGGAGGCGAGCGCGGCACTTGCCTCGGGCCCCCCCTTGAGGTGTTACGCGCGTAAATTTTCCTTATTTTTGGTGGAAAACTTATTATTCACTCATATAATATACTACAAGGCAGATCATAACTAAGTACTCTGCTTTGAAAGGGCCCCCCTACAGAAACTGTAATGTGTAGGTACTTTCCTTTCAAAGGGCCCCAAATAGCAACTGCAATTTAAAAGTAATCTGCTTCCAAAGGGGCCCCAACATCCACTGAAATTTGCAAGTACTCTGCTTTTAAACGCCATTGAAGGGGCCCCTAAAAGAAACTGTAATATGAAAGTAGCCTACTGTGCTTCCAAAAGGGCCCCCAACAGCAACTGTAATGTGTAAGTACCTTGCTTTCACAGGGTTCCCAACAGCAGTTGTAATGTGTAAGCACCTTCCTTTGTGAGGGGCCTCCAGCAATCACTGAAATGTGTAAGTACCCTGCTTTCACAGGGCCCCCAACAGCAACTGTAATGTGCAAGTACTATGCTTTCAAAGGGGACCCAAACAGCAACTTTAATGTGCAAGTAGTCCTTCCTTTCAAAGGGACCACACCAACATCTCCAATGAACAAATAAAAAAATCTTCAAGCCAGCTTATATACCTAAAAACATTGTGGGTTAAAATTTCTTCCAAAAAGTTCTGAAAAGACCTTATCAAATAAGAGCAAACCAAATGATGACTTTTTAATAGCAAATGATAATTATTGATTTCAAATGATGATTTTTAGATATTGAAGTGTTTGGTATATTGAAAATTTTATGAAAATGCCACAGTTGAACAGATGGTAGTCTTTTTTGTCTCCGAGTTGAAAAGGTTAGACAAATTCCTCATTTTTTGTGACGTTGCACCTTAGTGAACATTTCCATCAGAAAATAAAACAACATGCAATTGTTATAGCAGGGACCACACTACATCTTTTAATTAGGACATTTTCTTCTTAGTTCACAAAGTAATTTTGTACTATTGCTGTTGTGCTGCAAAGACTGTTCTTAAGCAAGGCTACATTCATGCTTATCAGGTAGCAGAAATGGCAATCTTGAGTATTATGAGTACTCGTTTTAGGTGGTTTGAATTTAGCCTATGCTTGACGTCACAGGTCATTTGAAGCTTGACTAGTAAATGGTTGGTTTAAGGTAGACTTGGTAGGTGATGTTGAAGTTATTTTGCCAGCTCTTAGCCAGTATAACTTGAACCGTTTTCTCTTAGCATAGATTTAATCAATTGTGTAGGATACTTGCTGCAGTAGTAATGTTTGCGGTAAGATATATGATGAATTATTTCCTACTTCTGCACAATTTTCAAACAACTAGTGTCAATGCAGGATGAGGGCAGCCTTGACTCATCCAGCCTCAAAGCTTTCCAAAACAAGTCTCAGGTTGGATGCTTAAAAGGATGAAAGTTTTAAATCTTCTTGGTTGTTGTTTATAGTTTCATGGATTCCTATAAAGACATGAATGTGAACAAATCCGGGATACCAACTACCAAGCATTTTTTCAAAAGGGGAAAGTGTGAAACTTTCAAGGAGTTAACTTTGTGGTTTATTGATGGTGAATGCAGTGAGATGGGGCGTGAAAATGAAGAAGTGGGGTCGATGCCAACTTGCTATTGCCTAACTTTTATGTGTTGCCAGCCGTATCTTCCCAACTTTCAGTGTTTTCAAAGTTGTGTATCATGAACACCATTTTGCATTTTCTCCTTTAGCTATGTCAGTAATGCCGTAGTCTTAGGAACGTATCCTTCGGTGGCCATATCTTAGGTTTGATCAAAAGTTATTATCACGGATGGCTGAGTATGATGACGTCATCAGAGGGCCCCTCCTTTTAGTCATGCCTCGGGCCCCCCCAACCCTAAACCCACCACTGGTCGCTGTCACCTGAAGAAACGTGCGGGAGATCATTTTTAAAGAACTTGAATAAATCACAACAAAAGTCAGTTGACAAATCACGCACCCAAGAAAAAAAATCCTGCTTCTACCACTTGCTCCGGTGTTACATTCATCTGCCACACTGGCCATCCACGATGGAACGTCACAAACCTTGCACTCTTCTCCTTAGAGAGAACATTCATTTAAATGTGACACACTCTAACCGGATAAATGGTACAGTCGGTTGAGCACGCGTCACTAACCTGGCTTCTTTCAAAAATCATCTACAACTTGCAAAAAACGATACTAGTTAATGCAAGGCCTTATGTTCTCTCTAGAAGGCCTTGGTTTATGAGGCGACGAACCAGGATGCCGCGTGACGCATTTGTAAGATGTAGGAGTTAGATCGGGTAGGTCTATTGTGCATAACCATACGCGTACGGGAAGGCATTTTACTGGGGGTCCGAAAAAATTTGCCCTAGAAATAAACAAATCGCCCTGAAACTAACTTTCCAGTTTAATCTGAATGGGGCCTGAAACCTTATGTAAATCTGTTCTATACAGTTGAATTCGTTTATAACGGCTTCGCCTATAACGTTACATTTTTCTCGGTCGCGATGGAATCTTTTACATGCATTTCAATTCGGTTATAACGTCAATTCGGTAATAACGTTCTTTATAATCCCCCAGAGGTGCCATTATAGGCAAACTCTGTAGTTACCTTGCTTGTTAGCTCAAAGGGGTGAAGTTCTTTGCATGTTGTGTTCTCCCAGACAAGAAACTTTACTGTAATTGCTTTTACTGATGTTATAGTCATAAATGACTACAACATGACCAGAGACATTGAAGAACTATACAATGATGATAAGATCGATGATTTACGTTCTGAAAATGACATTGTG
>JGI24021J15306_10008617_pt1 | contig 12551 bp, 9 predicted proteins | sample Ectturendosymbi1_FD_15306 | JGI IMG/M metagenome (IMG submission 15306) | reverse complement strand
GGCCCTCGGACTGTTGAGTAACAGCTTATGTGGCCCTCGGACTGTTGAGTAACAGCTTATGTGGCCCTCGAACAAAAAAGTTTGGAGACCCCTGCTCTAAGGCAACACAATTGAAAAAATTAGACCTCTATGGAATTTCTCTGATGAATCGTCAAAGCAATCAAGTTGATCCACAATCCAAACATAAACCAATAAATGTGAACACAACGGTGGCATACGAGTGTGGACGCCAAAGTGTGTTTACTATGTAACTCATAGTTTTTTAACTTTAAAAACAGACATGGTATGGTTCCCTAAGCATTTTAATATGAAATGCCACTGATTGGGAGGAAACAGTGTTTCAGTGGCAGTCATAACATTGCGCCTAAGCTCTTACCTAACCTGTGAAACTATCTACAAAGTTATACAAAAATTCCTAAAGCTGCAGTAGTTATGAACGTGGGCGTCGGAAAGATTTTTCCCAGGGAGGGGCCACTAGGGGATTTTTCCAAAATTTTTTCAGGGGGAGGACAAAAGTGGTGAAATTTTTTTTTTCCCACTCGAAATTAAGAAAACAACCTTTTTTTGCTGAAATTTTTAAAATCCAGGGGGCCAAGCCCCCCCTGCACCCTTCCTTCCGACGCCCATGGTTATGAAACAATGAGCTTGCACACCTTGTTTGGCGGCGACACCCAGCCATGTGTTTTTGCGCACCTGCTGTTAGTGCAATGAAATATTCTTGCACCGTTTGGGGTTCGCTTGATTCCAGCATACAGCTTTTGTCATGGAACGACACCATCAAGGGTTTTTGCTTGTAGTTTGTAGTTACAACAACGTTGATCTTCATGTTTGCTGGAAGTGATCGGCGTGTCTCTTTGCCTCACTTCTTTTGTTAAAAATACACCACAAGGTCAAGCGCAAGGAAACGCTACAGACTCTTGCACCTTACCTTTCCGGCGAACAGCATGCGTGGAACAAAACACGCGCGTATTTGTTAAAATCTCACAAAAAAATAATGTTTACAAACAGAAGATGATTTAACTGTTGAAAGAGTTAAAAGCCAATAAAACATTTTCGAGCTAGTTTTTCTCGCATTCTTGAGTTAAACATCGAAGTTGGAACTAACCAGTGAGGCCCTTTGCCGATGCAGAAAGTATTTCACAGCGCACCAGCGTTTTGCGCGAGCACGTAATCCTCTCAACGTTTTCCTGGATATAATGATGTATTTGCGCTTTTTGGCGTCGTGCTGAAACAAATTCGCGCATACTTTCATCCAAATTGCCACCCGAAGCCTGATGAACGTTGTCAGTTACTTGCTCTACCAGGTTCGCTGATATTTCAGCCCAAATCAAACAAAAAAAACGCAAAAATAGTGAAGCGTCACGTGAAAACGAATAAAGCATTCTTGTACAAAGGCGCCCTTTCATTTGCTCAAGCAGCTCTTTTGATCGATGAATCGGCCAAAATGCTGTGTATTTTGATGTGGACGTCGCATTGTCAAAACTTTTGACCTTTTCCCGGCATGAATTGGGAGATAATCATTATTTCAACCACATTATTATTGGCTATATTTTTAGAGAGGGCTCATACCAAACCTTTTCACTGCCGCAATCCTTTGGTATTTTCACATCCACACTACATTCATCAGCGAGGAACCTTAAATAGTACATTAGACTTGGATGAGGCCTCTTCAGAGCGATTTCTTATTTTAATGTGGAAGTCAATGCTGTTCGAAAACTTTTCATTAGCAGAATATCTCCGATGTTTTTTGGGTGAAAACAGTCGCAGGTTACAGAGCAGCGATTACGCTTCTATCAATATAAAAGAGTTTGAAGTTCATCGACCGCAGCAGTCCATAAGATCCAGAGTTTGTAATTTGACTAACTATTTATCATCAAACGTAGTTGTTTGATGTAATCGCGTTGCTTCCTCGTGGTACAAAATTCCAAAGTAATGTTTGTTTTGCTACAGCTTTTTTCAGAAAGGTGTTCAGGTATTCACACATCATCTAAAGACATTCACAAACATTTCAAACCTTTAATTGCAAACTAAGATAAGTTGCTTTTAAATACAAACTGCAGCTCCGCAGAACACAACATTAAGCTTTAGTGGGATTTTGTTGCACCACAACCGTTAACAGTGGACCTAGTTTTTCAACTTACAAAACCTTACAAAAACAGTGGACCTAGTTTCTCAACTTACAAAGATTTCAGTGAGAAAAGCGATGTGACAAGCAAGCAAAACCATCTGCTTCGAAAACATTTTGTTGCAGTAAAATAAAGTGATCAAAACAGGCAAAGCAACCGACAGTGTTCGGCATCCGTTGCACGGACTTCCTGTTGTTTTTGTGAGCTTCTTAATTATGTCGCGTAATCAGACGCAAGAGTTGTTTTTCAATAGGAGGTGAGAAGAACTGTGTCAGCTTCATCATCTGCGCAAACCAGGTACGACATTAAACAAACGTCGCATTGTTTCACTGTGTCGCAGCTGCGTGTAATAGCTGCCAAAACAGCGCTGACCTCGGACAAGCCGTGGCATTCCAAGGTCTGCATGTGTGCTGCTGTAGTAGCGATTGCGAAAGTTTATAGCACCTTGGTGGTTTCTGGAACTGCTTTCTTTGAAACAGTTGATTAAAAGCAGACAAGGCTGATTGACAGCACAAGGCCAACCGAGATTCGCGATTGAAACTTTGGACGCTGATTTACGTCACTCCGAATTTGCACCAGGGCACGGAAGAAGTTTGCAAAACACCAACTTAGGAAAAAGGTTCTATTTGAATAAGAGCTGATGATGCCTGTTTTGTAGGCGAAATATATACTTTGTAAGATCTTAGTGTCTGATTCTGTGCTGAGAAAGGACGTCTTTCCATAGACAGTGAACTTAGGAAAAAAATGCTAACTGCTGAACATGAACAGAGATGAATTATTTTCTTAGGGTTTGGACCAGTTTGAGCGGTTAAAGCCAAAATCACTCACCAAGCAAGCGCACTACACTTGCGCACGTAATGCTTCTTGCAATCTGGTTCTAACATACGCTGTATATTGTGGACGGTTCTTTGCAAATCGGGCCCATATTTGATCACTTAACTAGTTTGCACTTGCCCATTTGAAAGGAACCTGGTCGTGGCCCATCTCATAGTTTTTGAAAGCTTACCAAGAAACACAAAAGCTGAGCCAGAATCAAATGAAAGAGAAGTGAATGTCTTTACCTGTTAATCATGGCAGGGATTAATTTTCTATCCCTTGTGCTCTGACGTAAAATGGTATACTTTCCCACAACTCAGTTAGTAATCAATTTTCGCACTTTAGCTGAAAGTGATAAATCCCGAAAACGCTTGCTCTAATGCAATGTTTTGCCAAATAAAGATCTTTTCCGCTTGCAATTATGCCATCTTCTTCAGCAACAAAACATGACCTTTCACAAATATTTGGGGTGGCTGACAGTTTTCCCCCTGGAAAGGTGCCTGCTGGTCAAGAATTCAAATGATACCAATTTCTGTATCACATTTTCGAAACGCGAGTTTGTTGGGTCGGGGCGCGAGGTCTAAAATGAATTCACAGCGCATGTTTCGCGCTGTAGTGGCTTTTCCACTCGCACTTAAACAAAGCAACTTTGTAAAGTTTAATGTTATGGACGAACTTTGGCGTCTACTGACTCCACGCTTGAAAATAAAATGCAACAGTTACCGGTAAAACGGTGGCATTAAAGCAAAACTTCCCGGCTTAGACCGCTTTTGGGAAACACTGGTAACTGCCATCTCCGTGACCGTGTTGCGCGCTAAGTTACTCCATTACGCCGTTGCCACTGAGCCATGGAAGTTACCAATGACCTTTCCTGTCCGCGCGTCTATCGAAACCTACTTTTCGTTCCTCATCTGCTCTGGCTTCAATATGCAATGCAAGGGCTTAGATATGATTAGTGGTCGTCGGCGAAGGATAATCCACAGCACGGCATTGCGATCCACTGCAGATATTCCCGACATATTAAAAAACGGGCATCTTCCTGCATATTGACATCGAAGAACGCACAGGGTCTTAAAGATGTAAGCCTTTGAACTGCACTTGTTTCTATCGCCACAAGATCCTCCTTTGACACGTGGTTCGAATCCTGCGACGGCTAAAGCGCAAAACTACGTGAATCGTCGGCTTCAACAATGTTTTCCCAGCACTGAAGTCACCACTGTTTATTAGCTACGCTCAGCCGTGTAACTGCAGCTGACATAGTATTAGGCTGACGAGCACTGGAAAAGGCCTTAGTCGCAACAGTCTGTGCAAGACCGGCAGCATTTCGGCGAGGGTTAAGCCAAAATACGTGCAAATCGGGAAAACTTTGATGAAGTCAGCATAAAACGTCCATGAAACTTGGAAAAGAATTCCAATCAGTTTCAAAAATTTCTAAATTCCAACGAAATTACTCAAAAAATTAAGAAAATTTCTTTGCTCTCCAAAATAATTTTGATCCTACCGCTACATCTGCAATTAACCCAAACGTAAATTGAACTTTTAGTGAAACTATAGATCTAAATTTTAAAAAGTCAGACAAAGGACTGAAATACAGTGGTATAGGACAACTTTTTTCACGCCCGGCTTACAGCAACATCTCTACCCAACTATGTGAAACTCCTCCCGACATGACAGGGTTACGAGGTGATCGCAACGCCTCTTTTGATGACTTTAGTTTGTTTTGATGGCTGTTAAAAAGAAGGAATACTTACCAATCAGAGCCAGATTTAGACATGTGGGAGCCACAGGGCAGCCTTTGTGTGGAGCCGCTCAGTTCCTCAAGGAAATATTATTCAAGGTCAAGAAGTTAGCTGTAAATATGTATTCACGGCTCATGACTGCGGAGGACCCATTTTGCGGAGGCCGCTGGGCAGGTGCCCACTTTGTCCTCCCCTAAATCAGGCTCTGTTCCCAAAATAGCAGCAGATATGTCACTCGCAACATGATATAAATGTTGCAAAAGCCGTTAAACAGAAAATAGACGTTCCTTGTCAAGCTCTTATTTTACGTCGAATTCTCCCTCAAATCATGGGTCTGCCCCTTCATTTGAAGCTTCACTCTTGTCAAATGTAAAGACGTTATAATGTTATAAATACACTGTTGATTTTATACATGCTGGAAAAGGGTCTTCAACCCCGGAAGTTGTTCTTGTTTCATTTGAAATTCGTTGCGTGGTTCGAAAATCCGAAAAAGACAAAGAATCTTAAAAGTTTTTGTGTGAAGCGACGTAAACCGGCTTGGTTGCATATGAAACATTGGGAAAACAACCAAAAATGTTCCAACGCCTTTTTTATTTCCACTAAAAGTGATCGAATCCTACAAAACTGTGGTTTACTGTTTTCTGTTAGTTGGCGTTTTCTGCAGGTCACTCGCGCTCTGACCAATTGCAGGTTGCAACACTCACAAAACGCGGTATCAGCAGCAGACGTGAAGAGTGGCCGGAAGAGAAAGGAGGAAAACGGCTGTTTCCACTGAAATTTGAGCAAAGATCGACAGATGTGTCGTTGATAGTGTCAAAAAGGTTGTTTTTGCAAAAAAGTCGTTGGTGAAATTTGAACTTTTCTATAAACTGTCGTTTGTGAAGATCGCAATCCACGACGGACTTGCATACAGGCTTGCCGTGTCAGACTTAGGACTTTGATTTTGCTGATAAGCATCAATAGTCAAAGACAGCAAACAAGTAGGTCACAGATTTCGCGGCAAGACGGCAAATGCTTCACTACACCGCCAACGATCTTTTATTGCCGCTTCGGCAAAGCCAGGCAGCACTTGCAATTAATTAAGCTTGCGGCCAGCTACAGACATTATTTGCCCAATACGACTGGTTTTACAATTGTGGACAGGACCAGCGCTTCCCGAAAGCGGTTGTAAAGCGCGTGCAGCATGTTGCCCGGCAAAATAAATTGATTCCGGGGAAGCGAAGCGGTGCATTCGCAGGCCACGCAAAGACTTTGCGCTTTCAGAAGCAAATCCGACGCACGCGTTTTGCTTGCCCAGACTGCTAGCATTCCATGAGTCATGACGACACGATGGACAAGCTAGATCAGTACCTGACGCAAGTACAATCGAAGTTCCGTACAGAAGGTTAGGCGATAAAGAGTGGGTAGTTACGAAAGAACGAGTTGGTAGTAAGGATAGGCGTAGCCTATCGGCATTCAGATGCATGGCAGCAAGGGTTTGTCATTGGTTGCCGTTGCGCTAGTGTCAGTGAAACATGTTTGCGTGGGCTTTTCCAGCAATACAGAACGTTTGTCGTCGGGCTCGTTTGTGTTTTACATTTCCGTTGCGATCGCATGACACAGTTAATGCCACAGACTAGATTGTACTCTGGCTGCGGTTCTGCCGTCCGGAATGGCTCTGCACCCTAGGCAGCCGTCTGTAACATACTGCGCCTGACATCGCAAAAGCTTTGATAAAAACTTTTCTGCAGTCTGCTTGGTGGTCGACAATGCTGACATGCTGGGTGTGTCACATATCGTTAGGTTTACGGCCGCGGTGACTCGCACAAATACTGTACTTCGCGAAGCAGAAGCCTGCTGCCTGCACCAGGCAAACGTCACGCCTTTTTCACCTTCCAACTGTTGTTGGCTGGTAGTAACTGTTGTACAATCATTTACAAGCCGTTTGGCGCGCGGTTTGTTTTGTTGTAGTGGTCTTACCACAGGCCGTCAGCTCGCCGCCCAACTGTCGTGTTTTTTTAGCTTTTGTTTTGCAGTTTGCCTTTTTCGTCGGCTCATCTGCAGCGAGTCGGTTTGTCAGGCGGCCACGCGAGCCTGTATTTAATCGACGCAATGAGTCTAGCCGATTTCAGTGCTGACCGGCAGGTGTCCAGTAAAGTGTTGGNAGTGTGGCAGCCAACGTGTGTCATAAAAGGAAACTCAGTCCGGGGTTTAGACAGAACAGAAGAGTTATGCACGAATGTTTGAGCCGCAGGGGAAGGACTTGCAGTTAGTGATAGGGTAAGATGTTTATAACTGCAGTTGATTCCACATTGTTCTATTACGAATGACGATTGAAAAAGTCAACTTCAAAATTGACTTCTGTTTTTTTTTCCTTATGCAACGTTGCAAGTTTTATCAAGCATTAGAAAATCTTAAAGGGGTTGTTTTAGAGAATAATTTGATTTATATTTATGCTTAATTGATCTAATATACTGATTAATTAATCTGACGTAAGGCAAAATGTGTTGCAGCAAGTTGAGTCTTTACTATTTCGGATTTTTATCTGCACAAAGCACTTCTTTATAATGGGTTTGTGATGGGCGGGCCTTGGCCAGGCACTCATGCCCCCAAAGCGTCATTTTTTACTGCTGTTAATTGGTTGACGAGACTGGTTTTTGAGCTCTTCTCTTCAAAGAAAATTCCGGCGTTTGCGGGAAACTTTTATCGTTTCCACTTCTGTGTTGCCCCGTGTGAAATTGTGGCGCGGTATCCTTTAAGTTCGCGTGATTGGCTCCGTGTCTAATGGTAGCAATCTTGCCGTACATGTGTAACAACCCGTTCGTGCCCAGTCGTGTCCAGGAACGTAAACCTTCCTTATCGCTTGTGAGGTGAACTTTCCCACGGTCTTCGGTCGTGAGAGCGGAGCCTTAGGCGCTCTTGAGACGAAAGCTTAGTCAGGGAATTATCTTCGCCTCGACAAGGCGGCCACCAGTGCATTGTGCAATACGGGCGATCCGGTTTCCATGCTGGCTAAAGTTCAGAAACTGGTTCAAGTTCAGCTGCATCGGTGAAACTGAAGTGTTTCGATAGAACAGCAGATAAGCAAGCGTCTGTTCCAGTTGTGTTCGCGACTGTAGCGCCAAGTGTATTGTTGGTAACTTGAGCGAATTGCTGCGTCGATGAGGCTGCAGTCATTTGCAGCGCGTGCAGCAGCTCGCTCACATCTCGGCCGCTGCATCGTACTGCTTTTACTCCGCATAGTATAATTATTCCCAGCGACTCAGTTATTGCAGATTGACCTGAGCACCTTTTCGCAATGTAACGACGTCAAATTGGTGACTGAAGTCATAGCAAGTAAGAAATGAGCTCGAGAGTTCCATAGCAATAGTGAAGTTTCTCCAGTGCAGTTGGAGAGTTCAGCTTCGAAGCTTTATTATACGTCTAGCGTGACGTTTACTTTTGCTTTTTCACGTTGCCGAAAAAGATATCATTAGTGTGAGAAACCTCCAACCCGTTTCTATTGTTACAGACGTGAAGCGCACGTGTAGCTGGTTCTGTTGTGTTGTTTATCGTGAGGCGTGCGTTGTCGGTGTCCTGTTACTGAAAACCTGTTCTGGAGACGCTGACTAAAGCCTGCAACCCAGCAACCGTTCATTAGCGACTGCACCCTCAAGCAACGAGTCAGACCGATAGTGTCGTCACTGGAACTGCTATTTCAAGCCAGACAAGTTGCACTTTAAGTTCGCAGCAATCTAGTCAAAAGATGGCGGCCGGGCACCACCGTTCAACCGTACTGGTCATGATGGTTTTGGTGTTGGGCAGCGTCGTGGGAAAATCTGCCGGTGAGTTTTGCTCTTGAAACGTAAACACGATAATCTTACTCGGGTCAGGTTTTATGGAGAAGTTGCTTGTGCGAGCGCACCCTGCTCCGGGGGTCATTGCGTTTCAAGTCCGCACCTTTTGTCCCCATCGTTGCGCAGCGGAGTGTAACTGAGACTAGATCAATATTTGACACCACCTTTTGCTTCGTGCTACGTTTGTTGTACTGAAAAGCGTTCGGCGTGACCGGGCCGTACGAGTTAAGCACATTGTTGATAACTCGTCGCTGAAAAGACGACACATCTTTCGCGCGCGTGAATCTTGATTGAAAGAAAATGATTTTGTTTGTTGCGAACAAGCAAGCTTTAATTTGTATCTTTACAACGACCATCAATGGCTGTAACGCGAGAACGGCGACCCGACCGCTCTTCTTGCGGCGACCCTTTCTCACGATGGGGTTTGGTTGCCACTCGACCTGTAGTTTATATAAATCGTGACCGAACTGGTGAGAACTTCGAGCGAAGATTGTGATCAACGCCCGGGGGGCGAGGTACGGGCAAGCGAACCTGTGAGAGTATTTCTCGCATTGCGTGATCCGTTGCTTAACAGGGCACTAAACGACCAGCGGCTCGCTTGGTGCGAATCGCAAGCGAAGCACCGGTTAAAGGTATTCCGGCAAGGCGCCGATATTAAACCGCGAAGCATCTCAGCCGCAGCTGAGGGACGCTCGAGTGCCGATTCGATTCCCGGTCGCTCTTGTGGCCGAACGCGCGGCGCCCGTCGGCCAAGACAAGTGGGCGCGCGCCTGGCGAACGTAATATCTCATGACTCTTCAGAGCTTGTCCTTGAAATCTCAGGGAATGCGACTTGGCTCATCACGCATTGACTGAACCTTTCTTACGACTCTGGTGTCCATCCACGCCTGCATTGCGCAGCGTCGTTTAAACGCGTTGCTGCTGGATGGAAGGCATTCGGCGTGAGTGGGTGGGAGGGTCAAACTTTCGACCGCCTAAAGGTTTATTGTTTACCAAGTGCGTTTTATTGCCCGGCTTTGAAGTTCCGCAGGAGCGCGTTTACCAGTTGCCAGCCACGCGACAAATGTGTCCATTCCCTTGCGAGACTTGGCGTGATCGCGCGGCGTGCTGCTAGCAGCAGGTGCGGAGCTGCCCTCACCCAATGTTTGGTTACAGTATAATTGCCGCACGCGTCGATCCATTAGGGAATTGCTATCGCTTCAGCGACAGCAGTGGCAACGATAGGGACGCGCGTCGTAACAGATTCACGAACATATGTGCTCCGCCACCCCTGCCAGCAAAGCGAGGCTGGCTCGAGCGAAAAACCTTTTAATTGGATCCCAATCGATTCGATACGCATTTCTCGCCTGGTCCAACGCCGAAAATCACTTCCAAATTGTTTTCCTACGGCCGACCTCGCAGCGATCCGGTCCCTTTCACCCAATACGCCCATTACAGTTCTTCGGCTACTTGATCGCACTTTTCGCATTAAGTCACTGATCGTCGTTTCTGATTGGATTTTTGCTCCGTTGCTGTAACGCGCGCCGGGCGAGCATTATTTTCACGGTGCCGAGGGACGTATCCAGCAGCTGTTCGATGACGAAGCCGACGTTTGGCTGTTTTGTGTCGAACTCGAAAGAATTCAGTTCCTTCCGGCTTGCACGCATGCTTTCTTTCTTCTTGGACGTCTTTTCGATAAAGTCTGTAAATCTCTTTGTTTTCGCAGAAAAACGCGATGTTGGCTGCACCGAGCGATGTGACCTGCACGGCGGTTTTTGCACACCTGAAGGGAAATGCAGGTAGGAACTGCAATCGATTAAATGTATTTGATTGATCGTATGGTGGAAAATTCACCGCTGTTCTAATCTAGGGGTCTCAAAACGTTTTTGTCCGAGGGTCACAGAAGCTACTACAACAGTTCGAGGGCCGGACATCTTACGTAATAGTTGTTTCGGGATACGTTAAATTCTACCAAATCAACAAATTTTTCGTAAATATATTTTTATTCATTGACAAATGCCTTCGCGGGCCGAATTGGCCTGTGAGCCGTAGTTTGGAGACCCCTGTTCCAGTCCGTCCAACTATGGCTGTTTTGAGGAACTGGAATTTCATGGAAAGTTATAGTGCAGCGGTGGAATTACACGTTGCGTTTGTTCTTGAATGCGTTGTTCATGGATACTCGCAATTAAGTCAGTGTTTCTGTCACATTCAAAACAGTTTAATAACAACTATTCAAACAGTCACGTTTGTAAATTCTAAAGAAACTAGCTTGCAATAAAAAGCTCGCGGAATGTGATCGTTGTGGACGTGCCACTGTTTCGGAACTACTGTACCCGTTGTCTAGGAATTGGTGCACGATAGAAGGGATTAAGCTCCGTTTCATACAAATAAAAACCTTGCCATGTGAGGTAGTTTAATGCTGAAATTGTTACAGCCTGCCGACTTTGCTTTCTTTTGAAAACTTCTGTTTCGTTTGGAGTTTTTTCCATTGGTTCCCATGGCGCAGCGCCCTCGTACAAATGGTTAAGCTGATGTTCGGTCAGGATTTCACTCACATACAGCAACCAGTTCTTGCACCTCAGTTAACGACGACGTTTGTTTCTTCAGATGTTTCAAAGGCTGGGAAGGCGAAGAATGCAATCAGTGCACTTTGGCGAGAGGATGTGTACATGGGACCTGTGACCAGCCCTGGCAGTGCAACTGCCAGAAAGGCTGGGGCGGAAGACATTGCGATCTTGGTAAGTTACCGATTAAACGCCTGGTATCCAGGTGCTTGTGGATGTATCGCGTAGCTGTGCACGGTTAGCAACAAAGTAACCTGGTTAATAATTCCGATTTGTCAACAAACATCAGCTGTAGTACAATTAATACTACTTCCGCTGCAGCTTTGATTGTATCGTCACTTAAAATTTGTTCCGTCACAATGCCGGCAATTAAAAATGGTACTTATTTAAATCCGCGTTGTATCAAACACTGATACGTAAATTGTTTCAAGGCAAAGCCTGATGTTTCAGCAAAACGTCCTGGAAAAAATTCGAGTATGTACCACGTGCAAATTTCGCGCTGAAAAGCTTTGAAAAAAATCCCCAAGTCTCTAAACTGACGATAAGGCTCAAATGCGTTTCTAAAACGCTGAAACGAGAAACAGTATTTTAATCTTTTGTTCATGGTTTAATGCTTCAGCAGTTTCCCTTTCTTTATCCCATTCTCAGTTGACTGGGTCAGAAAGTGTGAGCAAGCGATGTTGTGGCAGGCTTTTGTGTGACACAGATATACTTAAGTCCATTTCTTAAGCATTTTCTAAACTTTCTCAGACTTGGAAATATGCGAACGTCACCAGCCGTGCAAGAATGGAGCAACATGCGTCGGGGATTCCCGCGGAAGTTACGTTTGCGTTTGCGCGCTCAATTTCGGCGGAAAAAACTGCGAAATTGATTTTCGTCGCACCACGACTCTGCCCGCAAGCACCACCACCATAAACTTGGACCTTGGGTGCAGAAATGGAGGAACGTGCGTTTTCGGGAATCAGTTCATCGGATGCGAGAAGTGAGTTTTGCGTCGCGTTTGGCTCATTTGAAGAGACGTAGTCACGTGATACGCTGCTAGTCACGCGTAACGTCAACACAGCAGCAAAACCTCCGGGGTGACTTGCCTTGTGACGTTGCTTGCAGTTTCCCATAACGATTTTTAAGGCTGATCGCGGCAGACATAAACTGGTTTGCACTACTATGATGTACCGTGGCACCTTAACAATAAGCTGCAAATATGCTAAGGCTTTCGCTTCAACAACCGACGTTTATTTTGACAGATGTTCTTGCCCGGCGGGCTACAGCGGTGCGCACTGCCAGCACTTCGTTGAGATGTGCGCGGCCCGGCCCTGCGCCAACGGCGGCCGATGCCACAACACCCCCGGCGACTTCAGATGCGAATGCACCAGCGGTTACTTCGGCAAGTACTGTACCCAGGATCGCGACGAGTGCGCCGAGCTCGGCGCGCGGGCTTGCGACAACGGCGGGAGATGCGTCAATCGCGTCGGATCGTACAGCTGCATTTGCCGAGAGGGGTTCGAGGGTTCG
>JGI24021J15306_10008616_pt1 | contig 12551 bp, 5 predicted proteins | sample Ectturendosymbi1_FD_15306 | JGI IMG/M metagenome (IMG submission 15306) | reverse complement strand
GAGCTTGTGTTACAAAATTTTGATTGTAGTCTTGAGTTTGTTTTTTCTCTGCTGTTACTTCAGCCTTTCAACTTTTCACCCGTAAGCTTTGCTTGCAATTTCAGGACTGAGGATGCGTAATTTTACATGAAATCGATTTCCTATTAAATATTGGCTGATCGATTCCTTGCTTACACCCATTGTGGAAAGTACATACTTGAATAGAGATATGTGCAAGTTTGAATCATCGCAAAAATATGAAAGCAGATGGCAGTCGACTGATTCCTCGAAAGCATACAGAAACACTAGTGCTTTTGAGTGTATGATCATTTGTCAAATGCAAGCAGGTCTTGAATCTCATTACTTCAGTGTTGCAGAAATTAGATAAGCTCAGTTTCAGTTGGTAATGCTTCTGAACTAAGAGAGGTTTGTTTGGGTCAAACCTTAGAAGTCATGCATGCAGAGATTGCGCATGGCCTAAAACTTTGGGTGCAGGCCTCTAGTCTATGCAACTGAACATGCCGTGGCGAGAGTGTGTTAGTAGTCATCTGGTTCAGTGCAACTTTCCTATCTAAGGCCTTACTGCAAAAAATGCATACCTGTTTCTTGAAACAAGTGTAACAGCCTGACTTATGGTTGTGTGCTTTATTGATGCAGATGAACTCGTCAGATTGTTTATATTCGTTCTTATTCTTTCAACACTACTTCAGATTTTTACTTTTTAGTTGAGTGCTCAGACATTTGCAATGTTTGTTTGTTTAACCGCGAGTCATGCCCCAACACATTTGTACTTTACCTGGCCATGACCAGTTTAAAATTAGCGTCCTACTCTGCAGTAGTGTTGTACTAAGTGTTATGGGTTAGCAAACAATTGTGCTACTAAAGTGTATGTAACTCTGTGGTTCTGTCCCCAATCTCATAAATACTGTTCAAAACAGGGTATTTTTTAGAAACAGGCTATTTTTTGGAAAGTTCTGATATTTGAACTAAGCATGATTACTTTCTGAAAGCGATATGATCATAAATATTATATCGAAATGTTTGGAATTTATCGAACTATGTGTTGATCTATGAAAAAATTTTGGGGTAATGTTAGCTTAAATGAAATGCGAAGCCAAATTGCAAAGGCACTCTGACACCCAAAATGTCTTGTGTTGTGTGATTGTTGTTTCCACCCAAAACCTAACCCTTAAATGTAAACCCTGAACTGAAACCAGGGGTTCCCAACCTGTAGTACACACAGGTCTTTCAGGTAGTATGCGAGTAACTTCCATTTTTTCACAAAAACCCAGATTCACACCTTTCTAGTTTACATATCAGGCTTTGTTTCTAAACAAATACATTTTCCTGCAGCCTACTATTCCTATTGTATTGTAACTTTATGACTTTGGATGTGCTGTTAGCAAATTTACGCCACACATTGACCAATTGGTGGAAGTTAAACTTAATTGGGGTCTTTTATTGTTATTTTAATGTATATTATTCTTCTGAATAAACTAAGACTCAATCAAATTAGTTGTTCTGGAAGAAGTGGTAGCCTGACAATATGGGGTGCCCAAGTGGTACGAGAATTTAAAAAGGTTGGGAACTCTTGACCTAAACGATAAACAGTAAAAAGTTATAGAAACATTAAAAAAAGTACATAAAAACGCTATCATCAAAAGTGTCACATTCAGTAGGAAAGCAGCAATGGTGAGAGTCGAACCTACGAGCACTCTCACAGCAGTCAGCAGTCGTAGGCACATCCCCAAGACTATGTTCGCCATTCCACTAGTGCCATGAACTCAGCGTTATATCTGGAGAAAATTGGATGTGGTTCCGAACGGGTTTGAACAGCAAAATATATCCAACAGAGGTTTTGGTGCTCTCGGTGAAATAAACACTACCTCAGTGTAAACAAAGAGTGGCACTGCATCATATAGGCTGTGGAGTTAGGACAAAAATATGTTAGAATATGTTAGAATACAGTTGTCTCAGAGGCATCTAATCACCACAGTGAGGAAGTACATTGTATTCAGAAGCAAGATTATGACTAAACTGCACACAAGAATAAAACACTACTGTGTTTTTATTTATGCATACAAAAGCATAGCTTTCATACCCAGCAGGGATGGGCAATTAGTGACCCACATGTGGCTCGCCACAGTGTTTCCAGTGGCCCACAGAAGCTTCCAAGAAAAATCTTTAAATCCAACTTTTCTTCTAAATCACATTAAATGTAAGTGATGAGGCCAAGACTTGCTACAATATCCATTAGAAGGTACGGCCCTCTGCTAAACTCAGCCTTCTCAAAGTTGTCCCTGAGCCAAAGTAATGGCCCACCCTAGGCTTATGTTAACAAGGTTGTGAATTGTGACGCACACAATTTTGGGCAAAAAGTATCTGGGCCACATAAATGAACAGGTTGAGAAACACTGCATTGTGCTAAGCCACTGTTGTCTTTTATTTAATCAAGAGCACCTTAAGAATTATCCCAAAAATGCTCTTAAGCATATTAGTCTGTGTGACATCAAGTGTGCGCGTGTGCTAAGGCAGGGGCCTGGTTTATACTTTCAAGTGCTAAAAGTTAGATGAAAGTAACTTACTGCTTTGTGCAAAATCTAAGCAATTTTTATGAAAGTATAGTAACTTTAGGCTCAATTTTAAGGAATTTCTAGTCAACATTTGTAAAACCCTGCTAACCCTACCTTGTAAGTCTATGCCACATTTTTTATTTGTAATCACTAATAATATAGATTGTTCCAATATCCTGAACTTGTCACAGGATAATGTTGTGGAATGGATCAATACAATAACAAATTATGTGGTAGTGACTGTATTAAAATCAGGGTTGTGGAGTCATAAGGAGTCGGAGTTTTTGGGTGGAGTCAGATTTTTTTGTCCAACTCCGACTCCGGATGTCCAATAGGATCTTTTTTTGCATCACACTCCTAAATTGGGAATTCCTGTTGAAATGGTACAGTTTCTTTAAACATATTTCTTGTTGAGCACCATGATTTCCATTTATTTTAACAGCCAAATTTCATTCCCTTTATGTTAAGGAGTGGGAAATCTTGTAAAGGTCAGAGTCGGAAATTTTGGGAAGTTGGAGTTAGAAATTTGGAAAGGTCAGAGTCAAACATTCTTCCTCCGACTCCGCAACCCTGATTAAAATATGAAAGTATTATAAAGTTTTATTTTATGCAATAAAGGGTAAGCATGTCTGAAAAGTGAAATTAGATAAAATAAGTTAGCTGAGAAAAGTTATTGTCTTAGAACAGTGTTAACAGGTTTCCTCAACTGAAAGACACAGATTTACTGATCAAAGTCTGGAGAGTTGTATCAGAAAGAAACCACTGTTTTGAGGAAGGGTGGGCAAACCATGACACATGTGCCGCAAGTGGCACACAAGGTAGTTATTCATGGCACATCTAAGAGGTATGATACTCAAATGCAATTATACTGCAGTGAATCTGAAAACTGCATAAAAGTGCTTTGATTCTGAACAATGTGTTCAGCTCAGAGTATCCAAATATTGCCCCAATATTTTGGAGCTGAGCAAGAAGAAGCAGGGATAGGAATCTCATTAAGAAGTGTATGCATTTGAAATTGGGTGCTGTTTCCTGTATTTCAGTGACTTGATATTATTAGATATACAATTCCAACAGTGCGGCGTGACACTGGAAGCATTATTAAGTGAGTGTACTTGATGAAATTGAAGGGATCCTGGTAAACTCAACTTTGCAATTATGTACTGTACTTCACTTTTGTACATTAAGTAGGAGTCTCAAACTGCTCCAAGGGCCAAATTAAGACCTATCCTATAAAGTAACCCGAAGGCTGCATCATGATGCTGATGCAACAATGTCGGTACCTAAACCTTGCAAGAAACAGCTTTTACATTGTATTTCCTGTGAAAAGTATCTCGAGTTATAGGCAAATCATTTTTAGTCTTCTCTACATTAATTTTAAAGGAACTTGATCACTTGCTGGCTGAGCACTTTAAAACACCAGTGAATAAACTAAATAACTTAACTGTTGATTATGTGAAAATTCTATATGAAAATTCCCAAAACGCCTTGCATGCCACATGGAGCTGCACATGTGAGACCCCTGACATTGAGGGTGTATACATTAAATAATCCAATAACTCTGTTTTCTGAACACTATTTAGATCAGATAAAAATTTTACACACAAGCAGATATTTTCAATGACCACATGCAAGCAGATCACAATTCATAAATTGCCATGCTGCGTTCCAAGGTTGATGCCACTTGGTTTAGAATTATGAGCTATTTTCAGCATCAACCTCTTCTGGAAATTTTCTATAAAGTCTGCCTTGATCAGCAGCATTAAGATATTGCTGTTTTATTAGGGTGATAGTTTGACGTTTGGCTTAGTGATGTTTTTAACATAGCCTGTAGTTTAATCTCCAGTGTGTCTACCCATCATCAACTTTTTTGAATGGTGTAATCAAACTATGTCTGAAGAACTATTTGACACAGACAGTGAAGATGAGCTACCTCATGGTTGGGAGGAAAGAGCAACCGCTGATGGATGGGTTTATTATGCAAAGTATGCATATGTGTAACATGGATATAGAAATCTGTTGTACTGAGTTTGGTTGGCAGAACACAAGGTCTGGACCACCACATTATTTTACAATGGGGTCTGAGATACAAGAGTTCCCCCCATTAATACGTTTGTAGTTTTCAATACGTCATCTTCAAAATTTGTAAAGGTGCATGATCTTTAAAATTTTGCTGAATGCCTGATCTTGTCGATAAAGCAAGCTTACTTTCATCTCAACCTTGCACCTGTGTGCCGTTTCTGTGCCGCTCAGTTTTACGCTCATGGCATCATACTAACAACTTCGTGACAAAATAATGCACCGTCTGTTTGCAATGTTCAACAGATGGTCAAAATCTTTCACTGCATTAACAATGGTATTGGTGTGGTCATATTTTGTCTTCAATTGCATTTTCATAATAAAGCGTACTTGCTTCGGCAGTACATTCACTAAAAAAACAATGAAGCAGAATTGAGTTACGTTATAAAAACGTGCAGTATGACGAATTAAAACCGAAATGTGTACAAGATGTCCTCGCAAATTGTACGAGTTGTTCAAGTGGTTCCAATCCTTTTCATGCAAATTGAAATTTTTATCGTATTTTTGCTTTAGAGATAATCATATCTTTTGGAGTTAGTGGCACTGACATGACATAAGAATATCTGCGATAAAATCACAACGAGTTTAAGTTAGTTTTCGCATTTCTATTTTTTTTTAATTTGTGCGAAAAAGCCTTCCACGCTTAAATTATCACCGATGGGGCAAACTAGTCAGTCATAATCACAGTCAACCATGATGTAGATCAGTGGTTCCCAAACTTGTTCCAGCCGTTACCCAAATCAAGATATCGATTATGTATTATTACCCTCGATAAAAATTTTTCACATTTCAGGTCGAAAATTTCTTTTGCAGTGATCGCTCATAATACAGAACAACAATGTGGCTTTGGTTTTGCATTACCCCCAGAAAAATTGCATATTACCCCCGGGGGGTAATTTACACCCAGTTTGGGAACCATTGACGTAGATGATGGGGGTCCGAGGGCCTGAGCGGCAAGCGCGCAAAGCTTCACACTTGTTTTTTTTTCGCTGAAACATATCGGTCATTTGCCTCACAGTTGTATCAAAACTCGCTGTAACAGTGTTCATTAGCCTCCTATATTTTCAGACATTCTGTCTTAAGTGACTTAAAAATTTTCGGTGATTTCAATAACATTTCAATCTATGACCGAAAAAAACAGCTTCACACTTTGGCAGCAAGCAGCTACAGAGATTACACGCTATGCTCATTCTATCCCTGATTGTTCGCGCCACATACATCAGGTGCTATTCTTAGGGCACATCCCGTTCGTGGTGCATCGCGCATGCGTCGCCACGCCGACCGAATCGGCCTCAACATAGGTTTAAAGGCTTAAATCGGATCCCGCACCCCATCACTATTAATACTTTATTTTGGCGCTCATAGTGCTGAGTTTAAACCGTAATTAAGTTTTTGTGTAGTTGTTTTGCATTAATTAATTGCTGTTTTTTTATGTAAATTGCTAAGTTCAACCTATAAGTTGCGTTTATTGGGGTTGAAATTTCCATTATTACTACGAAGAATGAACTTCACGGTTCTGGAATACCAAAAGATAAATCACAAGGTAACCCAATCGCTCATCCTTTGGCAGTTGGTTAATTCTTTCGGAAAGTTAGGATTGAGGTTGCGAATTAAGGTGTTTTACAGTTAATTGCTGAATGATGGATTGACCGCATTGATAATTAATATATTTGCGTGTAATTCCAGCCATTTCACGCAAACGACGAAATGGGAACATCCTAAAACAAATAAACGCAAGAGAGTTTGTTCAGGTATGAATCGTTGTGTTTGCAAGAATCAGGTTTGTGACTTTAAAAATGAATCGTTGCGCTTGTTGCAATTCGTGAATTGACTCCCTTTTGATTGGTAGCTGTGCAGAGCACTGTGACTCGCATGACAGGGTTGTTTTTTGTTAATTTCTCGGTGATCCACTGATGAAGACGCAAAGGTCGAAACGACGACCGTCTAGCCGTTTCGAGTGTACCAAATTTTTATATGAAATTACGCATGGCTTTTTGGTTTGCTGCACCAGCACCAATATTTATTGTGGGTAAGGATATGCAAAATTTCCAAGTTTTAGTCCTATTAAAGCAAATGTTGAAAGCAAATCCGTTCTAACTCTCGTTCGAGTAATGTCGTGGCTTTACACATGGCCTATGTAATCATGCAATTGTTGTAGATGCCCGTCGTAGTTCTCAAACATTTTCACATCGAATTTTATTTGAAAGTCCTGTGATGCCTTACATCAACTAACTGCTACCACAGATTGGGAGCTAGTGGTATAACAGATGATATGTGATGGTCAGTAGGTGGAGATAAATTTTGTAAATTTATGTGCTTGTAGAGCTTCCGTACGGGTGGGAAAGACAAGAAGATGAAAAAGGAAGAGCTTTTTACATCAAGTAAGAATGAAGTGTTCTCTTTCATTGTCCTATTGATATCCGTATCGAGGTAGAATTGTTTCATTTTTGTATTTCAAGTGATTTGTGCAATGTATGTTGTATTGTTTTGTGTTTGGCTGCAGGACAGAGATATAATGACAATAACTGCATTACGACCAGAGATGTAGTGGAGACCTAATAAACGTCGAGACCAAGACTAGAAACTTGAGTTTCGAGACCGAGACTCGAGACTTGAAAATTTGTGGGTTATGCCGATATTTTTCCAAAAATTTTCCCAAAGATGTCATCACCACTTCGTTCGAAGTTGAATTTTTTTCGTACCTCTGTCATTTTTCCTACCTGATTTGTTTGTTATCTGCAAATACAGCAGACAAAAAACATTAAATTACAGTGGTTTTACTAAGCCATATTGTTTCAGTATTCAAAGTCTCAAGGCAATAGACTTGTGACCGAGGGTCGCAAAAATAGGTCTCGAGACAGAGACCAAATCGCGAGACTCCATCACTGATTACGACAAACAAACAAAACCAGCAAAGATAATAACATCACTTGGTCGGGCCACAGTGTACCAAAACGAGGTCAACTTGTAGCCAGGACATCGAAAAACTGTGAGAATATCGAGTCGAGGTGCCCCAGCAGAATTATAATATTTCGGTAATAACCGAGTAATATCGTTAAAGAAAACAAACAAGCAACACATAATAGTAACTCAAACCTTTGAAATAATAAGGACCAGACAAATTAAAACAGTTTTACGAATTTAAGAATCTCTCATCGTTTGGCAAGGTTCACTTCAGTTTTGTAACAGCATTTATTGGGCGACTACCAAATCATCTAAGCTCAATTTTATAGATTGCGGTGGACACGTGTCCATTAATCACAGCTTAGATATGGCCCATCTCGGTCTCACAGTGACGACATGACATAGATACGTCTATGCACACGTTATAACCTAATGCAGACAAGATTCATATTATATACAATAGGCTCTACGCAATAAATTACGCAACTAAACAGAAACATATCGCAAGGGCCATAAGACTAACAATGATAATATATGTTTTCAGAAAATGAAATACGATGTATCACACAGCAACCTCGTCGGTCTTCTACAGGGGCGGATCCAGCCAGTAAGGGGGGGTGGGGTGGTGGTGGTCGATTTCAGTCATGTTTGATAGTCAAGTCTCATTGCGGGTTCTCTACTGATGAAGTGCACTTCACCACACTGCTGTGACAAAACAATGGACAGCAAAATGTCCTTATATCGCAAATGCTGTTTTNCGAATTGTACAAAACCATGGTTAACAAAGCTAGTTTCATAGGCTTTNGGGGGGGCGATCGCCGCTCCTGGTCTTCTATTAATATTGTATTAGCANAAATGCTTGGTATTGTTTGCACAAAAACCTTATGAGACGTATATTTAATGTGCTGTTTTACGTCAGCCCAATAAGTAGCTCTTCTATGAGAAATATATTTTTACCAGATTTTATTGAAACCTGCTTTATGAGTAAGATTTGATTTGTTGCGTAATTGTATGATGACAATGAACATCAGACGTTTTTTGAAACAGGTCTTGAAATGAATTAGGCAACATCATAAGGTGAAATTATTGCATCAGCTTAGCTAATTCACATCCACATAGACCACGAAGCTTCAGAAAACGAATACATTTATCAGTTTTTTTTAAGGCGTTTTAGGGACCCGATTCGGGTCCCTAGAATCATAGAAAATTATCATCGGGTCCCTAAAATCAGAGAAAACCGGGTCCCTAGAATCAGAGAAATCGGGTCCCTACAAATCCAAACCGGGTTCCTAACATTTTCCTTAAAAAAAACCCTGGATTTATACAAAAGCGCAATATGACATCTAAAGTTATTAAATGTTACAGGTTTTAATATGTTGTTGTGCAATACCTCTAACGAATAAAGAAATGAACCACTAACTATACGCCACGAAACAGTGCAGTATTTTAAATGACAGTGGATAAGACTAAAGTATAACATTTTCAAAACACTAATGATGCAAAATTTAAAATTTTGTGGAACACTAGAACACTTAGGGTGCTCTAACCGTCTAACTAGATTCTGTTTGTAGATTGCGCACGAGAAGGCCAATGTAACACACTGTTTAGTAAAGCCTTGGATCCTTTGCGCAAGTCGATCCCTGAAAATAAGGGTCGTTAATTTTTATTTGAAACGAAGAAATTTCAGACAATTAACTGCTAATTTCGTGAACATAAATGTTGATTTAGAATAATTTACGGACAACTTGCTTAACCGCAGCCATTTGTGTGCTTTAATCATCTCTGTATTCACCCTATGCTGTGATTGGTCAAGATTTTCATGAGATAAACAAAGATTAGGATGATCAGCGTATAGTACTAATATACTGTAAAGTGCAAAAGAAATACACTGTAAAATAAATCGTGAACGTACATGATAAAGAGAAGCGATCCCAAAACAGACCCTTGAAGCAGGCCATTTGATAGATTAACTGAAGTGGATTGTACGTTTTCTATATTTACTGCGTACAGTTACACAAGTAGCTTTGAAACAGTTGTAAAGAGATACCTTAATACCAAAGTCACGATGAATTATATTTTGTTAGTTATTATTCATCATCACAAACTTGCAACTTAGTTCTGTTGCTGATAAAAGTCATCTTCAGTTGCTTTTTTCAAACTGGTGTTTTCATTTTTTTGCAGTCACGTAAGCAAACGAACAACGTACACTGACCCTCGCCTTGCCTTTGCGGTTGATCTAAACAAGAAGAAAGAGCCGTTCCGGCAGAGATTCGATGCCAGTAGTACTACAGATCAGGTTCTTCAGGGAACAGACCTGACGGGGAAGGTGGTTATTGTTACTGGAGCAAGCAGTGGAATAGGTGAGTCTTGTTCTAGTTTGTTTCAGGACAGTTTCCAATAGTCGTTAGTAATGGGGCATAAGAAATGACCTGTTGCAAAGCTGGAGTGAAGCAAAAGCTACTGTCGCTCATTTTTCTCAACACAAATGATATTGAGCGTCAAGGTAAAAGATCGCAACTGATTAGACGCAATTCCAATTGCCGTTCAGTCTGTCGAAAAGCTTGCAAAAAAGAGAAAAGTAAGTCTTGCAATCAGGTTTTGCAGTACAATGATGTAGAAAGCCAACATTCCCAGTGTTTTTGTGCGCTAGAAAAATTTATCCAAAAAGCTTCGTTTGAATTAACTTTGAAACTTGAACATCTCACTTTTTTCCGGAACTCGTGTATGATCGTAGCCGTTCGGATATGATCGTAGTCGTTCGGATCATCTTCAACACACGAATGTCAACAGTGCCTTCGTTTCGCACCCCGTTTCATGAAAACTGACTTAATTAAAAGGTAAAGCAGACGAAAATGAGCTGTTGCGTGTTCGTACGACATTGTCATCGTCTGCAAAATTTTCATAGCTTGGGGGAGTAGAGAAGAGGCTTTCATACTTCGAATTGTCTTTAACGTTAACACACTCTTCAGATTTGTTGCGGCGCGTAACTTGCCACTGAACAACACATGCGCTTCATACCTCCAGCGCAGAACATCCAATGCTGTAAATTAGTAGTTTGCTGGAAGGAGATTTACATAATATGTTGCACTCGACATGGACTTTAAATGAACGTTTTGTTCGTAACGTATTGTCTTCATTGTGGAAGAAAGAGCTTTTGTGACGTTCAACGCAGCGTAGCCAAGTTCTTCCTTTAAGCCAGGGGTAGGGAACCAATTTATGATCACGGGCCGCATGAATTGTGCGTTATCGCTGGCGGCCCGCAAATAACAGTTGATTTTATCCTAAAATTCTACCTTTATCTAACGATGAGGAAGAGTGACTTGTCCTGACTTACTATCTAAGTACCTGCTTAAAATGTGGCTTCGTTTTGACGCGATTTTGTACTCTAGCTTGGGTAACAAAAATTATGTTGCGGGCCATATCAAATGTTCACGCGGACCGCAGGTTCCCCACCCCTGCTTAAGCGATCAGCAATCTGGAGGTCCTGCTTTTCAGAGAAAAACGTTTGCACTCGAATGCGAGTCGAGCCACAGATTCAATTCACTGCATATTTCCCGGCGTAAAGTTGCCTCCGGCGCTGCTATAACTGAACAATGAGGTACCTCCTGCAAATAATGCAGCGCGGGATGCACCCGATGGTTCCTTAAAAGCAATGCAGAAAATGCCATTGTGGCCTAAAATAGAGATGGAAATCACGAGCAGAAAGACGTGGGACTTTTATGCAGTTCCTTGCTTAGTTTCAGCCTTCAGTTAACGCTGCCCTGTCATGTTTGTTTGCAGGTGTGGAAACTGCAAGATCGCTCGCCACTCACGGGGCTAAAGTTGTTCTCGCCTGCAGGAACGCGGCGAAGACGCAGCAAGTAATTGCGAACATCAAGAAAGAAAGGGTAAGGACGAGTGGGCCGGTTGAAATTTGTCGGTGACCACAATTTAGGCCTCGGGCAGAGGTTTCTAACCTGGGGTACATGTGCCCCTAGGGGTACATTTGCGCGTCTGAGGGGGTACATTTAGTGCACAGCCGCAACAAATTAACTTCGAGACATGAAAATGGAGTCTACCTGTATAGTTCTAAAAATCTAAAAGTTCTATCAAAAATTTAGTGCATTTTTGTTATTTTATTCAGCTTTTTTGTCATAAGAAATTTTAGGGGTGCATGCTCTTCTGTCGAAATGGTGGAGGGGTACATGGCCAAAGAAAGGTTGGGAACCCCTGGCTTAGGGTATAATTGACTTTTGTGACCGCGGCTGTAATGAACTTATTGAACAACTTCCTACCAAAAATTTGTAATGGTCAGTGAAAAATCTTAATTCATTTTAGTAATCTTCGTTAACGTTCACGCAACGTTGAGGTGGGTTTGAACGTCAGGGCATCAACTGAAGTTCAATTTGTTGACTTTGTTTAGCGCCCCTCTGCGGCAAGATTTGTCACGTCTCCCCGTCCACTCGAGTTCTCTGATGAAGCGAAAATGATAGCTTTTCAATTTCCCATCGTTCGTGTTGTCACAGCAACCTAACTAGCTGAGTTATTTTTGCTAGGTTAAGGTGGTTATATGTGTGAGACCTACAGTAGGTGTTATTTTTTGTAAGTGATTGTATGAGTCATTTTTGTTGCTATTACTAGCAACTGGCAATTGCCAGATAGATCAATTTCGATCTAGCTGTGAGGACAGCTTTTCGAAATAATAGACGCAAAGTTTTCTCAATGCTTTCGGAAATGACTGAGATTTGTGCCCAGTCAGCTATATTTGAACTGCGTTGTTTACTTTTGCAGTTGTGTACAATTTTATGATTCATAGTAGATTTTTCTGTAAACCTCGGAGTAACGTTGAAGAACTAAGAGATTTGTCGGAAAGTTCCACGATTTGCAGCAACAATTACAGGCTCTAGCTTTGCAGCCGGCTGTATGAGGAACCTCCTGTCTGGTTTTGCTCCCATCTCCTTGCAATGATTCAGCTTGTACGTATCATTCAGCAATATTTGTAAAGCCACAACAGTGACCCACACCAAGCGAATCGATCGC
>JGI24021J15306_10008615_pt1 | contig 12553 bp, 8 predicted proteins | sample Ectturendosymbi1_FD_15306 | JGI IMG/M metagenome (IMG submission 15306) | reverse complement strand
CTATAAATTAGTGGAATTTTTGTCAAATTTGAATGTCAAGCCCCCTGCACGAATGTAAAGCCCCCCGCACAAACATAAAGCCCCCCCTATTAACCACTTTCTGGCGACGGTTCTGGGCCCAAGTGCCCCCTTGGCTATGCCCATGATGGTGTAATCACAACATTTAGTATTACTGTTAGCAATCGAACATTTCTTTGTCAAAGCAGTTAACAAACACAACACATACTTCACTTTATACTAAATCTACGCGGCGTGTACAGGTGATAATGTCCATTTGTCTTATTTATTCCCTGGCTTTCTGCTGGGGAGTTTACAGCAGTAATGTAAATAGAAAATTTTTAAAGCTACATTATTTTTCATAACTTTTTCAAAATGAAAAACTTTTACACTGGGTTGGCTAGTACAAGCACTACATGAGAAAAACACAGCAAATCTCAATCTTTACAACCTAAACAGAAGAAACCATACAACATTGGTTCCCAAACTTTTTCTGATGGCACACCATTTGTGGATCCCATTCTGTCACCGACTAAATCATAAGTTTGGCAAACCTGACATGACACAGTGCGGCATGAACGAAATGGATGTTATTCAAGCTCGAACAATCCTAACGGGATTTTAAACCAAATTAAATCTATTTAAAATTGGAACGCAATAATTTTAATTATTTCTCCAACTTGCTTAAATTGGAAAAAGATAGAAGCATTGTTGACAGTGATTTGCAGATACATGCAAAGCACCTTAAAAATTTAAGTGAAGACTTTGAAGGTGCTCATGTGAGGACCTAACGAGGATGGTTGTGCCGGATTGGATTGTTACGCTATTTGATTTTAATGTGCAAAATGCAGGATTAATTCGCAGTTGCAAGATGAACTCATTGATATGCGTGTGGATCTTGAAGCTCAATCACTGTTTAGACGCAAAACCTGCGTGACGGTGCCATGTAAATACCGCTGTTAAATACCCGAAATTTTGTGCAGCTGTTGAGCCGTTTTCACTTACATTCTCAATTTCCTACATGCTTGAATCTGGTGTTAGTCATGCAGATGCATTCCTAAAGCAGAAGAACCGATTGAACTCGGAAGAGCGTGGCGACTTGCTACTAAACACACCAATCTCCAGCTAGATAAAAATGCTCTTGCTGTTTCTCACAGGAAACACCCTTCTCATTGATGGGTCTCAAACTTCAATGAAACATTTGCCATTTTCCTTTTGTGCTTGTATTAATAATAATGTTTCTTGCTCATTGCCTATCAATTACAGTTAGATAGGTGTAATATCAGTAGTTGGTGTTAACACAAATGCCCCCGTATTTGTGGGGTAGTGGGAGCTGAGAAGTTCAACTCGTTCGGGGCTCGGTGAGATATCTGGGATTTTACCAAGGGTTCGACAGCCAAAATAATTTGCAGACCCCGGCTTTACATCTATTCCCTCAATATCTGCACAGTGCACACTACCTTCATTGGCTTCCCTGCTTTGGCGTTTGTATAAAATTGAGTTAAGTTTCAGACAGGAATTTGGAACCGAAGTCTTCACGGGCGGGTGGAAGTTCGTAACCTTAATGGTTACAGACCCTCGTCAGAAGAGCAAAAATTTGTAATGAATGTCAATATGCGGCTCATATGCATTTTCTGGGTCAAGTTTTCTGACAGAAAAAATCCAAATTTTGTCTGTTTTTTTTCGATAAAAAAAAGCCCAGTGCGTTGAAAAACATCCAGAATTTCAAAATCTGTGAAAATCCCAGTGTGACAACAGCCAAATCTCAAAATCTTCAAAAAAACAAAATTCGTAACCCTACTCTTGGAGTACACTACTCAGGTGTAGTGTTATACCAAGTGCTACGAGTTAGCGAACAACTGTGATTACAGAAAGTGTCTGTAATCTTGTGGTCCTACCCCAACGCCATTACAAAACTCTGTATCTGTTATTATCAATCTGCGCTGTGGAGACATTGTGTGCTTGTGCTGTGTGGACTTCGTGTCTGGTTCAAACATTGAAATTTAAAATAATGCAGTGTACAGCAGGAACAGATTCAATGGGCACTGCATGAGACAAGCTGCGCGTTCCACTTGCACATCTTCTCTATCTCTTTTTAGAGACATTAGGGTGCTCATTAAGCATTACACAACTGTATGGTGTCCCACTTCTCATTTTATGGTGGCGGGAACAAGCTACACGCACTACTCGCAACTCTTCTCCATGAAAAATTTGTGGAACGAAAAAGTTGCAAAAGAGCCAAAAAGTAGCCAAATAGCCAAATAAAAATTTTTGAGCCAACTGCTTCTCAAAAGAGCCAAATTTCTGGTTTTTGGCTCCAAAAGAGTCAATCTGGCAACCCTGTTCGAGCACAACTTGCTCTGCGTGGCACAGTGTATTCGTTCTTGCGTGAAGGTTGCATGGCAACGAAACTCTGCATTGACTTGACACAAGCTTGTGGCGACGTGATGTACGTAATCTACCATTTGAGTTTTTGCTGAAACAAGTACTATGCAATGGCTGTGTGTGGAAAAAGCAGAGCACTGTTGCGTTTGAGCATATTTCTGCTTTTCAAGCACCTGCAAATAAATCCGACTATCTATCCGCGAACCGCGACCTTCTCAAAGTGGCCCCTAACCAAATTAATTGCCCATTCCTGCAAACTATAGAGAGCTTCTGGAAATTAGTCAGCAAAAATAGATTTCCTAAATTGCAAGCTTTCGCGATAAAAATGCACTCGATTTTTGGAAGCACACATGTGCGGCAGAACAAATTTTCTATCCTGTCAAGCAAGTGAAATCGAAAATCGAATGACAGACAAAACAGACATGGACGATAGTCTACGACTGCTACCACTAACACTGGTATTGATAAAGGATAGGATTGATATGTCAGAGAAGTCTCAGACTACAAGCATCCCACTAATAGAGATTTGTAAGAAATTGCTAGTTGCTAATGTATAGCAATTTCAATGACGCACTCACTTAAAATCCCTTTTTAGTTTTGAATGTTGTAAATATGTTGTTTTATAGATCATTTTATTGGAAGTGGCCCTCAAGTTGTCACGTTTTTGTGCAATGGCTCGAAGGTCAAAAGTAGTTGGACCACGCTAGATTAAGCTATGTACTCAGTTAAGGGACATCATTCGCAATCACAGTCTCACATCAAGGAAGGATTTTTCAAACTTGTGGAAGCATTGCTGCAGATTTATCTATGCTTTTTATCACACAGTATAAAATTACGTGCCTTTCGGCTGTCAGCAGTAACCGTCTCGCTGCACTATCTGCCAAGATGTCTGCGTTCAACAGTCACATGCGGCGAAGTGTCTACTAGCTAGTAACTACCGTAACTTGAACTGAACCTTTGAAGATTTGTTGCCATATTATCGTTACGCAATAAAGATCAACGATAAAACAATCCGCTTGCCAGTTTCGCAACAACCTGCCTCTGCAGAAAAAGAGCGGACACGAGTGAACTGCAAGCTCATCACTGCATGACACCAGTACAGTGAACCTGGCTCTTGCGCAGTGTGTCATACCGGCAAATAAACTGTCAATGCAAGCATTAAATCAATTCATCGGAATTAATCATCTGAATTCAGGCCTTCTAGATTAAAATTTTGGTTCTTAGTCCAAATTTCCAGGGGGGGGCAAATGCCCCCTGGCGCACTTGTTGCTGAACTCATTATCAGTGTTACCAGTATCAATCTAATTTTTAACTTAAAACAACCGACACAAACAATAGTAAGCAACAAATTGAAAACTTTGCATTATCATACCACTTATGAATTGTCTGACATCCTCTTTCCCGCTAAAAATGTAAAAAATCTGGCAAAGATGTGACCACAAATTGGCAATTATCAATAAATTATTGTTATACATCAACAATCTCAATTCCCTATTTTTTAACTTTTTTACCTAATAACTTGGGATTCCCTTATGGTATAAGCGTGAAATTTGGTTTGTGGACGTTTCATAAACTTCAGAAACGGCAGAAAAATTTTGATTTTATTGACTTTTGGTTGCCCTACTGATGTCTATAGTGACTTCTGCGTGTGAGTGGACAGGCAAAGTGACGTAATAATCATTAAAGGCCACATAGTTTGTACTGCAGCTGTGAATGTGAAAAGATATTGATCGAGCTTTAACTGTTTTCACTGCTTAAGTGATAGGATGGCAGCGTGGCACTTGTCACCATTTTGTTGCTTTTTCCTTGCACGAGGGTGTATTCTTGTTCCATCTTTAAAATTACCGTTGGACAAATTAGCATTTTTAGCAAATCCGGAAATGAGATTAGAACTAGAATTAGAGTACTGAAGCTTTTTGCAAATTAGACTAGAATTACAATTACCGTCATTTCGCTCTAATTCAATGAATTAGAAAACTAGAATTATTTGGTTGTCCAAGTCTGATCGGCTGCTATTCGCGCTACGTACGGACGCAGGGGCGGATCCAGCCAGTAATTTTAGGGTGGTGGCGATTTCAATAATATTCGGTAGCCAGGTCTCATAACGGCGTCGCTGCTGTAAGAGAGGTGAAGTATAATTCTCAACACTGCTATGACAAAACAATGGACGACAAAATGGCCTTTAATCGCGAATGTTATTTTCTGAATTGTACAAAATCATGGTGAATAAAGTTATTTTTGTAGGTTTTAGAGGGAGAAATCGCCCCAATGCTTCCCTGGATCCACCCCTGCACTTACGTTTTTTTACTCCTGCAGATGGTGAAAAGTAGATTCGGTTTTGGGATTTTCAAAACCAAAATTAAATGGGGTTGCTTAGACGCCGCCAGGTGGTTTCCATGTTTTTTTTTAAACTTGTGTTGCCGTGTAGTTTGTTTGGGAAGCAACACCAATTCCTGTCTTGAGGAATCAAGTACATTGGGGAAGATGAGGCAGACATTAGTTCCTACCTAAAACAGTCAGGTGTCAGACCTATATTAGCCACTCCCGTCGCCACGAGGCGTCTTTGGCGGGCTTAGTCCCCCCAAACAAAGCTCCAAGTCTCCCCAAATTAGAACGTGAAACACTATGAATCAGCGGAGTTTTTGTCAATTTTTACAATGTCAAACCCCCCCCGCGCAAACGCAAAGCCCTCCGCATAACCGCAGGCGACGGTTCTGATATTATCTTGCGTGTTTTGTATATTCTTTGCTATAGCCTACTCCCTTTTGTGGTGGTGCGTTATTGTATTTGCTGACAAGACTGTGTGGCAATTTGCTCATTCATTCATTTTCACACCCGCTTTTCACCTGGGGAGGGTCGCGGGGGCAGTAGCCCTAAGAGGATTTGAAATACCTCTCGGTTCACAGCAATCTCAGGTAGTTATGCTGGCTTCACAGGTATTTTTGTCACTTGCAGCTAGTTATAACGGAGGGGATCAAGATTTCAGAGGGATAAGGTTTCGCAGTATACTCATTTTTTATGGAACTGCTCTTACAGGTAATTTATCAATTTAATTATGCATATGCAGCAATAAAGGTGTATTGTAAGGAAGTGCTTTTTGAGTAACACTTTGTTACTCGTAGAGTAACATTTTGCTACACATCATTTTTCCCAACCAGAGGAATAGTGATCATTGCCCCCTTTCCTTAAACCTCTTAAATACAGTAAAAGCGGGTGTTAAAAACTTAAAAGCATGTTTGAATCTGTTCAATATTAGTAACTATAGGCAGTGACGGATTTACGCATAGGCCAAATAGGCTATGGCCTAGTGCCCCGCGCTTTTGGGGCCCCCGCGCAACTCTTTCCTTTAACGACTCAATATTAGCTAAAAATTTGCGAAATTGCGCAGAGGCATAACTTCACAATTAATCTTGAAACGTGGAAATGCAAATGTCTACTCTAGACCCTTATCAGTACAGTAACAACACGGCAATATTGTGCATCTGGGCGTGAGAGAGATGCAGGCCGTCTGTATGAAAGCGGTTACAGAAAAAGAATGAAAAAGAAAAAAACGGTATACTTAATTGATGTTCAGTTTTCCATTGACAAAAAGCTCGCAACAACGCAAGACCGCCAGACACTGCAAAACTCCGATGAAAAGCAATATTGTCGGTATTGGATTTCCGTTTGGTTGTTTTTACAAGATTTCCCGCAAATAGAAATTGCTTGTTGAAACTCTATGTGTTAGTTAAATCAGCTAGAACAGTTTCTCCTAAGCTTTACTTGGAATAACGTGTCTACATTGGGCTTACTTCATGTGGTTAACTGAGGGTTTGCGACAATACTTTGCTGCTGTGCAAAACTTGTCTTCATGCTATTTACCATCCATCGGCCTCAGGGGCGTAACGAGGTTAGATGGCGCCCGGGGCAAGAAGCAAGTTTGGCGCCCCCAGGTTCGAACCTGAGGTCTTTCGGAAGAAAATGTACTGTATTGAAGAAAGTACTTGTGACATTGTTGGGACTTTCGGCGCCCCCGGCAGTCATTCGGCGCCCTCATAGTGATTTGGCGCCCCCATAGTGATTTGGTGCCCGGTGAGTTGCGCTCCCCTTGCCCCCCTTCGTTACGCCTCTGATTGGCCTTTGGCATAGATTGAGGATTAAAACACTATATGTTGTATTGCTTGGACAGATGACAAGTTCAAAACGGTACAAGTAAGCCCTGTGTCCACAGAATTGATTGTGCTTGTTTGGTTCATAAAATATGTGGTTATTATAGCTATGAAGAAGGAGTTTTCGTACAGATAATAATCAGATCGACAGTTCAGTTCAGTTTATTTCTGCATCCCGACCAAGCACAGAATACTTCGTCAGGAATACAGGGACAGGAAGCGACGGCCGTAGCTGTCATTTAAGTCACTGCTCCCACGACAGCCAGACAATATTTTCGAGGGCGGCAACACGAAAATGTATGTACAATAGAACTTGTCTAAGTCGTCATCGTTTAATTCGTCAGTTCGCTAAATTCGTCACTTTTTCGTGGGTCCCGGCAGAATTCCTATGTTTTGTGTACATTTCTGTTCACCTAGTTCGCCATCGTCTAATTACTGTAGTCAGTTTGCTCAATTCGTCACCTCTTTCTGTCCCTTAGAAGGGTTTTGTTCGGCTAATACGTCATTTGGAGTTTCGCTTTTGATGTCTAAGCAACTAGTACGTGTGGGAATTGAAACAACTTGAGGATGTTTGTCTGAGAATTGTTGCACCTCGCAATTTGTTTATGGAATTTATGCACGATGTGCGAAGCGCGACCCGACTCCCCATTGAGAGAACGCGGGAAGTCTTTGCAGTTTGTTAAAGATTTAAAGGTACTAGATTAAATGTAGGAGTCCAGACGGAGTAGAGGAATTAATTGTTACATTCAACCATAACGTCATAAACTTGTATTTTGCTGCAAATAAGAGCACTAGGTATACGAGTTACTATGATGAAGTACACGCGCTTCTATAATAGAGTTTTCACCTGTTTGCACAATTCGTCACTTCGCCTAAATCGTCACTTTTTCGTTATCCCCTTGAGGTGACGCATTAGGCAAATTCCACTGTATTAATAACAACGCTAGAAATAGCGAAACTTTAACGAAGAGAACTTCTGAACTACACGAAAGAGCTATAAATTCCAAGAAAAGATCGCAACGCCATTTGCTTTTTAGAAGAATGCAGGAAAGGCTTTAATTTCTGTTGAAGATCTAACGCAGCTGCGTCCAACCTGCGGGCCGCATGCGGCCCAGTCGAAGGTTTTGTGCTTCCCAGTTTAGGTTTTCGCTGTAGTAGAAGTATCCTGCATACTGACAACCTGTCCCTGTTTTGATAATCTTGAACATAGGTGTAGGAGGAAGCATATTTTGGGGGTGCGAAGTATTTTTGCCCGAATTTCCCCAAACTTGCCCGAAAAGTTGTTTTGCAACTTTTTCCTACAAATTTTCTCCCAAGCAGATCATGAACGCCTTATTTGGTGTGGCATCCATTAAAAGTTCTTCCTTTGTTTTTCTGCAAAGGTTGGGCGCCATTTTTTGAAATCAAACAACGCTGGGCGCCATTTTTGCCTGAACTTTGCCTAGAGATTTAGACGCTTTGCCTATATTTTCAGGAAATTTGCCTTAATTTTTCAGGGGCTTTTCCCGGATTTTTGACAAATCACAACTTTTGCGGGTGCGCCTGCACCCCCGCCCCCTACACCACTGATCTTGAACTTGACATTTTCCATGCAGGAGGTCTGAGTGCCACTTTATCGCGTCTGTTACCATTGCAGCTAGGATTCGAAACTTTCAATATATTGGTTTAAGTTAAATTTAGTTTGCTAAGATCAAAGTAAGCCATTCAATGTGCGACCTCTCAATAATATGTCATTCAATGTGCGGCCCTCGTCAAGATAGCAATATATTATTTGGCTCAGTAAGTCATTTGTGTTCGACATAGTTGATCTAACTCAATTGTAGAACCAAAGTCGTCACAACCAAAGATATATTTTTGAGGGGGAACTACACATAAGAGCGGCATACTAACGCGCTTTTCAGACAAACGGCTAAATAGGTAACACTTACGTGGGGCTCCCAAAACTAAGATGGCCTAGGGCCCCGCGATTCTTAAATCCGCCCCTGACTATAGGTTACGTTTAGTTTTTCATAAACCTTCATCAGGCTTTTTGGGCAAAATCTAATGAACTGCTGCAGTATACTTGTGATGGTGTCAGTAAAAAATCATTACAAAATGCTTGAAAATAATGATTAATTAATCAAAAGTAAATGTCGCTTACTGAAGCAAAGCCGTTTTTGTATCAATCAGCTTGTTGCAATTTGCTAAAAAGAAGAGATGTAATTATGTAATTGATTTGCACGTTTTCAAAAGCTACTGTCACTTTTCAAATCTTTTGCTATGACAACAAGGTGATGTTGTGTGCATAAGAAGCTAAATCACAAACATATCACAAAATCGTAACCACACTGTGTGCAAGTAAGTACTCTCCACAGTGGGTTGAAGTAAGGAATGGATCGGCAAATTTTTTAAAGGAAATCGATTTCACGTAAAACTGCGCATATCCTCATTCCTAAAACCTTTCAACACCGATTGATAGCGTTACAGTAAGCAAATGTTATTGAAAAAGAATAGTTATATTTCTAAGAACCTGTCTAAGTAACAACAGTGGAACAAATGTTTGGAAATTAAGGCACACGGAACACAGTATGAACTGGGTGCACGGTCATCTGAGTAAGCGGTACAGTTGCCAAGCCTTTTTCTTCATTTCTGGATTCCAAATGAAAAATTTTAATTGCTCTTTAGAAATTCATTTGCTATATTTTGATACTTGCCCTGGCTTGTCCTGAATCATGTTTCTTTTAACGGCAAGTGGCAGGCCGGAGCCTGAATATAGTCTTCGTCGCGTCATGTCGAGCGAACCAACTCACGACGAACAGGTAACGAAAGATTGCAAACGAATGACAAACAATTAACAAAAGATTGCAAGCATATAATAGACGGATTGGTAAACTGCAAGCATACGGCAAAATTATACGAGGAAAAAATGTAAATGAAGAATTAATTACAGAATGATAAAGGAATTACTATAATAGAGAAGACCAAGGTGTTATGGCGAGGTAAAGCGGTTAGTGCATTCAACATATTCAGAAATAGCATTATATATATTAGTTGTGAATTTAAGTTTAAGTGAAGGATGTCCAAACAGCGGAGGTTACAACAGTCCTGAATGGTCGTATAATAGTCTTGACAATACAGCATCAAGACACCACGAGGATGACGCAGCCGAATCTGATCGCAAATTTCTTTGCTAGGAAATCGATTTCGCGTCATCGACGCATCTTCAGCCCAACAAATTTGCAAGCAAAAGCTTACAAGTGAAATGACGAAAAAAATAATCTTGCAGATATTCTTTCAGTAAAATCGATTTCACAGATTGTACAAGGTCACCGCGGAGTGCAGAGTAAAGAGTACAGTTAAGGTGTAGATCCTCTTCTGATTCTTTGCTACCACATGAGCACAAACGATAAGTGCGCTTGTTCAGGACACGGTGACCCAAGCGCAATCTACAGCGTAACGATGTACTAGGCCGGGCGATTGTTGCCATGAAGATGCCAGCAGTTACGCTTTGAGCTACAGCAGAAAGTTTCTATATTTTAAAGCTTGGGAAATTTATGGATGACCCAATTCTGCAACCGAACTGCAAAAGGTAGTCTTGTCCGATAATTCCATGCAATGAAGATGTACGATAATTGCTGCACCACTGAAAAAATATTTCTAGCGAAGGGTGATCCATGAATTTCCTATGCTATCTCCAGGCAGGGTTTACAACGCTTTCTGCCAGGGTAAATGGTTTCCACGCTGACGTAAGGACATGAGCAATGTTTGGTGATGACAGTTTGATATTTTAATCAGGTAGTGCCACTGTCAATTGCTGGAATTGTCGCTGGCGTTCAACAAATTGTCGTGTTCGCCGTTTGAAGAATGACACCAACTTGCTTCTGTGTTCTGGGTGTTCATTGTCTCCATGCCTTTTCATTTTCTCTTTTCCACAGATGGTCCAATAACAAGTCTCCACAAAAATGACGCAGTCGAATCAAACAGCAAATTGTTTTGCTAGGAGATGGATTTCACGTATTTTTCGCATTTTCATTCCCGAAAATTGCAAGCAAAGGCGTGTCGATGAAATTGTGAACAACTAAAACACACGCCAACTGCAGTCTCAAACACAAGCTCTGACCAAAAGCAGTGACGGATTTACGCATAGGCCATGGCCTAGGGCCCTGCGCTTTTGGGGGCCCCGCGTAACTCCTTCCTATGACGACTCATTATTAACTTAAAATTTGCGGAAATGCGCAGGAGGCATAACTTCGCAATTTACTTTGAAACGAGCGAAAATGCAAACGTCTAGACTCTTATCTGTACAAAAACAATACAATATTATTGTATTTTTTACTACGCAAAATAAGAATTAGAATACTGCTTTTCATCGGACTTCTGTAGTGTCTGGCGGTCTTGCGTTGTTGCTAGCCTTTTGTCTGCCGAAGATTGAACATCAAGTAGGAAAGCGCAGGCTGTGTTAAAGGCGTGATACTGAAGAACATGGCTGGGCGTGAGAAAAATGCAGGCCGTCTGTATGAAAGTAGTTACAGGTAGTAGCGCAGCCAATCCAAATTTTTTTCGCGGGGCCAAATATTTTGACTTTAAGCGAGCAACAGTATTTTGTTCGGGACACTGCCTGTCAAAGCACAAAATGACAAGATATGCTAAAAATTTGGGGGGCATAGCTTCGTTAGCACCCTTGTCTACACCTATGGTTGCAAGAAAAAAGGAAAAAGAAAGAATAGTACTTAGCCTACTTGATGTTCAATCTTCCACTGACAAAACGCTANCAAAAACGCAGGACTNCTAGACATTGCAGAACTTCTGATGAACAGCAATATTGTCAGTATTGAATGCTACGTTTGGTTGTTACCAACTGGATTGCTCTCAAACACAGATTGCTTGTTGAAGCTCTATAATGTTTGGTAAATCAGCTAGAACAGTTTGTCGTGAGTTTTACTTGGAAAAATATGCCTACTTTGGATTTACTTCAAATGGTTAGCGAAGGGTGTTGCGACAATACTTTTCTGTGCAAAACTTGTCTCCATGCTGTTTACCATCAGTCTATAACAGTGTTTCCCAATCTTTTTTCGGCTAGCGCCCCCTTTTCTGATAAACAAATGTCTATCGCCCCCAACCATGCCTAGCAAACATATCAACACAATTGTTTCGTATTGTGTATTTGGTATGTTTGAAAATGATTACAATAAGAATGAGCGCAAAGATGCATTTCACTATGAAACTTAATTTAGTAAATTAACTCATTTAGCAGTCGGAAACTATTCGAGTTAATGATTTGAAAACTGTTAGAGTTCATGACGGGCTCGATTTCGTTTGAACAGCATTAAACTTGAACAAGAAGGTGAAGATTCCTGATTTGGCTTTGATGAGGTTAAAACCATTCCCCTACAATTGCAAATCAACTTCATTGAACTTCTTGAAGATATCTGTGAACTGTGACAGCCAAGATACTGTATCTATGAGCATGACACCCTTCGACAGTCACCTTCTGTGTGCAGAAACAGGCGTACAAACTCTCTTCATCATTATCCGAACACACCACATTGCCTAAACTTAGCAGAGCACTTCTCAACCCTTTAGTGTCCTTTGATCAATCAAGCCATTAATACTCTGCCACATTTTTAGTAGCCTGAATTTTTGTAGTTCGGAGCAGTGCAGGATTGTATTTAATCTGCATATTATAAAAGTTTTTGAACTTAACCGTAACACTTGCAGTCGTCCCCTGACTCTACCATCTCTCTCTCCCTAGATTTCCTTGGCGCTGCCCAAGCTAAAGTGCGTTCTGAAACACACTTATGTTTTCCAGAATCTTTTCGATTCCCTTTAGGTAACTTATTCTTGTTGGCACCGAACACTATCTGTAAAAAAACATACATTGCGTTTCTACTTTCGAACTGAACTCGTACAAGGTTATTATTATATTTGTGATCATGAAACCACTCCATCCAAAATTAGCTCACGCTTTTGGTTACAGGCTGAGTCTAAGTGCAAGCGTGCATTCTCAAACCTGACCGGTGATAGTCACTGTAACGAAACGGGCA
>JGI24021J15306_10008613_pt1 | contig 12556 bp, 5 predicted proteins | sample Ectturendosymbi1_FD_15306 | JGI IMG/M metagenome (IMG submission 15306) | reverse complement strand
CTGAATAATGTGTGGTTGTAATTTGAAATAAATAGCTTTTTAATCAAAGTCACAATTGAAATTTTCATGGGTACACATCTTTTTGGGTCACCCTGTATTTGTTGTTTGACAACATTCGCCCGTTGTCTACAGTTAAGATTGCAAATGATCTCGCAAAACTCGATCACTACGTAACAGCTTTATGACCCTCAACTTCAATAAAACCATTTATTTAAATTCTTTAAAGTGATGAGAAAAATTGCGGCCAGAATTTCAATCATTTCTACATAGTATACTCTTGATTTGGTCCACTGGTCTTCTATTACCACAACTACAAAAGGTGCAAATGTTATAATTAAAAAAGGGGAGATTAGTTAATCCTTGCCCCATACCCTGTCAACTAATCAACCACACCAGTTATAGCCTGGGCACGAGAATTTCTTGCAACAGAAGAAGAAATAAGCCTTTGCATTATACTTTGCACAAAGGTCGATTTTCTGCTGGGGTCCCCAATAAAACTAAACCGGGTTAAACGAAAAGCTAAATCCGTGAAAACAGAGCGCAAATAAAACGTTTGCCGGTCAGTAACTGATGAAGTGGCCACAGCAACAAACACACTTCATCCGTTCGACTCTTGGGCGCCCTCCAAAGAAGGGCGAATTTAGGCGGCAAAGAGCAGAGGAGGAAAAAACTAGTCAGCCTTTGTTTATCACTTAATTTTCAGCACTATGCATCGTCGTGTGTATCGATCAAAAACATAATGCTGCTGGAAGTTCTGCTGAAGAGAACTATCAAAGGTGAAGCACTGCGCCGTTGATTGAGAGTGATCTACAGAGCTAAGAAGTAAATGTTTGGAGAGAAGGTAAGATGTTAAAATCGCACAACAAAGATTAATCGATCACGCTGGCTCTCCTACGTGTAACATGAAAGGAATGCAAGCACCCAATTTTGAGAATGAGTCGTCATTAATACAGAGTAATGTTTGCCCCTACAGATGTGTTGCTGGTCGATCTGAAGAGCTTCCTGTGCTCTTCGGTGATCTTCTGCCAAAGGTAGTCGAGCTCGCTTCGGTATTGCTGCACCCTGCACTTCGTCAGTCGCGTCTCCATCACGAGCGACACCTTGCGTTGCCTGCGAACACGCCCTTGGTGAAATGGGGTGGGCAGCTTGGGATTACACGAAGTTGTTCTTAAAATTAGTTTTAAAAGGCGATAAAAATAAACGCCTTGCTCATATCGTGCAAATTATTGCCTTTTGATACAAAACAACAAAACCTCGGAGGCTTGAACCTCGTAAAAATACTTCATCGTCTGACAATAAACAAGTTTCCGCAACTTGTTCCTGACAAACGGAGCAGTGATTTCAACCCAAAAAGAACCGAAAACTGAAAAACGCGCTGATGTAATTGAAGAATTTTCGAGACAATTAAAAAACACCACCACACAAAAAGAAGCCAGAGGACAGAAACTCGTCACAACCGGAAACGCAATGATCGGCAAAAGAAAACGGCTCTGGTATTGTAGATATTGAAATCTCGTTGCGATTTCTGTCTGCAACAAAATTTACTTGGAAGATTAGAACAAAAAGCTGCTTGCTATTTCTAACGCCGACCAGTTTCTCTACAATCGACAAAAGCACGAGCAGTGCGCGGCCGCTGCTCATTCACTCCCCACCAGGACGCAAACCGCTACATAAGCTTCGCCCCGGTCAAACGCAGAATGCGTCTGCATCATGCGTTCTATCCAGCGCATCAACACCGTTGTTCCATGGAAGAACCCGAACAGAGGTACTTCCCAAAGCATCATCGTGAGAGCTATTATACAAGACAACACGGAAAGACGCGTCTGTCCACCTACACTGCCCAAAATCTTTACTTTAACACTTTCGAAAATTTATCCAAGAAGAACGCGCGTAGTATACGAGCGCCAAACAAACCTATCGAATTGCAGCAGAACTTTGGCTCCTTCCAGCGTTTTGTACGACTTATCTTTCTTGCTTCTTACTTTGCCGCTTGTGATGATGTAGGGGTCGGCGCGAGGAGGGTTGGAGAGTTCCTGCGGGGGATGTGAAGACAGCACATTGGTTTCGTGATAAGGAGACGATTAACAGGGCTACACAAACTCAATCTAACGCGCCGAGAGATTAAAACAGCAGGCATGACCGTTGCAGTATCAGACCGCGCATAAGATGTTTTCATCAACCTGCCCGAAAAATATGTTTTTACAAATCCGCCAGATTGATACAGCCAGGTACGAGTTCAGCTCATTTGTGCAGACTTATAGAAGTTTCATATTGTAGGGATAAAGAAGATTTGTTTTACCTTGAAAAATGTTGGTTTCGTAGTAACTTGTAATAAAAACAGCCCGACATGCGAATATTACAGAACTAACAGCCGTACAGTATTAGCGCAAGGAACAGCACTGGTATCTGCAAAATAAGAAATCAGACTTACCTTCGCATTGTTAAGAAGCTGCATGAAGCTTTCGGGTGAATAGATATTCTGTCGGTTTAAACCTTCTTGTTTTGGTCTGCAACGTTACACAACTCGACTTTACCACATTAACTTCGACAATGCAAAATCGCCGGCAATCGAGCTTGACTTGTGCGTAACAGCTAACTTGAACGGAGGTTGGAAGTCAGAAAGTCAAAAATGTTGAACGTTTTTTCTTGCGTAAGTCCTAGATTTTGGAAAACATCTTAACATAGAAAACCACAAATATCTATTATGTTGTGCTCTCCCACCACCAGCCAACACGTAGCTGGCTGCGAATTAAAACCACCCTGGCAAACAACGACGGGCATTCCACAAGGGTTTCAAGAAGAAATGTTGAGGAAGTCAGAAATTGAAGCTGCTCGCTTTTCTATCACAGTGATCGTGCGTTTGTTCCATCGGAAGGTGCAGTAATTAATCAGCAAAGGACATACTTCAATATGGTTGATTCGGCGACAGTTCTTTCACAACTGGATCAACATTGCGCTGTCACTGAACTGCCATGTCGCTCAATCATGTATTCAACACGCCGTTAATTGTTAGAAAATTGTTTCAAACAAATCATTTGCCGAAAATACGGAAGTAGCAGGCGCACAACCTCAACCTGTTGTTACCGTCGAATACACAATGCGTGTGTTAAAAATGCGATGGATGCCAAAGCTGGCACCAACTGCTCAACTTGCCTGACCGATGCCTCTTCAAGCAATCGGTGAAGCGAGGCAATGTAACCACCGAAGCCCGGTGACGTTTCGTTGGCTCTGAAATAGCAAAACATGAGACTTGCCAACGCGTACGACATGCACAATTAAAGACCAAAGAAGGTTCGCAATAGCACAGAAACATGTCCCAGACCTTTTCCTACAGACTTTGTTCAAGAAACAGTGACCATTTCTCAACATTCCGCGTTTTTTTCGATAGGATGCAAACAACTCGGTTATTTCTATATCTACGTCAGTCGGACCCAGTGGAGAATGCAGACCAGGTATTTTGGGGGTGCAGTCATATAGTGGGGCCCCAAAAAAGGTCTACACGTGTTTAAATACCCGGATTCTCTATGACAATCGTTGGGCATCACATAAACGTGGCTACCTTTTGCAAGACAAGAAAGTAGCTATTTTTGTTGGTTGGACAACGCGATCTTTCAGGGATCACCACAGTTTAAAAGTGCCATGTATCATTCATTCACAAAACATTTAGAGGTTCAAAAAGATGGGACCCATTATATAGAAGCTACACAGTAACTTAAAACACTGTTGGTGTCTCAAACAATCTCTTATATCTACAAAATGTATTTAAAAGATACACCCTGCAGCATGCTGCGCGTTAGTGTTTGACACTGTTTTGAATATCCGTAGCGAAACCAGAAAACACATGTCTGAAACGTATTCCCCACCTGCTTAGAAGCAAAACTGTTCTTCTTAACACTAACAAGTGACAACAAGACCCACGGTAGGAGTCGAAAAAATAGGTATATGACAATCACGTTTCCAGATGAAGGTTGTGCAGTTACATGCACATGGAAAGCATATTAATTGCTGAAGCGACAATTCAAAAACAAATTTATGAAAGCCATTTGCTATGACATCACTCGCACTAAAGGTAACTCTGCTTGCTATCGTGAAACACAATCTCCTCATCGCATTATAGATTCATACTTGGCCTACAAGCATATCACCCTAAAATGCACTTAACGCCACTAATAACGATAGAATTTCAATGAAACTTTAATACCGTTTTACATGTTTCGACTCCTGATGTGAAGAAAAAAATAATCACACAAGACCAAATTGAAGAAAAGAAGTTGTGACGCTGTTCAACAGAAGCAAGACACCAACAACCCAATGTCTAGTGATTTGCACTACGCACATAAACCNGGCCTTTTTGCTTGTGAAGTGTCTATCTAAAAACATTGTTCTCACTTTTTCAGCCAACANCACCACAAGATTTAACAACCTAAAAACTGAAACTGTCCATCTGTGTATTGTTGCGAGAGACCACATACAGTTTCTTATTTCGTTATCTTAGGCCAACTTTATAACAGCGCAAATGTTGATTGCAACAGAAAGACTTAGTGGAATTTTGTGATATACATTGAAAACCCAGCGCTGACAACGCAGTTACCGTTTCTAAGCGAACTAGGGAAGTGCTGGATTTTTCCAGTAGTTGCAGTACCCGATAGCTTATCAGATTTGGTAGGAAATTAGTCATATTCAACAGTTCCTTAAAACTTCCGACCTGAGCAAGGCGACGCTAAAATCTGCAAAATCTCTTCAATACAAGGTCAGTTGCTTGCAAAAGCTGTCTTCAAGTTCGCCAGAATCTTGTCAGTTGTGAGTTTTCCATATTGCGTTCCTATTATTACTACGACCTTTCCTTTCAAGGCTGCAATCAGGCAGTAAAAAAACTATTAACAAAAACAGACCAATTTTGCGTAACCCAGCGGCGAATCGAGAACCGTGTTGTGTTAGCGAAAGCAACTGCGTTTACGATGACCTGAGTAAGGTTGGGCATTGGAAAGGTAGCATTACCACGAAAAAATAGCATTGTTGGCGCTATTCGATATTTTTAGGAGCTGGGTAAAAGTCTGGCACGTAAATCTTGCAGTTCAACGCAATTTAAAACATTATGTGGAGTATTTTAAAATCTGTTTCTACTTCGATAGGCTCCACAAAGGGGCGCTTTTATATCAATGGGCGCCGCAAACGTTTGGGAAGGAAGTTGCCTCGAACTTCCCCCTGGATCCGCCACTGGTGGAACCTCCGTGAGCAAAAGAAAATGCCTGCAGGGAGTGCTTAAAATGCACACCAAGCAAACGTGCAGAAAAACGGCAGTGTAACTTGCTACAGTAGCAAAAGATTCTGCATCGAATCATGAGGCCAATGCCGGGGAATATACGCGTTTGCCATAGGCCTGCAACAGCAATTGGGGATCGAGATATGAAACAAGGAAATTGCAAAACATTAACATGCGCGACTCGTTTCTCAAACGTTAGCATCGAGTCAATGTAAAGCGTACCGTATGACTGCGAAGTTGTGCGTGAATGGCGACGACAATCCTTCCGAATTGTCCATCCAGAAAATCGGAGAATTTAGATCAAAAAACCTGTGAAGGAAATCTTCGAATATAAACTGAACGTGGCGGTCTCGCAAAAAATGCTTTTCCTTCACTTTAACAAGAATATCGAGCTGCCAATGACTTCTAGTTGAGAGAACGCTTTGAACTGTACCAGAGACACTATTCATGTTTTCAAATGCCCGGGAAGTTGCAACACTGAAAATGCATTACAATAGAAGTGGTCACCAACCGACTGTAGTTACACTAAATCCTACAGCGTCGTGTAGCAACAACGTCCACATGCCAGAGGCTGTCTTGGAAAGACCTTACATTCCCCCTTTTTTCTGGAGTGACGGCTAGTATTTCCAGCGCGCCAAATGAAGAATGCACGGAGCAGATTCTATGCAGGCGTGTCAGTTACGTTTGAGAAGCATGCAGTGTCGCGCTGTGGACTCCACGCACAAAATTGTTACCTTATCCACTTGACGCTGATGTCAGCCGCGTCTCTCCACGAGTATCTCTTTCCTGAAAGAAAGTTTGCATTTTCTTTTAGCAACATGCGCCAGTCGACGATGACGTGACAGTCGCCGTGACACTGACCCTGCTTGTTGCGAAAGCTTTTCGGAGCCGACCAGAATTCTTTGACGGTCTGAGCTATTTCGATGGCCGCGAGGCCAGCGACCAGATGTAGACGGCTATTGGCGATAGCTTCTTCTGTGTAGTGGATGCTCTGCGCCAACCAACATTAACTGGTGCTGGAGTGCGTGAAAAATTGTGAACTTAAAACAACATCGATTTGGCAAATACGCGAAGTATATCACCGAAAGGCACCATTGCCCACCAGGTACTGCACTAATCGTACATCGAATGTTTTATTTAATGCCACACGCGTCAAAGGGAAGCAAAGTCAGTTGAATGCTTGGATGCTCAGGTGGAAATCCGCAAATCAAAGCTGTTGAGCAGTTGGCGAGATTGAAGCAGCGAAATCACATTGTTTCTTCCCTCAGCTAGCTAAGCCTAGGTTGATGCGACAGAAGCGAGATTTAAATCCTTTTAAAAGAACTACCGACGTGATCGGGTGACTTGAGGATCGACCCTGATAGCCACATGACGAGTGTTTCACCAGCGTTTACGTTTATGCCGCCGGTGACGTTTTAAGCTTTCAGTTTTGACAAACGTAACTGCAACAGTGTTATTTGAACCGATTATCTGTACACCAAGTGCATATGTTCCGAGAATCGTTTGTGGCATAACTATATTCTAAAACTGTAGCGTAAAGTGTGCTAAGCATCTGCTCCAAGTCCATGCTACAGACCAGCTATGTCCAACCGCGGCCCGCATGCGGCCCAGTCGAAGGTTTTGTGCGGCCTAGTTTAGGTTTTCACTGCAATAGGTGTAACTACATACTGACAACCTGTCCTTATTTTGATAATCTTTAATTTGACATTTTGATGTACTGTAGGTTGCCCTCAGAGCCATTTTATCATGTCTTTTACCATTGTAGTTATGATTCGAACGCTTTCAGTACATTAGCTCAAGCGAACTTTAGTTTGCTAAGGTCAAGTAAGCCATTCAACATGAGGCCCTCATTAATATGTCATAAAATGTGCGGCCTTGGTTGAGATAGTGATATGATTTTTGGCCCAGTAAGCCATTTGGGTTGGACATAGCTGCTATAGACCAAGCCTGTGCAACATACGTAAAAGCCATTGGCGCGGCCTTTCAGATGTCCTGAAGACATACTTCGGTTCAAACAAAATCATGTGCAAATCTACTTTTCGCATGAACAGAAATTACAATGATGTCTGATTGTACGCCTCAAGTTAATAGCAAAAAGAATAGAATCAATTCTTGCGTCTCCGAGCAATGCATACTAGTTTTGATTTTTCACAAAAATTGGACAACTTCGTACTTCATTGATTACTGCAACGATTGATGCGATAAAATCAACGTTAAAAACACCAAGTCATGAATTTCGACAAGTTGATTGGCTGTCATGGCTGTTGCCATTAGTTACTGCCAGGAGTGCCAGGTTGGCATTTTTAATGTAAAATTCCAGAAATTTGGCCTTTTTGAAAAGCGGTTTGGCATGAGAAAGCGCTGTTTGGCATGTTTCTAGCTTTTTTTTTAATGGCACTGGCAGAAAAAAAATGTTTGGTTATTTTTGAAAACCTGGATGCTTTGAGCTTAAACAATTCGATTTTTTGGTATGTTTGGCATTTACTGATGTTATTTCGCATGTATTAATTAGCGACTGGGCGCATTTGGTCCATCTGAAGATGGCAAACCTGGGTATTCTGCACCAGCAAACCCGAAAAGCGTTACGCATGAACATGCAAAATGTGCTGTGGCAGCGTTCCGTTTGCTAATTACCGAAAAGTACCCAAGGAACCATTTTTCGTGCTGAACATCCCGTATCCTTACACTGTGTCAAAAAAATTCAATGCGTTGCGCAATTTATAGTAATTTAACAAGGGCAACGGACACCTTCAGAAACATCAATACAGTAAACAAAAATTAACACCCCGTGGCTAAATAACCTAAGATGAACTGCCCGAAATTTGGTCAACGTGCGTCCGTAGAAGACAATTTCGCTTTCCAACCCCCAAAAGACACTCTAGAGCAGTGGTTATCAACCTTTCTTCTCTTGTGGCCCATTTTCAGCGTTAAAAGAAATCTTAGGCCCACATAACCTTAAAAATTGAGTAACATGGAAATGTTTTTTTATTAATATAAACAATCCAGTAAAAGTGTCTTTATACTGTAATTATACTGTATAATTGGTTTTTATTCTCTTGAACTTCAAGGTCATGATTTAATAAATTTAAATTAGCAGATAAAGCATATAATTTCAGCCATACATTTTCCTTGGGGCCCACTGTAGGCCCAATAAAAACTCCAGGCCCATTTCAAAAATCCACAAGCCCACTTGTGGGCCTGAGGGCCCACAACAGGCCCACGTTGGGAAACACTGCTCTAGAGGAAATTTCAAGCAGAAGGGGCATTATCGTCTGTTTCCTTAGGTTTGCTGGCCTTAACGATTCACTCGCCACTAGCAAGCGCACACAACAGAGCAGTGGTGTAAGAGGCAGGGGGCCCAAGCGCACTCCCAAAAGTTTTGATTTGTTGAAAATCTGGGCAACATATTTGAAAATTTGGGTAAAATCCCTGAAAATCCACATAAAATCCCCAAATATCTAGGCAAAACCCTTGAAAATCTGGGCAAAATGGCGCCCAACGTTGTTTGACTTCAAAAAACGGCGCCCAACGTTTGCAGAAAAACAAGTTAAGACCATTTTTGGAGGTCACACCAAAAACGGTCGGCAAAAGTTGCACGACAACTTTTTGGGCAAGTTGGATAAAATTTTGGGAAATAAACTTTTGAATTCCCAAAAAATTGCTCGCTCCTACACCTATGCAACAGAGGAATGGAGGTGAAGCTTGTAGTACAGTCGAGATTTTGGACCGCTGAAAACCACCTGATACAGGTGGAGACAAGAATTTTCGATTCCCTCCACCTCTCCAACGGTCGTACCTGAACGACCGCATTCTGTCCGATGTCGAGAGCGTCACAAAGAAGTTTGCGTTGTCCGGGCGACAGATTCGTCCAGTCAGGTGCGATTATGTCTCTGTGCATCATAAACATGTAGATTGGACTTTGAGTGGCCGGAGAGTTTTGCCAACACACGCTAGGACAGGCACGCAACGCACAGGTCGGGTAGACGATTTTAGTGCTACGCCCCAGAGCGTTACGAAGCTATGTAAACAGCTCGTATATTTAGGCTTTGAAAAATTGATCAACTAACCAATGTTCCATACATAAAAACACGCCAGACACTCACTTGACATGGGGCTGCAGACCGGGCTGCTCCGTGTAATTCTAAAGAAACACGGTTGATGTTAGAACCGGCAACTGGGTGAGGTTTGCTTAGAGCTGGTCTGAAAGATTTTTTGGCATCGAAAGAAAAAAAACAGCATCCCTTAGGACAGGGGCTCCAACTTTTTGCACGAGGACCACATAAGTTACCACACAACAGTTCGGGCGCCTGACATCTTTCGTAACGTGATTGTTTCGGGATGTTACATTCTACCAAATCAACAAATGTTTCGGAAAAATATTATTCTTCCGTTATTGATGAAATGGCTTCGCGGGCCGGAATTGGCCGGCGGGCCGTAGTTTGAAGACCCCTGTCTTAAGATCAGGATTCGAAAAATTAAAGCTTTGCAGGAAAAAAGAAATCCGGAGGTGCGCATGACGCAAAGTCACAGGGAAAACATTGACAACGAAATAGATTCGAGCAAACGCAAGAGTGCAGTGAAATTACCACCAGGTATTAAATATAGAAACAAAGCGAAGATGTTAGTGCACGCGACTAGGTCGCAAGAAAAGCAGACACATGTGCAATATCCTCAAAATGGCGGGCTTTTCTGCCCAAGTACAAACGAATGCTTGAACTGTATTGCAGTTACGCAATCAGCTATTTCAAATGAAAACAAGTTGTTTTGACACACAGCAAGTTGTTATTGGAAGTAGAAACAAAATGTTCGATGTTTCTCCTCTTTCGAGATTCAGGATGATACATCTGATGTATACTTTCGTACTTTCGCAATACGTTGTTCTTAATACTCAGTATTCCGCAATATTCAATAACCAATTTTTGCAATGCAGGCAATAAATAAAAAAACAAATTTTGGAATTGCCAATTCCGATTGTAGCGACATTTTGACATTACCAGCAAACTGACAGCAATGCCCTTCACCCATGCTTCTTTGAAACTTGCGCTGAACTCGTCGTCTGGGTTAAGTTCGGATATTGGTTCGTCCAACTGCGAATGTATGTATCTGCACCATTCTGCACAAAGCAACAAACTTCACGTGGAAAAACACAAAATTGTCACCGGGAAAAGAATCACCAAAAGAGCCCGCAGTGCGCATTTCCCATATAAAGATGATTGGCCAGGGCCAGTAAGTTCTCAATGTACCTATTTAGATCACAGACAACAGAAGTGATATCATATAATCATCAACTTTATTCTACGCCAAATTAAAAACTGTAGATTTGCTGCAAGCTCTCGACTAATCAGCCGACTGGGCTCTGCTTTCTTCTCCTTGCGATGATTCAAACTTGCACATATCTGTATTCAAGTAACTAGTCTCCACAAAGGTAACGAAACTCCAATAGATTTGAACTGAATAAGATCTCAGGTCTGAGGGTGCGTAATTTTACGTGAAATTGATATCGTATCAAACATTTCGCTGGTTGATTCAACTTCATCACCTTCGTGGAGACCGGCTGCACTACTTCATTCTACGCTTAAGCCTTTCGTTGAAGTAGGAAGCGGTGTTGGGGGTGGGGGGCAAGCAGGTCGAGAGTGAAACCAACAGCCCTCCTGCGTTGTGCATACCTAGCGGTCGCGTCAGAGCATTCTGCATTTAGCAACTAGCATCTTTCGCACTTCCACTAACATAAAATGCGGCAAGTGGTTTTCAAACAAATATCGGGCTGCAGCAAAAACGTAATGTTTCGCCCGATATTTTGTTTTTATAAAAAACGTTAGTTTTCGTTCATTTAGTACGAAACTACGGAAAACATCGGTAAATTATATATGTTAGATAAAGAGGGAATTTCTGGCTTTATTTACTGAAATCTTCCCCTGTTTAAAATTACTCCCTGAAGAAGTGTTGATTGCTGACAACGAAACGCCAAAACCAAATCTTGGATATTGCTTGGAAGTTATATGAACACATTTAGAGTGTCCCTGAAGCGGCGATACAGATTCCAGACATCCTGCGATACCAACCTTTCATCGCAATTTTGCCTACTTCTAAAAACAAACAAAATGCTTCGGAAGTAATGACGCTCATAACCCACGGTTATGTCTAGGGCCATTTTTATGACGTAAAAAATGATCATATGGCTTTGCTTTTCAGATAACACGACTTTACATGACCAAACAAACATGACTGAGGTAGAACATGTACAACAACTGCACGAAGAAGCATTACCAGCGAAAATACTACGCAAAAAGGATGGTAGCCCCATGGTTTGTAGAAATGAGCAAAACCTATAGTATGATTTGAAATTTGAAGCCAATTGAAAGCATGCATGGACATTGGTTTGTTTCTTTTGGGCAGCAAGAACATGCATTTTTAGGCAGTGCATTACATTTCATCCAAATATCTTGGTTCACCTACGTCTTTGCTAACATTTGCAGGATGCCCAAGTGGGTTGACTTTGCAGGATGCAGTTTAGACCTATGGATGTAGTGGTTTCATCTGATATTTTGAGATTGTTTCAACGGTTTCCTTGTTGCAGTACAATACAGCAGAGTGTCAAATATAAGGATTCACAGCACTTGTATGTGGTACTCTATGAACAGTAAGTGCTGCAATTCACCAAAAACTTTTATGACACATTTTATGCTACTCCATGTGTTCCATTATGAACTGAGGAAATCATAGTCACATAACTGGGATGCGAAGTTCCAAGTGTAGCCTATATTGAAGTCATCCACTTCCAATATTACATATTTTGCACAGAGGTTGAATCATTCTACTATACCAAGGTGTAATGAAAACCTATTAATCAGTATTGGGGAATAGTCCTTCAGTCCAATATCTGATGTCTTGTAACCTACCGAATAACCTTTCTGTTTGCTTAACCGCTTTGATTTTGCTGATTGTTTCCCTAACTAGGTGTAGTTAGCCTACAGGCGAAACTATTAACTAAATTAATCCGTCATTTTTGCTGCAGATTAGCTTGAGTAGCCTAATCTGTTCCACGGTAGCGGTTTTAGCATCAAACAAGTACAGAAAAGGTTGTCCAAGACTTGATACAAACCACCCAACTTCTTTTTCGCTCGAATCCCTTATTATCGGATTCCCAATCTACCTCTGCTAGTTGGATTCCCTGAATCGCATGTGGTTGAACAAATGCGCGCTCAAGCAGCTCGGTGAGACACTCATGGTCGTGCTTGAGTGATTTATGGGATTCCCAATCCAACGCGAATCCGATAACAGTGCAGTGTAAAG
>JGI24021J15306_10008612_pt1 | contig 12556 bp, 7 predicted proteins | sample Ectturendosymbi1_FD_15306 | JGI IMG/M metagenome (IMG submission 15306) | reverse complement strand
GACTCCGACTACTCAAGACCAAACTCCTTCCGACTTCGACTGCGCAGGCCTGGTAGTGGTAGCAGTGTTTAAGATTAGTTCAAAATATGTTGGAATAACACGCACACTTGCTACAAAAAGGACACTAGGAATACCGAAATTGTTGAAGTGTATTAACAAAGCACAGCCGGAGCGGAGCCATGTAAAAAAAACACAGCTCCGGAGCTGGAGCCGAAGCCATGTTATAAAAAAACACAGCTCCGGAGCCGTAGCCATGCTTACGAAAACAGAGAGCTCCGGAGCCATTTTATTTTGCAAGAGCTCCGCAGCCCTGGCTGAAACTATGTAGAAATGAATGAGTGACCGCTGACCCAAGGAATGTCTGCGCCAGGTGCACCTGCGCGTATCTCTGTGTTGGAAGAAAGTGTTTATGATGAACAGTGCGTTGTTGCAGCACAGTTGCAGCAGGAGTCTTCCGTCATCATTAACGTCAGCATCACCATGTCGGGCAATCATACAAGGGCGTACGCAAGGGGGTTGGGGTTAACCCCCCCTTGAGCTTGATATTTTACAAAAAAATTATTACAAGGCGAGTGTATAGGGCTTGATTTTTTACGAAAATAAGGGGAGTGTGGGTAGAAGGATATGCCTATTATGTCGACAAACTTCGCTTGGAAACATGAATATGACGTCAAATTGTGACGTCACAAACAGCGCACACCAAATACAAATGACCACCATCTGCCACTGAATGAACCCCCCCCATTAAATTTTTTTCGTATGCCACTGCAATCATACCCTTCCATACACCGGCATCTTTCCCAACATGAATATTGAAGCCTCCCAAAAGGATCGTGGATTCCTTAGTTTCAACCGTTCGCAAGGGCATAATTAATATCTTCCACGAATTGCAGGTACAGTGCACATGAGCTTGGGCCGTATGCCTGTTTCAAACAGTGGGAGCGGCCCAATAACTTCAACATCAACATACACACCCTTCCTCCTAGTGGGATCCATTCATCAACGGAGTTTGTCAGCTGAGGGCTTAGGCTTACAAGTACACCCACTCCGGCCTGGGCAAAGTGTGCTGACGCAATGCCGGAGTAGAAGAGTTTCCACACATCGTCGAGCTCAACATTGTCAGAATCACGACGCTTTGTCGAAGAGATGCCAACAACATCTAGAAAATATCGTTTGGCTTCCTCGACCAGGTCGTGCTCTTTCCCCCTGAACGACGTGATCTTCCAGTTTCCAATCACTAGTTGGTGGCGAGATTGCCGTTTACTCGTAGCCCTCAAGTCTACTAGAGTTGAAAAACTCTGTGCTGTCACCAGTAGCGTACGCAGAAAATTTTCATGGGTGGGGATCACTCAGCGGCATATGGTGGTCATTTGTATTTGGTGTGCGCTGTTTGTGACGTCACAATTTGACGTCATATCATGTTCCAAACCAACGTTTTGGCGATGTTTGTTGACATAATTTGCATATCCTTCTACACGCACTCCCCTTATTTTATGTGTTATTGCACTGAATATAAACTATTAGCGCTCCAATCGAGGATATTGGAGGAAGATAAACTCAACGCCACGACACAGCAGTTCATAACTGCAAAAATATCAAGCTGTGTGTTAAAACAGAGTAAAAGGCACTCATCACTGCGTCAGAGCAATTGACAACTGCAAAACGAGGCTATGCTAATGTCTTGTCGAATGCGAGCAGTCGAGCATTGAAAGTATGCGGCTGGAGTGGCTGGCGCACATCCCGGTTTGCAAGATCGAATCATGCTAGTCTACACAAAAATTGAGAATGCGCATAAAGTACGCAAGACAACTTTTGATTTTTGTTATGTATAAAAGTCCAGCAAACTTTTACCTTTCGTTTTTCCCTGCTGAGACATTATTAATGTCTGAATGCTTCTATGTAAGGCTGCTGTTTTTGAGCTCGTGCAACAGTTCTATTATGCTACAGAAATTGGAAATGTAGCCAATGGGGTTAGCGCTTGCGCTGATTAGCCTTAGCAGATAAATTAAACGCATCGTTTCGGATAAAATTACTATCGCGGAACACAATCTTAAACATGCATGGTGGACGAAAGATCTGCAACAAATGGTGGGTGAGATGGTTTCTGGATGCAGACGACGACCCAGATTTCCACCAAAATCAAATTATTACCTTTTGGCCCATTTGCAATGTTCCTTGAAATTTGCATGCAAATTCTTTCCGTGTTATTTGCATTAAGTCGACAAATGAACAAGCAGAAAGTATGCGAAAACAATTAATTTCCTTTGCGCAGGTAATAATTTTTTGTAAAATGTCAAGCTCAAAGGGGGTTTTTCACCCCCCCCCTCCCCCTTGTGTGCGCCCTTGGCTGTCCCCGTTCGCCTCCCAAGGTGTGTAGCGGGCGCAAGTGTGGTCTCCACTTGTGGATAGCTAATAGGGAAACTGTCACGAATTTTTCGAACGGGCCCCTGTGCCTAAAGCCAGAGCGCGGTCCTTGTTTTCGCGATGCGCGATGGTTTTCATTATTTTTTGCGCATTCCATTGTAGTTGCTGCCCAAATTATACCTTTGGGCAATCCGCCATTCACACAGCAACGCGCCATTTACACAGAAACATTTGCAATGCAGTGAAAAGTGATAGCGCAATACATAGCCTCTCCCTTTCAGGTGTAGTGATTGCCACATAACCGCGCCTGCAGTGGACTCGATGCAAGGCCTCTCCGACACAAATATGCCTACAGGAACAGCTCAAAATAGTACACAAATTTATACCAAATGATTACTTTTTTCAATGTCAGAGAATGAAGCTTCCCATAATGTAGAGCGGACTGTGGACGACTGTGAAATAGACGCTCTGCTTCAAGAGCATATGTAGTGCATATGAAATCTCAGAGTTTTGTTGTTTCAAACATAGACCTGTTTTGTATTTCACACTCAGTGTGCTTTTTGATTAAGTGTATTGTATATTGCATTCTGATTTTTTTTTTCAATATTCCATATTTTAGTCAGTGAACACTGCTTAATTTTTACAAAACCTACACAGAGCTCGACGAAGATTTCCTGACAAACTTGCCGAGAACACTAACACTAAACTTAACCACTATTCGAAACTTTTACACTAAAACTAGCTCTACCCCCATCCCCTAACCATAACCTCTACTTCGGCATTGAAAAGTGCTTAGCACCCTAGTAGAAGTTGTCAATGGTGAAATGCGGTAAAATATGCCAAAGTCGCCAAACCGTAGTAGTTGTGATAATTTGTTTGAATACTTGATTTAGTGTTTTGAGGAATCCTTTTTATTATAGATCTGCAAGCAAGTTTTAGTTGGACATTTTAATTTATAACAGGATATTGCAGAACTATTTTTGAAATTCATTGTGCACTGCCAACGACGAGTGCATGCTGACATGAAAGGCGCCCACCAGTAAATTGCAATTTGAAGTGAAGTCCAGTCACAAAAACAATGTTTTTATAGTTGTGTGTCATGAATACCCTTTTGCATTTTCTGTTATGTCAGTCATGCCGTAGTCTCAGGAACGTATCCTTGGCTACGCCTGCCCTATAATTAAGACTGGTACATAAACATTGGCGTTTCACGCCGAAATCTCAGGAAGGTATCTACGGGTAGCCCGCATATCCCTTTCTTAGGCTTGATCAAAAAAGTCTCATCGCAGTTGGCTGAGTATGACGATGTCATCAAAGCTCCCTCCTTTCAGCATTGCCTCGACCCCAACCCTACAACCACCACTGGGTGTGGACGATGTTTTTGGTCCCAAGCAAACACTTCATTTCAAATAATTCCAATTTTTTGTTAATAAAGCTTTCTTTCTGATCTCTAACTAGCAGACTCTTTATGTGTGCTCATATAGTGGATTAGATCGAGAATATTTTTGAAGTACTGGTTGCTTGCTCAATGCATGAAAGCAAGATTGTCAAGTAAACACAGTTTTCAGATCAGGTGCGAAATCAAGCCTTCTACTGCACGTATGGAACAAAACGTAGAAAACAACGGGGTCGTTGTTTGATTTTATGTAGTAAAACGAATAAGTGCACATTGTATTGCTTCGTTTTATTTTTTCTTTATACCGCTTATGTTTTGCTTGTCATTGTTTTATTTAAAGGTAAACTGCAGCTATAGCAACTAACAAACGATGCCAATGCAAAACAAAAATAGTCATTGTGACATAACCAACTTGTAATATTTAAATTTTAGTACGAAAATGCAGGAACAAATTGATACACTACCCGGTTGCAATTCTGGTTCGTTATTTTGTTTGTAAAATTAGAAAACGTACGCAATGGCAGTTAAATTTTATCTCAGCCAATCCACCTGAATTCTGCACGATCCTCTGTAATCTAATCCTAGGTGAAATTTAGATTTTGCCAGAAACTATTTGTGACCTCAATCAACGAAACCACAACAGCAACAATAAGCTCTTTAAGTTGCCCACGTTTTCACAAAACTTTTAAAGCTCGTTATTTTCAAAAAAGTATAGACCAGCACAACGTTTCAGGATTCCAGATATGTCATGGCCAGCAATTAACTGAACTCACCGAATAAGAATCTCCGTTGTGTTGCACGTCACTAACCAGTCCGTGATGTGACGGGTTGTTGAAACTCCCCAGATGACGTGACGTGCGATTTCGCCATATGTGCTTTGCAAGACTGCAAGCTCCTTCAGAGAATATTTGTCTGCGTGCAGCTCCCTAAATTTGTAGTTGGTCAGTAGATTTGCAGGCTTCACTGATGTTTGCAATAATGCATAATGTACATTGAACTGCATCACGTTGAATGCAGTAAACCTAATGCATTTTTGCCCATTTCTTTCATGATTTTTCAAACATTACTTTCTTTCGTTAGAAGTCATGTGATTTATGAATATAGCGCCAAAGATCTGTACCCAATTACATTTGTATCTTGTCTTACGAGAATTTTAAATAACAATTAATGGACCTTGGTTTGTAAAACATTTAGCTGAGACTTGCAAACTGATTAAATGCTTGGACTAAAGGGTTGAAGTGCAATGTTTGAACATGATGACAAAATTGATGACATGTTAGCAAAGCGACAAAATTCTTTTTAGAGCGTCCCTGATAACATTGTCCATTAAAACTCCACCAACCTAGAAATGTCATAACCCTGAAAAAATTATTTTTGTGATGCGCTCAAATTCTACTTACATTTAGTGCAGAAAATGAGACGTAACAAGAAGCAACTGATTATTACAAAAACCGCGAAAATGCTGAACTTGTACGCAAAAATTAAGACTTTAGGCAGTGACAAGTAACTAAATGCAATGCTGTTTGTACCAAATTCGCTTATGTGAAATAAAAATAAAACAAGGCTTTTTTACAGTATGAGAAGCAATATTTAATGAAAAAGTTTTTTCTAAGTTGCACATGGAAAATTAAAATGTGAAATTAACTGTTTTACAAAATGCGATATTTCGAGTGTGCATCGGCGATTGAAAGAAAGTTGATTATTGTTTTATCACCCTTGGTAAATCAAAAAGGTAAACGTCTGCCACAGGCAGCGTGTAACCTGACTGATGCAAGACGCTGAAGGAATTTCGTTTCATGATGACCTTTATGTTGCACTTGGCAACAGTGCCTTGATCCACATGAGTCTTTGTTCGAGATTAAAATCTAACAGTTTACGAATGCATGACCGAAGGTGACGAATGCGAACTTTTCTGAACACCTGAACGAAGTTGACGCGTATGACCTTCATTGATTGATGCGCATTGTCAGTAAATTTAATTCAGAATAATTTGGTGGCAGATTTCAATTTTGCGTAAAAAAAAAGTTGTTCAAAAAATAATAAAATTTTCAAAAATTAAAAAAAAATTGTAGTAGATTTCAATTGAGCGTTAGGTAAAAAATAAATTTAACAGCAAATGTCAAACTACGTGCAGTAAATGCTTCATTGGAAATGATGACTTTTGAAATTGGCACAAAGCGCTAACTGTGATGACTTGTGAGGATTTTCCACATCAACACAAAGCACAAGAAGCTGTTATATTTTTCTAGAAATTATCTAAAGATGCTCTTGGATTTCTGATAGAAGAGGCACATAAGTAAAATCCGAAGTCATTGAAGAACTGTTTTTGCAAAGATTGTTTGTTTTTGAATAAACACAATAGTACGGTTCTGATCTTACATCTTCTATAGCAATGAGCTAAACCATCACTTTTAATTGCCAACTTTGGAAATCTAAGTATCTTAACATGTTTGAGTAAGAAGTGAGTTGCAAGCAAAAGTGAAAATTACCATAATTGTTTCTTCCATCGTAGATATGTGTGCTTATTCTATAGTTTCATGAAAGCTCAATGCATTATGATCCAGGCATGCAAATGATTAAAACTACGAAGAAAAATTACCGAAAGAAGAGCAAAAGCAAAACTATCTCATCAACTGCAAATATTTCTATAAATCCAGCGATTAAACCTTTTTGAGAGTTTAGAAACAGTGCTCTTTTCGTCTCAAAGATAACGTCACCTTTTGTGCTAACTGCCATCCACTGATGGATTTTTCAACTTATTATGAATTCTACCAAACATTTCGCATTGATGACGAATATGCTAAAAATTAAACTTGGGAAAGTTTACCTTGAATAAAGATGAATTGTGTAGTGATAGTGCCAGTTTACGCGCTGCTTATACAACATCGATTCGCTCATCCAAAACCGCACTGATGGAATGATATTGACAGTCGTTGGAAACAACGTCCATAAACTCCTTGCCATGATGCAGGAGTTGAGAGCCCATCTGCAGAAAGATCTTCTATTTCACGTACTTTGCCCTTAAACGCCTACGTGCGTCACTAGCGACCCGAACGGAATTTTGCAAGTGCGTATTACTCATATCAAATAGTTCAGTACTTTGAGACTCCTCGTATCCCTCAAGTTGCTCTTTGGCATTGCTTTCATAAACACCAAGTTTTACCATTTGTGAATTTTACAGAAAAAATTTAATTTTTCCCGAAAAAAGTATAGGGTCGCCAGCGACACATATTAAGTCAGGGGTCTCCAAACTACGGCCCGCAGGCCAAATCCGGGCCGCTTAGACATTTTGCCAATGAAGAAAACAATATAACAAAGGAAAATTTGTTGGTTTGGCAGAAACATTTCCTGAAACAATCACAGTGCGTAAGATGTCCCGCCCTCGGACTGTTGAGCAATAGCTTATGTGGCCCTAGGACAAAAAAGTTTGGAGACCCTGTATTAGGTGATAGCGTGTAACATCTTTCTAAAGCGCATGTCATATGAGCCAGAAAAGTCAAACATGCTGACCGAGGGCCACTCCCGCCCAAAAACGAGATGTTTACGGGAGCGCTGCGGTATGATTAGATGAGCAGAGTCAAATTCTTGTGACATTCCAAACGAATTTGTCACGTCGTGTATTCGGCACGTGCAGTCTTGCCAGGTCCAAATTTTAGCCCACCAAATCAAATGTATTAGACACCCTTGACGTAAAAATTACATTTACCTTGTAAATACTGATAAGGTTTGGGTACCACAAACGTAAAGAGGTTTTTTATGTATATATATATATACTGTAAATATATATAAAACACTTCAATTTTTAACATCAGTTGTTCTCGCGATTCAACCTTACAAGTCGGTAGATGTCACGTTTCTTGGGTCACTTAGAAACTTCATAACTGAAATCCATGTCTCTTGCATCACTCAGGAACTCCACAGCTCACCAGGCAATTGAGTTAGAAAGCTGTTCAAACCCTCAGGACATGTGGCGAGTCTTCTAGGTTAGATATTAAAAAAGTCTGAAAATTTGGGTTTTCGTGTTTTTTGTAGGTGACGTCATAAGTGAGGGAGCTTTAGACCTTTTTTCCAAAGTCATCGAGCCCTGGGCCCCGACCGCTAAGCACAATGTAAGACTCAAGTTTTAGTGGAAACTAAACTATAATCCGAGTCTTTTGAAACCTTGAATGGCTTTCTAGCGTTCAGGTTCAAAAGATATGGCTAAAAAGATATAAACTGGTAAAAAATCTATTTTCAGTTGTTTGCCATAATTTGTATCAATTTGTACCTTTTTTAATCAAAACTGTGGGGAACCATGTTGCAATGAACATAGAATTGCCAAGGTACTTTGCTCCTACTGCACAGAGTAACCGAACACTTTGTGATTGACTTTCCATGCTGTTTTTGCCTGTGTGGAGAGTTCAGATGTTTTCGTTTTTGAACATTCGTTCGTGAAGCTCTTAGGGACATTCAGGGATTCGTTACAGTCATTAAATTTTTCTCGTTTTTGAGCTTTCGTTTTTCAAGTTTTTAAGAGATATTCATGATATTGCAAAAAACGTCTAATTTACCGATGTCCGCCTCCTCGCTTGCCAGTATACACGACACGGGTCGCTAGCGTCCCATGTTAGGTAGTAGTGATTGCCAAAGCACCAAGGCGTTTTAAGGGCAAACTCTGAGCATTTTTATATCCCCTAAAGCAAAAATTATTGAAACGTAGGTCACAGTTTCCGCGCTTTTATGTGCTACAATATTGTACAAAAGCTATAATTGTTTTCATTAAAGCAGACATTGGAGACCTTTGATAAAGTTATCGTTGTTATGTGTGTTTATTCAAGCAATAATTAAGTCAGAGAACGATTCGCTGAGCATTTTTTGTTGCATTGCGAAATTACACTGAAGCGCACTATACATTCGCAAACCTTTTCTCGATGTGTAGTGAAATACAAACAATATGCAACAGTTGTAGAATAGCGGATTAACAATCGTCTTTCTCACGCTGTTTTAAGTTGCACTGACACAGTCAGTTTTATCTGGTACTGAATTAGTATATGTCACTTGATTTACAATGCGTAAGAACGTAACCAAAGTTCGTGTCTTGCGTCTTTCCAAATGAAGCTATTTCACGATGGACAACTCAATAACATCAATCGGCAGGACAGAAGCTATGAATAGATTTTTATTTTGTGAAACAAACTATTCAATTTCCAGACCTCAAATTGTCACTGTAGTAACAGTTATGTCCACCCACGGTCAATATTTGGACATGTATTTCCTAAACGCTTCACATTTAACAAGCAATCATTTAAAGCAAATCACACAAAGCACCAACTCAACTGGAATTATTAGTTCTATTAACATCCAATAATTAGCCTTAGTATCCGAATTAGACGCCATTTACTTAATATTTGGCTCTGAAATACTTACACATCATCTCTAAAGTATCTGTATTCCCAGTACCATCGCTTCAAAAACCAGGAATCCTTGCTGGTGATAATAACGGCGTTTGCTGAAAAAAAGAGATCACTGCCTTTAAATCGTTAGACTCCAGCCACAGTCGACAACTTCAAAACATTTTTTGTTACTACTAAGAGGTGATGGTCAGTGCGCGGGTTTCACTCTATGCTCCATTTACAATGGAAGTAATACGTGGTATGTGGTGATTTCTGAAATCCTAATATAATAGACTGATGAAAACGTATATAAAATGTGCTTTCATCATGGATCGAGATGAAAATATAGTTTTCCGTAGTATCTTTCTGCCTGTGTGGACCGATCCCTGTAGCGTACCCAAATTCTTAAGGATGTACTTTGCTTTTGCTAGGACATCGTCATACACAAACTTAGCATCCTTTTCACATTACTGCAGTTATTTCGTCTCGCCAAGTGCCCAGAGGTTCAAAATCAAACACCTACTGCACAGTGATAAGTTTTCTTAGTACTCCACACACAATGGCAGTAAAGCTCACTCAACGATATCATTTCATTACTGTGTGGTGGTAATGTAGGAAATTTTTAACATCGCTCTTTTTGTTCATGTTCCCTATTTGAGCTGGACTCTTGCAAAACATTTAGCTAACGGAGTGGCGTTACTGAGATTATGAAGATCTATGGAGCGATGAACCAATGTTTTTCCAATGCTAGCAACCTATACAAATTATGAATGCATCCCCTTCACATAGATTCCTCTTTTAGATCTTGTGAAGAATGCCCCCACATACTTTTAAGGACATATAACATCACTATAGGGTCGTAAAAGTTACCTCAGGTAATTTAACGGCGTCACATTTTTGGTGATTGGCGTTACATATGACCAGGGTAAAAGCAGAAATTCGCGTCAATATTGATTCAAATAATCACCAAACAGTTATTTCAGATAACAATGGCTGTACTGCACATATCGACCCAAGGAGCAAAAGAACGTGCCCAACCACAAAAAAATATAAAACACAAGGTAATAACCTTTACTAACGAAACTACTAGAAAATATCTTATGACGAAGTTTGTGAAGATCCTCCCGTGTTTCAATATCATCAACAGAATAAATAAGGTGTGCACCAAACAGCTTTGAAAATCATGCAATAACCGTATGGGTGAAACCAATTCCCATTAACCATCGTACTTTATTTGTTGCTTATAATTCCCAAAATTGACCGGATCTTGACGACTATGACAAATTAAGTATGTCTTCCATAAAGTTTTATTAAATCATAACAAATGTCATATGTCAAAAACTACAATGAAAACATGCAAAGAAGAAGTTAGTGAAATATCGCCCTGTGACGCATGTGTTTTATTTATTGCTCATATAGTATAGACCTTATAGAAAATGCCTTGAAAATTATACGATGGTGATACTGCTGGAGTATACCAGTCACAAGGTGGTCAAATTGTGACGCATTAGGTGGTGGTGCTGGTGAAAAATTTTCCCTAGAAAGGGAAGTGATGTGCTGTATGTATAGCTCATCATAGCGAAAATCATTACCGGAGGTTCATCAAAAATAACGCTGTGGCGATGCTAGCGACATGGACGTTAGAAGGGGTCCTTGACCCTCCCTGGATTTTGAAATTTGACATTTTCTTATTACGTTTTTAGCAAAAAAATATTTGCTTAGCATCAAGTGGGAAAAAGGAAACTTTACCATTTTTGGCCCACCTCTGGAAAAAATCCTTTCGACACCTATGGCTAGTGAACATTATTCCCAATGACGCAGTGGTTTTCTGTCAGTTTTTTGCTGAATCACGTATTATAAAGGTTATATGCTTAAGGAGGCTTCCGATCACAGTTTTGCAAATAAGCTCAGCTGCGTTCGTTTTAACTTCTTCCTTTCTGGTTCAATTACAGGTGGGTTTCCACTAGGTCAACTGATTAAATGTATAGCACTTGTTCATTGATGTATAGTCCTTCTACAACATATAAGTATTCTCAATGTGTTTTTTCAACATTTGGAAGGGTTTCCAAATAACTTACATTGCTTTGGAAACTTCGCAAGGCAAGATAGGTTAGCTTCACCACTTCGAACTCACAAATCTACTTTTAACACAATAAACCGCGATGCATCTGGTATGAAATCTTAAGACCATCGGCTTATCTTTGTTCTTCTTTGTGCAGTCTGTGATTAGGATTTCACACTTGCACAATTGTGACACCACAGCAACGACCTGACAGAAATTCATTCGTGTTTTCAAGAACAAGTTTCTTTAATACGCAGTCAAAATAGCATAACATCATAAATCTGGTTACCAGGGGCGCAACCAGCTCTTCATTTCAGGGGGGTGAGGAATTGTCATGAAATTTCATTAGATGATGTCATCGTGCTTATTGAACCGTGCTACAACTTGTTCGCGAACGGTCACAGATGAAGTTCTCTTCCAAAAATTTGCGATAATGAGAAATTTTTAGTTTTAATGAAGATGCAGACCGAACGATAAGGACAGAGTAAAAATTTGTAGCCTAATACAAACACCTGGTACCGTACTCAACTATAGTGCAGTCATGGCTTTAGTGTGGCAGATGTATAGGCTACTAGTAAATCTGTCTAACTGTTCGTCTTGTTTCAGCAAATTTATTCCAGCCCTATTCTTCTAGCATGTGTTTGAATTTCTATCACAAATGAAGGTCCCAAATTTGAGGGATAGCCTGTGTCAAGGGTGAGGAGATCGTTGAATGCTACAATTTCTGGCAAAATGGATCAGGTGTCTTGTGTCTTTGGCGCATAACGGATCAGATATGTTTGAGGCAAAAAGCCTTTTTCCGGCATCCACAACCAACATTCACTTGTCCAGAACAAAATACTTTTTACCAACATTCACTTGTCCAGAACAAAATACTTTTTCCCAACATTCACTTGTCCAGAACAAAATACTGTGTATTCTGGTATTCTGTAACTCTGTTTATTTTTTGTGTATATTTACTTTTTCGCATTTTCTGTGTGCACATTCTATGCTTTTCGGCGTGAAAGTACACATTCTGTTTTTTTCTGTTTTGCTTTGTTTTTCTTTTGTACCTCATTAATTAGTTTTTGTAACTTTTTTACTTTTTTCATTACTATGTTTTAATCTCTTTGTATTGGTAAAAATTTTCTAACCACACCAAATTCCTTTCACTTAAATTCGATCCACTCATCTATGTACATAGGCATGCGCTTTCACCTGTACATTTTCTTCACCACGTTCTGCGTTCATTCGTTTTTTATTTTTGTTTTTCTTTTCATCATGCCTATTTGATCTCCAACTGTTGTTTCTCAACACTTGTCAAAAAGTGATAAACGGGGTTGATTGACCAGATGACCGCCACGGTCTTTCGCCAATCCTATA
>JGI24021J15306_10008611_pt1 | contig 12557 bp, 9 predicted proteins | sample Ectturendosymbi1_FD_15306 | JGI IMG/M metagenome (IMG submission 15306) | reverse complement strand
ATGGTGCAAGAGGTGCAAAAACATTTTTCCTTCCAGATGGGGTGCGGGCTTCAAAATGAATTGCGAACTGCTGCAACAGACCATTATGAAATAAACAGACTCTTTTATAACATCATTCACTGCAGTTGAAGCAGCTTGTATCTGAAAATTTTGGTGCATGTTCTGCATGATCATGGATCTGGTTCGAAATCGCAGCTTCACCCTTCCCACCATTTATGGCAAATGGACTAGTTTACGACGCCTCAAGAATAGCTTCCCACAGGGATCCATCCTGGGACCCCTCTTCAACATGCTCATCTCTGACCTGCCAACCACCGTCTCCAGAAAGTATGCATACGTCAATGACCTAGCAGACATTCATGCTGATGGAGATGGGCAGGCAGTGGAAGAAGGGGTGCTAAGGAAAGATATGGCAACTGTAGGTAAATACCGCCAGACCTGAAATTAAAGTTCAGCACTACAAAGCAGTGTTGGTACTCTTCCACCTCAACAACAAGGAACTTAAACATGGGCTGAAAGTCAAACCACAATGACAACGACGAAGCCCTGCCCTTTTACTCCAAGCCCAAACCCAAATACCTTGGAGCAATGTTGGACAGGTCACTCACATTCTGCCGACACCTCCCGTCACTTCGGAAAAAGTTGACATCACTCTTGAGGCAGCTTGCTAGCTTGGGCAAAGGTGCTGGAGCAACAACGTCACAAACAGCCACTTTAGTCCTGATACATTCAACAGCAAAGTGCTATGCTCCTGTCTGGTGCTGCAGTGCTCAAGCCTGCCTCATTTATCCTGCCATCAACAACGCCTTGTGAACTGTGACAGGATGTGTGCATCCTACACCAGCGGACAACCTTCCCGTCCTCGCAGGCATCCAACATTCCCATCTAAACCAATCTCACTGTGCAATTTTTTATGTGTTGAATAAACTAATAATAAAAAGTAAAGGTTCTTTCATCCACACCTTTTCTCCATTTCTTCCCTTAGTGCAGTGTTTCCCAAACTTGTTCGAACTGTTACCCAAACCAAGATAGCGATTCTGTCTTACCCTCAATAAAAATTTTTGCAGTGATCACTCACAATACCGAGCAACGTTGTGGTTTTAGTTCCGCGTTACCCATTGTAGAATCGCATATTACCCCTGGGGGATAATTTTCTCCCAGTTTGGGAACCACTGCAACAGATTATGAACCAAACGGACCCTTATAATGTCAGTCACTGCAGATAACGCAGCTTGTCCTTGTCTACTGTAGACATTCTCATCTAAACCAGCTTCGTTGTGCAATTTTTTATGCGTTGAAGAAACAAATAATAAAAACTTACGTTTTTTCATCCATAGCTTTTCTCCCCAATCTTCCTTGGAACAAACGTCCTCCCAGGAATTAAAAATTCCTCCCTAAGTGAGCCAAGTGGCACCCATTTGAGAACCACTTGCCTAGGCCCTAGGCTATGTTATAAAAACATCATTGCTTCACTGTCATGCATATTGTTGTTACATTGATTATCCAAATATTTACATTTCATTTTGATTTATCCACGCTTTGACTATTGTGTCTTAGACATTAATAATAAAAATTATATTAGTTTATTTCAGACTCGTGGTCCATACAGACACGATCATAGACACAAGAGCATAAAAAATGGTCAGCCGCTCAGTAGTGCAATTTGCACATGACCATGGAGAGGAGCAAAACACTTTTAGCATCATCACAACTGTGTTGTCATTTGCAAGAGCACAAAAAAATGGTTAGTCATACAGTAATGCATTATAGAATCGGTGTTTGCACATGACCAACATTGAGAGGAGCAAAGCATTTTAGCAGCACTTCTTACTTTTTGTATGCTTGGTTTGCATACATCGCACACACATTTTTTCTTTTTAGTACACAAAAGCAATACTGATGAGACGCGAACACTGAAACAATGCACCAACAACTACTGCATTTGGTCTCCATCATACAGGAGCTTTGAATAATTGTGGAAAAATGAAAATTTGTGAAAAGCATCAGACATTTGAAGTGATCGGATAAAAAAGTTGAATGAAGACGCACATCTTATAAAAAATAGATACAAATTGTTTCTCAGCAGGGCATGAAATGTCCTGACACACTGGTTGACCTGGTCTGGGCGAACACTTACATTTCTGGGCATGTGATGCATAATTCGGTAGGCACTGTTGTACGCATTTATCCACACACCAAGGTAATTCACTTGGTCAAAAACTTGCACACGTACACCATTTAAAAAAACATTTGATATGTTTTTATGGTATCATAACAACTGTCGACTAAGAACAACTGCCAACTAGGACAACTCCAAGTTGAGTTTTTCAACCCTTTGTTGGTCAAGAAAGCTTGGTTTCAACTAGAGCTTTTTGTGCATGTATTTCACACTAAATTGAAGTCGACTGACGTTAAGGTTGGACATCTGTGTATGCCAATCTGCTAAGCAACTCTATGCTTAAGCTGCATTTTGCATTTCAAGTTTGATGTAATTATGAGACCTCATTATCATCGAACAAAAACCTATGATTACAATCAAACTACTTCATCAGGATAGATTACCTTAGCTGCAAAATGTAAATCAAAATGTTTCAACGAATTTATAGCCCCTCGTTATTGTAATGTGAAATGACCTGAGTTGTAAGTTTGCACATGCTTGGCAGCTGTGGATTTCGTGTGCAAGGCATAAAAAAACCAAAACATTGGTTTTGTCTCTTTAACACAGTGTTTCCCAATCTTTTTTTGGCTAGCGCCCCCTTTTCTGACAAACAAATTTCTATCGCCCCCCTACCATGCGTAACACACATATCAACACAATTTTTTCGTATTGTAGATTTGGTATGTTTGAAAATGATTAAAACAAGAATGAGCACAAAGATGCAATTCACAATAAAACTTAATAGTAATCTAACTCATTTAGCAGTTGGAAACTGTTAGAGTACATGAAGGGCTGAATGTCGTTTGAACAGCATTAAACTTGGACAAGGACGTGAAGATTGCTGATTAGTGATTTGGCTTTAAATGAGGTTATAACCATTCCCCTGCTTGTGCAAATTAACTTCATTGAACTTCGTGAAGATATTTGTGAACTGTGACAGCCAAGATACTGTATGTATGACACCCTTTGACAGTCACCTTCCGTCGCGTGCAGCAACAGCGAACAGGCGTACAAACTCCCTTCATCATTATCCGAGTGCGCCACATTGCCTAAACTTAGCAGAACACTTCTGAACCCTTTGGTCAATCAATCCATTAATACTCTGGCGCATTTTTAGTAAATTTTGAGTTTGGAGCAGTGCAGGATTGAATTTAATCTGCAGATTTTAAAAGTTTTTGAACTTAGCTGTGACACTTGCAGTCGTCCACTGGCTCTACCATCTCTCTCCCTGGATTTCCTTGGCACTGCTCAAGGTAAAATGCGTTCTGAAACACACTTCTATTTTCCGGAATCTTTTCGATTCGATTCTCTTTAGGTAACTTATTCTTGTTGGCACCTAATACTATCCGTAAAAAGTATAAATTGCCTTTCTCCTTTCGAATTGAACTTGTACAAAGTTATTATTATATTTGTGAACATTTAACCACTCCATCCAAAATTAGCTCACGCTTTTGGTTACAGGTTGAGTCTAAGTGCAAGTGTGCATTCTCAAACCTGACCAGTGATAGTCACTGTAACGAATCGAGCATTATTAAGTAGCAGTTTACCCGTGCCAAGAAGTACAGCTGATGAAAATTCCAATTATAATCATTTCATTATAAAGGAGGACAGTTTTACTGTGCAGCTTACCTTTAGTGATGGAAACTGCACTTCATCAATTCATCTCCTAGCATTTCGCCTCTTTTTTGTTTCCAAAGCACTAAGTTTGTGTTTGCACATTGCATAGATACATTTTTGTTGATCATACTGTTTTTTATGACATTTGGTCTCTCAAAGTTAGCAAGACAACAGAAATGTAATTATTAACTGGGTCTCCTATCGTCCCCAACTGCCCATTTTTGCTTCACCGCCCCCCAATCGTCCATTTCTGCTTCACCACTCCCCTAGCCCTAGAGTTTCTCACTGCCCCCAGGGGGGTCGTACCCCCACTGTGGGAACCACTGCTTTAACACTTTTGGAGCTGGCCGAGTTACGGTAAAAGGTATAAATTGCCCATATTGGCCAAGTCTTTACAATGCCGTAACTTGCTAGTCGATTGTGCTAGAGAGCTATTCAAAAAAAAAACTCGGGAGTCTTCTAGTTTGCAATGAAAAAAGTTTGTTTTTTTAAGTTTTGGATTTCATTTTTGTGTGGGTGATTTTATGAGTAGGGTGGGTTTGGGTCAGGTTATGTGGCCCTGAGCCTGTTAGATCAAGTATTTTACGTAAGTTTTTATTGAAAATAAAGCTAGAATCTGAGTTTTGCTAGAATCTCAGTTTTTTGAGCCTCTGATCGGGTTTCTAACATTTCTGGTTCAAAAGTTATGACCAAAAACCATAGCATTGGAAATTTTTCCCCAACTCTTAGACCAGAAACGTGAGAAAGCCCATCATAGGCTTAAAAGCCTGATATTTTAACCTAGTTTCCAATAAAACTTGAGCAAAATACTTCCATGTGACGCAGTGGTTCATAAACTGGGTTCGACAGAGTCGTTTCAGGGGTTCGACAGAGCTCCTCTGAATTACAAAATTCAGTGAACGTTTTCGGTTATGATTTATTAATAACGAATCTATATGTTAAAACAGAACAGCCTTCGGTTTCATGGATTAGCATAACACTGCCCATGCTTGATGCTATAAATAAGTAAAGATACAGCATAGGAAGTCTTGGATGAAGCTTGAATAAAAGTATGGTTAAGATCATAGCAAGCTAATCATGTCACTCTTTACTATATCACTTCATTTCTGTGATGAAACAATTCCATCATAATCTTGTTTGAAGCATATCTTCACTGCACATACTGTGCTGCACGGAGAACTATCATGGCTCGACTTATTCCCTTCATCAGCTTAAATAAAATCAAAGTTATCTATTAGTTGTAGGTAGTGTCAGGTGCAAGGAGGACATCATTGTCCACATTACACCATTTTTAATAAATTGTTAATATGTAGTATTGTGCAACAATTTCCATTTTTTGCTGTTAGCAAGGTATAACTCTTACCATAGTTAACTTATCTATAATAATTTGATTAAGAGTGATACTCCACACATGTTGCATGATGCACAGATACACACTCATATAAAAAAATGCTGCCACCAATACACGCTTACGCTCTCAAAATTCAAAGGGCTGTTTCGGTAGTGATGTAGTGGTACGAAACACGTAGTCAAATGACTCAGCTGGATACTCACTGATGGTGATGGCACGTGATGTCATGAGTGAGGCATGAAGCTCTGTTACAAGTTAAAAATGTATAGAGGCATCGATGGGATGTTTGCATTCAGCTCTGGTTTGTATTCTTGAATCAACAAAGATTCAAGAATCTGCAGCCACCACCACTTGTTGTCACTACCAATGATCTTGGGGTTGTGAAAGTCAACCCGATGATCTGGGTTGGCTTGCAAGTGTCTGCATACTGAAGAGCTTAGTGACGTTCAATGCTCTTACATACAATTTATTAAGTTGCGTTTGCGCAATGTAGGAGGCACTGCATAAGCACGTAAGCGTGTAAACAACATTATAATGGTTGAGTAAAGTTTACTGGTCCTTGATCGAGAACCAGCTTTGAAGGTTTTGAGTATTTTGAAAAAAAACGCAGCTTCATGTTTACTACAGCCTTGTGTCTTATAAAACTGCTGAGTCCTGCTGTATGTTGCTAGAGATACAGAACCCAAATACGGTAGTTGTAATGAAATAATATATTTAGGTGAAGGAGAAGGTTCAGCTGGTGAATCACATTGTTGTGTGACATTGTGTTTTCTGTTTAAGAATTGCTGAATGCGGCAGTCCAAAAAATTGTTGGGTTTCCTGTTGCTAGATAACATTTGCTTAATATTCATAAATTTCGTGTGCACCAGTTTATAGGAACTGGCAATGTCATAAGCACAGCGGAGTAAAGAGTTGCTCTCAAAATTGTTCTTCAAACTGTTAATCATGTGTGAGGGCACGCTGTCAATCATCGCATTTTTATGCAGGTGTATGAAGAAACGGACTCGCTATTAAAAGTCTATCTCTACCCTTCTGAAGTTTGTTGGCTGTCTCAGAATGCAGTGATAAGTTGCGTTTTTGCTTTGAGTGCAGAATTATCCAAGTTGCTGCAATATCACAACCAGCAGCATTTAAAACACGTCAATGGGTCAAAGCTTCTTTTCACCTGGCTTATTTGGCCAACATTTTTAGTGCCCTTAGTCACAGGAAAGCTATTACAGGATTTGAAAAGATATTTTGAGTACTACTTCCCGCACCAATGGCAGTATCCAGCATGGATATGAAAGCCATTTACTTTGACACTGCAAGTGCTAGTATTAGCAAACAACACACAGATGACAACATTGAGCTTAAGGGATGCGAGATTCAAAAGCATACCTTCAGCACAACAAACCTTCCTACATTTTGGTGCCATACCAAATAGGTAGATCCCGTATCACTAAATTTACCCTTGTTGTTCTCTTGTCGTTTGTAACAACATTTTTATGTGAGCAAGTGTTTTCTGAACGGGTGGTTGATAAAACATAAAACGAAAGAGACTTCCTTGTAAAAAGGACATGGGGATTGCTCTTTATGAAACAAAGCCACGAATCTCCAATGTAAAACAGAAAATAACGGATGTAAAACAGAAAATAACATTGACAAAACAATGTATTGTTGAGTTTNAACGCTTTGTTGATTTTGTTTCAGTAACCTACCTAATTCNGTAACTTATTTGAATTTATTTACAACAGTTTTTGTTTGAATTCTATTTGAATAAAAGCTGATGATACCTANATCGTAGNCGAAATATATACTCTGTAAGATCTTAAAAGTGTCTGATTCTTTGCTGAGAAAGGATTTCTTTCCATAGACAGTAATCAGTAACCTATTTTTATTTTCTTGTTGCTATTTTTGTTTCCTGTTATCACTGTACAAAAAATTGGGGTTTGAAACAAGCATTAAGAATGACAAAGGGGTTTGGCAGGTTCGAAAAGGCTAAGAAGCAATGAACTAGTGGTTGGAGCCAGGGCCAAGTAACCTGAGGCAAAATGGCCAAAAACCTACCCCACTAATGATGTAATCCAAACAAATCAAAGCCCCCAAAATTTTTTTATTTAAAACTAGAGGACTTGCTGAGTTTTTCAAAGGTTTGAACAGCACAATCGACTGGCGAGTTATGGAGTTACAAAGTGGTGCAAAATTAGCCCTCAATGCATGATTTCAAAGTACAATATACTCATACACTGGTTCCTAATGTGTTAAGAAAAAAAAGTAGCGCAACACCTAGCCTCTTTTGGTGTCCAGTGATTGCTACATGTCTGTATTAACTATTGCTAATTTTTGACAAAATTTGTTTTTTTTTTGCCATAAATTTGGAAACAGAATAGCTAGACAGCTAAACAAAGGCTTTAAAGACCCATATTATAGCCTAGTTTCCACTAAAAACTTGACTAAAACATTGGCTCTTGGCGTTGGTGTCCAGGACCTAGTGACCTCAGTCAAAAATGTGTAGACCTATCCCCATTATGACATCACCCACAAAAAAAAAATTCAAAACTTTTTAAATTTTAAAAAATCTAAACTAGAGAAGACTTCCCACATCTTTAGAGGGTTGGAACAGCTTTCTAGCTCAGTTGGTTGGCGAGTTATGGTGGTGCAAAGTGACGCAAGAAAAGTAATTCAAATCGTATCCTGGCAGCAAACATTTTATGAACCACTGTCCTACAGTCACTTATGATGTATAAGACATTTTTTTGCTTTTCTTCATATTCAGTGATGGTATCTAGTAAATTGTGGTGGATGATATGACTAGAGCTTGACCGATGTGCCGATACATATTGGCCAATATGGTGATGTTGCCGATGTACCACGTCAGCAAAATTCTGCCAATATGTAATTGGCAGTATTTGCTCATAAAAGTCGGTACGCTATTGTTCTGCCTGGACTGTTTGAAAACCAAAGTTGTTAACTACTTTGTCTCTGATTGATTAACACAAATTAACTGCCTTGTTCCTTGAGGTGCGCAGCCCTCTGACTGCATCAAGTAGTGCATGATATACAAACTGCTGTGTAATTGTCCACAAAAAAACTGCGCTGTGATGTAACATTCACTGGCAGTTTTTTTTGCACTGCATGCAGTTGATGCCTGTGAACAAATACCTGTTGTGGTGGTTGACTGTTTTATTGACCCAGGTTTGCGCAGGATTCAATGTTGTACAGTTCTTCATCACAGTGAAGTAATGTATTTCAACTGTGGTGTGACTAATGCAAACATATTGGTATCGGTTATCAGCAATGAAAAATAAAAAACACCGATACTGATATTGGCCCAAAAAAGCGTATCAGTCGATCTCTAGATATGATTTTTAGGAAATGAACATGAAGCTTGATATAAAAAAGAAACATGCTGCAGATAGTGTTTGCTGAAGTATCCAAGGTTCTTAAAAGTTGTCAAAGAAGTCACTTAACTTTTTTGACTTCGAGTTTAAGTTGTTGAGCACCGTTTTATCATAAAAAACAAACAAATTTTCTTCAAAGTAGTTAGTTTCCAGAAGTCTCTTGAAAATTTGTCTGCAATTATCAGGTGACTTAGCTGTTGAACATAAGTCATAGGTTTTGTTGAAATATACCTTAATTTTTTTTGGTTTGACCTGCAGTTTATTTATTTATTTATTGATTTAAAACATTAGTGGTCATTAATAACAGAAATTGCTTTGTTGTTTGGTATTTTTGACTACTGTGCAAATGCATTAAAACCTATGTATTTGCCTCAGTTGTTATTCTGTACTATATCTGTGTGTATATGAACAATTCAATGAATTTAAAAACTTTGTAATATTTCTTCCTCATTTGGTACTGTGCTTTTAGTGATACAGCCTTTGTGATGTAGGTTTATTCTGCTCTGTTAAATTGTTTCCATTTGAATAATGGGTAATTCTGGTAGTTCCGATGTTACCATTGAAAAAGGTGGGGAACATTTCTTTCAGACAGGAGATGGTGTCAAGCTCTCACCTGCTTTGATAGAACGTATGTCATCAAATGAATCGTTTTCATCAAATGTTGATCAACAGGAGATTATTGATCAAACCAGATCTGAAATAAATGAAGCAAAAACCTTGTTGGATGAATATCGCAAGATAGTGGATGAAAGAGAGAAGCAGTTGACTGACTTAAACAACAAATGGAATGACAGGCTGGAAGAAGAGAAACTTAAGCATGAGGAATTCTATAAAACCTCTTTTGAATCATTTCAGCAAGCAGTAGATGAAACAGAGAAAAAATTTAGCAAACCAGTTTTGAAGCCCATTTGTGAAGATCTACAAAAATCATTAGTAAATTGCTACTTAGAAAATCATAACCACACTCTAAACTGTTCTCAAAACTTGAAAGAATTTCAAATCTGTGTGAATCATGCCAAGGACAGTCTGTTTGCTCAAGATTATAAGCTTGCTGCCTGATTTGTTTTTTTGGTTTTAACACATTGTTATTGAAACTGCTTTCATGCCTAGTTTCAATGTGTTTTATGTTGATGAGCAATGATTTTCTGACAGTGTGTAACAAAACTTTTTTGCGATGTCCTGTAAACCAGTAGTAATGAAATGATCAGTTATTTGCACGAATGTTCATGAGTTCTTTAATGGTGTCAACTCATGATCAACGGCATGGGTGCAGATGTCCTGTTTGTTGATGTGTTGGAACAATTAACCACTGCCTGTACTGCAGCTGTGTGCTAATTCAAAATCAAACGTCATATATGTCCATCTTTCAGCCAGGGCATTGTTTTATTAAACTAATGAAAATCGAGCCGAGCGTTTCATGTCTGGCCTTTCACAAGCCATTCTGTTTGAACTACAAAAAGGTTGATTTCAACAGGTAATTTTATTTTCTTGTGAAATATCTTAGGTTAATTGTTTATTATTTACATGTCATAATTTAAAGGAATATGTTCAAGTGGTGAGCACTGGGCAACTATAAGCACTGATCTTTACAAGCTGCTACAAAGGTCAGTGTTCATGGTATATTCACCATTTGGAGGTGTGTTCATCATGATGGTTGATGGTTGTGTCAAACCTATTTTTTTAAATTAATTTTTAAATGGCAACTTTGTTGATAAATTTTGCAACTGTAAAGGTTTGACTTAAAAATTGAAAGAACAACATGGGATCATCCATGGGATAAAATGTTACCTTGTCTAGAAAATTAATAACATAACAACTGCTACAAATCAAGTGTCAATGTTTTCCTTGGAGGGTGCAAGTAAGGGGCAGTGACGTATTGTTCAAAAGTATTAAATGAACTGTTTTCATCATTCGTAAATTTATTATCATTTCACTATGAACGCCTCAAAACAAAGCAGTCCATACAGTGAACAAAAACCAAGATCTCTCAAACTTGCTTGTTCAAGGTTGGATTTATGAGTAGAAAATGCTTCATGTACAATAGTGTTTTGTTTCTTGTTTCAGTTTTCGTGGCAGTGCAAATTGTGTCACAGAGCTATGTCAGGTGTGACAAACTTGGTCATAGATTTTTCACATTTAATTGTAAAAAAGATCAAAGTAATATAATGAATTATCATTTTCGAAGTTAAAATTGATGAAAGCATGTCTAATATCCTCCATATTACAGGAGACCTAGTAAACTTTGCTTTAATCAGCATTGGAAGAGAATTACTTTCAGTCTATGTAAAAAAAATGAAGAAATGAAAATATTTTGAGATAGAAGAACTCATTTGGGAAAGAGAAATTAGTAAGTGTTATTGTAACTGAATTGTTCATGTGCCCTAGTTGATAAGAAGAGTTCATCTGTTTTCACTAAATGATATCCTTAACGATTTGTTTATAGTTCAGAAAATATAAAGTGTAGCAATGCATCAAAGTGCATGGTTATGCAATTTGAGGTTTGTGCCGTTTATAATAGAAAAAATCAACTCTTATTTTGCTTTACAAGTGCTATCTTATTTGGTGGGCCTCTTTGATACATACTCATTTGCATTAGTTGCTCAATGCATGCCGATTGCTATGAAAATTTTTGCTTGTAAGCATATGCTTCAGACCCATAAAATAAAGCTAATTATTAAAAAGTAGCACATTAAAAAGAAAAAATACTCTGAAATGTTTTCAATTTAATTTTGTGGAACTTGTTTTTATCAACATGAGTGTTTACATATTTCAAATACCTGTATTTTCCACATTCCTCGATACTAGAATGTGGTGGGGGGCATCCAATCAAGCAGTTGATCAGGGATCACCAGACCTCTGATGCGTGATTCAAAGTTTTGCTTGTGAGTAGTTGTGGACAGTTATATGCCAAGCTCATTGAGAATTTGTGATTCTTTTAGCATCTGCTAGTACTCATTGATTTCTTAGTGTGGTTTTGTTAACCCATCTATTTCTAGAGTTTTCTAACTCCTGTATTCAATTCCTCCACTGGTCATCTAAAATTTTCTTCAACCACAGTATAGTTTATTTACACTAGTGCTTTCAGACTTGGTTTAACATGTTTATTACAAAATAAAGGTATTTTTCAAAAATACACAGAAGCGTGGATTCCAATTTGTGACGCTTTTCTGCTTGTATTCTGTTACAAAGAAAAATTGATACCATTTTTTGAAAGTCAAAATTGATTTTGGCCTGTGCATATATCAATAAAGTAAGCTCCCCGTAAGATGTTACCTATGTTTTAACAACACAAGTATGTTATCAAGAGCATTGATGAAGCTTGAATTTCAGATTAATCGGAAGTTTCCTACCATCTGCTGGCCGTTGGTACAGAGCACCCAGTTGATTTTAGTCTAGCTGAGGTTATGAATGTTCCAGACAGGAGATTGCTAACTTCATTATTCCAGCCTGGGTTTTCTTTTTTACTTTGACATTTCGGTCATTTTTTCGCTGAGACATTTTGGCCATTTGTCTCACAGTTCTATCAAAAGTTGCCGTAACAGTGTTCAGTAGCCTATATTTTATATTTTCAGAAATTCTGAACAAAATGAACTAATTTTTATGCTAATTTAAAACAACATGTCGGTCTATGACCGAAAAAAAGCAGGACTCCAGGTAATCCGACAACAGTCTTCAAGGTGTGCGATCGGAAATCCCGAACGGCATGTGCGCAAAGCTTTGCACCGTGGCAGCAAGCAACAATAGAGATCATGCTCGCAATCTCTCTTACTATTGCATGCTCGCGCTACGTATATAATGGTGTTATTCTTCACGCACATCCCGTTCGTGGTGAGTTGAGTTGAGCTTATTTGGCGAAAGTTAAGAATTTCAAAGACGAGAAAGAAACCATAGCAATTGCAAAAACGCCAGGGCACTGAAAAAAACGCAAGGTTATCGAGTTGTTGCCCCTTGACTGGTCGATTAAGGTGGGCAGCAAGCCAAATTTACATCGAATCGGATAGCCTATGTGGGAAAGAGCTGCCAGATGATCAACACAGTTGCGCAGGGAGTG
>JGI24021J15306_10008610_pt1 | contig 12560 bp, 10 predicted proteins | sample Ectturendosymbi1_FD_15306 | JGI IMG/M metagenome (IMG submission 15306) | reverse complement strand
CTACGTTTAGAACAAACGTGTACTTTGCATTCGAAGTCATTACACATACCTGCAATAATTTTGGAAAGACAGCATTTGCAGAACAACAAGAAACACAAACACTTCGAGTGTGCTTGGTTTACGCAAGCACACGGAAAACAACTTTGTATGGTCTGTGCAGTAGGCTCAGGCTGTTTAACACTTCTGTGATTTGAAAATATTGGTGCGCAATATTCAATCCTTGCGTTAACTTAGTAGAAACTATTTTCAAAGTCACAATAAAATTTCACTGTACGTACTTTCCCGAGCGCTATTTCTTTTCAGCATCTTGTAATCTGGTATCCAGATTTCGATTAAAATCAAATTTATACTATTTCTGAAATCCTGAAGTCTTGTTCAGAATACACACATTAAAATCAAACCAACATTTACGTATTACCCAAAATGCAATTTTAGATTAGCCACAGATCCAGTGAGCAGGATAACAAACATGCAACATGCGTATGTACATAACCAGCAGAAATACTTTGTTGTTTCGTTTATCAAATTAAACCTAACTGACCGTTAATTCAAGCTGTGATGGTTGTATAGAAATCTCTGTTATGGCACCTAATTGTCACGCTAAACTGTAAAACACAAACTGGATCAAAACTATCTTAGTCAATAAATGGCATGGCACATTAAGTTCGCGTAAATAAAACATCCTGCCTATGGGTATTTTTGCAGATTCTCCTGAAACCACTCACAGAAATTTCCAGCAAACTCAAGACTGATAATGAAATATTATAATAAATTCCTTTTTAATGTAATTTTCTTCGTTATTTTAGGAAAGAAGATGTGGCTCAATTGGCAAGAATAAGTAAGTGTTGCTGTTTCTTTGATGTCACTGATTGTCAGGGTCGGACTATAGTTGATTGCATGTCCGCTGCACAGACGACGGTCTCCCAATATAGGAAGACTGAAATATTGGAGGCATTTTTAACGTTTCTTTGTAGAGCATCAGTTATGTGAAGCTAAAATAATGAGAAATATTTAATCATCGGTCTTTGTGCGGTGGATCAATAAAAACCTACCGTTGCTTTTTCGGAGTGAAAAAATGTCAAGGCAACGGCGCTTCTGGTAAATCTTGAAACGTAACCATATGGCAACGGTATGTTGATTTAAAGTTTTAAGACACACTGCCAATGCTTTTGTCCAACGTTTATGCGCGATTTGTATCTTTGTTAAAACCTGTAGCTTTTTGCTACTGATATTTTGTTGATGGCTTATTTTTGATTTGAGTAGCTTATCATACTTTTGCAACTTTTGGCCAATCTAGCGGCTAAATATGCTATGAAGCTTAATGCAAACTGCAAGCAAATGCACAGTGCGCAAATCTTTGAAAATGAGTTCATATGCAAGTTAAATGTTGATCAAAATAAGCTTTTTTTCATGACTTTTGGTTTGGTCCAACAAAATAATCTTTCTTATTTTCAGAGACGCGCCAAGCAAGCCATAGCGATGGGAAATTGTCAGACTTTTTGCAAGGTGAGATGCGTTATTGAATGTGAGTTGGAAACATTGCTGGAGGTTTTATTTCAAGTCGTGGAATTTTATACACAACAAACTTGTTTAAAAAAAGTCTTTCAAATCAATTTTGGGCATTAATTGCCAACAACCTTATGCACCAGAATATTGTGCCAACTACCAAAGTTAGTGGTAATAATTTGCCTTATTTGTAGTGCTAAAAATAACTGAAGTAGCCCTTTATATAAAATATGTCACTTTTTGATAATGTCAAAGTATCTGAAAAACATTTTGTAAAAAATTGTAGAAAAATTACCAGACAAACTTCGACGGTTTGGTGCCACATCATACTTAAAGGTAACGCTATTACCACCATCAGAAGGCTGTATAGGCAGCATTCCCAACTTTTTATTATAGAAAGGAAAGGCGAACAACCTCAAAATAATCTATAGATCCTACACCCAGTGGTGGATTTAGGGTTTGGGGGGAGATGCAAGACTGAGGGGTACCCTGATGTCGTCGTCCAAACTCAGTTAAACGTGATAAGATCTTTTGAAAAGCCTAGGAAGTGAATATGTGGGCCACCTTAAGATACGTTCCTGAGACTACAGCATTACTGACATAACAAAAAAGATGCAAAAGGGTAAACATGATATACAACTTCAAAAACACTGAAAGATGGGAAGACAGAGCTAGCAATACATAAAAAGTTAAGCGATAGCAAGCTGGGATCGTCCCCCAATTCTTTTGTGTTCCAGTTGCTGTTGGAGGCCCCTTTGAAAGCAGAGCACTTACACATTACAGTTGCTATTGGGGGCTCCATTGAAAACGGAGTACTGTACTTACAAATTACAGTGGCTATTGTGGGCCCGTTCAATAGCAGAGTGCTTACGCGTTACAGTTGCTGTTGGGAGCCCCTTTGAAAGCAAAGTACTTATCCATTAGGCTACAGTGGCTGTTGGGGACCCTTCAAAGGCAGGAAAGGGTACTTACACATTAAAGTGGCTACTGGGGGCTTTTCGAAATCAGGGTATACTTACACATTGCAGTTGTTGTTGATGGCCCTTTGAAAGCAGAGCACCTATACATTTCCGTTGCTCCTGGGGGTCTTTTTGAATCAGACTATCTGCACCTTACATTTGCTGCTGGGGGACCCTTTGAAACCAAGTACTTAAACATTACAGTTGCTGTTGGGGAGCCCTTTGAAAGCAAAGTAGGCTACTTATTCATGATCTGCTTCGGAATATATTGTATGAGTGGATAATAAGTTTTTCAACAAAAATAATAAAATTATACAAGCGAAACACCTCCATGGGGGCCTGAGGCATGTGCTCCCCTCACCTCCCCTTACACACACCACTGCCTACACCACATTATGACGAAATGTAGAATCGCTGTGATGAAACTTTCTCGTTATGGTTCTATCAAATTTATTGGTTTTATTCTGTGCAGCTTGTGAGAACATCTCAGACCCTGACACCGTTTTAAAATCTCCTGTGGAAGGATCTTGCAATCAATTTTATCTTTGTGATCAACAAAAGCTTTATCAAGCTAGCTGTATTGAGAAGCAAGCTTTCGACGGCAACAACTGCGTAGACGCTGCTAGTATTCCTGGCTGTGAGCACTTGAATCAAAAAGGTAACATTTGTTGATCTTCGAAGTTTAAACAAAACGAACATGATCTTAGAGCTCACTGTCTATCGATCTTTTCATAGCCAAGAATCAGACGCTGCGATCTTATCAGAGTATATTTTGCCTGCTAGTTACACATCATCAACACTTATTCAAAGAGCTTGTTCATTTGTACAAAGCAGTTGGAATGACGTTAACCGCTGCTTACAGCGTGACATTGTTTTTGTGACTTTGCTTCAGATACAAAAGCACTTTGTAAAAATATTGCAGAAATCCTGTGCAGAGCTAGATTTTTTACGAACCGTCATTTTAAAGATGTTCATGAGATGGCTGGACAAGTCTTTGTAAACATTTTTTTCAATATCATTTCACTTTTCATTGGAACGCAAACCAAGTTTTGGAACATCCTCTTCTTCCGAAACGAGTCGTGATGTTGCAAACAAGTCAAACGTTAAAAATTGAATGCAGGAGCTAAATATCTGGATGTCTTAAAACATGCACATAAAGGGGTTTATGGACAATAACTTTTACTATATATCAAAATTTAATTTTTGTGCTTTCCCGAAATAAATGCATTTTTTGAAAAAAAAGAAAAAATCCTTGAATTATAAAAATGTCTTTGCCATGCATGATTTTTAAAAGTATGTTGGTCACGCATGATGTTCCCTCGTGTCATTTCAATTTAAGCATACAAGAATAAAAAAGCAGCAAATGTAGGACATTTGCTAGCAGTGGTGTATCTAGGCTTGGAATTGGAGGGGCGAAGTAGTTAAAAAACACGCCAAATAACACTACCAAAGTGGTATTCAAACGTTTGAAAAGCCATGGGCGTAACCCGGAGTTCCACAGGGCCATAGCCCCCAAAATTTCTGCCATATCTTGTTTTTTTTGCTTTGGCAGGTGGTGTCCCAAAACAAATACTGTTGCTCGCTTAAAGTCTAAAGATTTGCCCCTCCAAAAAATTTTTGGGCTACGCTACTGCGAAAGGTTGAAAAAAATGTGCGAAACCCTTGTACTTAGCCCTTCTATAGAGTCGTTTAATTTCTGAACTGTTTCCTTGAAACGAACTGAAAAGCAAAAACGTAAATCTTGTCGTCATTATTTCTTCTCGTTCTCAGAAGTTTAATAAACACTGGCCATATTCACGTGTGATACAGCCTAGAAAAAAAGGTATTCCACAAAGAAAAAGGGCGCTATTCCACGGGGAGTAGAGGTGTTTGAAAGGTAAATTGCACCGAATTTTCCCCACAATTCGACAGAGTTGGCTCTCAGACCGGCATGTAAAATTAGTCAAATTGTTTTTACTATGCATCAATTTGTAAAATTGTGCATTATTGGGGAAGAAGGAAAGACTGAAACTGGTTTGAAAATTAGCTTCCTTACAAGTTTGTGGATCTTATCAGATATTTCACAAGAATTCTTCCAGCCATTAAAAGCGTACGGAACACTGATTTAACAAACTCGTCAACTCAAGCATTATCTTTAGACTCGTGGCCCGTATCTGAAGGTTTACTGAAAGAACATAAGGATACGACAAAGTTTACTTTACATACATCACCGGATAGATGTTAGCTAACACTTGCTTCGTAAATAACGTACCTCTTTCCATCAAGACCCTCTAATTTGCCAGTGACGTTGAAAGTGACTGAACCTACTCGATTTTGTGGGTCTCGATCTCGAAGGTCTCAGGTCTCCTCTCGTTGCAGATCTCGGTCTCAAGCGTTTACTCCCGGGACTTCAAATGTTCCATGACTTGGTAAAGCTTCTACGTTTAACCTTTTCCGTGTTTGTCCTATCTTCAGAGAAGAAAAAATCAAAATATTTTGCAAANATGCTTGGGATTCAACAAAATTAAATTTCTCAAGTGTTGAGACTTTTTTTAAGAAATTTCAGGAAGTTTCGCNAACCCCGACAAACGTTCAGGCCTCGAGTCTCGGATTTTTTGACCAAGTCTCGGTCTCGAGGTTTCGATCAGTGATGCGGAGCCTCGAGACTTGACAACGGCGTCTCGAGACCCATTTTTGCGTTCCTCGGCCTCGAAAGATGTAAGTCGTGACCATGTGGTCTTTGTCGCGAGAGTTTGAGGCATGACTACAAATCTCCAGCGCTCAACCTGTTAATTGCTGTCAGTCTGCTTTTAAATGAAGGGAAAATAAAAAAACTGACAAATGGGTTAAATTGGATGAAATGGAAGTTAGGAAGAATGGATGATTTGTTTTAAAAACACTATAAAAAATTTTGCTAAGCCGAAAAATGTTTCAGCCTGGAGTTCCGCCCTTGCACGTTCACAGGTCTCGGTTTTGGTCTAAGACTTTTTTAGCAAACTCTCGAAATTCTCGTAAAGTTTAGACACCATTTGTAGCAATAGTTTGATGCATGATTCATTTGTTAAAGTTTAATTGAGAATATTTTATGTTTTATTTCATATGCAGTTTTATTCATGTTGTTGTGTTTCATACTGTTGTGTCTTTAGAACCAATGTTGAACAATAGCAGAATATAATATAACTTTATTTTTGTGCTAAGATCAGTAAACTCTAATTGTATTAGCCAGGTATGTTGAGAATGTTTTTATATAGGTATTCCTAGTTTACTGTTCCAACGTGTCTACAATTGGTAGGTTTAGGTCATCAACTTATATTTTGTAAATATTGAACTTGTTTTTTTAAAACTTTTGTTAACAGAGTTATGCTATCCCCCTTGTTTAAATGGAGGATATTGTATAAGCAGAAACGCTTGTCAGTGCATGGATAACTACACTGGCCATCGATGCATGTACCGTAAGTCAACTGTGTGTTCAGTGACTGATTTTGGTGAACTGGTCATCATTTAACATTTTCACAATCTTACCTAATAAAGCAAAATATACTGTCATTGAGATATAGTTGTGCAATGTACATGTACTGTACTTCTTCACTGAAAGTTTTGCCATGTAACTAAACAGTGCGTTATGCCACAGCGTTGATTAGAGTGTGTTGATCTGCAGCATGTATGAATTCAACAGAAAAAGCTGTAGATAGAAATATTGTATGCATAGAAAAAGTATATGTATTTTATATGCATGTATCTATGAATTAACTAAATAGATTATCTACACATGAGGTAACCTTCCCCGGGCCTCCCATAGGAATAATTTCACTTTAACTGAAAAGCACTAAGCATTCTAAAGGCTTCTATTTCAATGTGTAATTTTTCTTGATTTCTTCAATAAACATTTTTTGCACTTTCTAACTTTGTGTATTGCTGACAAGTTCATATTACTGAACTCTGATCTTCCCTCATGGTCAATTTTAGAAAGACTAACAACGTTGAAAAATCTGTTAAGGTTCGTGAGATCATAATCTTTAGAAAATTTATTGAGTTTGATAAAACTATCGTATGTTTGAGATCAACAGTGTAGCTTACAGTGGTGTCAGTCTCATTATCGAGATGTTGATGTGAACGAGTCACTTATACACTTTAGAATCAAAGCCATGTTTGAGTCGTCATGTTACCGAAATGTTTGCTATGAAATCCCCATTGAATTCATTTTATTCAATTTAAGGCAATGCAGTACATGACATGAAAATTTCCTTGGACGCGTTGCTGGCATTTATAGGGTGGCTTCTGCTTTTTTCAAGTGGTATATTACGGTCCTTTCAAACTTGGTGCTACAGGATTTTTCGTGCAGCGGAACGAGAAGCAGTATGGGTGTATTTCAAGAGTTTGCATCTACTCTTGACTGGATTTCCGGTTTTGTTATGTTTATAAGCCATTGCTTGTTTGAGACTGAGTTTGTAAGTTAAATGCAAGCTATTACTTCTTAATCCATTTTGAAGCAAAACTTTTTGTGAACTGTCTTTCTTTTAATGAAAACTGGGCCTGATAAAATCTTGAACACATATTGCGTACTCAAGATAGATTCCTTACACTGCTTTGCCCGTCGACAAGGCTCTACAGTACAAAAATGTCTCAAATACTCCTTATTACGGTTTGATTCAACAACGTTGAGAACAATTGCGTGAAAAAATATTACCGGTTATTCAGAGCAAATTGCGGTCTCATATGAATTTATTTGTTAGGGGCGTTGTTCCGTTTATGTATTCATCTGACTTTTTCTTAATAGCAGTCAGCCCTCATCTAAGTTAACCGCGTAAACTCGTTTTTTGACCGCTTCGCAACTTAGTGCTGGCTGCAAATCACTTCATTGCTATTATTCATAAAGCAGTTTACCATCCATTTTTTAAATTGTGTTCTTCCAATGTTAGAGTGTTTGTTTTTTGACAGAGTTGTATAGCGGCAATGCCAATGTTTCTCTAAACGCTAAGTCGGACATACATGGAATTATGTGCACAATGTTTGGAGCTGGCAATGTGATCACATTTGATGGCCTTGTTTATGACTTTCCTGGAGTCTGCCAATATGAAATGGTTTCTTTCAGTGGCACGCCGGATTTTAAAGTAAGAAAAGCTGTTGTTCGCGAACAAGTTTGCTTGTGCTCCATAATGAGGAATGTCAACATCCTATTTCAGTACGGTACTTTTCCATTTTACAGCAATATTACTTTTCTTGTTTCCAGTCACTGCTCTGGCGGTAAAGAAACAATGTTCAGCGATGGTGTATCAGTGTGTCGATGTGAACAGTAAATCTTTAAAAGCTGCCATGGCCCCCTTATTGTGTTTCATGACATACTGTTTAACTTGTACTACTTTTTGCGTGGCACGGTTACGAAACATCTTTCCTTGCGTCTAATAAAAATTTGAAGCTAAACCTAAGCATTTGAAAATGCTAACATTTCCTAAATTACAATTACACTTGTAAAAATGTGGCATACCCTATTTAAGAAGCAAGGAGCTGCTTGTAGTACAATAATTTTAGTTGTTATCAGTTGTCATCAAAACGAAGCTTTCAGTTTTTTAAGGAATAAATTTCACTAGGGAAAGCAGAGCAGCGATAGATCAGGAAGCATTAAACGTATTAAAAACAACATCGCAACTGATATGCTTGTTTCTTTCCAAATAATGTTTATTAGACAAAACTCGGCGTTTTTATTCCAGAAGTCTTTCATAAAAATTCCATAAAACCAGGCAACAAAACGAACACGTTTCTTGTTAATAGAATAAGCAAAAAACTAATAAAATAAACATAACATGTAGTGTTTGCTGGAATAATAAACAGTGGCTGATATTAAGCAGTACAAAACTTTCTAGTGTGTAGATCGTTTGCTGTGCTTATATGCTCACTGGTACGTTCTTACGCACCACAAGGTCAAACTGCTAGCTTGAGTTCAATGCAAAAGCGCACACGTAATGGGACCATTGTCACATTAAAAGTTTTTCAGCGATTATAACAATAGACTCTATAGAAAATAATTCTGAATTTTCTAGATGCGCGATTTTGCAATAAACTGTGTTTCAAATCGATATACGATGACATTACCTACAATGCTTTTATGAAAAAAGGCACCTCCACCCCTGATTTTTTTTAGGTGCAGGGAGAGAAATGTTCCCGGTTTTCTAGGTCCCTGAATTTTACCATGATGAATAAAGTTAAAAAATACTGGTGATTTCATGATTATTATCGTGTGCTACAGGTTCTTGTCAGGAAAAGCCCTTACTGTACAATGGAAGGAAAATACCAATACAACTTGGGAAACTGTATTACGAAAATCACCGTCTACATTTCTGCTTCGAACTTAAAGGTCACAATCACCAATGCAGAGATCGCAGTAAACGACGAAACGTGTGTATACCTTTGTTCGTTTTTACGTACTCGGTTCATTTCCTGCCTAGGTCTTCGAAAAGTCATGATTCGGACATTTTAAATTCCGCCGTGCGATTTTTTGCAGCTGAAGGATTTTTTTGGGGGGGCGAACGGAATGCAAAAGTACGCGATAGAATGCCGTGCACTTTAGACCTGGTGGTTGAGTTTGAGGATAGGTAACGTGTAAACTGGCAATAAACGATTTAGAACCCAGCAAGAGCAGAACTTAGATCCTTGGCATTTCAACTTAGTAAGAACGTTTTTTTTTCNCAGCATTTCTGTGCCTTACGATGGACATGGCATTATGATAACTTTAATCCAGCCTTTCGTCATTCTGACTCTGGGAGACATGACCTTGAAATACGACCGAGGAATGAGTGCTGTTCATGTTCTTCTACATGCAAAGAAGTTTATCGGGAAAACACAAGGACTGTGCGGAAATTACAACTCAAAAAGTGCGGATGATCTTGTGCTGCGACAAGGTAGATTTCTTACTCTCCTTTATTTTTATGACAATTTTCTGTTGTTTTTTGTTGAAGTTTTTGCTGAATGTAATTGATTATTCGGGTTGCATTGAGTAGCATGTACCTTTAACTTCGTTTTGGGTTATGGTGTTGTTTATGTTACTGTAAATCCACTGAATTAGGCTTAGTTTGGTCTCACTCTGTGTAGGTTGCCGCTGTGTCTTTATATGGTGCAACTTCCACAGTTACGTTAGTGTTTCAGTTTTTAGGACTTTATCCAGGTACCTGTTGCTCCCTTTTCATCAGAAATGCGACATCTCAGTCATAACATTATGGTGGTAGTTGTTTAAATTGCGTGGAAAACAAATGACTGGTCAAGGACCTACTAGGAAAAATCTGAAATTTCATACCTGAAAATTTCATTCTTTCAAGAGATTTCGCTCCTTGTAGAAATCCATCAGGTTCGATGATGACTTCCTCCTTACTAAATATTAGTAATACTATTAATAGATTTATTACATTTTGGTTGAGTGCTGCATTGCGCGAAAATTATTTCACACTCTTCAAGAATTTTTATCTCAAAATTTTTAGGCGTAATAGGCAAATTTTAGAAATCCTCATTTTTCGCTGAAAATAAGATCTGAAAAGAACTCCGAAAACACGTTTACTGGGTTCTCGATTTTGTGATAAACTGTTTTTCTGTGGCACTTTCGTGTTCCACTATTTCTTGCGGCCCAGGTGAAACAATGGAAGGTGCGATGCCAGGGCATGTTATTGCGAAAACGTGGGTCCATCGCGATGTTGACGGAAGTTGCTCTGACATGCAGATTGTCTCCGAAAACTTTTCTGATTGTCAAGCTTCTCAGGTACACCTGTGCGTTAACCGTAGATGCCACCAATTGCATGTATGACAAAACCCGAATGGGCAATAATCGATAATATTTATTGTAATGAAGTGTCCACTGTCCAGGTAATTTTGTACATGTTTTTACCGCACAGGTCAAAAACCACGTCTATTTTCTGCGTAAGTTGATGCATTACTTGCGCTTGGAGTGCATTTGTGCTTGGCCACATGTGTACTGTTTCACATTTTTAAACACATTTCTAAGGTTGTTTTGTCTAAATCCAACATGATATCTTCTGAGTTTTTTTTAAATACAAACTTTCTATATTCTTTTCAAATTTGCCATTATTTACCTTTCCCAATCAACACAAGTTTCTGGCATGGCATAAGCATTCCTTTACATGGGCGAAGACCCTTTAACCTTTACGAGAGATTGTACCGCCTGTCGTGTAATGATGTACTATGTTAGACTCTACCCTTCTTTCGCTTCTGTTAAAGAAACTTAACGAATGCTGGAATTATAGTGCACTTTTCAGGCACTCGGCTACACGCGCGCCAACTCATCAAACACGATAGAGGTCTTGTGCAAAACTGCGCTAAAATGATTTTGTGTGCGACAGGCAACAGCAGTGTTTCCCAACCTTTTTAGGCTTACGGCACCCTACAGATGAGATATATAATTTGCGGAATCCAATTTCTAACTCATAGAAATTTGCTTAAAGTTTGATAACATTTTGAAAAAGTATTTTTAATGATNTATCGAAAAACGTATTAGCTGAGTATCATAAACGGCACCGTATAGGTTGCCGCGGTTAGGAATCACTGGGCTACAGCGTAAGTTGCGTCTGTAGTGTTTTATTTGTTATTCAAAATACGTTTCCGAATTTTTTTGTCGGATACCAACATAAGACAACTCAGTTTTCGCAGTTTTTGTTCTAAGCATATAGATCGATTAGATGCCAAGGGTAAACGCAAGGGGGGGATTTGGGGTTAACCCCCATTGAGCTTAATATTTACAAAACTTTAATACCTGCGCAAAAGGGATTAATTGTTTACGGATACTTTTTGCATGTTAATTTGTCGACTTAATGCAAATACCATTGAATAAATTTGCATGCAGATTTCAAGGAACATTGTGAATGGGCCAAAAGCCAAATTTCAAAATGTTAAGTTTTGGTGGGAATTTGGGTTATCGCCTATGTCCAGATACCACCTCACCGCTTTTTGCGAACCTTTCGTCCATTTCGCATGTTTAAGATTATGTTCCGCAATAGTTCAGTTTAATGGAAACGATTGCCTTTATTTTGTCTGTGAAGGCTGATTAACGCAAGCGCTGGCCGCATTGACTGCATTACCAATTTCTGTAGCATGATAAATCTGTTGCACGAGCTCAAAAACAGCCGTTTTTAACAAAGAAGGATTCAGGTATTTGATATTGCCTCAGCAGGGAAAATGGAAAACAAAATTTGCTGGACTTCTATACATAACAAAAAATTGAAAGTTTTCTTGCATACTTATGCGCATTCTCAATTCTTGTGTAGTTTAGCAAGATTCTATCTTGCAAACCGGGGTGTGCGCCAGCCAATCCAGCCGCCCACCTACGCTCGACTGCTCGTATTCCACAAACATTAGCGCAGCCTCATTTTTTTCGTTGTAAATTGCTCTGACGCAGTGATGAGTGTCTTTTACTCCCCTGTTTTAACGGGAAGCCTGATATTTTGCAGTTATGAGCTGCTGTGTCGTAGCGTTGAGTTTATTTTCCTTCAATATCCTAACCTGGAGCGCTGAAAGTTTATAAAATTAGCGGAGTGTGTGTAGAAGAATATGCATGTTATGTCAACAAACTTCGCCAAAACGTTGGTTTGGAAACATGAATATGACGTCAGATTGTGACGTCACTAATAGCTCACACCAAATGCAAATGACAACCATATGCCACTGAATGACCCCCCCATGAAAGTTTTCTGCCTACGCCACTGGCAGATGCATCCTTCATGATTGCTGTTTGTTTTTGTAGGATGTGCAGAAAATTTGCAACATCTTGTTGTCGCGATTTACCTCTTGCCACAATTATCTCGACCCAAGCGAGTTTTTCAGTCTTTGCAAGAAAGAGCTGTGCAGGTGTAATTACTCTATCAACGCCAACTGTCACTGCGATGTCGTCACGCTCTATTCCAGAAGCTGTGCTCTTGTTGGAGGGAAACCCCCAGAATGGAGAACAGAAAATCAGTGCTGTGAGTAAAAGATAACGAAGAACTTGATATGTATATCCTGTGCAAAAGACTGCTTGGAAAGGATGTTTTGCCACTGTGTTTCGTTAGTTGCTTTGACTTCGTCTATGCGTTTTATGTATACTTTTCAATATCAGTGTTTCTTGGACTTGACACTAGATAG
>JGI24021J15306_10008609_pt1 | contig 12560 bp, 8 predicted proteins | sample Ectturendosymbi1_FD_15306 | JGI IMG/M metagenome (IMG submission 15306) | reverse complement strand
AACAAAGTTTGTCAGGTATGCGTTACATTCATTACGCACCAACGCATGTTCTTTATAACCACCGTAAAATTGATCCTACTTGCTCTTTTAATTGCTGTAGCAGTGATTCTCTTCACGCATTTGTCCTCTTTCACACGCCAGTGCATTTATACCGTAACACTGGTGCACGTGCAGAAGACAAAGTGGTTTGTTTGCCTAAGCAGTAATTACTGGTGCATGACTTCGCAACGGTCATCAGTTGAAACGTGAATTCGAAGTTGTTGCGGGCCCGGATGTTGCAGGTTGTCTTAAACGAGCGCACTGCGTGTGTGACGTCATAATCGCCTGTACGAATCGTGGAACGTTTCCCGCACTGCGTGCAATTGCTGAAGCCTGGAAGTTGAACGCGCGGTGTTGATTTTGGCATGTCGGTGAAGCGAGTCCCTTCGGTAACAGGTGTTTGATCGCATCAATGGCACCGCAGGTTTTCACACTACCTGAGCGGTGCGCTTTACACTCTTAAAGTTAACTATGCGATTAACCGTTGTAAGTTTACAAACATATGGTACATTTGTATGCGAATAAGCGATTTATGCAAAGAACCGGTATGCGATTTACCGGACTATTTTCTTCACGTGTGAATGGCTTTGGTTTGGGATTCTAGAATCCTATGCGATAAAGCGATTTATGCCTTTAACCGATATGCCATTAACCGATTTCGACTGTACATGTTTTTGTGACCAATTTTGACCGCTGTGTTTTTTTGGTCCAAAGCTATATCCGCCCAATAAGCCGACCCCAGAAAATTAGGTCGCAAAAGTAGGTCCAGAAAATCGGCTTATTAGCCGGAAAATACGGTACATTACCAACGCATTTACTTATAAAAACTAACTTTAAAAAGGTTAAAATGCTTTCCCAGCAGATGAAACATATGTGCAGTAAACATCACAGTGTCTGAATCACTGTTGTGGAAAGATTCCACAATTGATAGTTGCTGGATAGGAAGTTACGTCATGGAATCCCTGCACTACAGACTAAGCACCAAAATGATTGTGATAACTGGTAACTTGACTTTCGATTGCTATAAAATTAAATCTAAAGATTCCAACTTAATCAAAATATAGAATATGCAGTAAACGCTTCAACAAACCACTGTGCAAGCACACTTTACAAAGACGAAACAAAAAGGCTTACGGGGGCTTACATTAACAAATAAAAGCTCTAGGTTTTCTGTAGGCTTTAGAGGAATCAGCCGACTGGGCTCTGCTTTCATCTATTTGATATGATTCAACTTGCGCAGCAACTTCACTGCACAAGTGAAAGAAGCAAGGAATCAATCACAAATTTTTAATAGGAAATCGATTTGACGTAACACTACGCATCGTCAGTCCTATTATCTTCAAGCAATGCTAACAGGTGTGAAACGTTGAAACGCCTGGACATGTTCAAAGAAAGTAAACAACCTCAAGACAGCAATGACAAACAACGTGCAGGCCCAACAGCGGCAAATGAAACAAATCCAAAACGTCTTGCTCAAGTAAATGCAAACACTGAAGCCTCAAAACTTACTGCACAAATGACAAGAACTTACTAAAACTCAATGCCAACTAACGATTATTAACACCAAAGAAGAAGTCGCTATCAGTTAAAAGTCACTATTTGCAGAGCGAGGCTTCTCAAATAGGTCGAAACAACAAGTATTATAATTCAGTAAATGTGCATTTTGGTGTTGTGGCAGCTCTGACTGACGCAAACAAAAATCCCTGCACACTGGCTGCGAAAAGTGAAACACAACAACATTCTGTAGAACTGAAATACATCGGCGTTCAGCAGCAGAGAAACAAAATGATTATCATACGTGTGGGAGGATCATGCTTTGAATATTAATTTGTACGTTAAGTTGGTGATACCACTTATCTTCACAGAAATCAAAAAAGGGAATTAGCTTCTTCAACAAAGGTAACGATGTAAGCCCCATGTATCGGTGGTTTATTGACGTTGCCATGGAACTCTGAAACGTGCTGCAACAAGGCCACTTTTTCTTTGTTATTTTCATCACTTTCACAATTGGGTCTGTTCCAGTTACTGCGGTGCGATGACCATCTGGTAGAAAATTTGTTCTTGGTTTACCCGACATATTGTTTGTGGCAACTAACACAAGTCCCTACATAAATACAATGGTTTGCACATGTCAATTTTTGGTTAAGTGGAAAGGTTTTATTTGCGCCCATTATTCGTGAAACACATGGCACCATTAATTTGTTGTGTTTTCCTAAGTTACCACAAAGTGCTTACATAATTTTGAAATACACAAGTAACCTCATCTTTTGTGCAGATAACATTAAATTAACTCACAGCAAAAGAACAGCTTCATTTTCACCAGTCATCAAACCATAAAGGTTTTTCCAGTGGGTTTTCTTGCTTGGGGATCACAACCACTGCTGCCCTTTTTGAAATCCAGGAGATGGAGTTAGAGCATGCAGCAAGTGAAGAAACTGCATTACCAAGATTTGAGAGCTCATCCGGCATGGAGGATAAACTTTTGGAAATTAATGCTGATCCCAGATATTTACCTGGATCCAGGTGCTTGAAGGCTGTAGCAAATTTATCTGGCATTAAGGGCCAGAAAGATGCAATATCTCTTAGGTGTTGAGATGTTCCATAAATCAGACACATCCTTGTAGATGAGCCTTGTGGACTCACGTTCGGTGTGTGCCCTGTTCTTCCCAGGTTATTGAAGCGATCAAGTTTGTTGAAATCGGGCACATGTGAGTGAGTGGGGTGTGTGGACCTACCAGCGAGTTTTTTGATGATGCTCCACGCCCTGTGGTTGGAGGCTCGATAAGACAATGGAATTGACAGCTTCTTCCCACCACTCCCGCTTCGTCTGGCCGAGCCATGAAAGTACAGACGAATCGGTTTTGTCAGAGTCAGTTTACACTGGGGCTCAGAGGAAGGACTCTGTCCCAACATGGGACATAGTTCTTGTGACAGTTACATGGGATGGATTGTTTAGCCACAAGTAACAGGCTCTCACACAGTTCTTGGTATGCCTCCTAGATGTTTGTTGTGTCCGGAAGTGGCGATCTATCAACAGATTTACCTGTGAGAAGGCAAAAGTACTTCCAATCAAGTTCAAATGCTTCAATGGATCTTTGTAGGCAGGAATCCTGGGTGGCAATGGTATTAGGAAAGAGGATTGGTGTTGTGACCCTGGGAATTTTCCAAGAAAACATCTGTGTAGCAGTCAGTTGTCATGGCCGACACTCACGAAGGCCACGTCCGGGTTGATGCGGACATTCCAGTGGTGGGAAAAAAACATGGCAAATGTTTTATTCACAGATAGGTGAGAGGCTCCATCCCAGGCATCACAAAGCATTGTTACAAAATAGGTTACATGGTTATATATCATAATTCAGAGCTATGGGTCATTCTACTGTATGTCAAATGAACCAAAAATATGAAAAAGTCAACCATCTTAGATTTTCCTCAAGTTTCATAAACAGACAGAACTTTTCATGCTGATTCCAAAAATCTAAATTTTTTGAAATTGCTTTAGTTATCGACTATACAAAATGACTACTTTTGGGGTCAATGAAGCATAACGACTAACAAGAAAATCATTCTCACTGCAATCATTCAACTGTTGTAAAAACTTGGCAAGGGGTTGTCTCAAATATCTCATCTTCACTTGTTAAGAAAATTTTCAAAAAAACATGCGCTAACCCCAATTTTGGGTTAAAGAAAATGGGTAGTCATCAAAATCACTCGAATGCGTGACATAAATTTTGAATGGGGATAACCTGACAAGCACACATGCTATCGGCATGAGCAATACATCTACTGAGAGCTCTCACTGAGGACATTTCAGTCTTAATATAGCCTCATTGCTTATTTTGTTTATTTTGAACAAACATCCCACTAAGTTTTTGCCTTTGATTTTAATGTAATTACACTTTAACCCTTTTAGTTCCTTTTCAACAGTTTTTTGCTGAACTTTGGAATATCCATACAAGAGCGGAGATATTCCCACGCAAACCCACGTGCGATCCAGCTGTTTTTTTGCGAATCGCTTGAATTAACACGGACGTCAAAGTGTGAATGCGCCTTATGTATTGAAATAGAACAAAAAACATTTAATCATTGATACCACACCTTATGGCCCATAAACTACGGTACTGGTTGGAGCCTAATTATTCATAGGTCGCTGCACAAGTACAGGTCCTGTTTGATTATTCTGTCTAGAAAATAAGATGCTGTGGTAGTTTGCAAGGTCTGTCTGCTAGGAACAAAATCAAACCTTCCATATTTGGGAGCACAATCTCAACTGCACCACTAAGACACACAATACTCATTCACGTTTTCTTCTATTACTTCTTCGACCACACTAGAAACCAAGCTTCAAAGATGGCACTCACCATTCCAGCATTCAAGATAATCCTGACCAGTCCACAATGCATTGGCAGAACAAAAACCAGGCCCATCAGGTCTACTAGTTGCATTTTTGTAAAACAAATCACTACCACTAGGACAAGAATAAGTTCCTTCATCACCATATGAGAAGGAGTGTGCATGTACCGTAATGTGTTGAACACCGCCTTTGAATGACGTAGGACAATCTGAATGACATACCAAATGAAAAATCAAAGTGAATTACATACTAGCTAGTTTGTTCAATACGCAAATGCCCAAATACACAAAACACCGTGACAAAGCAAAGAGCATACACCATCCATAATGAAATATTTCACTGTGAATATTTATTCCCATCATTGAAAGGAACTCTGCCAAAACAAGCCAAATTGCTACTACAATAGATGTTATGGATTTATGGGAGGGTCATTCCAGGTTAGGTGATCCAGAAAAATTGGAGTTTTTCATTTGACCCTCACCAACATGTAAATTCATAAGAGGGAAGATCTTAGTCCTTTGACCTCAACAAGATTGGAATTTCTGAAATTGGATTTGTTTTTCCAAATTTACAAACAATTGAAATTTAACGTTTTTCAAGAAGATTGGACAATAAAAAATTGGAAATTCGCTATTAGAACTTTTGCTGATTCTTGCCGTGACATTTCTGACTATGTTCCTTCAATATTTCACAATGGAGTGCAAGGTCCCATGCTGAACAAAACAAGACAAAGTTTTTCAGTGGTGACCTTTGAGCCGTGGTTAAAAGGATGCGAATGGAGACCTTTAATTGGGAATTTTTTCTGGCATAGAATGGGAATTACTTTTAATGAACGTCCATTTGTCAGCAACCTGAAAACGTAAGCAAAATGTCGATATTGCACCCCCCTCCCCCGGTGGTGAAATTTCTGCAGACGCCCATGCAGCTCATTGACGTACGAAAGGACCTGTTTTTTCAAGCAGTGTTTCCCAAAAACGGCTTAGATGAGTTTTGGCTATCTGCTTACAAATCCTATACAATGTTTTGTGTCAAAGCAACCAAAATAATCTTGCGATCTGCATCTTAGTGGCCCTGTGCATATGGCTTTTTTGCTCTGACAGAAAATAAAAGCACGAAACAAGATATTCTTGGAATTGACGACAAAACACAGGTGAGCTTGTTAATGACGCATCTCGTTTCAATCTTATTTGTTCCCAAACACAAGCACATCTATCGCATTAATTTTTTTACTTTGTTTTGTAGCAAGTGTGCCACGAATTTTTTTCATTGTCTCAGTGATTATTTTTTGAAAAATTGTGATAAATTAGGTCTTCAAAAAAGCGTAACACCTTCACAGCAGGTATGATTTGGCCTAAATCAGGCTGTGTACGTGTGTCTTATTGACTGCACAGCTCTCAAGCCGATTACTCTTGAGAGCTGTTCAACTACTCGAAAAACTCAGCAAGTCATCAAGTCCGCAATGAAAAAAAAGTTTTATGGTTTTGGGTTTCGAACTTTTTGTCAGTGCCATCATAAGTGGTGTAGTTAAAGTCTTTTTGGCCCACTTCATCAAGTCCTGACACTAAACCGCTAGATGGTAGTATTTCTCTCAACTTCTTATTGAAAACTAGGCCAAAATCCAAGTCCTTTGAGATTTCGGATGACTTGCCGAGGTTTTGTATTTAGAAGTTACGACCTAAGAAACTTTTTTTTCACTGAGACAATTCAGTCATTTGTCACGCAGTTGTTTCAAAACTCGCGCAAACAGTGTTCATTTGCCTATTTTTAAGAGATTCTGACCAAAATGACTTATTTTCAAGGTAATTTTAAATAACATTTTTGGTCGACAACTGAAAAATGACGGAAAAAAACAGCCTAAAAACAACAAAGTAAGTAATTATTTCCACTAACTTCTATTATTAATTGGGTAACAATTACAGGCTGTAGCTTTTCAGCCGGCTGTTTGAGGAATCGCCTGCCTGGTTTTACTCCCATTTCCTTGCAATGATTCAAGCTTGTACTTATCATTCAGCAATGTTTGCAAAGCCACAGCAGTGACCCACACCAAGCGAATCGATAGCAATTTATTGCGTAAGGAAACTAGTTGTGTATTACACATCTTCAGTCCTGCGCAAAAGTCGACATATGAAACAAAAAGAAATAATTATACATTGTTGCTAAGATCAAAACTCAAAATTACACAAAATTGATTTGGTAATCTTCAATTTTTGTAATTTGTGTTAAAAAAATCTTCAATTTTTTGTAACTATGGTAATCTTCAATTTGTGTTATTTTGAGTGTTGATCTTAGCAACAGTGCGTAATTTTTTCTTTTTGTTTCATATGTCGACTTTTGCGCAGGACTGGAGATGTGTACTACACGAAACTAGTTTCCTTACGCAATAAATTGCGATAGATTCGCTTGGTGTCGGTCACTGCTGTGGCTTTACAAACATTGCTGAATGATAAGTACAAGCTTGAATCATTGCAAGAAGATGGGAGCAGAACCAGGCAGGCGATTCCTCAAACATCCGGCTGAAAAGCTAGAGCTTGTAATTGTTGCTTTCAATAAGGTGAGGCGAATCCCAGCCACTGGCGCTTACCACTTGAAGAAGTTGACATCAATTAAAAAACTTTGAGAGACAAGGAACGACTTACGAATTGTTGCTTGTAATTTTTAGCATGGAAATACTAGTTAGTTTATTGTACCGGAACTGGAGTGTAAACTTTTTTACCGAATTAATAATTTCACTTTACTGCCCGAATTAACTTTGAGTTGGCACGCCAGACTTTTTTCGCTGCACGTTACGGTCTGCTGCAAACCACGTGATCACCTGAGACAAAGACCACGCTAAACGCGGAGAGCATGTTTTGTTGATCAGAAGTGCCAAATGGCCGTGGCAATCTGGGTTCATTGAACAGTGTTGTAGCTGTGTTTAGTGGAGGAGCTACAGTTGTGTTAAATTTTGGTAATCTTCAATTTTTGTAATTTTGAGCTTTGATCTTAGCAACAGTGCGTAATTTATTCTTTTTGTTTCATATGTCGACTTTTGCGCAGGACTGAAGGTGTGTAATACACGAAACTAGTTTCTTCACGCAAGAAATTGCAATCGATTCGCTTGGTGTGGGTCACTGCTGTGGCTTTATAAACATTGCATAATAATTGGGTATTTTCAAATCATACCTTATGAATCAGAATTGCAATAACGTCAATCAAAAGCTCAAATGACTCGGATCCTAGCCTAGTTTCCAATGAAAACCTGCACGAAATACTTTCATCTAGTGCAGTGCTTGTCAACCAGGTGTAGCGTACACCCCAGGGTGCACCAGAATTTCCCAGGGGTGTACCAACTTGATGGGGTGTACAAGGGTGTACCAGATGTGTGCTCATCAAGAACAGTCACATTGTCCCACATATGTCCTTTGCTCCAGGGCTGTGCGTTGACATTTCACAGATTTTAAAACCGCAGCGAGCGGAGGGTGTGCAACAGAGGTATAGTGGGGCGGGAAGCGTGGGAACGGTGTTCATACACCTTTTTCATGTTTTGCTTTAAAATAAAGTTGAAGCAATTTTGATATGGCTAGTTTTTTGGGAGCTTTCCACACCTTTTTGTTTGCACTACATCTCTGGTGTGCATTGTCTTTTCCCGCCTGTTTGTTTGTAATGTTGGTCAGATGACCATCACATATTCTTTTTTTTTTTCTTTAAAATGCAGGTATGAAATGCTTGGGAACCGTTGCTCTAGTTTGAATTTTTTAAAGTTAATGTACCAACCATGCTTTTCTCTGCAATGATGATTGTTTTGTAGTAAGACACGTAACAACATTTTCCACATTACTTTTCAAGCAGTTAGCTGGAGCTAAGTGAGAACTTGTACCAAGAGGAAGTGATTTAATCTCTATGTTAATTTTAACTTTGCACTTTTTCAGTTCAGATTTTAAGCCGTCACTATCTTATAATTTTGAAAGGTATTGCAGTAAGTTGTTGGTCCTCAAAGGTAACTGACATGCGCAATTTTTTAAAGAAAAACTTAGTAGCAAAAGGCAGTTGTAAAAACGAACATAGTAACTATCAAAGGAAATACTTCAGCGAATCAAGTGAGAGTATGGGCGTCAGCAAGTCACATGTTGAGTGCAACGTAGCCCAGTTTTCCGGGAGTAAGGTCGAGATTTAGCAATGCACAGTTATAAAGAATGTTATTCATGAGAAAATGGCTGGTATAGGTCCAGGGATGCTAGATGGCCGGTATTTTACTGCTAATTTAGCAGAGGCTGGAAAAAGACCGGTATTTTGAAAATCAGTGCCTGAAGCCGGTATGTTGAAAATAAATGAATTGCCCTAACTTCAATAAGAACTAACGCAGAATTTCCCAAATTATAATGACACTAGTAGTGAATTTTGTCAGGGAAGTTCTTTTCGCGAAGTTTATTTGCTGCTGTTGACGCAATCCATGGTGTGATTTTCGCTTCACGCACAAATCGAAATGCAATGAGCCAGCCAAAATGCAGGCAAATTATTATTAATTGTGGCTTTAACAATCCTGAATGTATCTTTGTTTTCCCTGTGCCGCTTACAAAATACGACACAGCTGAGATCTGGCACCGTTAACAAATCAAAATGGCCGGTATTTTTATAAAACGCATTTGGCAAACCTATATAGGCCTATTGCTAAAAAGCACAAATGGAGGAGCGATGCCTGCATCATCGCGTATGGGTTTTGTCGCACAACAGAAATGCTGAACCCGTATCCTTCAGTGCAATGCCTATTTTATACAACCGTATTTGATAAAAGTAATTCGGCTTCAGGACATTTAAAAAACGTAAGGTCACAACAGTCTACTCATCAAACTACAACAACTGCAACAACGCAGAAAATGGCAGGACATGGCACACGTAACACTAAACTTATGGGAAGTCAATCTTCTTGCTCTTGAAGTTTCTACAACACCCTGTGTGAATAAAAAATGATATCATCTCATTTATTGTGATTGCTCGCGCTGAATTTCATCTGCCACTTGCAAAAAATTTGGTTTTAACCCTGTTTCAAGGGCGTTTTTGATAAGAGGATCAACATCTTTGATTGAGTTTGTTTTTTTCATTTTATTTCAACATGAGCAGAAAAACCTTGCTCGTAAAGGTAGGTTGTTGGCATGCAATCAAAAACGTAAATTGTTTATTGGGTGACATTTCGGTATTCAGGAATGCTGACAAGTGATGCACAATTATCTGCTATGAAAGCGACATTCGCAGCGTAAAATCGCTTACATTTTACACTTTTACAGCACTAAAATTTAGTGCTTGTATAGCCTGTGCAGGTTTTCTAGTAACTTTAAAAGTGTGTACCAACACAAAAAAGGTTGACAACCACTGATCTAGTGGTTGGGCTTTACCCTTTCAGTCCCATATGCGCCACGTTTTTTGAAATTTTTGAAAAGTTTGCAACACCATGATTTGCCAGGCGATTGAGCTAGAGAGCTGTTCAAACCCTCTACAGATTCAGCAAGTCTTGAACTGCAAGTCCCATTTTTTTGGTGTTGGGTTTCCTGTAAGTCACCTCACAATAAAGGCATGTTTTTGGATTTCTGGCGAATTTACCTGACCCTGGGCGGCAACTGAATAAGCCATATTTTTGGTTAAATTGTTTATTTGAAATTACGTCAAAATCTGCGTCTGGAGTCCTTCATTGACTTTCTAGCTCTAATCTGAAAGCAGAATTATGGCAAAAAAAAACTGTTTTGACAAAAATTGAAAAGTTTCACAAAAGCTATAATTTTCCATTTCAGGCCAAACTTTGGCCAGCCATAACTCAGCAGGGATTAAGCTAGAGAGCTATTCAATCTCTGATAAGACTCGTCCAAGACTTGTATTTAAAAATGAAAAAAACATTTTAAGATTTGGACTTGGGGTTTTTGTTTGATGACGTAATGAGTGGGGTATTTTCTGCCTTTATTTTTATGACGTCATCGCCAATCCAATGAGCCAATATTGCAGCTCAAAGTTTTATGGGAATCTAGGCTAAAATATGAGTCTTTAGACCCCTTGATCAAGTTTCTGGTGTTTCTGGTACAGAAGTTAAGCCAAAAATATTCAAAAAACTTCAGGAACTCCCCAGGGGATTATTGAAGCTTTCCCTAATTAATATTCTATCATTTTACCAGAACTTTTCAATCAGAAATGCTAGAATATCAAGCAAACCCTCCAAAAGCTTGTATTATAGCCCAGAATCCATGCAAATCCAGCAAAGTTTCACGCCACGAAATCGGCTTGAATTTTGAACTCCCACCAGACATTGACTTCATCCAATGTTTTGACAGACCTGGCAGAACATCCTGTGGTATGTAATCATGGCCAAAAAAGCCAAAAACGCAGGCTGAGAAAATTTTTTTTTTTCAGTCTAAACTCAAGTCTTTCCCCATTTAGAGAGGGTTTGAGCAGCTCTCTAGCTTGATCTGCTGGTGAGTTATGGCCATATAAAAAAAGAGGTGTATTACACCCCAGGTTGGAGTTTGTGAGCGCAAAAATTTTCACAAATTTTTGTTTTTTTATCTATAATTTTGGCTACAGATATGCTAGAAAGCCATCCAAGGACTATAAAAATGCAGATTTTGGCCTAGTTTCTGAAAAAATCTTGAGCCAAAACATGGCTGATTGGGTTGGCACCCAGGACCAGGTAAAGTTGGCCAAAAAAACTCAAAAACACCCCCACTTGTAAAGTCATCCACAGAAATCCTCAAATCTAAAACGAGAAACGTTTTTTTCATCTGCAGTTTAAGACTTGCTGAATCCGTAGAGGGTTTGAGCAGCTCTCTAACTTAATCACCTGGCAAGTTATTGAGCTGCAAACTTTTCAAAAATTGCAAGGAAGTGGCGCATGCAGGCCTGTAAGGGTTAGGCCAGGTAACATGAGCCAAGTGGCCAAAAACCTACCTCACTTTATGGCATCACTCACAAAAACACAAAACTCCAAAAAATATTTTTTCATTGCGAACTCCAAGACTTGCCAAGTCTTTTGTGGGCTTGAACAGCTCTCTAGCACAATCGACTGGCAAGTTGTGCAGTTGTTAAGACAACTGAAAACTGCTTGATTTAGACTGATTTTTAGATGCAATATAATCACACACCAGCAGCAAATGTGTTAACAGCATAAACAAACGCACAAATAGTTCAAAACACAATATCTGATATAAGCCACACCCTGATCAGAACTGCATGTGGTACAATTGCAATTATCCATCCAAAACTATGCAATGCTCACTTTGCACATCTAGCTGTTTAGAATCTTGATTTCCTTGTATTGCTTGTAATATAGCAAAAATTGTTATGTTTTCATCAAGTTGCAAATCTTTGAGAATAAGAACACTTGTAACCATGAGACTAGCGTCTTCAGTGGCACTGTAACAGCAAAATATAATAGAAAACCAAATGCAAAACAATTATTAGACAATTCAAAGCTACCAAGGAGTTGGTGGTACTAGCTCTTTTTGCCATCCTCTCAGACTATAAATTTTGTGTCATTTCCTGCACCATTTTCTATGGATTTGAACTGCATTTCCACCTGATGCACCTTTCTTGGTCAAATCTTTTGAAGTTTTCTTTTCTTAGGATAAGTTTTCATACATTCAAAATACATTTTTTCTTCAGGTTTCTTTTTTGAGTTCAAAGCATTTCATTCAGTTGAAGTGTTGAAGTGCAATGTTGGTAGATCCTATTAGATTGCCAACAAAATTTAGAGGTTGGGCAAACTTCAATAAATTCAGTTAAAACAAGTTTGATACACAAATTAATAGATAAGGATACAACAATTACAGGCCCTAGCTTTTCAGCAGGCATTTTAAGGGTTTCCTGCCTGGTTCTGCTCCCATCTCCTTGCAATGATTCAAGCTTGTACTTATCATTCAGCAATGTTTGTAAAGCCACAGCAGTGACGCACACCAAGTGAATCTATCGCAATTAATTGCGTCAGGAAACTAGTTTCGTGTGTTACAGATCTTCAGTTCTGCGCAAAAGTCGACATATGAAACAAAAAGAAAAAATTATGCACTGTTGCTAAGATCAAAACTCAAAATTACTAAAAATGAAGATTAACAAATATTTTTACAAAAATTTAAGATTACTAAAAATGAAGATTACAAAAATTTAGCACAATTGCAACTCTTCCACTAAACACAGCTACAACACTGTTCAACGAACC
>JGI24021J15306_10008607_pt1 | contig 12561 bp, 6 predicted proteins | sample Ectturendosymbi1_FD_15306 | JGI IMG/M metagenome (IMG submission 15306) | reverse complement strand
GGACTGGTTGGAGAACGTGCTACGAGACTCCGAATTTTGATTCCGAGGTCGACGCCCACCCTCCTGGAATGGCCCTGCCGAGAACAGCGCTGGTCCGGCTTAAGCGCCTCCGCATCGGTGTCGGACGTTTCCGCTCCTGCTTACACAAATGGGGCATGGTCCCTTCTACGCTTGTGAGTGTGACGCGGGCGGAACAGGCCGTTGCAAACGTATGTATGTTAGCAAAAGTGTGTTTTGCAATATTTTTGCATGTCGTCCTTCACTGTCTAATCCATTAACCTCCCTATGGAGTGCATGTTCTGACTATTCTGTATGACGAGACAATCGAATGGCTGCTCAACACCTGCCCCGAGATCTAGTGTGGCCTAGCAGTGGATAAGAACTGGCTCAAACGATAAAGAAGAACCAGACTAGGCGAAATTAACAGGGGACCTGAGAATGCAGTGTGTCCTCGGGCACAGAATTTCCCTCAAGGCCCATGAGCAAGTAAAGAAGTAAAGAATTTACGGTTATGCTATCATATAGGTTCGCAAAACACACAACTATGAAAATAAGTCACAGTTCAGCGATAAGATATTTGCGATGCAACCAAACAATTTAAGCAAAATCTGACAACATCAGGCTGAAGCAGGGTTGGCAAGTTGGCCTTTTTCAAGACAAATTTTGTAAATCTGGCCTTGTTTCAAGTTGGTTGGCCTAAAAAATTTAATTTGGCCTTTCTTGGCGTTGTCTGAAGTTGGTTGGCCTTAAAAATTCGTTTGACCTTTCGGCTTTTTTACGCTGAAAAAGTTTCCTCTGATGAAAAATTTTACTATTCTATTGTTGTTGGCAACACCTCTGCAAAATGTTTGTGATAAATGCGAAATTAGACCGACATCCACGTTCTGATGTTGATAACATTTGAGGGATGCAAAATTCGAAAAAATTTTTGCGTAATAACTGGGAATGCATGCACTGTGTAGTGCATGGCTGCAATATGGTGTCAAATTTAGCAAATATTGTCAAAAAACACTGTTTTTCAAAAGATTTGCCAACTTTTCTTGGCAATATTTTTTTAATACCAAAATTTTGCCACTTTTCAAAATATATACTAATTGTCGGTATTGACGAAACAATCCATTTTGGATTATATATCAAATGAATACACAACCTTAAGAGAGAAAATACAGTTCAACATTAATCTTTGTGAATTACCGTTTTTATCACACTCAAATTCCCACGAAGTATAGTTGCTGGTACTGTGCTTTACAGTGGAACTTCAGTTCAATTGTCAAAATTTACGAATTGAAAAAAATATGAATTGCAAAAAACTTTAGGTATTGAAAATTCAATATTGCCAATAACATTGCAATTGTCAAAATATTTTTACCAAAAATTTGCCATAAACTGGACAAACACTTGCAAAATTCTTTGTCAAGTATCTGGCAACCCTGGTGTAGTGTGTTGTAAGCACTATGTAGGCTCAACGCTTACAGAGTCGTCAGTCCAGGAGTGAATGGGAGACGAGTTTCGCATGGATGCAGAAAGCTGTCAGTGAATCAGTATACAATAAAAACTGTGGCATCATTGTACCTCAAGTGTGCAATCTCACAAATCATGAAAAGTCAGAGCAACATCAGAAATGACCTCCGGTACAAGGCCAATCAAGACTTAATCTCAATTTCGAAAAAAATTTCTAGTGATATTCTTGTGATGTAGGACGTAGGTGTTTGTTTGTGACGAAGGAATAGCAATACCAAAAACAAATTAGGCTTTTTTATGGCCTTTAAATAATCAGGTTGGCCTTTTTCTGACACTGTTTGGCTTTTTATTGAAATATTCTTCTGGCAACCTGGGCCTAAGTTCAAATCTATTGTTCTAAAATTTGCACTAGCGCTGAGTTTGAGTACAAGAACAAGAAATTGAAATAAGTCAACCTGTTACACCAACCATTCATTCTTTGTTTGTCTGTCATGCCTAGATGTCTGTCTGTCAAACCACTGCAACTTTGAATTTTTTCTAGGGCCATCTAAGCACACAATCGAATGCGTGTTTCTGTAAAATTTAAAAAATGCACTGGACATTGAGCAGAATTTTTCTGTGTTCTAAGGGCCACACCAAGTGTCCGCCAAAATTTAGGTTCCTTGAAAAGCAAATCGACTGTCTCCAATCTCATGATCAATAAAGCATCTCAGGCAAAAATTAAGATTGCAAACTAACATTTTGCTTTGACAATGCAAGAAAGATATTTTGTGAAAAAAAATTGTGTAATATGGCATCAGTAAGGAAATGAGTGACAGTTGCAATGGTACTTGCACTGTTTGGTGAAGGCATATGCTCAACTGCAGTGCTTCTGTTAATTGCAAGTGCAACCAGTATTATGCAAGAATTTTATGGTAATGCAAAACATACTTTTGCTGACTTCTTTTAGAAAGCCGTGAGGCTTCTGCAGCTTGTTTGCGAGCTTCAAATTCTTCACGTTTTAAAACCTCTCCACTTCCTCTATAGCCTAGCTCAACCAGTTGTCGAGCTAGTTCCTCATCCTGTATCACAATGTATAATCATTATTTTACCGCAATATCTTGTCGTTTACACAAGCTTTGAAATACATGGGTATTCTACCCCATCTGTACAAGAGGTCACCATTATCATTACAAAATATAGATGAACTTCTAAGGGTTCATATGAGGTAAATCTGCCCACAAATTTCCAACTAATTGAACTTTGACAATTTTGCTGGAAAAGCTTATGTGGACAGTTGAAAATTTTGCATAAAATGAAAAAAGTTTACAGCAGCAGGTCTGTGGAGCCCACATACAAGCAAAAAATATAACATGGTGACTGAGGTGCTGTAAGTGACCCGTTTCACTGTGCACACAGAATCCATAAACGAAACAGGACATGTTAAATTTCAACATCTATAGACAGCTCAAATTCCTATCACGAGATGTAAAAAAATACTTTCAAAAAGGTGCTCACTGCTTGACAAAGCTACCTTACAATAATTACTGAGGGAAGTGTAAACACAAAACTGTAACAATATTTAAATAAAAATTTCGGCAGTGATAGCTTAGTGACAGAATGTCATCCTCTTAACTGAAAGGTTGGGTGTTCAACCCACAGCCACTGAGTGAATCACCGTAGTGCTCCTCAGGCAAGAGTGTTCACCTCAATTGCCCTGACAAGAAGTAAAATTCAAGCTTCAGCCTGCCACCAAGTGCCATCACTCAAAATCAAATATAAAAAAAATATAAATACAGTAGTCCCTGCTTACTAAACCCACCTCGAGACTGGACAATTTTGGGCTTATTAAGCAGGTAGGCTTATTAACCGGGGGACTAATTTTTGCCATTCTCATGCACATAAATGAGTACAGCCAACAGTACTATCGCTAAAAGTTGCTAAATCTGTCAATACGGTGTACAGCAGTTACATGTAATGAGCAATTTTCTTTGTTTATTACGGTAAAACAATATTCATTTCGAATAAGTCTTCAAAATTCCAATATCACATTAGCCTGTATATTGGGAGGTAAAGGGCACTTTGTGCATATTAATTGAATAGCAGTCAAAAATAGAGAAAATCAATAAGTAGTTGATTTCCAGTTTTAAAGCAAAATTATTGATCTCACATTTTCTACAGTAAAATCAACAAAAAAAGGTAGAAAATGTTTAAAAAACAAGAAAATGTCATGCAAAAAGGAAAAAACTATTGGAATAGTTCAACTATTTTAATTGTGGCAACCAATGGTGCAGTAGGTTCATCCAACTCAGTAGCTTGTCAAGAAACAATATTTACAGTTAGTCATAGTGTGCCATTAAGATGTTCACTTTTTAAGATAATTTATACTGTCATGGTATGTTGGGTGACAGAGGATATGAAAACAGAAAAAGACAATTTTACTTAAAAGGCATGCCAGTGTCAGTAGCATGATAATTTTTTGGGAGACAATTGCCTTTCAGAGGGAACCAGCTGGACTGCCAGTGACCAAAGTCTGACACTGCAAATGCCCAAACCAGATGATATGCAAGAGAAGTCTTGCAAAAGGTGATACATATGTTGGCACTTGAGAATGGAAAACCAGCATCCACAGGCAAATGTGATGTGGGTGTTACTTGGGCATTTGATTTGTGGGAAATATTGGTATTGGTCATGGTAAATACGTAAACAAATTCATCAGAAATTTTACAGAGCATTTTTAACACAAGTCCAAGTCCCATCCTAGTCAAAATTAAGTAGCAAGCTTGGTTATAAGTATTTTCTGAGTTTTATCTCATGAAACTTTAAAAATTAAATGAATTTTGAAGAAAAAAATGGTATACAGTCAGAAGGAATCAACAGCATTCCATAAATAGAAAATCTGGTTGTTAAGTGGATGCACACTGAGCTTTCTTTAGGAAACAAATTTGCACAATATGTTTACAAGGATTTTGACCATTATAAAACCTGTTATTGGATGTTTCTTTTAGTGCTATTTTCATGACTGTCATCTTCCAAATGCTGAAATTTGGACCTGCCAAATGAAAATTAGATTACTGCTCACAATCACAGACTTTATGAGAAACTTAGCCAAGATCACTTGCAGAAACACATGTATTAAAAGCAAAACCAAAAGTTTGAACTGATATTTTTGTTTGTTACATTACTGTATGTGCACTTCATAGTTTGTTTTGCATAATTGTTCCTATGGGGCCCTTTCCTTTGTAAAGTGGGTAGCTGGTACTACAGGACTAATAAGTTAGATTTTCTTAGTTGTTAGTTTTAAATCCCATTTTACTTCATGCACTTCGCAGAGCTGATGATGCCTATCTAGTAGGCAAAATATATATTCTGATAAGATTATAGTGTGTGATTCTTGGCTGTGAAAAGTTTTTTTGAGAAACAGTATTTAGAATTAAATACACGAATGAGAAAATAAGCTCATAAGCAGTAACAAACCAGTAAAATATGCTGTGTATAACTTAATAATTATGAACGTACCTCCAAATAATACAAATCTAGTGATGTAATTTGTGAATCCAAAAAATCTTCGTAAGTAGCAAATTCAGTGACAATATTATCAGCCCCAGCACTTCCCTCTTCTTCCATTTCTCAAGAGTAAAATGCAATGCACAAATTTCAGAATGTTTCTAATTTATCAAAGGCACCTCTGCAATCACCATAAAAGATTTTTTACAAAAAAATTTCATAATAATGCATTTTAATGGGGAAATGCAGATAAAACTAATTATTAATTGTTTGTGGCATTTGTAAATCTGAGTTTTCCTCATGAAAAAAATCTTAAAAACTATTTATTTTTCTAGTCCCTGTGCACAAATTAGAAAATGAAGACCATATTGCATTCAGTAGGCTGCTGAATGCGCAATTGTTTTTAGCTGTAGTAAGGTGGTTGGAATTGATTTTAGCAAGATAGAGTAGTCTTTCTCCAGAAGTATAAAAAGCCCACAATGCCACTTGTTCCCCTGAATGGCATAAGTGTGAAGTTTGCTGACCAGTGACCATGCAAAATATCTTGGTATGTTACTTCATGCCTCAGTGCAGAATTACAATCACTGACACTTAGATAAAGATAAATCACTCTGTTGTGCAATTAACAAGCTCAGAGGCACCTTGGCTAAGTGATAAAAACATTCTGTTTTGTACCTATTGTGTGCTGAGGTATGTCTGCCAATCGTTGTGCAAGTGCACATAGCCTAGTATTAAGTGTCTGTTTTGCCAAGAACAGTGCCTATCAAATTTTGCACTATAACCCTATGATTATAAATGTCCACTCACATCAAGTTGCCTATTTCATCCGAACATTTGATGCCTTGATTATATGCTTTTATTCAGTGGTGCACATTTTCAACCAGCCTTTTTATCTACGCATTCCAATGGTCCAGTGCGTTTGCAAATCTCTATTTTTCTCTCACTAGGCAATGCTTCTGTAGGATGATGATCAAATGTTGCTGGTGTTTTGTTTCAGTGTTTGCGCATTTTAAGTATTGACTGCATGCACCAACTACTATTCACCCTTTGATTCATGTGACTAACAATTTTGTTAGTTCAAAACGGGTTGTTCAAGGCCAAATAATGAAAGAACAGATCAAAATAGATCATTTTCATGAAAAGCAAATTCAAAATGGATCAAAATTTAAAAGAATCTAATCATCTTGTATATGAGTTTTAAACAAGCTGCCTCATAGTCGATGAAATACTTTTGGTGCAAGTTTATTGTAAAGTTTAGTATTCAAGCAAACAACAAATTATGTTTACAAGACTATCTCACAAGCATGGGCTTAGGAACGCATATATTCTACATATGTAGTCTGCCACAAACATGTTCTGAATTTCTGTTTTGCATGTGGCCTACTACAAATGATCTGATGTGAAATTGCTCTGTTTTGCATATACGTGATCTGCTACAAATGATAGATCTTTTTGCTTTGTTGTCCTCTTCTACATGTGGTCTAAATTACTACGTTTTGTGTGTGGTTTGCTACAAACGATTTGTTGTAAACTGGTCCACTGAACACCAATGCTAGCATGATTACCAACATGACCAAAGAAAGTTGGCAGATATTACAACAGAAAAATTTGAAAGTTGAGTTTTTAGCCTGATTTACACTAGGAAGTGATGGCAAGTGGCCAGATGTGAGCATAAGGGACAAGGTGCGGTTGTTTTTTTCAGTCTACACTAGGAAGTGACGTTTGCATGCATGAGTGACATAACAACTACTTTAGCGCCAGATGATGCAACCGATCTTCAAAGATGGAGGTAGATCAGGATTCTCTTGAAACGATAATTGTTTGATGGCATTACTTCCCAAGCATTGCCCCTTGCTATTTTGTCATGGTATCCACCAGTTCATGGGTCGTACAAGCACGAAGCATGGTATTTCTGCACTTACAAAATTAACCTTTTTTTATTTTCATCACTTACTGAATTAAGCTCGATGATTAATTAATTAAATTATTTGCACCTGTTGGAAATAACTTTCGAAAGGATTTTAGTGATGTTACTTTTAAAAATGTCTGTACTTCCATTGATATAACTACAATTTTTCTAGATATGTGTTCACAATACGAGCAAGAAAGCAATGTATTCTGTAATATATGAAACCAAACTTGGGAATTATTTCATGTGGAATCATTTATGCTTCATGAAATAGCTTTTTCTATAACATGATACACTATCTCTTCCACTACAGAGACATGTAAATAAAAGTTACCTCATAGTTTACACATAATCTGACAGGCTCTTTCATACCAGCCTACATATCACAGATAGGCTAACAAAGAAATAAACTGATGAAAATTATAACAGTAATACAGTTCCCAAAACCTTCTTTAAGTAGTAAACTTAAAAAAGAAACCATTTAAACATGCTGCTGTATTCAAACATATTATGCCTACAACACTGCATTGCTTTTGTGGTACAATATGGTACAGTTTTGTGGCCTACACTAGGCTATTAGGGTAGAGAGCTGATAGTATGTGATATTCACCAGAGAACGGACAAAAATACTGAAAAAGTGTGCTTAAGTTTGCATATCTTGCTGAAAATCTACTCAGCGAATTTGACAACAATTTCCTCCATCATTCTTTGACTGATACATCCTAGACGTGAACCTTTGCAGACCATAGTCACCAGAATCACAGAAGTGGCAAAACACTACTGAGCGTTTCCATCACAGGCACATGGCAGGAATGGGCAAACGCACAGTGACACGGGAAAAATTCCATAAATAAACAAAGAGTCAATTTCAGCCACGTCTTGCTACTGCTCAGTGTTAAACAGCCCTTATTCCATAGTTACAAACAACATAGCTAAAACACTCAAATTCATGAAAGTTTCATGGAATAAGATTTTAGGCAATTATTAATGCCCTGAGAGCTGCTCTTAAACTTTTTCATATGTTCTGCCTCTGTCAATGCTACTCGCACCATGATGTTAAAAAGGTGTAAAAGCAATCCCTTCGAATGTGTAGTGGTGCTTAATATGCTTCTTGAGAAACAAGCTCTCTAATCAAGATGTAGATCGTACTTATCACATTTTATAATAAGCTTAAAAGCAAACAAAGTTTTTTCAAATGTATTTACTACTCACTCAAGTTTCAATTGTCAGTAACAATCAGTAAGCAAGCTTATTAATCGTTTCACAGTCTCTTTCGGAATAGTGTCTTGCCAACATAATCATTGTAAGAAACGCAAATTTACTGGAATTCTGAAAAATTCTTTTAGATTTAGAAGTACAGTAGGTTTTTTAGTTTTTGAAAAATTATTGCATTTGATAAAAGTCATCCCATTTGATTGTTCAACATTCTAAAGTGCATTTCTGGTCTTTCACAAAAAATTGAAGCTCTTGATTCAACATTTGATTTTCTAACACAACAACAAAAAATAACAGGGATGACAACACAGCAATCTATTTTCACGGTGGCACAAAAAGTAGCAATTCCCTATCTTCTTGCTGACCATAACACTGAATTTTCCATCCATGTGCCCTCTAAGTATTAAAAACAGAATAAATAGCACTGATCCTTATATATATATATTGTACATTTTACATGCACATCATAGATTTTACAAATCTTCACTTTTCCTCCACTATTTAATGCTCCCGTATGATGGTAACCAACTGTAGTATTTGTTGGTGCATTGTTACAGTGTTTGTGTTTTATATGTATTCCCTGTGTGTAGCAACCAAACCCTTTCGAGTACTTTGCAGCACCTCATGATTCTGCATTTTCGTGTGATTCCTTCATTTCCCCCAACATATTGATCATGTGTGCAAGTCAAACATGTAAAAGGTGAATATATACAACTAGTAAAACACCAACTGCCAAATCTTTAAATTCAATGAAAGCAAAAGCTAAATGTCTCATAAAAACAAACTTTGATCAAAACAATTCACATGCTTTTGTACACTGCTGAGCACCCCCACCCGATTTTTTGCTAGCTGTTTACTTCAAAACCTGATGTTAGAATGTTTTCATTTCTTTTCCACTGTTGCATTCCTGCATGATGGTGAGTGAATGCGGTTATGGATGAGGTGCTATTTCAGTGTTTTGCTCCTCTCTATGTTGACTGTGTATATCAACTAACACCTACTCTGTAACATGCTATGACTAAATACTTCTGTCTTATTATAAAGAGTTATTTGATTACTCTTGTGATATGGACCATGAATTGGAGGAAAATACGTAAATAAAATAAATTATACATGTTGCCAATATTTGTACACTTTTGACATGTAATGGAAAGAACTTGAAAGATGGTGCGGCAATAGCTTAGTGGTAAAGTGCCCCTCCTAGTTGGAAGGTTGGGTGTTTGATCCACAGCCACTGAGTGAATTGCCACAGTGCTCCTTGGGCAAGAGCGTTTACCTCAATCGCCCTGGCAAGAAGCACAATTCAGGCTTCGGCCTGCCGCCAATTGTCGTCACCAAAATAAAATAAAAACAAAAATATACTTGAAAGACCTTTCGATACCAAGAAATACACAAGTTTCGATAGACAATCTTGACAACTTCAAAACTCTAAAATATTGCAAAGCACTTATTTTCAACCATGCCATGAGATGAAGTACAACTTGACATTATTACCCACAATAATCAGAACATATCGATGCTAATCGATGTGAACTAAATGATAAATGTTTAGAAAACAGCTAACCAAAAACAAAGTCAGCTATTATTTTCAAGGTAGTGTCTATTTTACCACCAGTGGCAAAAGCTCCGCTGAGGCTATTTTGCTATTCGAACTGTATCTACTCATTCAGCTGTGTCCACATATAATACCTGAGTTCATGATACAAGCAGTATGATTAACCTGCTCAAGTGGGAAGTGTCTATTCTTGCTGTGCACATGGTCATTGGTTCAGCTCTCATTGTTGCCTTGGCTTTGCTAGTAGAGATGACACTTTTGACATGAGTGCTTTTTATGAACTTTTTCAACAGTTTTAAAAACCAGACACGAGTTTACATTTTCAGTTAAGGTTTTGGATTAGGGCTTAGGGTATGGTCTAGGTTTAGGGTTTTAGGTGACATAACAAGAATGATATGCTAATCCAAGCATATTGTCCTTGTCACATGACAAATTCAACCAATAGAGTTTGGATAACGGCAAAATAGCTCCAGCAGTGCTTTTTCTACTGACGACAAAATAGACACTGCCTATTGTCAAGTACGGTTACATTACAAAACTGGTTTGGATATGCTTTGGCATAGTATTATGATAATTGACAAAGGTGCCAAGGCAAAAACGTTTTGCAAAAAAGGAAACAAACATTGAAACCACACATCAACAACTACTGCATTTGTTTATCATCGTATAAAAATGTTACATTGTAAGAAAAATTGACGACTTCTAAAAAGCATCAGATTTTTAAAAGTGACTAAGTGAAAAGATTAAAAGAAAATGCACACTGGTAAAAAATGCATCCAAATTTTGAGCAAGGCATTAAATGTTTTAAAAATGAAATACTTAACCTAATGCCAATTATTAAAAATACAACAGGGGTTATGCACCAGGCTATGAACAGTTGATTAGTACCAGACTAAGTGTATCTGTTCCACTTGTTGATATGTCTGGTGATCCAAAGGAATGACAGTGGTTCCACCAATGCCTATCCCTAGCTGTAGTCAGAGGTAATGCTGCCAGCATATTGGTCTGTGTGCAAGTTTGATCTGATTTTAGTCATTCCCAATGTACTAACCAGTACTACAGCCCACCATTTTCCTTTGTTTCAATGCATTGCTATGGCTTTCTGAACGTTCATGTTTTCTGTAATTTTGTTGTCTCCTTGTGCAGTGTAATTTCACTCAGCTATTAACTATCTTGACTACTGTACAGCTTATGATGAAGCTACAGTGTTGTGATATATTTCACTTAGCTTAAACTAAAATTTCTGAGGTGCTTTTATGAAATAAAAGAATAAAATAAGGGCAAAAAATTACCATTTATACATTAAACTGAGTGGCATGCAAAAATTATTTTTTACTACATTTCAATATTGAATGAAATGTTTCAGAGTACGCTTGCTTCAAAGCTCTGTAATTCAATTTCACTTTTATTAAAATATCATTATAATCTGTCAGTGAGACAACAAGCATTACTGTAGGTATTAACAGTATGAGTGACTGATACATACGCTATTGTCTAAATAGGCTACTACAACTTGGTTGATGCAAACGAACAATTTTCACAACTAATATTGCTAAAAAAAACATAAGATAAATAAATCATTTATTATGTTCATGAAATTCAAGAACTGCACTTTTGACGGAATTCACAGCATACTTTCCAGGGTTGTTCCACAAATTACAGTAGACAAATTTTACGTTGTTTCAAACTTTCATAAAATAAATATGGTTAAATACTCAGGAAAACAAAACAAAAGTGAAAGTGTTTAATGGAAGTGACTATGGATACGCCAAGCCTGATGGAATTCAAATGAAAAGGTCATTTTGTCACTCAAACGGTGTTGGTCTCATAGTTTATTGGTTTTGCATCACTGCTGCTATGCCGATGGTTTACAGTTCGACTCTCACCTTGCCGACTTTCGTTTTCTTTTTTTTCTTTAATTTGTTTCAGGCTTACATGTATGTTAGATAGCTTGGGTTAGCCTTAGCTCAGGTTTAGGTTAGGTTAGCATTAGGGTTAAGGCTACAGTTAGGGTTAAGGTTAGGTTTAGGGTTTATCTTTTACAGTTACTTCGTTTCTACCAACTAAGACTTCTGCACTCTCGTCATGCGTTACTGTTACATCACAGGTGGCGTATGACTAAGTTTTCAAATTTCAAGATCCACAGGCGTATCTATGCAGTAGCCACTGCCTTAAAATTTAGTGAAACAATGGATCGTCTGTCTTTAGGTGATTCAAGCACCTGTATTAAAGCATCTTGCATAAAGCTACTCTTACTTTCAGTAGGCCCAAGCAGCGGTGCAGCGAGAATGAGACCTAAGAGGCCATGGCCCCCCTCGAAACAAACTTTGACTTGCTAAGATTAACACTCACTGGTGCTTTTATTTATATCAATTTTCAACTTTTAGAAAATATATGAAAACAACAGTCTGACTAAAGATGACGTCATTGACTGACGACGTCATCGACTGGCCCTTCCAGAACAACATTCTTGGTTACGCTACTGGGCCCGAGTTACCACAATATGGTAAGCTGGTGTACTGTGCAAAGAGGGTGTACTACACTGTACAGTACAGTACTGTACATGCTGTTGCTTGTGCATCTCAATTCATAACAGGGAAGTACCCTGATGGTGTTGTTATGGCAACATTAGCATATTCCCGGCAATGCGCATAGAAATCATCAAAAATTTTATAAGATGCCTACAAAATATGCAGCCTACTAGGAAAACACGTTAGCGTCTGAGACAGCTGTGAAAAATTTTCTCTCGGTAGGCACTCGTCGGAGTTTACGGCAAATGTTTATCAACCAAATAGGATCTTTGAAGGGCAGTGTGGCAGTTGTATGACCACCTTTTCTCATTAATGATAATGATATTTTATTGCGGACTCATGGTCCATTCACAGACACAAGAGCACAAAAAGTGGTTAGCTATACATCAGCGCACATTACAGAA
>JGI24021J15306_10008605_pt1 | contig 12563 bp, 5 predicted proteins | sample Ectturendosymbi1_FD_15306 | JGI IMG/M metagenome (IMG submission 15306) | reverse complement strand
GTATGGTGTTGTTCTTCACGCACATCCCGTTCGTGGTGAATCACACATTCAACGCAACACCACCGGAGAGGTTGCAACACTACCACTTTCCACCAATTACAAAATGTCTGACAACTCCAGAATGGTTTAGTAACCAGCTGGTGAAAACACTGTCATTGTCATACCCTTCCACAAAACATAGTTCAGTGTAAAAATCGCACAAATATCGTACAATAAACCAGTGGCATTCATTTGCTCCTATCCATATTGTACACAGGTAGAAGCAATGGTCGATATTTCGTTGGTATCACATAAGAAAAGTTTTTACTGTATGCACACTTGCTGGCTACTCATACGGCGTCATGAGTGGCCTGTGGTGTCCACATCCACCATTCCCATAGGGTAGGAATCGCTGCGCAGATCCCTAGTGAGACCGCTCTGGCGTAGTAAAGGCCGCAGTGGTTGCAAGTCATTAGTATGAAAGTTGAAACGCGCAGCGCGCATGAAGCTTTTTTTGCACTTTTCCACGAACAATGAAATGTGGTAGAAGTTCACAGACAACTTAACTTCTGTGGGAGCCAATGCTGTGTGTTGCAGCTAGGCCTTATTTACCTAAATCTGGGATGCTAAGGAAGACGTTGAATTCGACCTGTCTTAAATGGCTTTCTTCGTAATGTTTCCATCAATGTTTTAAGATGCATTTATCCAAAGTTGGAACAAACACTGTCCGCAGTTGTAAATATTGGATTTCTCCGACCAGAAGATCTCAGGTGATAAATGATTGTGGAGAAACTTCTGACCGTAACTTTATGTCTTATCAGAAAAAACATGTTCTGAGCTGAACGAATCCTTGGCCTTATATTTGAATAATACTTTAAAACATGTTTCAGATGTTTCTACCAAGGCATTCAGGTGTTAACACTTTCTGCGCTGGCAAGTGTTATGATGGCAAGGTGTTATCTTACAGTTGATTGTGCCTAACTGTTATATAAAATTTATATATTATGATTCTAGCATAGATCACTTAAGCTGTATCATTTTAAGTCCATAATAAGTTCAAAGCTCATCAGTTTGTTAGTCCAAGATGCTGTAAATAATATTGAAATAAGAACAGAGTTGTTGAAAATGGGAAGTGAACAGTTTTAATGGCTTTTATCAATCACCAAATCATCACCAAAATCATCACCAAATCATCCAAAATCTAAAGTTTTAATCATCACCAAAAAAATCTAAAAAGGACAACCAACCAACAAAAATTGCACTCATATTGTTCAATTTTTTAAATTTCAGCAGACTGACAACAGGTTTCATCAGGGAAACTGACAGATAGAACAAAAGAAAGCTGGTTTGAGTGACTCTTTTATAATTGCCACTTGCTCTGATGCAAATTGTCAACATGTCAGCATCATTTCTAAATGCAACAATCAGACGTCGGCCATAATGTTAGCTTTGGTGTAAATTTCCCTGTCCTCCAGCTCCATACTTTATATTCACATGTGCAAGCTTTCTTGCACACCCTCATCTATAGCCTAATAGTCTTAATTGTTGAACATGAAAACTAAGAGGTTAGCATTTGGCAGTTGGATTATGCTAAGTGAAACTCAAGATTGCTTCAAGATTGAAAACACAATTGTCACAGAACAGACATGATTAAATATAACCATAAAACTCACCGTTTGAGTTGTACCAAATAATGAATTCACCACAGTGCAGTTGTATGTTCCATAGCTCTTTAAATTAACCTTACGTATAGTCAATATCGAAGTTCCTTTACCATCATTTGCAATAAGATAATTTGACTTTCCCTGAAGATTTTCCACCTGCTTGCAAAATATCGCAAAACTTTTTCATGCATAGATACAACATTCAGAAAACAAAAATTGAACTAAGCTGTCAACTATGAAATAAACAGGGGATTTGTTGGGCTGGCAATGATAAAACCAATCAGTGTTCATACAGTACATTTTTCATGAAGGTCAGCACAAAGATAAATAAAAACTATGTATCCTGCAAAAGAAAAATTATGAAATTAATTTTGAGGTACATTTTCAACAACACTTTGTGTTATTCTGCTTTACATTTTCAAAATAACATTGCAAGAAAATAAACCCTTAAACTGAAATTCGTTTAAAATATATATAAACCACATATGACAACTGGCACATCATATTCTAGGCCAGGGGAGGGCCAAAGCTTGTCAATGGGTTGACAAAGATTAGATGCATTGCTGCCTTTTTGACACAGAACATAACAAATTTCCTCTTTCACAAGGGACACCGGAACAGCGGCTGGTAAGGCAGGAGGTACAGTGGAAAAGTTTATGGCAATGGAAATTTATTAAAAAAAACAACAAATAAACCATTACCGATGTGCTTGCTTCTGTTCAAAATAAATGTTGACCTCTGACATAAAAAATAACAACCATTCAGAATTTTCTGGGTGCGCGAATAACTACTGTACAATAAATTTGTTTTAGGTCCGTCTTGATAATCATGAAATTACCTATGACACTGTTATGAAAACGGCACCTCCACCTCCTTTTGAATCGAGCAGGGGCAATGTCCCTCCTTTTCTGGAGCCCTGTCTTTTACATTATTTTCTCTGAAATGTGGAAAACATCTTACTTCATATCTTCAAAATGTTTTGGCCAATTTTTTTAAGTTTTTCTGCCCGACTTTTTTGTAAACTTGTCAAGTGTGGGGTGCAACTGCAATCCCATTTCGTACGACTATGAAACAGCATATCATTTTTCTACAGGTGCACCTGTGGGCAAAGTGTAACTATGCCAAAAGCTACTGAGTGCTTTTGCTGGAACGATTTATCAGAAGTCAATACAAAACGAATGGAGAAAAATGTGAACTATTCAGGATTTCGTTGTAACTGCCTCGAGATTAACGTTTTAGAAGGGTACTATTACAATTATCAAGAAGCAAACAGGCCACCCATGGAGGATGAACTCATCCATGAGTACATGTAATTTTACTTGAAAAATATCGACATTTTAAAGGTGTTGTCATTCTTCACTATGGGTTACATATGGAAATTCACGCAAAACAGTATTGCATCATAACGTCTCATTTTTTCACCCAGGACCTACAGATACATATAGCCTACTGAAAATTCGCACAATGGATTTGGAAGAAACTTGGAAAAAAAAACGAAGAGTTTTGCCTGCTTGCATTAGGCAATGATTTGTCTGTGAGCATTGCTGCAGCTTCAAATATCCTACTTAATTTTGAATAAAGATGTGAAGACATCAGTGCGTTTGGTTGTTTTGTGTATTTAAGCAACAAGAAGGAAGTACATCATAATAGGCAGGAGGTGTTGAATCTTGAAGCATGATGGCGCACCACTTCATCCTTACTAATCTGTTTCTCACGAGCTGACATGGGAGGGGGCCTTTGGCGAGCATCAACAGCTGATTGTTCACATATTCCAAAAAATCAGAGATACGAATGTGGTTAGGATTAATTTCCCCAAGCAGTATATCTTCTCTGTAGCTTCCTTTTTCATGAAGATGTACTTTTTGGTCAGAGGAATTTTAGAAGGAACAGCATCAGGTTGAAGTTGTAACTGAAAATTCATTTTATATCCATTAGAGGCTCCAAATGCCGTACTTAATACGAAATTGGAATCATTGAGGTGTTTTTCACAAACCCTTGAATGCTTATTTAAATTGTAGTTCTCTCTCCGACAATTGAAAATTCAGGCTTTCCTTAGCTTAGGGTCTTTCGGGAAAGAGAACATACAAACACTTTTGTCTCGCCCACTTTTCATCCTGCAAGTTGCAATAGCACATACCACCATGTCAGTAGATTTTAATGCTTCAAAACTGTTATGTCTGTATGAAGAAAAAACAACAATTTGCAGCAAATAGCATTAACCTACTCATAAGACATATTGTGTTGCAAGCTAATAATAACATTGCAAGCATTAACAATTTGTTTAATGTTACAAATGCAAGAAAAATGGAGTCTGATACACGACTAGCTAAAGCTGTAGTGTTATAATATATACAGTAGTTCTTTAAAATATCTTAGGTCAAAATGCAACCTAGCATCCCACCCAATCAAACAAGTCATACTGCATGGAATCACTAAACGGAAAAATACTATTCATTTTTAGTCTTACACTTCGTCAGCTTAAACTAGCCATATACAGCAAGCAGTAGGCTAAGCAACGTTTCTACAGACATTATTTGTGTCAAGCTCACAAAAGATATTTACTCAGATCTCACTTAATTTATGGGTACCTGATTAGAAACCTCTTTTTTTCAGTGCCCCTGCATTTTTGCTGTTTTACAGAGTACATCTAGTGCAATTAATTCAGTACCACCAAGTAAATCTATCCATCACAGCACATTGCTTCAGCAGTTTTGTAATTTTGACTATTGGTCATTTCGCAACACTCAGTCATCTGAACAACAACAAAACAGATTGAATAAGCCCACTGGAAGGCAACTGACTAGACTAACTAGCCTGCGAGGCAAACTTTTGGTCAGCAGTTTAGTCCTGACTTGCCATGAGGTTTGCACGTAAGGCTAGGCCCAGTAAACAAAACAAAGCAACACTTTTGTCATTTCTAGACAAAATATATATAAACAATACTCTTCTGAAACTTTGATTTCTGGGAGTATAATAATTGGCACAACACTATGCACCTAAGATCACTGCTAATGCCACTAAAAACTCAATCAAGGCAGCCGGCTTCTAGCAATGCTTGACAACTCAAACACGCTTCACTGCATGTTCTGACATGACGCCACAACAATCAGTCGGCAAGAAAACGGCAGAATCAGAGCTTGCCGGATTTCCCATGTTTGGAAGCGTATAACTTGGTCATTTTAGCTCACTGTGTGGAAAAATTTCACAAGTACGTTCATGGAAACATATTTTATCAAATTCCACCAAAAAATTGCATTTGATGATTTTCGTGCCAGCTGAGCTTTAAAACCTGTTCTGGTTTTCATGTGGTTTTTAATCACCAAGGGGTGCAAATTTTTATATGAATTTTAGTAGCATGCAGAAAATTTTTGTAACACGCACACGTATATGCTCTGCCATAATATTGCACTTATAAGCCAGACACTACTACATCCCTACAAATCCTGTTAATGCACTTGAAGTTTTTGTTCACATGGCATGAGTGCACAACTGCATTTTTGCACCCCTGAGTTAATCTCACGGTGATTTTTTAAACTCGTTGTGATCAGATTGGATGGCAAGCTGATTTTCTGTCATGCAGTCATCTGAGGGTGTTTGCTGTGGAGCAAATCACAAATACAAGTTGTCTGCCTGCCAATTGATATACACACATAAAGATGCAGATGTACAAAAAATAATGTAATACAAACTTAAGCAACTCACAGTTGTAGTGGAGTCAACTATCCTGGTCCACATGAATGTTGGATTAGGATAGGAGTTAGACACACAAGAGAGACTTTTGTTTACAGAACCTTCTGTAAATGTGATAGATTGACCATGATGGGGAATCGTAGGAATCAATAAGTCTGGAAAAATAATTTCGCAGTATCAGCAATCATCATTAAACAACATTAAAATTATGAAAACTAAGCAATCCTGTTATTGGATGACAACATATTTTTGAACCATAATAAAAAACCGTCTGGTCTCTATACTCTAAAACATGAGCACAATATTTTACGAAAACATTCTTCCTGCAAAAACCTGTGATGTTCAACTCACAATCACATTCCCACAACAGTCAGGCAATGATAACCAAGATAGCAATTGAATGTGCCAGCAACTAGACGTAATATAAATTTCTCTTCAGGTCAATACGTCAACATTTCATTGCATAGCAAAAATGCATACATTTCCAAAAAACAAAGCGAGAAACAGGGTTGATGAAAATCATGACTTTTCCAAAAAAAAGTTTTTTTTATTTTGTATGATTTTTTTCATATAATGTGCAGGGGTAGCCACTTAACACTTGTAATTTTTAAACTTTAAATATTTTGTTTTAATATAACTTCTCTGTGCTTTGTTTCTTCAAGTATAGCAACAGATGAACTTTCATTCAAGCTCTTCGTGTGTGACGTGCGTGCAATATCTCAAATCAGTTCATAACACCAGTACTGGCTGTTTTTATTCGCTGAGACATTTTGGTCACTGAAACATTTCGCTCATTTGTCTCACAGTTCTATTTAAACTTGCTGTAACAGTGTTTTTTAGCCTGTATTTTCAGACATTCTGACCATGATGACTAAATTTCTCTAGCCATTTCAAAATCATTTCAGTCTATGACCAAAAAAAAAACAGGATACCGGTGTACACATTGAAATATGTATTGAAATTACATTTACTCACACTATCAGTTTATCAAATTAACGGACACTTAATGACTTGTTGAGAAGTTTGTACGCAAATACAGCTTTGCCAACACTCTTGGTGCGAAGTCGATTATCAAAATTAATTATTTTAACACAGCTTTCACTAGTTCAGTTTCTGCAAATGTATGACTTACATGTATGAAACAGTAAAAACATGCAATATATCTGCCATTATGAATAAAAAGTGTTCTAAAACTACTAATATCTATAGTCAACAGCGTACATGTTGAATGGAACTTAGATGTAACTTTTACTTTATGCCTGTTTTTTTTCACTGACATTTTGGTCACTGAGATGTTTCAGTCATTTGTCTCATAGTAGTATCACAACTCAATGTAACAATATTCGCTACTATATTCAGACAGTGTTTTAATTGACTTAATTTATTTTTCAGTCATTAAAAAAACTTCAGTTTATGACCGATAAAAAACAAGCTTTGTGCTAGTGTACATGTTGTGTTCGAACTTGTGGCATTTTAGCATTTCTGATTCTGCAAGGGTTAATGATGTCCATGCACATGTCATTTTTGCAGTTTGATAGCATATAATCTGTGACCTTATAAAAAACTATGATAGTATTTGAATTGATTTTAACTTGTGTTTGTCATAAGAATTATCTGTCTTTTATACTGATATAAGTGAAAACCTAGAAGAATGCAAAATGAATGTGTCATAGAAATCACACAAAGCTTCAAATCAGCTCATATATTATGTTTGCTTAAATTTTTTAATTTTTATTGCTTGTTTGGATCAAAATTTAAATCACAATCAACCCTGGTTAGAAATAAAGTACCTTCTGTGCATAAATGAGTTTCAAACAGCAAACTTCTCCAAAGATACATTTTATATAAAAACTTTTTTCACCTACTTGTAGCTGTGTATTGTGCAATAGATCCATCACTTGAATTGCATGTGTAAACTCCACCAGCAGTGTTGACTATCAGTGAATAAGTGGCTCCAGTTTCAGACAAAACAATTTTAGACACACCATCAGCTGCATATGTCCATGTGTGGTTCCCATTGGCAGTGGAACAGTTGAAAAGTATTGGAGTGTTTCCACTAGCAGAGTCAATATTCACAACAGTAGAAACTGAAATGTTGTTCGCATATTTACATAAGTTGTGAATTTTATATCTGGAGTTATGTGATTCAGATAAAAAATTTCACATGAAGTACAATCCTTCATAATGCAGCCCTTCGTGGATTACTCAAGAAATTCGATAAACTCCTCTTAAAACAAGTTGATCTTACAAATAGTTTGTGTCTTGATGATTGTAAATTGCACAAATATTGTGGAATTTGTCCTGAATGTAAACTGTCCTCTTTAACACTTTGAGAGCCATGGTATGATATATTTGTACTTTGGAATTAGCCTAAAACCAGGAGTTGTCGGTTGCCTTACCAATGCCATAGCTCCTCTGCCAATTGTGTTAGAGCGCTGTTCAAAGGTTCAAACGGATCGGCCAGTCTTTTAGACTACACTTGAAAAAATTTTTTGGTTAGGGTTGCAGATTTTTTCTCATAAAAAATCCGCAACCCGCAACCAAAAAATTTTTTTGAGTGCAGTCTAGAAGACTTGCCAAATTATTTGACAGTTTGAACAGCTCCCTAGAGCAATCAGCGGAGGAGCTATGGCGTTGGAAAGGCAACCAAAAACTATTCGTTTTAGGCCGAAATCCAGGTACAATATATATGTAGAACGGCTCTCAAGATGTTAACACTTTTGTATCCGGGTTAATTCAAGTGGTTCATGCAGAAACAGCTGGATTGCACATGGTTTTGCGCAGGAGTTTATCTGGTCCGGTAAGCACTACAGACCCGGTCAAATGCTCAAAAGACTCAGCAAGTCTTGTAGTTTGTACTAAAAAAAAAATTGTTTAGGTTGGGGAATGCAGATTTTTTGTGAGTGATGTCATAAGTAGAGGACTTTTAGGCTACCTTGGCCCACTTCACCTGGCCTTGGGCCCAAACCGTTAGATGGTAGTACTGTATTTAACTAAACTTTTTATTGGAAACTAGGCTGTAATCTGAGTCATTTGATACTTTGGATGACCTGCTGGGGTTTCAGGTTGAAACGTTATGATCTGAAATAATAAAAATATTTGACCAATTAGTTAATTAGATAATTACTTAATTTATTTTAGATCATAACTTTTGAACCAGAAACTCTAGAAAGTCAATCAAAGGCTCAAGGCTCAAAAGACTCGAGCCTAGATTCCAACCAAAACTTCAGGGAAATACTTTGGCCTAGCGGTTAGACCCTAGGTAACATGAGCCAAAATGGCCCAAAAACTACTTTACTTATGACGTCACTCATAAAAAATCCGCAAACCCCAACCAAAAAAATTTTTCCATGGCAGCCTAGATGACTGGCTGATCCATTTGAGCCCTTGAACAGCTCTCTAGTACAATTGGTGGAGGAGCTATGGTGTTGGTAAGGCAACCGACAACTCCTGGTCGTAGGCCGATTTCAAAGTAAGAATATATCGTACCCCAGCTCTTAAAGTGTTGAGAACCAAATCACCATTTCCATACAAACACTAAAGTGAAGGATGAAAATCTCCAGGTTTGGCTATAAAGCCTTTAATATAAAAAAACTTCTGTATTCATATTGAATGTAACAAAATGATAAAAATGCGTACTGTTGAATGCCGAACTACTCGATCAATAATAGATCCTAACAATATCTGGCAAAGATATACATTGACTCATTTAGACAGCAGCACAGTATGGAAAATCAACTAGTTGGGTTGGTAACTGAGACATTCACATTTATCTTCTTTGAATGCTCTAATGCCTTAGAACAAACCATTCACATTTAATTTCTTTGAATGCTCTAATCCCTTAGAACAAACCTATTCATTAATATAATGACATAAACTAGTGAAAAACTACTTCACAATAATCATTATCTAACAATAACATACTTGCTATTTGTGTTCTCCAAAGAAACATCAATATCACCATTAGAATTGAGAAACCCATTAGCCAATTATGAACTGTGCCAAGTATCAAATTAAAGAAAGATGTTAAAACCTGAAAACATAAACCTTAAATTTTCACAACTCAAAACCACAACAGCAGTAAAAAAAATCACCTGAAACATCACAAACAATCAAATATTAAAAAGTTATAACTTTATGCACAAATAAGTGTTATGATATATACATAAGGATGATACTCATAGCTGTAAATATTGAAATTGAGATGTTTTTGCTAGAGATTGGCCAATATGGTGTTTCTGGGCTGAGTGATACCAACTTATTGGCCATTCATGGACCAATAGCCGATACCGATTTTCCAAAATTTTTAAATGTTGTTTTCTGCTTCATTATCAAAAATATAATGTATTCTATGCCTTACCTTTATTTTAAGAACTTTAAAAATCAGAATTTATCTGCTAAAAAGATTTCAATATTTTGCTATGATTATTGATTTATCTGATCATTGATGATGCTTTTGTTTTGGCTGCGACTACCGATGCGTGCTTCATGGTTTATCTTGTTGGCTTGTTTAGGAAAACACACCTGCTACCTAGTGTTGCTGTAATATAACTCTCTTGACTTGGTTCATTGTGCTTTCTTACGCAAGTTGTCTGGATGCATGAGGAATATTCAATATAACAGCATTTTTTGTCAACACCTACTAAGGCCAATAAAATCGGCTGATTTGGCTGATATTGATATATTGGTGAAAGCCAACCACCAGCCTGATATATCAGTCTATCTCTAGTTTTTGCAGATGCAATATAAAACTTGATCTGTAGTAAATGGTTGTCGTTTGTTTCAAGAACTTGTAAACGTTGTCAACCAATCATTTGCTATGAAATATTAAACTAGTGAATGAACTTTAAAGTAGGCCTGTCAATAATTAAAATCATATATTGACATAGAGTGCATTCTACATGTGTTTTTTTGTGTCTTTCAGTGATACACAATATAATTGCTAAAAGTTGAGTATACAAAAATAAGGCAGCAGCAGAAGAAATAGATCATAACAGGTGACGAGGGTGATATAACTTAAGCTAGTTGATGTCTTGTATGCTATTTAAACTTTTCACAAGTACCCTTGCAATGACCATGAACTTAATTTAATAAATGAAGGTTTCATGAGCAACCAGAAAATATGCTTGAGTTTCACCCAGGGTAAAGTGATGCTAAAACAAAGGTGCCCAACTTTTTTTGACCAAATATATACTTTGAAAGTGGCAAACCAATTGAGATCTACCAGGCGAGTTATGGAGTTGCAAAGTGGCGTGAAATTAGTGGCTCAATGCGTGATTTCAAAGTAGAATATTTTTGCAAACCCCACCCCTGTAGTAACTTCACAACTTTTCTTGTTCATCGAATCCCCAACACCCCCTCTTCTCAAACACACACTGTGACATACCATCTGCATGATAAGCTCTGGCCACATCCGACATTAATATAAATGAAACAGGTAGGAAATCAGGTAGCAAACAGGAAATCAATTCTTATCTTAGTTGGAGACTTGGCTCTGTGAGTAAGCTAACTTTTTGTAGGCAAGAATTTGTTTATTTTTACCCAGGCTACATACATTAAAGACCCACAGGTAGGTACAGTCAGCCCGACATTTCCAGCCGCACTTTTTTCAATAGATGCGAGGTTCGCGCGTAAAATTGAAAAGCCTCAAAAGGCTTAAATTGAGGTGATACGACAAAATAAACGCAAGAAAATGAAAGAACAAGTTCTGAACATAACACCCAAAGCAAAAAAACTTGCATATATATTGTACCAAGCTCATACGAATTGCTCAAAACAAGCAAGTTTTTGAAAATTAGTGATCATTCAACGATAAAATAAAATACTTTCCGAAGGGGTCATGACGACAAATGTTATACCAAAATCTTCGGAATTTATCGAACTATTGACCTGTAAAAAATCGCGGGGGTTATTTTTGTTTAAATGAAATGAGATGAAAAATCGCTAAGGTACTCTAACACCAAAAATGCCTTTCGCTTCCAGATTCTCGTGTTGCGCGACTATCGATTTCATTTCAATATTAATATACTTTCCAAGGGGGTTATGATGATAAATGTTATATCAAAATCTTTGGAATTTATCGAACTATTGATCTGTGAAAAAATCGTGGGGGTTATTTTTGTTTAAACGAAATGATATGAAAAATCGCAAAGGTACTCTAACACCAAAAATGCCTTTCGCTGTCAGATTCTTCGCTGCCAGACGAAACCGCGCTTTCCAATTGCTTTCCTTACAAGTTGATGCAGGAACTGTGGAACCACCGTTTGCAGTTACCACAACACAACTGAAAAGATTAGGCAATAGTCGGTTCATTACTAGCAATGTTGTAAGTTCAGTTTGAAGGGGCTCCAGTCAAATTACTTCAGTTCTGAAACTTACTATAGCCTATTCATGTGACCAGATTACAAACCATAATCATAATTCATTTTTTAGTATAAGCCTACAGAAACGAAATTCTTACCCATTCTCCAGAATGCGGCACATCACGTGTTCCACAACCACTGCAGATGTCATCAACAGGATCTGAAATGCATAACAGGGGTTAGTAGAACTTCGGATATTTCGAGATACGATATTTGTACAAAAAGACCCATGACATTACTGTATGTGTCTCAACAAGCAAATTCGGGAAACTGTAACGAATAATAACGCTATAGGACACATAGGCCTACTCACCAGAAGCTTAAAAATTTTATGCTGTTTCTCACTTTTCGCATGTATACTTCCGATGTTGAGAATGTTACTCGGGTTGGTGGGTAAGGTAAGTTGGCAATGAGCAAATCAGCTACCTGTAAGTATATATAAAACATAATAATATACAACTTCCAATCATCACACTGGTGCTATAATGTAGGAGTCTCCAACCTACAGCCCGTGGGCCAAATCCGACCCGTGAAACCATTTCATCCAGCTGCAAAGACATTTTGACAATAATTTAAAAGTAAGATATTTACAAAAATTTGTTGATTTGGCAGAATGCAACATATTCCGACACGGCGAAACAATCACATAACGCACAATTTCCAGATTTTCAAAATATTTTGTAATAGCTCATGTTGCACCCGGACAAAAAGTTTGGAGATCCATGCGATATAAAGTTTATCAAGAACATGTCTGTTATCGACAAATACGGCCCTGATGGCTTGCTTCCAACGATAAAAACGAAGAATCTTGGTGATTTGCAATGTTGAAGGTATCTTTGATCTTTTTGCCAGATAATGTTACTTTTCT
>JGI24021J15306_10008604_pt1 | contig 12563 bp, 2 predicted proteins | sample Ectturendosymbi1_FD_15306 | JGI IMG/M metagenome (IMG submission 15306) | reverse complement strand
TGTATATGGATTCTATTGGAATAAGAGTTGATGATGCCTACTTCGTAGGCAAAATACATACTCTGTAAGATCTTAGTGTCTGATTCTTTTCTGAGAAAGGATTTCTTTTCCATAGACAACGGAATCCACTTCCTATATGCGCGATTTGTAGAAGGCCTACTTCGGAAGTCAGTGCCTCAGAGCAAAGTCGCTGCTCGGCTTCGGTTGAACATGCTGTGTTGGTGCACATCAGAAGGCAAGGGCGGTTCCAGCCAGTAGGGTTAGGGGGGGAGATTTCAGTAATATTTAATAGACAAGTCTCATTATGAGTTCACTACTGTAAGAGAGATGAAGTATACTTCACAACACTGTTGTGACAAAACAATGGATGGAAAATGGCCTTATATCGCGAATGCTGTTTTCCGAATCGTACAAAGTTATGGTGAATAAAGTTACTTTCGTAGGTTTTAGGTGGGGCGATCGTCCCCCCCCTGGATCCGACCCTGTCAGAAGCGTGTAAATACAGTATAACAAGCGCAGTCGTAACGGCGGCCGCGATGAATTCTTGCTCAAGTGCAATACTGGGCATTGAGAGGTTTACTAGCGTTTGTGCAAGACAGGTTTATGAGCAAATGATTGCATTGGTCCAAAGTAGAAGCTTGGAACTTCACTATCAAAACCTTCAATTCAATGAAAGCAGACTTTTTATTTGTCGGATTAAATCAGAACACATATGCTCAGGAGAAAACGCCAGAATCATGCACATTTCATAGTTGATGCTTAACAAACAAGGAGCATTAAAAATATCTAAATGTTGAAGCTCAGTTGTTGTTTTCCCCAGCCCTAATAAAATTCTGGCTAACACGCCTGGTTGCACTGCTAGTATCACCAAAAGATCTTGTGGTTTGTTTTTGATTTGATTTATGTGGTGAATGTTAGTAGCAGTACATTTTATTCATCGGAACTGACCAAATTTGAATTACTTACCACAATTGTTGAGCATAATTGTGTCTATTGAAGCCCAACTCTCAGAATTAATGTGTTTTCATATTAAATACAGTTCTAAGAGCTAGATATCTAGATATAGCGTCATTGTATACTTGTATATGTTACTGGTTGCAATAGCCTACCGTAGCCAGGGGGGTCATGATCACCAAATTATATCAATTCCATAAGTGCCCCCATTTTGCCAATTTTACAAAAGGTCGTACTACGGTTGAGTGAACATGGTGACGTCATCGAAACGCAGACAATAAGGATTGTTCCCCGTAAAGATTTTTAGCAAACTCTGTCCCTGCCTACATTCACACGCGCAGCCAGAATTTTCAGTGGGAGAGGGGAAGCAAACAACAGCTGAGTTTCAATATTTGATCATTTAAAGCCCCATGCTAAAGCATCATCCACAAAATGTGTATTTAACAGCAGGTACGATCGAACCTTTCAGGTGGTCAGGCAGATTCCGATGGAACTCAGTGAAATGTTGGAGTAACAAAACATTTATCTGTTGTTTTTTTCTGAACAAGTATCCTCCGTAATGGGGGTGGTCTAAGCAAGGAATCGTTTAGCAAATTTTAAAGGGAATCGATTTCACGTAAAATTACGCATCATCAGTCCTGAAATCTTTTTCAAATAGAATTCTAATTGCATAAGATGATTCTATTTGAATAGGATGTCAGAACTGGATGCGTAGTTTTACGTGAAATCGATTTCCTATTAAAATTTGTCGATCAGTTCTTTGCTTTCTCCCACTGCATGTGGAGAATACTTACCTGAATATAGATACGTGCAAGTTTGTTTGAATCATCGCAAAAAGATGAAAGCAGAGCCTAGTCGGCTGATTCCTCGCAAGCTTACACAAAACCTAAAGATTTTGATTGTTGTTTTTTTCTGAACAAAATATTCATATTTAAGCCGGCAAATAAAAAGTCTGTCTTTCATTGAGTTGACAAGTTTTGCCAGTTTTTAGAGTGTGTTTTGCTGTAGTTGATAAAAGTTGAAACATCTTTAGATTATTCGCAGGTCGGACTCTAAGTTCTTGATAAGACCGATTTTTATCCCGCCACAAGTTATATCTGGAATATCATTGCTGAAAACGTTAAAGCTCCACATATTTGTGATTGCATTGTGACAATACATTTTTTGACCATCACAATTGAAGAACGAATGCGGTTGTTGCTAAACAGTGACAATGGCGTAAAAAAGAAGAGTTTGAAATTGAATTGCTCAATTAGCCAACGTTTGAGCTTCAAGGCATATAATATGTATGTCACCGCCATATTTATGCAATGAGTTTTTACTGTAAAAAATAAAAAATCCACGAATTTCATATTACGCGTTTAATCTGCAAATATGGGTATCAGATCAACAGCAACCTGGACAATCGCTACCCAAACAACTGTCACCTAGTATTATGCATTTTGCGCATCAAATACGAGCTAAATTCAGAACAGGCTACGTAACACTATCGCAATGGGCACGCAGAGGAGTTCTCGCGGTACGGCGGTTGGGAACCACTGTGCTGTATGGTGTTACCGCTTCAACTTAGTCCAACAAAAGTGAGGTGCAACATTGCTGTTGTTGCCATGTTACTTACGAATCAAAAGCTAAGGTATAGCAATACACGGAACTTAAAAGCACGGAAGTAAACGGGTTTTATGAATGCGTCAATGAATACAATAATGTGCGTGAAATAACTGTGCTGTGAGAAAATGACAAGGCTCATAACAAAATTAAGGCTACTTGAGAATGTTTATGAAGATGCAATGACATCGATGCGACATTTTCCACCCAAAATTACTAATTGAAGTGATTAAGGTTCTTTAAAATGGTCAGAAGACGAAGAAACTTTTGTTATACGCATTTGTCATTTCAAAATTTTTGACATGAGAGCAGCGCATTGTGATGTTCAAATGGTTCTAATGGCAGTAACTGTAGGGAATTCAATATGTCCTTGGTGGCATTTGTCCGGTGTCAAGCGCAATTTCTGACCTCAGCGAATTTTCTGATCTATTCTTGTATTTCAGTTATTTTGCTTCTCAGAATAACGGAATAAAATGTGGCGATAAACTTTTCGATGTCTGCTAAGAAAAGGAAAACAATTAGCCAACGTTTGAGCTAGTCGTCAGATAGTCCATAGTAAGCTACAGTGGGAAAAAGTAACCACTGAAAAATATTAACTTAGTCTTAGACGTCTATTATTTTTCTTTTTCTAATCCAAACCCTAAGCCTAAACCCTAACTCCTAATCATCAGTTCTCAGCGTATTTGATATCTCAGTGAACAGCCACCGCTTGCGAAATGCATGACGTAGAATATCACTCTGCGCATGTGCAGATGGCGTGAAGTCAGCGATTTCACAAGTCAGAATTTTCGCTTGACACCGGGTGGCAATTTAAGACAAATCTCATTCTCTGGACTTCATATACGGCCCATCAACGTGAGAATAGCACGAGCTGACTCGATCGCAGTAGTTGAAAGCATTTCACTGGCCAACATTCATAAAACATCTCTAATCTGTACAGATCGTTGTCATCAGAACGGTGTTTCGTACCATACAGGAGATGACTGGCAAACCACCGACATTTCAGGTCTTGTTTTGGATTGCCAATGTCGTGGAAGAGAAAGAGTGATCTGCAGAGGAACTGGTAATGTAACACGAGTCTGTATCAGACTTGGACATTTTTTTAGCTTTTCTAAATTAGATTAGATTTAAAATTAGAGCTAACTCAGCTTTCACAAATTAGATTAGAATTAAAATTAGCGGAATTTCGAAAAACAGAAATTGAACTAGAATTAGAATTAGAATTACATTTACACAAATCAAAGTGACTTTAATCCGAGTTCAATTCATGCCAAATATAGATCCATTCTCATAAACATGAGAATAGCAAAGATTCGTGCGCCAAGACTGGCGCGTTTCTCGTTGTACAAATCGCCTGCATGGCTGTAGACTCGTTCCGACTGAGCCGATGCCGCTGTCACACCCAGGAGTTCTCGAGCAGCAGCCTTCAGATAAGGAAAACGATGGTCGCTTTTCCAATACTTTGGAACAGGTATCTCTCAGTTTTTTGTCTGAAGGCAACATAAGCTTTTACACAACATCAAGGGCCGGACATCTTACGTAATGTGATTGTTTCGCGATATGTTACATTCTACCAAACCAACAGGTTTAACGAAAAGTTTTTTCATCATTGACAAAATGTTTTCGCGTGCCGTATGAACTGGTTTCNAGGGCCGGATAAAATGGCTTTGCGGGCCGGATTTGGCCTGCGGGCCGTAGTTTGGAGACCCTGCCCCAAAACAACACAGCCGACTGACTGTCGCAAGTACCTGGTGACTATTGTGACTTCTGCGTGTGACTGGATAGGTAACTGGACGTAATAACAATAACCTGATCACTCACATAGTTTGTACTCAGGCGCGCAACCAGTGGAGGGCATTTGGGGCATTTGCTCCCCTCGAAAATGTCAAAACATCGCATAGCAATTTGACATTTGCAGAAACTTTCAAAGAATAAAGATGAAACTTTGTATTCTAACCATTTTTAAGAAAAGTCTTGTTTGAATTTTTCTTTGTCCTACTGGTTAATTATCTCCTTACAAGAATTTATCTTGAGATAGGCCATCTGATTGAAAATTTCGTAAATGATAAGTATGTTAAACACAAATGTGCTGGAATTATAAAAACTTGGGAGATTGTTTGAAAAAAATCGTTTAAAATGTTGGTATTTCTAAGGCATTTTTTGTCCTTTTGTTCGTGTATCACTCTGAAAATTTTCAGAAATTCAATGTGTGTTTGTACGCATTTATTTGTTTCTTACCTATCTTCTGAGGAAGAGTGTTTGCATACGCTCTCGAAACGTGAACAATAAATACTGCATTGTTATCGTACCAGTGAAACAACGTCAGCAGCCAGTAGACTATGCATAGTGACAGAAACATCATATTATGTTCACATTGTGCTTATAACAGTTGCTGGGTTTCATAGCCAAGCTCTAACGTCGCAAGGGAATTTCGCATTTCACAAGAGCCTCAATGTTATTAGGTGTTGTTGAGGTAGTCCTGGCAAAAGGCGAGGCCCACCCACATCTAGTGGCGAGCCTAGTCCAACCATTTGTAATAAAGTTCAAGCTGCATTCCTTTCAAGAGTGTTTCAGTTGGCAGACGAAGTCTCGTATCTACGATTGGAACAACAGCATCAGTGATTAGATATATCCTAACATTCATACCAGTCTCTTGTATCTGACAACTTCACCACTTGCAATATTGTCTTCAGAAATTGTCTCACAGCACATATATTCAACTGAAGCTTCAAAAATCTAGACCAGGGGCACCCAACCTAGGGTAATGTATCCCCAGGGGTACATTTGCCTATTCGAAAGGGTACATTTAAGGTTAGCAATATAAGAGAAAAATATAGTTACATACCATTTATTTGCAAATATTTATACATATATCAGTGAATAACATTTTCAGAAATCCTTATATACTTATTATTAAATATATCTATGAATAATCATGATAAAATACTTTGTCATAAGAAATTTTAGGGGTACATGCAGTGACGTAACTGACAGGGGGCAAGGGGGCGAACCGCCCCTCTGGCAAGCTAAATGTAAAAACTGGGCCCCCTTTAGTTGACATTTTGATATTTAATATTCTTTAGGTTGTTGTTTTTGCGTTTTTCGGGATGTTTTCTATTTTTAGCTAGTACAGACATCCACTACATCCAGTGATCCACTATCATTTCTTAACTTTTTTCTGAGTTTTGGCTAGTGAGCCCCCTACAGTGACCGATGGATCCCCTTCAACCAAGCTTTTCCCCCCTGGTTCACACCTCTAGTTACGCCACTAGGTACATGAAATGCTGAAGGGGTACATGATAATATGTTGAAATGCTGAAAGGGTACATGCTCATCTGTTGCAATGCTGAAGGGGTGCTTGTTAAGAGAAAGGTTGGGAACCCCTGCTCTAGACAATGGATTTGATGAATTCGCTAAAACAAGACAAATCGTTAGGCCTACATCTGCCACACTAAAGCCGTGATTGCACTGGTTGAGTACGGAACTAGGTTTTGTATTAGGCTACTAATTTTTACTCTCATTTTCGGAAATGTTGCGAAGAGAACTTTATCTGACTGACCGTTTGCGAAAACGTTGTACCACGGTGGAATGAGCACAATGATGTCATCCAATGAAAGTTGATGAAAATTGCCGCCCCCCCGAAATGAAGAGCTGGTTGCACCCCTGGTTTGTACAGCAGCTGTGAATGAGCAAAGAAGTTGATCGAGTATTTACTGTTTTCGCTTTCCAAGTATGCGGATGGCACTTGTGACTATTTTGTCGCACTTTGCTTACACGAGGATGATGCATTTTCTTTTCACCTTTAAAAATACCGTTGAACAAATTAGCATTTTTGGCAAAATCGGAAATTAGATTAGAACTAAAATTAGAGCGCTGAAGCTTTCAGTAAATTAGATTAAAATTAGAATTACCGTCATTTCGCTCTAATTCATCGAATTAGAAAACTAGAATTATTTAATTCTCCAAATCTGGTCTGTATAAGCTTGATGAAGTTACGCATTTAGCTCATAAGATTTGGTTTATACAAAGCGGTGAAATAACCCAAAAATGTCGTGGCTCTGTTGTCCACGTCTATGCGCAAATGTTGGCTTAGGCAAATTTCACTCGTTTTATGCTTTCGTACATTCGTATGCAAAAGAAGTATAATGTCTAAAAGATATCGCAGAGCTGCATTTTCTTATAAAAATAAAATAATTTTTAAAACCGTATTTTTTCATTCAATGCAGTTGATCAGAAAAAGATATGCTATTGAATCCTGAAAGATAAAACATCAACGTTTGTTTTACGTTTTTTTTCCTTTAAGTCCCGCGCACACCAATATTTTGGCGCAGAAGCTATGATCAGCCATAATTCCGGTATGGATCAGGCCAGAGAGCCAGCGAAAACATCCGTAGTTGCGTGAAAAAGCAAGGAATCAAATGAACTTGACAAAATCTACATTACATTTGAAATTTCTGAGAAAAAATCCATATTTGTGAAGTTGCCGTACTAGTTTTTTGGAAATTTTCGGATAAAATAAAAAAACTCGTTCCTTGCATCCCGTTTAGCCTTTCCGATCCGGTTTTTGCGCTTCGCCGAACAACGGAATAGCCAAGAATGCCACGTACTCAGACAAAGTTGTTTCGGGCTGTTTGGGGGGAATTAGGGGGTAAAGAAGTGTGAGTTGGACAGATTGAGTTCCAGATCACATTTTGGGGTCCAGAGACAAAAGTACAGGGGTTAGTGACTTGCTGAGTGGCTTAAAATGTTCCAGGAGCTATTCTTAATCTTCAGAGACCCTGATTAGCCTACTAGCCTAATGGGTTGAGGAGTTATGGCCAAAAATATACCCAGAATATAGCTCGGCCACATAGTGGATATTTTGATTTTATTCAAAACTAAAATTTTCCGGTCAATATTTCGGCTTGAAATTGGTGGGATGTTGTAAGACACCTAAATACACCTTTTCTGCAAGTTTGGTGGTGGGTGCTGACTGGGAGAAAAGTGGCTTGAATTGCAAAAAAACAAATCTTTGGATATTACCCCATTGGACCTCCCACCAAGGGATATTTCAACTGTGGTGATCATCATTGCAAGGGTAAGGTCTTTATGGACATTTTTATTTAGAATATTTGTTTCCAACGTGTTTGGTTTGAGCTGCATGGAATGGACGCAGCTGGTTTTCCCAGCTTGCGCGGAAAACGTTTTTTCCCCTAAAACAACGTCACAATTACGTCACAGGGGGGGCGACTTACCTCAAAATGTGCGGTGCTGTCTTCCCGATCCAATGATACCTTCAGTGACTCTCTAGCTCAATCCTTTCAGAAGTTATGGTCGATCGTAGGTTCATATGCCAAAAGTTTGGCGTGCGCGCATAGGCGTACGGGAAGGCATTTTACTGGGGGGAGGGGCGGAAAAAATTTGCCTTGAAAATAGCAATGTCCCTAAAAATAAGCAATTTGCCCTGAAACTAACTTCTTTGCTTAATCCAAATAGGGCCTGAAACCTTATGTAAATCTGTTCCATACAGTTGAATTCGTATATAATGGCTTCCTCTGTAACGTTAATTCGCCCATAGCGTTACATTTTGTTTGGTCGCAATGGCATCTTTTATATGCATTTCAATTCGCTGAAAATGTCAATTCGGCAATAACGTTCTTTATGCAATCTCCTATAGATGACGTTATAGGCAAATTCTGTAGTTACCTAATTGCTTGTTAACTCAAGCGGTTGAAGTTTCTTGCGTGTTGTGTTCTCCCAGACAAGACATTTTACGGTAATTGCCTTTACAGACGCAAATATGTACGCGACTTCGATGACGCAACGCAATGTTTTAAAAGCGACGGTTCCGGATCGTACGGTCTGACTCCCTAAACCTGCCTGTGTTATCGCTGCTGTACGCTTAAAGACCCGCACTCAAAGGAGCCAAGCAATCTGCACGTCCTTGCTGCCCGCTTCTAAAACTCCTCTTAATCAAAAAATCTATCATCTTAACACCCTGCACCTTTACGCAGCGAAAACGAACAAAGAAAGAGTTACTGGATTCTTATACCAGTCTGTTGAACTACCAACATCTGATTGTTGAATTTTTACAGATATTTAACGAAGGCTTGGTCCAGATCAAAGTCACTATAACCAATCACGACGTTGGTCCAGATTACACACTAAACTAGCCCACATTACGCGGATCGCCCCCAAGTGAATAAACACTGTATTGAAAATTTTTTCACAGTTCACGATTTTTGATCAACTTCCGCTTGCCCTGAAAAAAACAGAGTTGCTCTGAAAATTTTAACTGTAGTGAATATACTTTTTATATTCAGGATTTTTATCAACATGCGCTTGCCCTGAAAACAGAGTTTCTCCTAAAATTTTTCACTGTATTGAATGTATTTTTTACCATTTAGGATTTTTGAGCAACTTGCGCTTGCCCTGAAAAAAAACAGAGATGCTCTGAAATTTTTCACTGTATTGAATATATTTTTTACCATTTAGGAGTTTCGAGCAACTTGCGCTTGCCCTGAAAAACAGAGGGTGCCCTGAATTCACAGTACTGAATATATATTTTTTATTGTTCAGGATTATGAGCAACTTGCGCTTGCCCTGGAAAACAAAGTTGCCCTGGGATTTTTCACTGTATTGAATATGTATTTTATCATCCAGGATTTTTGAGCAACTTGCTGTTGCTCTGAAAAACAGTTGCCCTGAAAATTTTCACTGTATTGAAATATTTTTTTATCATCCAGGATTTTTGAGCAACTTGCACTTGCCCTGAAAACAGAGTTTGTCCTGAAATTTTTCAAACCCGGGGGGGCGGCCGCCCACCCCGCACCCCGCCTATTACGCCTATGCGTGCGCGGGACTTAAAGGGAACATAATTGTCAGCAGAGGATATTCTGTGTAGTATAGACTGTGGATTTTGGAATGTGGCTACTATTTGTTTGACGCAGTTTTGCCAAAGCTTTTGCCATAGGTTTCTTTCCATAACTTTAATGTCTTGTGCAAGCTTGGTACAACAAGTTAGTATCACGCTAATGCTGTTGCTTTTTTAATTACCAGCTGCCTAGAACGTACATTGATACATTACATGACTTGATAAAGATACTGCCATGCAAGCTATAGGTTTAGAGAAGCCTGCGACATGAATGAAATGAATAAAGTAAACAAACTTAGTTTCAGCTAAAAATAAAAAAAATGATTGTAATAGTTCAACTTGAAACAGTTATAACTAACAGAAATCCAAAATAGTAATCCTTAATTATAGCGGTATTTTTGTCTATGAAAACGAAAACTGTTGCCCCAGTGAGGTGATTTCGAATGTCGATGGTAGAATGGAGGCAACGTTTATTTTCCCACATGACGAGGCAGACCAGCTGCCCACAGGTCAAACTGGGGTTGCCAACCGTCCCGGAATGGCCGGGAGAGTCCCGGAATTGACGTCTGGTCTCCCGTGTCCCGGGCTGGGTCACTTTTGTCCAGGAAGTTACTGACAGCTCTTCATCTTAGCGAGAGTTCATTGATTACTATATTTCCGTAAATTAAGATTGAGGAGAAATAAATCTACTCAGCACAAATTGTTCATTTTTCCTGTTTGTTTGTTCATTTTTCCTGTTTAGCAGTTTTTTGCATTCATGCCTTAAAGATTCACCATTTCACAAGTTTCTTCTATTATGATAAAATTAATTAGGGCCCTGGAGGTGATTAGGCCAACGTTGCACAATCATCATCTACGACGGGCAGCACACGCTGTTGCTTTTGATGTTTATCGTGTTTCGTAAGCTTCTGTTACATCAATCTTGGAATTCCTGGTATTAAGGTGTCCCGGAATGGTGAATAACCCTAGGGCAAACCCCGCCCACAACATTGACGTCTCTCCACCTACCGTGGTATAAACACCGCGCCAAGATATCCGGTCAATATATTGCGATTTGCGCTCCGTGGACGCTTCACTGGTGTTTATACACACTTCTCTCCAATTCTGAGACCACATGTATACTCCCAACAATTACGTTTTCGTTAGTAGAGGTTGGCGGAATGGAGCATATATATACCGCACGCCTTCTATTCTGTTTTTTTAAAACCAAACAAGTGCTGTCTATTTGTCGTGTTTCCCCCATTCGGTCTTGACTTTTGGTCACGTTGCTGAAAGTGCTAACGAAACAAACTCGGAGTATTGTAAGCGTATATACCGACCGGTTGTGCAGCAGGATTCCACGGATTCCGGCACTTTCAAGCTTGTTTAATGCAAGGTCAGGTGCCGTTTGCTAAGAAATTTTCTTAATCTGGATCTTGTGACAAGAAAAATCAGCCAAAAATTCATCCACCAATGCAATAAGGCACAAAAATGGGGCCTCTCGTTTTCAGGAGCAGTGATTCTGTAAGTCTGCCACAGCAGCAGTTTGTTACTTGCTAAGTCTTCCTATATACGAACACGCCGTATAGCGACTTATCGAAGTGGTTCCAGCTTCCGCAATGTTGATGTTCAAATGACGTGACTAAAAATTACATCGATCATATGCTCATTACCATTGCGTATCTGTCATAGCGCTCGTTGTCAAGCACATCATTCTGATTTTACGACTAGGAAAACTGCACGTAAAGTAAAACACAATCTCTCCATCGTCATGCCGATGTAAAAATCCCGTTAATCCTCATTAAACAGGCTTTTCTAGAAGTTGTTTGACTTGAAACTTCGCGAGTCTGTCCCTAACAGGTGCGGTGCCCAATGTAACACCTAGGCGCCAGGCCCTCTGAGCAGTGGTTTTATGACGTCATCATGTTCAGTCGACCGTGCTACGACATTATCAAAAAGACGGCAAATTATTGAATTTTATCTGTATGCACCAACAGTTTCTTTTATGTAGAGGGGCGTGGACATAGCTCATGTGTCCCCTAGTTACGTCCATGTTTCTGACTAATAACACGCTGCTGCATGTGGTGAACAACGGAGAGTGTACCGCTACCACTCGTAATTAAGCCGAAAGTTATACAAGAAGCTCCGCAGTGGAGATCCGAGTGGCGAACTCATGTTCAAAGTTACGTCAATCAGACCGAACTGACAAGCGAATTGAACTTACAAATGCAACTCACTTTTGATGAACGGCACTTTCGTTCGAATAACAACTGACTTGAAGAAAGCTGCTAACATCAACTGATTACCTTTCTCGCTTTCAGTAACCACAACCGCAGACGCGTTCTTGTGTAAAGGTAACGTCTGGACGCACGAATACGATCACTTATTCGCTTTATGACGAAATACACGAAAAGAATCAGACTTCACGAGAGAGCAACTCATGCATCCGCCCAAAGTTAGCCAAAAGCCCAATTGTATAAGTATTCTTACTGAATGTACTTGAAAAGCAAACTGTTCTTTATGAATTAGAAATGTAATGTGCAAAGATGTTGCAACTACCACGTCACAGATGTAGAAACACTCGTCTAACGCAATATACCCCGTACAGAATAATGCGCATCAGGGGCGGCTCGTCTAGACGGGCTGCCGGGCTGCAGCCCTCCCTGAAAAAATGTAAGGCAAAAGATTCCGCCAAACGGCCAAACTCGCCCTCAGTCTGGATTTAGTTACGAAATTTCACAACACACAATCATTTTCGGTACTTCCGACACCATTTCGGCTCAACGTTTCCTAGGAATCCAACAAAACCAATGTTTCGCTGCTTGCCAACGACACCACTTACGCGATGACGTTTTCAGCATACTTACCGATGAATTTGGCGATTTCGGGGCTGTCTTCCGCACAGCGCTAAAAGTAAGAAACCAAACAATTGGCTGCAAAAAACACGGTGGTATATCCGCCTATCCGAAAGCGTTTTTGATATTTTGACGATGAATTTTTAAAGAAAAAAACGGAGGAAATATGATCTTGACTGTTTTTTACTACCTGAATTTCTTGGATATTGAATTTTATAATTAAGTTTAACATTGCTTTTACTAGCACTTTGGCGATATTGGCGGCATTGGATTCAAATCTGGTCGCCAATTTCGGGCTGCGAAAATACAGCCCTTCG
>JGI24021J15306_10008603_pt1 | contig 12563 bp, 8 predicted proteins | sample Ectturendosymbi1_FD_15306 | JGI IMG/M metagenome (IMG submission 15306) | reverse complement strand
ATGAAATTTGATTCACTCCTTTGTGCACATACGAGGCATGCTCTCTCCATCTGTAAACCGTGTTCTATGTTTGTTTGTTTTTATAACGGTGCTTATTTGGTATCCACCTTTTGTTTTTCAACACCTTTCAAAAAGTGATAAGCAGGGTTGGTTGATTAGATGACCGCCGTGGTACTTCACCAATCCTATGTTACACAATGCCACTCTATATTTTCCTATATTTTCTAATATTCACTGACAATTGATTTCCTTTTTGCGCGATGGCTCTTTGGATTTTTTGTGTTTAGTAGCTGAGTCATATGAAACAATAAATCAGTGCTCAATATTTTTCAAGTCACCGAGTGATTCTCCTAACTAAAATTTTTTTTGAAAGTTTTTTCAATATTTGTGGGTCCAAGCGGCTCGGCGAAATCTAACAGTTAAAAACATCGTTAGTGGCCCGCCCAAAAATTGGACCATTGGTGGCTCATGCCATCTCTAGCCTACAGGCATTGACTTCCTCTTTCTAGCAGGGTTGCCACGTTGTCATTGGTAATGTCAAGTTCCATAAATATAAAAAGGTCTTTGAAGCATCCAGGCCCTAAGATCTGGAACAATATTGATCCCTCTCTACACGACAGCTCCCCGCTCACATTTAGAAACAGTGCAGAGATATACTTATCTCTGCATATGATGACAGATAGTATGGTGCTGAAACATGGAGTTATTTATGTTATCTGTAACCCACATCATCTCAACTGTAGTCCACTTCTTTTCAAATTGCACATTCCCCACTGAACATATTCCCTTCTCCCGTGGCTATCTTCATTCCATATTTTCTTAACTCTATTGTACATACTCCCATTCTTTACAGCAGTGGTGCTCAAGCCTTTTGGCTCGTGGGCCACATTTGTCTTTCAGCAACCCTTCGCGGGCCACAAGAATTAATAATCTCAATAAAAATTCTCTAAAAGATTATCTTAAATGATTAAAGTGTTAAGTTTTCTTTCCAATGAAAATTGCTTCGCTGGCCACTTCAGAGGGCCTTGCGGGCCACGGTTTGAGCACCACTGCTTTACAGTTTACACATATACAGTAGGTTGTGTTTGCGTCCTAGGTTTTGATTGTTTTATTTTTTGTTTGTTTATGTATGATTTGGTTTTCTTGTTTTGCTTTTTGTTTGTGTATTTGTGATTTGGTTTTCTTGTTGCTGCTGGTGTCCTTTTGTTTTGCAGGAAGAGCGCGTCATTTCCCAGAGAATACTTCTGCGTGGTGAACAGTGAAATTCGAACGTTACATCTCTGCAGATTTGATTCCAAGAGTTCCAACCATCATTTACATGCAAAAAACGCTGCAAAAAATTTGTAAAGCTTGCCAGATGTGAAAGGGTTATGACAACCTGGGCAGAGTTTCATTTTAGCTGGTTTTATACTTTCTCTGCCATGACCAGATCCTTGCGGATCTGAGCACCCCACCTACCGAGGGAGACCGGTTGCAACTCAGAACTCCGTGCGCAACTGTGTTGATCATCTAACAGCTCTTTACCACGTATGTGCAACACCACGATTTGAAACTGGACAGCAACAAAGCTAATTCAACTACTGAGGGGCATCGACTCGATAACTTTCGGGTTCCTTCAATGCCCTGGCGTCCTTGCACTAATTTGTGTTATTCTTGCTGAATATCAATTATCGCCAAATAAAATCAACTCAACTCATAAATTTGACCTTTTTGAAAGTTGTTTTAACATGAGAAACAGCTATTTGGAATGTAGGTCATAATTTGGTATGCTTTTGGTTTTTTAACGGTTTTAGCAGAAAAACGTTTAACATTTCTAAAAATCTGGCTGCTTTGATCTTCAACTTGTCCACCTTTTTTCGGTCTGTTTTTGTTTGTTTAGCATTTATGCAAGCTGTTAGGCAATTTGTGTAGCGAACTGCGTACGGTATTTGGTCCATCTAAACCTGGCAAGCCTGCTAGTTTTTCGTGCAGGTGCTCTGTAACTTTATGTTTTGTAATAGACATTTTATGGACTTGTGACATATCTGACATATGAAACGCTTGTGCATCAGATTCAGAGAGATAAAAAACCATAACATGGTGCATGTTTGCAGTTTAACAACCTCTATTTTGTTGCTTGAGGCATTTATAAGTATTTTCTATGGAGGATTTTCTGTAAAAAGATATATATGATAGCATAACTTGTTCTGGATATTGTTGGAAAGCACTTATAATTTCCTAACTTCAGATGTCACAGTCAATGCACCAAATGTTACTCATTGAAACTATTCTAAAACAATATTCGTTTCATTTGATCATCATCAATCGCGAACAATGCTGTGTATGAAACAAGGACATTTTTTATGAAAAAATCTGTGTACAAATCACAACTGTATTTTACCAATGCTGTTGAAAATCGAGAGAATGGTAATCTGAGAGGTAGCAAATGCACGTTAAACTGTTCAAACATAACGTGGAAATTTTTCCAGTTCTTGCTGTGCAGTAAAGTGTTGTCTTCGCAATGTTCGCACTAAAGCGCAAAGTCAACTTCAAAGCTTTACAGAAACCTAAGCTGAAGTACATCCTCTCTTTAAAGAAGTAAGAAGGGCATCTGGGTTGGAAGTACGAATATAACCTACTTGTGATTAGCACATTCGTGTTATAATGCACGTGCAATTTTATAAGTAGCCTACTTATACCAAGTCAACAGCAACTATACCACGCTGAGAAACAACAGGCTGAGGCAGACAAAGAGAAAAGCAGCTTGCCGGTCTACGTCAAACAGCTCACGCGCTCATTTCAGAATGAAGAATTATATCAAAAGAATAACCATAGTTTTCTCGAAAAGAATGTCGCCACTTCTACAGGTGCTTTCAGAGTACGTTTACAGCCAGCTTTTTGAGCGGTATTTTTGATAATAACATTTAGTGGATGTTCACATCGCGCAGAGCCTAACGGCACTCATTAGATATAAAAGGTTTGAAATTTACACCAAGTTAATTGACCTCTCTGTTTTTCAAATTGAGTTTTGAGAAATCAAAACGCTGTTGCTTGGTGTAAGGTTGGTATAGAGAGAAAACAACCACATTCTTGGCCTAGAAAAGGTAACCACTTTTGTGAGCAAAGAATGTATGGTACAGTATGTTCAACAAGTGAAGACCTTTCATGGCGCCCCTCTATTTGACTCCCTACCTGAACGCCTGGATGCAACAAAGGTAGCTGGCGAAAGATTTGTTTGAAGATTTGGCCACAGCCAGACCAGCTTTTTGACTTTTCAGAGATCTAAGAAAAATTCATTTCTAAGTCATTTAGGAGAAAGAATTTTAAAACAAGCAAAATTACCAAGAGACGCATGTACGTGATGCTGAGGCTTTCAGAATTGCCTTGAAGTGGCCAATTAGACCAAAGCGTCTGACAGAATTGTCCTACAGAAGATGGACATTTTCTTCAAAGGCTGAGTTGGACATGTCCACATAAGTTGATGTAGTTATGACATGTGAACCAAAAGCGCGTGGTCGACACAGCATCTACTGTAAACCAGGGGTCCCAAACTCAAATTGCTCTGAGGGCCAAACTAAGACCTATAAAGAAACCCGAGGGCCACGTTATGGCAACCCTAGGGCCGCATTATGGCGCTGACGCAATAATTGCGGTACCTGAACCTTACCAGAAACAGCATTGACATCTTATTTCCTACGAAAGGTATCGTGAGTTGTAGGAAAATCATTTCTAACCTTCACTGCATTCATTTTGAAGGAACGTGTTCTCTTTGGCCGACTTAAATGTTGATTACATGAAAATTCGCAAAACGCATCGCCGGCAGCGCAAAATGCCCTCGCGGGTAACATGCCGGCCGCGTTTTGGAGGCCCGTGACCTGAACTTAACCGACAGACATCTTAATGTGTCCGGTTTAAAAGCAACGCATTCGAAAGTTCCTTGAACTTTGTGATTATTCTTATCAAAACCCTGGATCGCTATTGTGGGGTATCACCATACCCATCAAGTGCGGTGACCACGTGCTACTTACGTAAGCAAGAGCAGCAGCGCTCTCCACGCATCAGTAGCTGAAATTGTTTGTTTGACATCTTGACTGGTGTGCGTAAGGTCGTGCTCGCTATTTGGACTTTTCCAATGTGTAGAAAAGATTGTTACTTCAGGTGAAAATCTCCCCACGTTATGGCTAGTGTGAATTTTTTCTGGGTGATATAGGGCTGCAGTTGTGGCAATAAAGGCTGTAATTCACTCAGGGCATGCTTCCACCACCTCGCTACCAGTTTTTCAAAAACGGGTGAAATTTACCTTGGGATAGTGTTCGTGTGATGAAAGAGCAGCGTTATCGATCCAGGGGGGACATGAGGTGGTTTTATTCCAACCTATTAGTCAGTGCAAAGTAAATCAGAATAATTGCTTAAACCAAGGTGTGCAATCAGGTGGGCATTGAGATCATTTCCCCCATTTTTTAAGGAAAATGTTAGGAACCCGGTTTGGATCTGTAGGAACCCGATTTCTCTGACTCTAGGGACCCGATTTTTTCTGATTTTAGGGACCCGATTTGAAATTCTAGGGACCCGAATCGGGTCCCTAAAGCTCCTTAACAAACCTGATATACCCATACACCCATCTAGCTTACAATGTAATTTATGCGTACCTAATGGTCTGATTACTGTAGTCTTGTGATTTCAGTCAGTGCCGCTTAGTTCAGTCTTTTCACAATCAAATTTTTCAGGTATAGCATCACAATTTTATAGATGAAATTAATGTCGAAAGTTCCATTCTAAGAGCCTTACTTGCATAACCATACGAAAATATATTTGAGATTAAACAAAAATCAAAAGCACAACGGTGAATTGGCAAAAAAGTACCAATTTTCACCTGCATTAACACGAAAAAAATGTTCAGCAAAACTAGGTGTCACGTACCTGTAAAGCAATGTTTCGCACATGGATGAAAACATTGCTGCATTATGAGTTTCGTTAAACTCAGGTAAATCAGATGACTTGCGAACCAATGTATTCACCACAAGCACAAAGTCACAAAGTGTAAGAATCACGGAAAAATATCTTTTGGATTTGTTGGCCACCATCGTTGCGACATTACAAGAAGTGAGGATAAATGTATATTTTATCTTTAATTACTAGTCACGTGCTTAAGTTTTGCGTTGTAGTTCAATATATAGCTAGGTAAATATGTAGTTCTCCAACGTTTTGATTGAAATCCTGTTTATTAATCGTTGAAGACAGTCTTATGCAAAAGTGCCCATCCTAAAAATATGTATCCACAACAGTGCTGATTTTTGCCTTCAGGAAAAACTTCGCAGAGATTTGTCTGAAAATGTGACTTTCTAACATTTTAAACATTTGCATCTTTAAATTTTACACTGTCTGTTTCTGAATACGTGACAACCAACGTTACAGCAAGCCAGTTACTCTTCTGCACGAAGCAAATCACGGCTGTACCGTGGTCTCTCACATTGTGCAACTGAAAACTCTCATTGTTTCGAGAAAATAACCTTTACCACACAGGGTCAAATGTCGGTCAGAAGCAATTAACCATCTTTCGCCGTCTATAGAAACTTGCAAAATGCTAAAAATCTTTTTATCGAAGCTAAAATTGATAAAATAGCAGAATCAGTGATACCACACCAAACTCTGTTTCAACATCAACTTGGCTATGTGTACCATCTAATATGCGATAAGCGTCACTTTTTGTTTTGAAGCCTCTCCAAATACAAAACCTAAAGAGAAAAAAGTGGGGGGGCACGTCCCCGGTGTCCCCCACCAAATTGCGCCCATGATTGTCAGTAAAAGTGGGTTGCAAGCTGAAAAAGGTCAGAAAGCATTGCTTTATTGTATATGCAGTAAATATATTTCAAAACAAATGCTACTATCGGATGGTCAGAACTAAGACATCGAATTTAGATTAGATAAAGAACAAGATTATCAACAGGACGACAAGCAAAACAGCCACCTAATAAATCATGTGAAGTCTTTAAGTTTAGGAAAACAAAACAGCCACCTAAAAATCATGTAAAGTCTTTAAGTTTTGAATTTAGAATGGTTGGAACGGTTAACGAATTTTCTTTCTTGGTTCTACTCAGCCCCATAGCCACGGGGGGCATTCGCGGCCGTGCCCCTCAATTTGTTTTAAACATGTATTTAAAAAAAATCTTGCCCACCTACCCAAACCTTAAAACCTAGCTACGGACCTGGTTCTGCTTCCACTGATCTCGATTGTCACGGTCAGCTCAATAAAGGATGTATATCAATAACTCACAGCTATAGGAATAATGTTGATGCAATACAGAACCGTCGCCAGAAAGTCGTCAGTAGGGGGGCTTTGCGTTCGTGCAGGGGGGCTTGACATTCAAATTTATCAAAAATTCCACTATTTTATAGTGTTTCATATTTCAATTTGGGGGGGCTTGGTGCTGTGTGGGGGGCTAAGCCCACCAAAGCCCCCGTGGCGACGGGACTGATGCAATATCCGCCTTGAAAGCAAAACAATGGGTTGATGAAGCTCGGGTTACTCGTGCATTAGATCAGTGTTTATCAGATCAATGTGGTGCGGCTAGCAGCCTGAAAGAAGCAAACTTTTGTCAATTTCATGCAAGTTTCCCTTATCTCCTCAGACCTCGCTACTCGCCGTAGCCACGATTACTTCAGGAGGCTCAGGTTTTCATACAGCTTTGAAAGGTGTCAAGGCATCGTCCGCCACAGCTGCTGGTTTTTGAAGAAGTGGGTTTGCAAGAGCCTGGTTCATAGTGAAAGTACTCGAATACTCGTTTACATTATGCAAATTGCTCGGCCCACACTCACGTTTACGAAAAGGTCTCATCAGAGCATGCAAAATACATCTCAAGGAACTTTTGAAATGATGGTACATTGCTAAATACTAAAGGGAAAAGTGTGACGCACCCAAGGTTATGGTTGACGAACTTCATTTTTTGTGTTCTTGTTTCGTACAGCTCGTGGTCTGTAAACTCTGTATCATTATAGCGAACACGGTATGCATACAACGTGGATGCAGAAACAACGAAAAACAAACAGAACATGCAAGCTTCTTGATCAAAATCAAATTGTGCACGCCTATTGGGAGTAACAAAAAAGTGAAATGTTCTGTGGCAGCATGGAAGCTCCAACATGACAAGCCCCCGAAAATCGCGAGACTCGTCTCGTCATCGGAAACTGTGCAAACAACTGAAAGCAGTTGCAAATTTCTGGCAGAATAAGAACTAATAAATATTTGTATATTTTCACATGCCTTTTGGATTCAGGGCAGCCGGTTTACGGTTTTCGAGCACGTTTGGTGCGGTACTGTGTGGAGTTTTTGTTGGGCGATTGATAACACCCGGTACTTCGCGAAATGATGGTGTTCAGTGGCTTGCCGCAATGGTGAATTGAAGTGCAACCAGCTGTACTGTAGTAGCGGCGATTCAGTGACTTAAGAACCTCTGAATTACCTGTGTTGTTAAAAAATATTGAACAGTAAGCTTCCGTTTGGTTTACCATGCGACCTGTATTAAAGCCGTTGTGGAACGGTACTCTTCTTTGCTACGATCATTCTCAAGCATTTTTATGTTAGGTTCGTGGAACTTCAAATTGATGTACCAGGCAATTGCGTGCGGAAACGCAGGCCTTCATTGCAAATCCAGTGCCGGACCTGCTGCGTTGCACATTACAGAACATGATAATGGATTCCAATTTTGAAGCTCAATTTTGAAACAAATGAAAGCTGTTTCTTGTAATTTCAATTCAGTGTGTGGTGACTGAGTCAAAATTAAAGATAATGCGTAAGTTACCTTACTGCGTATTTGGTGAAATTTACTATAGGCAGGTTCCTTTGCGCTAGCCCGATAATGAGCTTTTTGTGATTGAGGGACCGTAGCACGCAGACAGCTTCCATGTACAATGAGTAGCGGTTTTTGGTCAATAGATGAACTATAAGTTGCCTTTATTTTTGGATGTTGGAGGGCTCTTGTCTCTCCGGTCGAAAGTGGTCTAGTTGTTTGCTGTTCTATCGACAGTACGAGATAGCAGAACGCGTTTCCCGTACACTCTCTGACGTCTAATCAATGTTTTATACCTCACTGAGCAGGCAGAATTGCGAACCGTCTAAAGCAGTGGTTTTCAACCGCCGGTCGGCGTAGATGTCTTGCCGGTTCGCAAAACAACCTAGGTTTGTTTTTATGACTTACCTCCAAGTAACTGAAAATAGATAGCGTTTATGTTGAATTCGGCAAAATCCTGGACAATGACATGTGGTTTGTGCTTGAATAGGTTGGATATTACGACGTAAAATGAAACTCTTGTACAGTTTCATAACTATTTTGTACCTGATAAAGTACAATGGCAGCTGTTGGTTGTGAGCAGGTTTTTATAGTTTAGCCGCTAGGAAATTTCCAGAGACGATTATCTGAAATTTTAACCATAAACTTTATGGGACGTCACTGGCAATAGCTGTGTGATATATATTGCGGAAAATTTAAGTTGCAGTCAACAAAGCAATGAAGAATTTTGCTGTTTTTTAACAAGGACAAATGTCAGCTTTTAAAAAGGGACAACGCTCAAAGTGGACGTGAAGCGAGCACCAGTACTTCAAGTTTGCAACAAACTGTAAAAAGGATATGTGCAGATATGCTGACAGCAGCAGGAGGAAGTAAACAGACAAAAATGAGCATTTGTCAGGCAATATGATAAAAACCATTCGCAACTTGGCTTTACTGTAGCTCCATGTTGTGAAAAGATTTTATTTTGCATGTTTGTATGTTTACCAACTTTTATTTTTGTATGTTTACGAACATAATGTGTTGCGGTAATTATATAACAGCTTTAGTGACCAAAATGCTCGTGATCAGTGTTTTTTTAAAGGTTTTTCGAAGGGTGTTGTGGTGGAGGTTTAGGGTGTCAACACGATTTTCCTATCTATGTCTGATATTTTTAACTGATTTTCATGAAATGCAAGTTTCCGTTAATATTCATTTAGTTCTGACTGAAAAAGAAACTGAAAGCAATTGATGTAGCATTGCATTAGCAGCTATTGAAGCACACAGCAGACCAAACAAGTACACACACATACCTTGGTGTTTACAATATAATTCTCTCAAGCAAAACCACTTTCTCACATAACTATTTGAACAATGGAGTTACCCTAGGGCCAAGTTGAGCTTTATAAGAACTTATTGCTTTTAGATTTTCATTGTCCAAAAGTAGGCTAAGGGTAAACATGCCTTTCGTCTCCAGTAAATACTTTGAGAAAAAACAAACCAACCATAATGTTTATGATGAGACTGGAATGAATGAAACATGCAGCATTGACTCACACACTTTAGTCACATTCCAATGTTGGCTAGACCTTCATAAGCTACAATCACTACACTTTTGGCAGTAAAATCTTAAACAAGTTAATATCACAACGCTACAAATCTTTGGTAGGCCATGTGCTTAAAATATTGGTTTATTACAGTGGCTTTCTGTGCATGGTATTTTGCTTAAAGATGTGTACACTGGATAATTAGGCCTAGTAGGTTTATAAGTAAGAATGGTAGGCTACCAATTAAACCTTGCAACTAATAGCAAGATGATTCATAAAAGTATGGGCTCTATATTCTTGATTTTAAACCTCTTAAATTTTAAATAAGGGACCCATAACTTTTTGAAGAATATTGGGCACTTATCCTTGTTACCGTTTGTCACCTTACCTTTTGTCTGGAGCCCCTTGTCCATTGAATGCGTAGTAGACAGACTATTTATGTTTAACCAAAGACAAATAGGCCTCCTTATTCTTTGATTAGGGGACCCTAGCATCTTGGTTGAGGAACTTTTACATTTTGACTGGAGCCCCTTGACCTATGATCATACAAAAAACTATTTATATTTCATCATTTCAGTGTGGCTACATATCTTCAGGTTGAAAATCCAAATGTGTTAAAACATTTTATTAATAACAACATATATCAAACCAAATAAGTTTTATTGTGTAATCATTATAATAAAAATACAGTCATAAAGAAAATCTCATTTTTTTTGAAAGCACGCAAATTAAAAATGGGGGTCTCCTCAAAGCGCGTAAATTGAAAATGGGGGCCCCCATTTTGCACACCCTACACACTCACTAAGACCACTATTGAATAACTGACGCCACAGTCTGAAAGCCTCCAAAACGAAAATCAAGTTTCTGCAGTGTTGTCAGTGCAGTGTGTGAGTCCACAGTAGGCCTGTGTCCTAGTTTTGCAACAAAAAGGTGAGTGGATGGGTTTCTTGTCGGAACTAAGGGCCTTGATTTTAAGTGATCAAACAGCACTGAAGCGTATGCAACCACGACTGAAGACCACATGGAGTCCCTACGTCTGTTGCAAACACACAGGCAGCTTCTGCGGGCCACTGAAAATGTATTGGACAGATATTGAAGACTGCAGAAGTTCGAATTTAAAGAAACTGTTTTGACGTAAATTTTTCATGTAGGAATTGATGAGCTGTGGGATGTGGTGCCACGATCACTGGGAAAGCCAGCAATTTCCTTGTTCGCTTTGAAACGGTAGCTGCGTATCGGCTTTGGGCTTGCNGTGTAGATCACTATAGAGCACAAATCTTTCCGCTGTAGTGAACATTTACAGCGTGATATAATGTTGGCCTAAGGCCCTAAGATAAAGAAATGACAAACTATATGTGGTTCGACAAAGTCTGCAGCCGATACTCAGCGTGTTTGCTATTTAGCGCGCCTAAATTACAACAGATAAACAATGAACCGATGAAAAGTTTAAAGATTTTAGTTGGTCAGTTTTGTGGTGTTGGCTGTAAAAGTAGGCATACCATATTTTTGCGTTTGAAAAACGGGACGCTTCAGAACAACGAGCCTTATCAGAGAAATGTGGTTCATGTACCTTACTTGGAGTANGTAGCTACATTAGATTCCTATAGTTAGGACACCAAGAAAAACTAAAAATAATGTATTTTGCTAAGAAACCAGACAATGTTCAAACATTTGTAAATTACACATTTGCCCAATCATTTTTTCTGTAGGCTATATACTTTTTTCACGAAGTCTTGGTTCGATTTTATTTTCTCCTAAAGATCACAGCAGTTAAAGTCAGCATTATGCGGTAGTCCCCGCTTGTTAAGCCCATCTCCGGGTCGGACAATTTCGGGCGCAACTGGACCTATTAACCGGGGAGCAGGGTCGTAACGAGGTTAAATGGCGCCAGGGTCAAGAAACAAGTTTGTCGTCCCCATGTTCACAAATGAGGTTTTTCGGAAGCAAATGTACTGTGTTGAAGACAGTACGTGTGACGTTGTTGGGACTTTCGGCGCCCTCCGCAGTGATTCTGCGCCCCCATAGTGATTCGGCGCCTGGGGAATCGTTCCCTTTGCCACCCCTTGCCCCTGAACGGAGGATAAATTTTCGCCACTCTCATTGACATAAATGAGCATGGCCGACTGTACTATCGTTAAAAGTTGCTAAAGCCTTCATTTCCTGGTCCTTGCCTCAAAGAGCTGTTTCGTTGCTCAGGATATTTCGTAGGCAGGCATGAGAGGTGTTGAGTTGTTCGGCGGAGCACGCTAACTGCATGTTGGTTGGCAGTGCTAGGTCATTTTCTAAAATTTCAAGTTTCTTTAGGTTAAGTCTGCACGTCTCTTGGCAGGGGCGGATCCAGGGGGGGCGATCGCCCCTTCCTAAAGCCTACGAAAGTAACCCTTTTCACCATGATTTTGTACAATGCGGGAAACAGCATTTCGCGTTATAAGGTCATTTTGCCGTCTATTGTTTTGTCACAACAAGTATACTTTATGTCTCTTACAAGGTGAACTCGTAATTAGACTTCACTGCAAAATGTTACTGAAAAAATATTACTGAAATCGCCCCCCTAGACTTACTGGCTGGATCCGCCCCTGTCTTTTCGCCATTTTGAAAATGAATTCTGCGTGGTACCAGTTGTCTTGCATATCGATTAAGGCACAAATAAGCGATATGTGACGAAAGGTTTGAATTATGAACTACAGTTGGTCAGCACCGTAAGGTGCGAAATCGTCGAAAGCAAGACAAAAAGCGTGATTTCGACTTTCACCCAATGTTAAGCAAAGGTGTTCGAAAATTGGGCTTATTAAGCGGGATTTTCGGTTGATATTACGTTTTTTTTATTACAGGAATAGATGGACTAATTCCGGACTGGACAATTTTGGGCTTAAGCGGGTGGGCTTATTAACCGTAGGCTTAATAAGCGGGGATTACTGTAATTACAACTGATAAGTGCTTTCGCATTCTGCTTGTTTTCAGACCACATGTCATTCATGATGGAACAAATTCTCTCAACGAGAGCTGATGTACCACGTGTAGATTTATGCTGGCTGATTTAATGCGCAACCGGGACTTTTTGGCTGACTGACCGGGACCCCGGGACAAAACCTTAAAACCGGGTCTGTCCCGGCTAAAACGGGACGTATGGTATGCCTATGTAAAAGCGATAAAAATTTTATGGAGAGATACATCACAAGCAAAAAGGCTTACATGAAGTGTATAACACAAGTTATTAGACAATAAGTATTCGGTGTTTTGTTTCTGTTTAACAGGGTCATAATTTGTTTTGATA
>JGI24021J15306_10008601_pt1 | contig 12569 bp, 8 predicted proteins | sample Ectturendosymbi1_FD_15306 | JGI IMG/M metagenome (IMG submission 15306) | reverse complement strand
ACTACAATTTTCTACACAGTAACTTTTCTTGCCTTTTTGTTGGCAAATTCTTCAATGGTAATGTCAAAATTTATATTATCTGTCAATTGTTGCTCTATAGACAGTGTGGCAAGATTTCTCAACCGCAAGGTGCTCATACTAGATCTTAAGTAATTATTGATCAGTTTTAGTTTCGAAAAACTTCTCTCACAGGTAGCAACTAAAGAAGCGGCTTGCCTGCGCACTTAAGCACTAGGCTAAAGGGAGCTCCCAGTAGCTTTCGTGCCACTGAGGATGTTATACTTAGCGCGCCGCATGTAGCAGCCACCGCGCTGCTACACAACACAAATGGCAATTGTGAGGAAAATCCGCAGCATTATTACTATATTTGGAACAGAGTTCCCAAGGTTATACTTTTGAATAAACTGCAAAAGTTCAAGGGGGCCTTCTTTCTCTGTTGTGAACTGTAGATCGGTAACATCGTATAATCGTGATGCAACAATAACGTTTTTCTTAATTGCACAACAATGAACAACAAGCGACGCAACAACTATCAATATTTCTTTTTCGGCTATTAACTGCACACAACCTCCTGTACAACTAACTGGCCTACTTGAAATCTGAATGCAGCACCGTGATCTAAAATGTTCATAATGACGCATCAACATACCGAAGCAAGAAATCATTGCCCCTAAAAAACGAGGAACCCTCACCGAACCCTTAAAACTCTCGTAACCTCACTACATGTTTTCCGGAACACTAGGGTTCCACGGAACTCCTGTTGAAGAATACTGAACTAGATTATATTTATCCACACACGCGGAAATCTATTTTGACGAGCACAAATCCAACTACATATTTATTAGATTTACACAGAAATGTTTTTTAGACCCAACAATGCGCTTTTGTTCGCAGGTACAAAACTTAAGAGCACTTACAAAAGCTTAGAGCTCACCACAGCCACACGTTTGCCCACAGTCATCCACCATATTCCCATTAAGTTCTATAACGTCATAGAAGGACTACGATCAAACGTCAACAACGACCCAACACTCGATCAATCATCCGTGTAGTGAATCAGTAAAATTTGACACCAAGTGAGTTGATAAGCGTGTTGAGAACAGTGTTGCAGCTTCATGTAAAAAAAGCCTATTGATACAACATCCCTGATACACGATTGTTTATTGTTTGGCTAAGATAACAATCGCTTAAATACACATGCCATAGTTTAAATTACTCAAAATCAAAAAAGCCCTTCAACTGCGAGTAGTATCCCGACATTAAAACCACTTTTATTTCAACACAGCTTTTGCAGGTTTATGACCCACAACGTAGCCCATAGTGCTGCCCCCATAAAAGTGCCGCCAGGGGCGGACCGACCCCCCCTTAGCTACGCCACTGCCTAGATCGTGTTCTTTTGTGGTGGAGAATAAACGGATTTGTAAATACGACCCCACAAAGATAATTGTACTTCCAGAATAGAACGTAGAGTAAAGCTTTTGTCTTTTGTACTCTCATTGCATCCAGGAAAAAACCTTGCTAGGTAAAATTCTTTTTAAAGATGTGAGAGCCAATCTTCCACATTGAAACTAACATCACCACGCCAGGAAAACTAGTGTTTGCAACATATATTGATTGAAGCGCAGGCAGCAAATCTGTACCGTATCGCATTTCAAAATTAATCACGCTTTCACACCAATTTGCAAAGTCAGTTAAGGTAGCACAACCAGTTAAAAAATAAGCAAGCGAATAGCAAAAGATTTACATCGAGGCACAAAGCGTAACTTTGGCACATAATTTGTAAAACTGTTCACCAAGTAACGAAATTCAAATATGGCTGGAGTGTGAAGCTCCACGGCTGCAGAAAGGAGGGTTTGCTGGACAATTGCGTTTCAAAAGATTTCCGCTCACAAACTTGGATATGCTTTGACACATTCCTCACTCTCTTCATGACAGAGCAAAATATTAACTCTTTACATTTAATCTGTTTGCATTTGTGTACACAGCAAGTCAGGACTATTAGAAAACTTTATTTGAACCTAGTCAATTGGTATTGGTTCTGAACATTGCATCGAACGACTTGTTTTGTAATTGCTTCAAGTACAGCGACATATATTTTGGAATCTTGACTGCACCCAAAATAGAGATAGACCGATTATCGGCCGATATTTGGGTTTTACTGATATATTGGTATCGGTCTCAGTAGGTGTTGACATAACACTGTTATATTCCTCACGCATGCAGACAACTTGCGCAAGAAAGCACAACAAAAGCAAGTCAAGACAGTTGTCTTGCAGCAACGCTTACAGGTGCGTTTTCATACACAAGGTGGCAAGATGAGCCATGGAGCACGCTTCGGCCGTCATAGCCGAAACAAAAGCATCATCGTTAATCAGATTAATTAAAGATCATAGCAAAATATTGAAATTGCTGCAATTTAAAAAATTTAGGTCATAAATCCTGATTTGAGGTTATTGATAAAAAGGTAAGGCATACATTCAATTTTTGACAATGAAGCAAAAATCAAGATTTAAAAATTTTACAAATACCGGCTATCGGTCCATGAATGGGCGATATATCGGCATCGGCCCCAAAAAAAGCCATATCGGCCGATGTCTACTCCAGAATGTGGCATGTAATCTGTTGTCAGCAGATCTATTGAATCAGATTTTGATGGGATTCAAAACATTGTTCTGGATCAGTTAATAATCGTACTCAGCAAATGTAACCCGAAGTGTCTTCCACCTAAAAGAGCGCAAAGATGAAACTTTCAATAAAAAACGAGGATATTGCGGCGATTGCCACCAGCAAGTAAATGCAGGTCATGGCTGGTAAAAATGTTTTCAAATACATGCAAACTGTTTTTTGGCAAAATGAAACAGGTAAATAAATTGAACTACTGGTAGTCAACAAGTCCACAAAAGAATTACCCCTTAGCTGGCGGATTTTTATAAAACTAAAATTAATCAGGAAAAAAAACGAAAAGCAAGAATTTTCTGCGCATGAAGAACTAGCATTCAGTGCAACGTCAGAACATTCGTATCCCGGTACTAACACGTCACTTCGATACGCATCGATGCGCCAAGTGGAATAAATGGATATATAAGTAAATGCTCGCTCATTTTAATTCAAATTTGCATAAATGCCCTGGTATATGTGCAATATAACAGACCGCTTGTATGGTTTAAACCAACTTTAAACGTGACCGACCGTAAGTAACTTTTAGATAGCTTTCCAGCATCACGAGAAGTCGAGCACACAAACACACGATGTAACGCGTAATTGCACAACACCGTGGATAATTAGTAATTAACCGAGTAAACTCCAGTTTACTACACATTTGAAAGCACTTCAGCGCATGGAGCTGTATTTTGTTTCAATGAATTTCGCTCGAAAACCTGGACTGGATTATTAAACCTGAGAGACTCGGAAGCGCCGTGAGCAAAGAGCCGTTCAAAGGTTTGGCTGGCGTCTCCAACAACAGGTTTTGTTGTGGATGACAAAACCTGCAGCATATTGAAGCGCTGAACAACACGCACCGACATATCAGGAAGGCATACGATACTTACAGAACAATAATACAGCCCGAAGCAAGCGGTAATTCGATCGCATGTGTGCATAGAAGGACCATCAACCTGGCAGAGTGCACGGCCATCAGCCATGTCTCCACGCAGCTAAAGTAGACGATGTTTACAGAGGTAGAGAAGCAAGCACACCAGCGAAACGCAAACAAGGTGCTTCAGTAAAAAATGGCAAACAAGTGCTGAGAAAAAGAAAGCAATAGAAAAGTTTTGGCCTCTACGCAAAAAAGGGCAACCGGAAGTGAACACAAGACCAATTATAGCTATTAATGTCTTCTTATAGTGAAAAATATCAGAACACCTCGTTGCTGCTGACTAAACAGCGAACATCCAAATAATGTATAATACTAAACGAGACCGAATAATACGAAACAACGGACGTACTTCTGCCTTGACCCTCAAATACTGGCCAGGTGGTCAACAACGTGTTACAGCAGAGAAAGTTTAACAGTCGCTTTTTGAAGACGCGAACCCAGAATGCAGGGACCGTGCTGTTTCAGCAGCACAAGCAATGAGAGATTAATTCCCCGCTTGACCAGGTTCACTCTTCATGGCTTGTGCTGCACTGCGCCTTCTATAACTAGACGACTTTCTATTGGCGCCGTGTGACGCGGCGTCACAAAAGCATGCATCGCAGGAAACAACCAACGACCGTGCGATCAATAGCATCGCCACCACGTTGCGCTGGAAAAATCAAAGAAGGCGTTGCAAGAACACGCCGATACCACTGTTGCGATAGGAAAGCCCGAGCGGCATGTGCGCAAAGCTTCGCACTGCAGCAGCAAGCAAGAATAGAGATTACACGCCACGATCACTCTGTTTTTGCTTGTTCGCGCCACATATATATGGGTGTTATTCTTCGCGCACATCCCGTTCGTGGTGAATCGCGCATTCAACGCAACGCCAACCGAGAGGTTGCAACAACACTGACAGCACGCTCCAGATCTCGTGTGAAGTAACGTCAATAGATCCAGGATCTTCCTTGTCGCTGTTTCTTCTGCTTGGTACCCCTGGCATTCGCGTGCCAGGGTTACAGGTTTTCGTACAACGGCAATTTGTCGCTTGCTGAGTACTCGCCCGGCAAATTCTGATCTGTAAATCTTACAGATGGCGAGACATACTTGGGTGGAGAAGAACTCCAGGTTGTTTCGCGTGGTTTGCGGGCAGTCAGAGAGGCGTCAGCGCTCTCAACAAGCTCAACCGCTTCGTCTGCAAAAAACGGTATGTGCCGCAATGGGATTTCCCCAGAAACGAGGTTTCGTTCGCAGTCTTGAGTCAGAGCAACAAGAAATCGTGTGTATTTGCGCGTGGAACTAGCGAAAAACAATTACTCTAAGTAAATTCATGAGTAGTAACTTCACAACTTTGAGCGAAAAGACCCGAAGTCATTGATTATTATCATCTATAGCAGGTTGGTACATTTGTTGGAAATTGCAATATCAATTCTGTAAGGAATGGAAAATATTTTATCACAGAATTAAGATATTTCTCAATGTCACACAAGTAGGTTGAAAAAACAGCCTAAAAACCGCATGCGGCAGTTGAGGCCGAAGCTTTCCATGATGGAACATAAAACAAGAAATTGTGCGAGGTTGGCTTAAAGGATGGACTCAAAACGTTTATTGACATTTTTCAGCTTTCAGAAAATTAATAAAAAGTTATCATTCAATAGAATCAGTGTGGGCTGCTAAATAGCACTGGTCTGGCCAATTAAAATAGCACTGGCCTGCTAATGATACATTAATCCAGGCTCGCAACCAGGCAATTACCCCCTCCCGAAATTTTCAAAAATATGCATAGTCGTCGTTAGGTGCAAGTTTCAATGATTTTGTCCTGCCCGAAAATATCAGGTGGTTGCGATCCCCCTGCATTAATCTCAACAGATTATTTTTTTATGAAACAAGAACCTCGCAAGCAATCAAATTGTTTTTTTGCTAGTTTTTTTATGTGTTTAATTAAAAAGAACTGAACTTGATCAAGTAACTATAACTGGGATGTAGGTTTACTGTTCTTTAACAGTTCGGATACGATATTGAGCGTCTTGCTCTGAACTAAACTCTTTTTAGTCGCACCAACCTGACTGCTGCAGCTTATCGTTCCACTGGTCGAACAAAAATACAGTAAAATAAGGAACCATCTTCCGCTTGGTGGCAGTCACGAGATGCAGGAGAAGCGCGACGTCATTTCGGACTGGTTCTTGAGACTGACTCACGCTGTGACGCAAAACAGATTGACTGATTGTTACATAAACAAAACAGTGTTTATGTAACAATAGATCTTATTGAGCATAGTCGTAGCCGATCGTGCCTTTACGACTCAGCCAACATAAATTTCATTTTCACTTCTTTTTAATAACACTATTATGAGCACTGGCAAAATTTTTAAAGAATTACGCGATCATGCAGCAAAGCACACGTCAACAAACTGAACAAAATCTTCGATAAAGCGAAGAAAGAAAAAACTGGCAATATGAAAAAACCGTGGAAAACATGAAAAAAAGAGTCGTTTCGGGGGGAAACGAGTCGCACGCACCGATGAAAAACTCGCATGAAAAGCGCTGACGCAATCCAAAACACGTTGAAACTCTCTTCTAGTGCAGTGTGTCTATTGAAACCACTGTCCCGACAGTTGGATGTCTTTATGCCGCAACCAAGTTCGAAGCGTAACGTTACCACCAAACGGAAATTGCGTCACATAAGAGAAGCCGTTGATTGATGATAGCCTTACGGATCAGAACGACTGCGCATTCCTCTCTGTCCTGGTCAAAGTGATCAGGGGTCCTGTTTACCAGTAAGTAAAGGTCCGCGGGTGCTTTTATCACTTGACAATCAACTGCACAGCCCTCTAAGCGGTGTTCTGATCAGCCGTTAGGCATGCAGCTAATCCAGCGCGCTGTTTTTTTTCTTTGAAGCTTTTGCTACACCTATCATCAGTAGCTGTATCAGTGCAGAGACTTGCTAATGTTTTGTTTCGGTGATCTGACGCACATCTTGGAACTTAATTCCACCGCTCGCGTCATGCTACCTTTCAGAAAAACAGTCAAGCCAAATTCGTCGGTATTTTATACTTTCTATGGAAATAAATCCTTTTCAGCAAAGAATCAGACACTATAAGCTCTTACAGAGCATATATTTCGCCTACGATGTAGGCATCATCAGCTCTATTCAAATAGATCCTGTTTTATACTTGTTTTTTATTCAAATAGAATCTGTTTTATACTTGTGTTTTATGCTTGTTATACACACCCCACTTCCTATTCGCTTACATGCACTGAAGCCAGGGGTGTAGTGGGGCGGGAACGCGTAGGAATGGCGCTCCCACACTTTTTTATGTTTTCGTTTGTAGTGCAATGAAAGTGAACAATGTTTTAGTGCTTTGCTGGCTGGTGGTGCTAATCAATGGCAGACAAATAAAAATTGCATCGCATTCACATGGGCGTTTCACTGCCTTTGTTGAAAACGTGCTTACTGGAACGGTTGGCACACAACAGTGTCTGGCCGCTTGCTGGTGGGAAGGCAATATATGCAACAACCATGAGCCAGCGAATTCCACCATGACCTGGAACAAAAAAGACATTTATCAGTAACAGGAGGCTATTGTGTTGAATAAACTAGTGGAAGTTGGCGACGAAACTTAGCAGCAGCAGCTAAATTAGTGACAATAAAGCTTGTGCTGGCAGTAACGGAGTATAAGGTTATTTATATACCATGCAATGAGTTGCAGTTGCAATGAATTGGCAGTAATTACACATTTTCAATCTGTAGGTAGAAAACCGAAGCTTTTGGTCACCAGGGGGCGAGCAAAACAAATTTTTATGGTGATTTCATGCTTTCACAATCACGAGGGTTTGATAATTTACCATTGCCTGCTATTCCTAGTTTGCCACATTGGTAAGTGTGGTATATGCTTACTTAACTTAAAACGCAAGGTGTTAATCGAGCAAACAATACGTCATGATAAAATTACTGTTAGTTGCTCGAAAGCTCGAAACAATCAGTTTCCCAGAATGGAAACAGGCGCATTTCACAATGTGATGCAAACGCATGTTTGATCTCAAAATTTGCGCAAGCATGTTTATTTTCAATCATTTCCTTGTGAGAACACTTGCGTTACATCGCGCCTGGTTTTTCTTCGGTCATAGACCGAAATGATTTTGAAATGACCAAAAAATTTAAGTCATTTCGGCCAAAATGTCTGAAAATATAGGCTAAAAAACACTATTACGGTGAGTTTTAATGCAACTGTGAGACAAATGCCCGAAAGAGACAAAAACAGCTCGAACGTCAGCAACGCTCAGAGCGGAGCACACAGCGTGCGGAGTGTATGTGTGAGCGCGCATCGGCATCACCGTGGGCGTCACAGTTCAAGTTGTTCAGCTAAACCTATTTTACTGTGAAAAATTCTGAAACTCGCGAACGTTCGCAAGCACATTCTCAATGCTGACGCCTACAACTTCCCACCTTCTTCAGTAAAAACAGTAAAATGTCACAACTACTAAATGAGATGAAATATTTAACTGTTGAACTACACATATAAGTACATGCTCTAATCGTGGGCAGCGCTTTCAAACCTTTGAATCAAACTTTTATGCAAGTGTATTCCATAGTCGCAACGCTGGATATTCAGTAATACCAGTTAGAAGAATCCAAATTTCGCCGTTTTAGATGATCATGTTTTATACACTCCTTAATGCACATTCCTCCTGCTGTTAATATTTCAAAACTTGGATTTTTACTAACTAAATGTTCGCCCAAGCTCCTGGAAGCGGCATGGCATACTTTCAACCAACGACGCACGACTGGCTCAGCGAAGCGCGGCAAAACTTCGACATTTCAGGCGCATTGCCAGTGAAGCGTGGTGACATACACAAAATCAATCGGTTCGATCGCTAACACTCGAACTGAAACCAGCTCGAGCCATCAGTTTGAAAATGATCCAAAACTTTTACAAAAATACCGAATGCTCAAAACGCAAAGTGTTAAAATGACGAGGCGATTGTTTGGAGTGGCTTCAACGCTGCGTGCAATTTAAGCTGCAAGTCGTAAATAAAGCAATTAATGTTCTTTTCGATTAAGCCGCTATGATTCTTCTTGGTAGGTTTTTGTTTGTATCAGAATACAAAAGGCTACAAGGAAGTTAACTGTCCGTGTCCAAAAAAGTTTTGCATTTGGGCATGTTTAGTAAACCAGATTACTGCGATACAACAGCTTGATAATTCATCAGTGTGACTTGTTATCACTAATTTGCTGGCATAAATTTGAATTTTCGCCAGTAGTTTCAGTGCTGTTTTTTTTTCGGCCATTGCCGAAATGTTTTGAAATGACCGAAAAAACTCATGTCATTTCGGTCGGAATGTCTGAAAATATAGACTAATAAACACTACTACGGAGAGTTTTAACACAACTGTTGGACAAAAATGACCGAAATGTTTCAATGACTGAAATATCTCAGTAAAAAATGACCGAAATGTCTCAGCGAAAAAAATCAGTTTTAGCGTTCTCTATTATTTAAACCGGCGGATCGGCAACCCCCGCTCCTTGAGACATCTGCTACCGGCCAGGACAGAAAGAGCGACTAAATGTCAAACCAAAAAATCTTAAGTGTTTCAAAGTACAGTACTAAACACAGGAAATACACCGCGGGTATCATTGTCTACCATCATCGCAAGATGGGACCATCTCATTCAGTGTTCCCTCTAAGAAAATTTTACACTGAGCATATGGTTGTTTTGGTGCGCATGCGGTTGCGCAACCACGTGGACACATAACTGCTGAAGCGTTTCAAGCAGTAAATGGTCTATGCCAGGGGTGACCGAATTGCGGCTCTTCGAACCTTTGCATGCGGCTCTTTGAGCTTTCCGAAAAAAATATATATATGTTTTTTTTATTGTTTATTTCTATTGCGAAGTGTAGAAATATTGTAAAGTGGTATTGTGGTAGCCAGCGTGCCGCACAGTATTACTTTTGCAAGTCACTCCAAAAAGAATTGTGATGTCACCGAGGCGTAGATTGCAAATAAATTCGTGTTTTTAGATTTTAATGTTGCGGCTTTTCGTAACTTGGGTTTTACGATATGCGGCTCATACATGCAGCAGGTTTGGCCAACCCTGGCGTAGGCGATATATATATACACGATATGAAATCTGGAATGTTATATACACGATATGAAATTTGGAATGTTGGAAGTGCGCGAAAATGAGATTTCACTACGAAAATGCTCTGGTGGTGCTGCGCAGCTGCGCACCTTTAGAGGAACACTGATCTCACTGCAGAGAAACAAGCTCAAGGCTTCAACTGATTCGGCGTTATGGAGTCTTGCTTTAGATTTACATGCAACTGATACTCGTTGTTAAATTTTTTATGCATTTATCTGCCACACTTTGAAGGCCAGTCCATGGAAATAACGCCTGCCTTAAACCGGTCCGTGGCGCAAGGCGAGTTGCCGACAAATGCTTTAAATGAATGTTTGCTTTTCTTGAACTCGCATTGACCGTGAAATATGACCTTTGCGTAAAATCTCTCAAAACGTTTCGTCGTGAAACAAAAGCCTAAATCGTTTAGTCATTTTCAGATTTTAATGTCTTTCGGGAACTTTTTGGACGCGTTAAAATGAATTCGAGTTTCCGCTCCGTTGAACGGATTATAACAGCCACGCACAGCGCGGTGGATAGACGCCAATAATAAAGACAGACATGGCAAGACAGAACAGTACAGACATCCAGAAGCAAAGACATATATGTAATCCTACGCTTATCGCAATAAGTTGCCTAAAGTCTTGTGCTGAAACATGAGTGGAGCTGAGAGCGCCTGACAAAAATTTTAAACACTTTTTGCTCTTACAGGAAAACTGGAATAACACAAATTGAAACTGTGGTTGGTAAAGACATGTCATTCGATAAACACAATAAGCAACTTTGACTTCTCTTATAAAAGGAAGAGTCATATCCCTCGATTCGAAAAAGAATAAGACTTCGTCATTCTTGAAAACGTAAGCTCTTAAATTAAAGATTTTGATAAAAAGAATGGTTTTGACAGTTGTTAATAATGACCTCTTCACATTAGTTAGTCGACTGTTTCTGCATTTATTGCACGACATGAGAAAGATGCACTTTTTGTGCACTTTTCCGATTCAACTTGCCGTGAATTACGTTACCAGAACCGGGCTTCACAAGTGAACAGTTCATGGCAGATAGCTAAGCAGTGAAAGTTCAGTCAGTGTCGGAACTATGGCACGAGAGCAACCAAAAAATCAAGTTTGAATCACACATTGGATCCGCAGATACATCAACCCTGGGCGAGTCACGAAAAATTTTTTAGACAGAACAGCAAAACTAAGATGCTGCAAACTCAACTGTACAACGCTGATCGGAGCTACTTTAAAAAATGTTTCGAAAGCATGCAGTTAGAGGGAACGCTCAAGCAAACAAACGCACCAGCATCTCCTTTAAAATCTCATTGTCCACGTTTTTTCGAATTCAGTGAAATTATATTTTGAACAAGAGGGCATCAGTCAACTGAGCATTTTAAAATTAACCTATAACAGCTGGCTTCATGGCAAGCTTCAGTTTTTAATCCTTAGTTACAAATGGAGGTTTCCCTAACAAACAAACCAACGACAAATTTTTTGAATCTTCACAGTATCTTTGCAACATGAAATATTTCATTGTCAGATGATACTACCTATTTGCTTGACTGACACAGAGCTTGTGTTAAATCCCACAAAAGGACCCTAAAGTCACCATCAACTCACCCGTTGGAATTCACTGATATTGATTTATCATTAATCCACTTCAAGGTAGAGCAGTTGAACATTCCATACACAATAACTGTCAGCTGGACCATGAACCAAATAATCCTGAAAAACATGTTGTGATTTCAGACTAATGCAATACGCATCCACATCATATTTTACAATAGCATTTTAACATGTGCATTACAAACAGCCCAAAGCACACTCAACGACAATCAACAACCTGACCTTAAAAATGTGTCATGATCGCATATTACTTCTGTTGTATTGCAGCCAACATAGAATTCCATTTTCACAAACAATACCATGTTACTGCATGAAAACAACAGCCACAACAGAAGCTGATATAAAGACTTCCTGATGTAGCACCTCCATAAAACTTTAGAATTTCTGTTCTCTTCACAAAAAGTCTGTGCATAGAAAATTGACTTTTGTAAAAATGCCTGTGAACACCTTAAACAGCTAGAGTTTTACTTCACCTGCACTTTTTCAAACAAGCTCCTAGCCTGAGATTTATCTGGGTATGCAGTTCGTTCATGAAATAGTGCTTCAACAAGAATTTGCACTTCCATGTCAGCCTGCAAAAATGCCTTCACTATCATATCAGATTCCTGTGCATAATGTTTGTATCAACACTTACTCTATACTCACAGTGTCATTATGAACAGCAGAATACAAAGACTGGGATAAACTGGTGTTTGCAGTAAGGTGTGTGTGGCCAGCAACTGACTCCAACCATGATGCACTCTGACATTGATGCAGCAACCCACTGAACTCATTCACCAATGATGAAACTTTAGGCATCTGCAGAAATACCCAAGACAACTTTTTAGGAAAAACACCTTGCAGGGACCAAAAACAACACATGATTTTATCGATGGAATTATAAATTCCCAATTAGATTTCACTGCTTTCATAAAGTGTATAAGTTAGTGCAGTTGGCACAACAGAGTATAGCACAATCTCTATTTCTGCCATATTCATCATTACAAATCAATTAAAAACCAACCTTTGCTTAAAAGCATGCTCAACAAGCAACACATTTTTGGATTTGATTTCTGGCAATGCACCACATACTGTATTTATTCGAGTATAATGCGCAAAATTTTATACCAAAAACACCAACGCAAAGTTCGGTGCACATTATAAACAAGGTTTTAGATTTTTATGCCTTTACGCCAGAGGGCACATGAGTTCAGGTGCGCATAATAAACAAGTCATACGCAAGAGAACACGCAAGTACGGTATATTTCGTATAGC
>JGI24021J15306_10008598_pt1 | contig 12570 bp, 9 predicted proteins | sample Ectturendosymbi1_FD_15306 | JGI IMG/M metagenome (IMG submission 15306) | reverse complement strand
CTGCATCGTGTTTGGGAGGAGCTAGACTACCGACTTGACGTTTGCCGGGTAACAGGCGGCGCGCACATTGAACATTTGTAAAATCTTTTATGGAATTCACGTGCCTTTAAATTTCGTATTCAAATTTACAGGAATAAATCTTGTATTGGTCAACATTAAACCTGTTGGATTTCATTTAATTCGACTATGTAGTTTCTGTAATATTTACATGTCAAATGATGTCAAATTTTTTGAAACACCCTGTGTATTATAATGTCTTAAGCTTGAACCAACGTATCAATTGTTTACAATTCCAACCAAAATATTATTAGAAAACTTGGATTGTCATGTAATACACCAGTTAACGCATAAACATAAGCTTGTGTAAGTTTAGTTTGTGTCATACAGTGTTTTTTTTTGCTTTCACATCTACAACATGTCAAATCCGTTTGCTTATAGGCATAAATCCATGTCCTCCAGGCCTTTCGTCCACTATGTATGTTTAAGATTGTGTTCCACGATAGTTAACTTTATCCGAGACGATTGTCTTTATTTTGTCTGCTAAAGCTTATCAGCGCAAGCGCTGACCGTCTTGGCTACATTACCAATTTCTGTAGCATGATAGAACTGTCACACGAGCTCAAAAACAGCAGTTTTTAAAACATAAAAGCATCCATTTGATAAGTTCTCAGCAGGGAAAAAGGAAAACTAAAACTTTGCTGGACTTCTATATAGCAAAAAATTGAAAATTTGCTTGCGTACTTATGCGCATTCTCAATTATTACATAGTTTAGCAAGATTCGATCTTACAAACCGGAATGTGCGCCCGCCAGTCCAGCCGCATACCTATGCTCGATTGCTCGTATTCGACATTAGCGCAGCCTGATTCTGCAGTTGTAAATTGCTCTGACGTAGTGATGAGTTTCTTACTCTCTTGTTTTAATGCGCGGCCTGACATTTTTTCAGTTGTGAACTGCTGTGTCGTAGCGTTGAGTGTATTTTACTCCGATATACTAACTTGGAGCGCTGATAGTTTATATTCAATGCAATGATACATACAATAAGGATAGTGCGTGTAGAAGAATGTGCATATTGTGTCAACAAATTTCACCAAAACGTTGGTTTGGAAACATGAATATGACGTCAAATTGTGACGTCAAAAACAGCGCACACCAAATAAAAATGACCACCATATACCATTGAATGAACCCCCCATTAAAATTTTCTGCTTACGCCACTGATTAGCAATGAGCGGTAATACCAATTAAAAAGTTTGTTTGAACCTAGCAGCCAGTGACGGATTTATGCATAAGCCAAATAGGCCATGGCCTAGCTAGGGCCCCGCGCAATTTCTTCCTATCACAAATCATTACTAACTTAAAATTTGCGAAACTGCGCGGGCAGAACTTCACAATTTACTTTAAAATGAGCGAAAATGCAAACGTCTAAAGCAGTGGTCACCAACCTTTTTGGAACTGCGAGCTACTTCTTGTGTACTGATTAATGCGAAGGGCTACTAGTTTGATGCACGCTTCTGAAATAAAAATTTTGCTCGAATTACCTTCAGTTATTTTAGTATTGATATTCGTTAATGTGAAGACATTGATCATGCTAATGTTATTTTTAGAACAGGCCCGCGGGCGACCTGGTGCCCGCGGGCACCACGTTGGTGACCCCTGGTCTAGAGTTTCAACTCTTATCAGTAGGCTACAGTAACACTAACAACCATGAGCGCAATTTTGTTGTAAAATGTGAGGGGGACAGCTTGGTGTGAAACCAATATATTACGAAACCTAAAGAGAAAATGTGGGGGTACATGGCATATTATATCCCCACTGTCTGAAAAAGTGAGGGGACGCGTCGCCCGTGTCCCCCACCTAATTGCGCCTATGCTAACAACACGATAATTTTGTTTGCTACGCGATATAAGAATGACAATACTACTTTTCATCGGAGTTATGCAGTGTCTGGCGGTCTTGCGTTGTTGCAAGCTTTTGGTCAGTGGAAGATTGAACATCAAGTAAGAAAGCGCTGCGTGAAAGGCTTGATACAGAGGAAAATTACTGGACGCGAGAGTGATACTGGTCGTCTGTATGACAGTGGTTACAAGCAGTAGCGTAGTCTAGCTAGCTCAAAATTTTTTTGGAGCCAAATACTTTGACTTTCAGTGAGCAACAGCATTTTGTTGGGGACATTGCCTGTCAAAGCACATAATGACAGGATATGCTAGAAATTTGGAATGGGTCATGGCCTTTTCAGTAATATTTAATAGTCAAGTCTCATTACGGGTTCACTACTGTATTAGAGATGAAGAATACTTCACAAATGGCCTTATATCGCGAATGCTGTTTTCCGAATTGCACAAAATCATGGTGAATAAAGTTACTTTCATATCTTTTAGGGGGGATGATCGCCGCAATCGCCCCCTTTGAATCTGCCCCTGCACTACTCTGCACAAAATAGAAAGACTCAAAATTACTTGGGAGCAAAATTGAAGTGCTCAAAATAATTGCAATGAACGCCGCGAATTTATTCAGAATCGAGTCGACTCGAAGCTGACTGTGAATTACTTGTCTGGTTAAGACCTTACTTTGACTCGTTGGATTGGTGACTCGCATTTGACTCAAATTTCGAATTCATGACTTTTGCTCATCTATGCCAATTTTACTTAGCCTACTGAATTTTGCATTACATTACCAGGAATAAAAGTGTTCGCGTACATCGATTTATTTTTTTCAGAATATTTGATGCCTTGATTAATGATTAGAAACAATTTGTATGATTTTGCTTAACGATGTACACCTGCATCGAATTTTTTTATCCACTCACTTCAGTTGTCTGGTGCTTTTTACAAATATCCACTTTGGTCACACTATGTAACGCTTCTGTATGACAATGGGGGAGCTCATGCAGTAGTTGCTAGTGCGTTGTTTCAGACATTCAGTGCTTGCCCCTCTTCATTAGCTTATGGCTTACATGGACCTATACAAATTAACTCCTACCTTGTAATGTGCTATGTCTCAAAATTTCTATATTTTGTGTTCTTTTACTGATCCCTATGATATGGACGGTGTTTCCGAGCCAAACACGCAAAATGTCACAAAAAAATAAATGATTGATGTATGCTATGAAATTGCTGATCCGTTCTGCTCTGCTGATGGAGCTGAACTTTCGGTAAAATTGAAATTAAACCACTTATTCATGGGGGAATACCCTTTGAAGGCTAGCCGTTCATAAATAGTGCCAGGCGCCAAATATGAACTGTCAATTTTGATCGAGTCACCAAATACATTAGTCTCAAAACAGTAGATATTTAATATGGATCAGAGTGTTTGGGATTGCTTGAACAAACCAAGTGCAGATGGACCACTTCTATCTTCATGTGGCGCTGAACTGCAAGAACTCATGCGACAGATCGACATAATGGTTTGTAGTATATTCTTGTTTAAATTTTAAACCGTAGTGTAAAATGTGGTAGACCTGACCAATAATTTTGCATTCGTGGTTGGATTTCTTAGCGGTTTGGTGCCGCGTAGGTTTAGTCAATGTAATTTATCAAAATCAAATCAGCCTTCCTACATTCAAGTGGCAAATGATGATTAACCAAGTTAACCATTGTGTCAGGACGTCACCTTAATTGATTGACGTCTTGCTTCGAAACAATCTGTATCACTTTTTACAACATTGATTATCTTCATCTAACTTTTTTGTTTTTTATCCGATTGCTTCAAATGTCTGATGCTTTTTGTTAATCTTCATTTTTCCTCAATTATTTATCGGTAGTGTCTATTTTCAAAATAGAATAATTTTGCAGCAAAATAATTTTGCTGCCAGGTGAGGATGACAGCAGCAAAAGGCTTGCTAGAAAGGAAGTAAATATAACTAAAAGCAGTGTCTGTTTTGCTGCCAAAATGCCGACGGCAACGGCTTGGCTGGAGCTATTGTGCCGCCAGTTCGAAGCTTGGCAGAAACGAAGTAAAAACAAAAGATAAACCCTAACGCTAACCATAAACCCTAACCCAAACACTAATCCCTAACCGTAACAGTAAGCCGTAAGCCTAACGGTAACCCCTAACCCTTACCGTAATGCTAACCCCTAACCCTAATGCTAACCCAAATGCTAACCCCAGCGCTAGTGCTAACGCCAACCCCTAACCCTAATGATAATCCCTAATGCTAACCCCTAATGCTAACCCCTAATGTTAACCCCTAATGCTAACCCCTAATGTGAACCCCTAATGTGAACCCCTAATGCTAACCCCTAATGCGAACCCCTAATGCGAACCCTTAACGCTAACCCCTAACCGTAATGCTAAGAACCCTAGCCCCTAACCAAACCCTAAAGGCAACACCTAATGGAAAAGTTTTTCAAAAAGCAAAAAAAATAAAAGTCACTAAGGTGAGATTCGAACCGACACTGTTAACAATACTGTTGGCCCAAACCAGATCTTGCAAGGGTAGCATTCCTGCATTATTGCTTCACTTCTAGATTTTTGCCATTATTAGTCATTGCTAAACATCTAAAAGGAAATGTGGATGTTTGACTTAATAACTTGAACAAGAGAAATTGTTTTTACTAGCTGCCAACCATTGAATAGCTAATGTGGAGACAGTTCAATATGTTATGTTATTAGCAAAATAAACTTTCTAGATCCGTAAGTTTAAAGTTTTTTTAATTTACTAGTAACAGCTTCTGTTGTTTCATTCTATATAATAAAATATAAAGTTGTTGAGGGGCTGTAGCTTGTATTTTGAGTTGTATGAGTTGTGTGCACACTTAGGTTTCATTTGTTACAGACGACGGATATAGGTTATAATTGTGCAGGTTCAACAAAAACTTCAGCTTAATTTTTATGATAGTTACAGTTGCAAAGTAAGTGTAGGTTGTACTCTAGTAAGGTGGGTCTGGGGCAGGGGCATAGTCTAGGTGTGCAATCCACACCTGATGAAACTGATCATAACATGACTTTTTCCAGATTGTACAATCAAGGGGAAATCACAAAAAAAGCTTGAAAGATAATTATAGATGTCTTATTGATTTTCTAAGGCAAATTTCAAAACTGTCCCATTTCAACTTGCTTGATTTAGCTGACTCTTCTATGCATTACTTGTTTCCTGTTTTGTTTTATGATGTGACAATTCTGGCTGTGTTCTATAGCTTATCTGCCTGGATGTGTACATTGAGACGTTAGACTTCCACTCGATCATCGTACTTTGTGTAGTGATTGTTGTGAAAAAATGTATTATGCTAGCCCAGATAGTGTTCTCCTATTTTGTGCTGCATAGAAGCAAGATACCTTAAGTGCTCACAACCAAAGCTACACGTTTGCACAACCTGCTGTTCAGGCAGCTAGATGGAGTTAATACTGTAGCTAGAGGAGTCTATTTAGCACTGCTGAGCTTGCCCCGACAGAGTAGTGCAGTTGGTAGATTACAGATGTTAAACATGTTGCATCCACGTAGGGCTTATTCTATACTTGTTAATGTTTATTGCCCATATGAGATACAAACCGGTATTTATCTAAACATGCGTCATGCACTAGGAGATTAACAACTCTAGAAATCAGAAGTGTCTAAAATGCATGCGTAATTCAGCCGTTGAAAAGCTCAATGTGCATGATTTTACGCAAAATTTACTTAAGCTCATGGTAGAGTTTACCAAGTTTTGCTAATGAAAGAAAACATTCATCATAGTGCACTGCTTTGATTGACCTCAGATTTGTTGATAAATGATTAAGACCCAATACCTGTTGTTAAGCTCATTAAAAAATTTTTGGTTGCAACTACTGGTACGTGCCCATATGGCTATTTGTGGGAAAATACAATAAACCTTGGTTAATCCTGATTCAATTTGACTGACAATTCTATCCAGTTTAGGCGAAGATCTGGATTAACCGAAGATGTTTGTTTCTAGCCTGACGTCATCGAAGTACTGAGATGTATTTACAATGGTACATCAGAATATTAACTGTCATATCCAGGTAGTCATGAACAATCTTAGCATGTTTGCTGCCAGTCTACAAATATATCGTACTTGGAAATCGGGGAAAAACCAAGGATATTTCGCTTGACTTACCAATCGCACAGCTCCTCAGATGATTGCGCTAGAGAGCTGTTCAAACCCTCAAGACTTGGCAAGTCTGCAATGAAAAAATATTATTGGTTTTGGGATTATGTTTTTTTGTGAGTGGCATCATAAGTAAGGTAGGTTCTTGGCCATTTTTGGCTGCTGGTACGTGACCTGGGCCCAACTGCTAAATGAAAGTATTTCCCTCAGGTAAACTAGGCTAGAATTTGAGTCTTTTGAGACCTTGATTGACTTTCTAGCATTTCTGGTTCAAAAGTTATAGCCTAAAATAAATAAAATAATTAATTATCTCATTATGAGATGAATTACTACTTTTGTGTTTTTAGGTCGTAATTTTTGAACCTGAAACCCTAGCAAGTCATCCAAACTATCAAAAAACTCAGATTTTAGCCTAGTTTCTGATAAAAACTTGAGCGAAATACTACCATCTAGTGGTTTGGGGCTAGAGCCAGATGAAGTGAGCCAAAAAGACCTAAAACAACTCAACTTATGGCGTCACTCACAAAAAACCCAAAACCAAATTTTTTTTTCATAGCAGACACGAAGACTTGCCGAATCTTTTGAGGGTTTCAACAGCTCTCAAGTGCAATCATCGGCGAAGATATTCCTGTGCAAAAACACGTGCAAACTGCTGGATTTTAGCCTTAGCCTGCTGGAACAGAAGGTGCTTTAGTTCATGATTTTGGATTACTGGCTGCAAAGAAATCTGGGATTTTGGACTGATGCAGATATTTCTCCAACTGGTCCATAAGCAGTCACTCTGTTTCAAAGGTAGTGTCCTCCAGAAATTTCATTGAGTACAGTGCACTCAGGGATAAAGCTTTACACACGCACACTTAACACTGATCAATAGTTTTGCAACCTCTCCATTGGCGTTGTGCTGAATGTGCGGTTCACCACGAACAGAATGTGAGCGAAGAACAACTCCCATATATATGTGGTGCAAACAAGCAATAATAGAGTGATCGTGGCGCATGATCTCTATTGTTGCTTGCTGCCACAGAGCGAAGTTTTGCCCACATGCTGCTCAGGCTTTCTGATCGCAACAACAGACTGAATGTGTGGTGTGTCAGTGTACCTTGAGCGTTATGTTTAACTTGATATGCTTTGCCTGTATGAAATGTAATAATCAGCTCTATGATTAGTCGAATGTTGCGTGCAGTTGTGACTGCAGTTATCATAATTCTAAATGTTCGTTGATTGTCCTGAGCACGTTTGTGTTGCGCCTGAAAGCTGCCAAATCTTTCATAGAGACCAGTCAGTGAACTTAAGAACACAACAGCATGAAAGTGCAGAAAAATCCAGATTACGAACTGTGAAAAGAGAGATTTGATCCAGTTTTTGCAACAATCTGGATTAAAAAATCTAGATAAACCGAAGATTTATATAAAGAAAAACGTTAGAAATCATCCGTTCCAGCATATTTATCAATAATTTCATAATTTATTTGCCCGCAAAGTGAATCGCATTTTGCAAATGCTATACTGTAAATTTGATGTAAATATTCAGAATATCAAGCCCTTTGCACAGATATAAAGCCCCCTATTGAAGACTTTGTGGTGACAGTTCTGATTTCATCAACAAACTTTGCCAAAACCTTGGTTTGGAAATGTGAATATAGTGTCATATTGTGACGTCACAAACAGCGCACACTAGAGTCCTGCGTGGGGCAGGTCGACCCGTGCGGCCTGTGGGTGCCCGCATTTTCAGGGCAGGTGTGGGAACCCGCACTGCTTTGCATGTGGGTGTGGGTTGAACTTGCTGCAGGTCCTACTTGGTGCAGGGCGGGTGCGGGTTGAGAAATTCTTTTTGCAGGTTTGAGCCAAAGCACATGAACTTAATAATCAGCTCAAATTGCAAAACACGTGGATGTACAGTAGGCTACTAAAGTTGTTTGCCAGCATTGCGCTTAGGACAATAGGTCTGCAGCAATTAATACATTATGATGTAACAACCCATTGTTGCGTAACCTTAGCTCAGACTCTTGCCATGTGGTGGGCAAGTGACCATTTTCCAATGCTACCGTCGTACTTGGTACGTCGTAAATAATTCAGTGTAGCAGCCTTGCAAATGAATAAGACAACGCTCGCACAGCTAGTCACAACTAGATTGAAACGTGTTTTTTATCACCTCAAGTCTGTTGACTGCAAAAGATCAGATCTGTGGAAAAGTTTTGGTTTGATTGCCAATGAAAAGAATGAGTGGCTTGATTTTGCTGCTTGCAAGACTTGTCTTCAGGCATTATGAGTAGGGCAAGTTTTATCAACTTTTTTTACAGCTTCTGAAATACTCAGAATTTATGTAGTACGATGTTTTAAGCTGGTTGCAGGAATTTTATATTGCAACTTTTTACTGCAACTTTTATCAAGTAGACCTATTGCGCAAAATGTAAAAGTGTGATTTAAAAAATATGCTTTATAACTGTTTCAGTATAGTTCTGTTCTCTTTGATAACCTATTCGAACTGAATAATGACCTAAAAGAAATTGTGTAAATGACCCGAGCAAACATCAGTCCAGAACTGTAGGCCAAATTGTTAAATTTCCAAGCAACTTCATGCAGTGTGGAGCGAAGTTTCAGCATGCTATGCAAACTGTAGGCAAAACATAGCCATTTCTCCCCAGATAATGTTTGGAAATATTTAGCATTATATGTAAATAAATCGCTTGAGTAAATCACTGTCATTTAAAATGCTTGTGCATAAATCCAACTTTTTAGTGCAACTTTTGTTAAAAATAAATGCATATTTCTCATGGTTTTATTGCAACAAAACTTGCCCTAGTTACAAGGTTTTAGTAGTTTTCAGACAAGTGCGGGTTTGAGACCAAAAAAGTGCGGGGCGGGGTGGGTGCGGGTTGGGATGGTCTGCGGGGTGGGTGCAGGCAAAATTTTTCAAACTCCTGCGGGGTGGGGTAGGTTTGAATTTTGTGGGTGTGGGGCAGGAGCGGACAAAAAATTTCAACCTGTGCAGGACTCTAGCTCACACCCAGTAACAATGACCACCATACGCCCCTGGTCTAAAGAATCAATTTAACTAGTGCAGGGCTTCAGTAGATTCTAGAAAATTACCTAAAACAAGGCATAATCAATGTGGACTAGCATAATATTGTAGAATGTTTAAAGATGAAATCTTGATAATTGTATTTCTCCATCCAAGAAAGCATTATGCTTGTTAATAAGAGGTTGGTGAAGGAAACAATGCTCAACAAGTAGTATGACATTTGTGCAATAACTCCTGCACATTTCATGTATGGCTATGCATGTGTTATGTAGATGATTTTTACAAATGGCTACATGTATTAAATTATTGTGAAGAATTGAGTGTTTGTCCAGTGGTAGAAAGGTTAAATTTGTTTTTGTTGCTTTTTAAAAGGTAATCGTTTTTATTTGAAGTTGCAATTGATTCTAAAGCAGTTATCTTCTTACTCTTGATTCTTCTGCTACATTTTTTCTCTATCAGTTCTAGGTAAGTCCAACTTTGTCAATGAGTAAAAACACTACCGGTTGACCTGCTGTCATCATTTAAAAATCTCTATTTATGGTAGTGTTTCTCCCAATTTATGATATAAACTAATACAGGTTCATTTGCAATTGAAATATTTTTAGGTACGGAATAAAAAAATGGAATGGGAGGCAGAGCTTATTTCAGTACAAGATTGTCTTACTTTAAAAGAGCAGGAGTTAACCCATACAAGGTATTTGCAAGTTTGAATTCTTCAGAAGCTCTTGTTTATATTGGCCTTAGAAACTGCGTGCAGGAAAATATTACTAATGACATTTTATAAAAAGAAAATAAATAAAACAGTCAGAAAAATTGACCTGAAAGTCATGACCAGCACCAAACCTTTCAACCAGTTCTATTTTTTACCATCAGGGGTAAAAATTGGTTTTGGCCAAAGTGTTCATCTTAAATTTGTTTACATGTTGTATTCAAAATGCAAGGGAAACTACATGTGTTTCTTGTATAACATTTTCAAATAAAAATGATGTTTTGGTAATAAAATGTGTGCTTTTTTTCTGTTGTGTATGAGCTTATTTGATGCTAACAGAGCTTTGCTTGAGCAAAAGCATCAAGAGATAGGAGTGATGAAACACCAACTTGATGGCTATGAAAATGGTCAGAAAAGTGTGATATCTCAATATGAAGCTCAGCTTAACAAAGTTAAAAAGCAGATGACTGACCTAAAGGTGCAGTAATGTTTGTTTGTGCTCTGTTTATTTTATGTAAGTAATAATTGCAATGACTCAAGTCGCTGAACATCTTTTTTGAAAATTAGAACCTGCATGAGTGTATAGATCAAATGAATTTAAAAAATTTCAAGCGATAGATCAACTTAAGGAATACAAACTTTGAAATAGTTTTTTGTAGCTCTTATACCATTGGCTTGTTATATGCAAACCACACATTATTACGTTATTCCTGAGCATTTAATTGCTGTCAAATCAAAGATGTAATCATGTGTGAGAGTAAATGTTAGTATTTTTAGTGCTTGTGATACGCAAAAGCATTAAAAGTGCAAACAGCAAAACTTGCTGTTAACTAATTGTGAAACACCGACATCTTTGCAAAATAACATGATTGTCACACTACATAGTTTCTACGTTGATTAGATGATGATATAAAAGCAAAACAAATGCTGTTTACATCCCTCTGTAGGAAGCACACGAGAAGATGCAGAAGCAGAAAAACAAAAAGCTACAAAGTTTTACTGAAAAAGAGAAACAAATGGCAGAGGAGATTGAGCATCTAAACTTGCAGCTGAAGGAAAAGAAAGTCACGGCAGTCCAACATGAAAAAGAAAGCAGTGAATGGGACATCAGGTTTTCAAATTTTGACCATTACTTTCCCCTTCCAAAATTTTCTATCAGGCTATATTTTTGCTATGTTTCCATCCCCACTGTGGCTGGTTGTAAAGATGCTCATTTGGTGAATTCTGAGCAACAAACGTTGTTTGACAAAGAAGTGCACTTTGGTGTTCTTGTTATCAAAACTAGTCTTGTTTGGTTTTCTCTTTCACTTCTTTTTTCTTGTTTTCAGTAAAAGAGCACTACAGCATCAAATTGAGTGCTTAGAAAAGCAGAAGCGAGCCCTGGCTTCAAACTACGAACGCGCCCAACAGCAGTTATCCGTTGCGCAAAGTCGCCTGAAGAAAAGCAATCGCATGGTTGAAGAGGTGAGAAAACAATTCGTGGCCATGCATTTTGAACACTGCACACGTGCATGTTTGTATCTTGAATGCAAATAAGTATCGGACGTTTAAGCCAAAGACACGAACGTAACCTTGACCTGGAAGTCCAGAGACAGTATCGACTGGATTTTTAGTCTGATGTCTTGTGCCCATCATTTGTAGGCATTTGCAAAAATCGATGAAAGATCCTTTTTTGTGCTTCCTTAAGTATGATTCATATTAGAGTATTGAATCGGCTATTTTCTATCGTTTGTAATCATCCGCGTCAAAATATTCTGACAAATTGTGTCTCTTATTTTTTGGAAGTGTTCGCAACCCACTGGCCTTGAGCTAACTGAAACACAACCAGGTTATATTAACCTGCTGTGGTCAAATTTATGAACTCAAAAGTGAATCCTAAAAAACACAAACCTTCGTTCCTATGAAGACACGTTTTAAATCGAACGAGTTCATTAAAATCCATATCTGGTGAAGCGTCTCGTTTGACTCGAAAAACTCCTCCAATTGTGAACGAAAGCAGCGCGTTTCAGAGTCAGGACTGTGGAGCTGGAACTCAAATTTCAGGCTCCAGCTCCAGGCATCTAATTTTTTTTGCTCCATTTCCGGCTCCGGCTCAACATCTAGAAGTTTCCGGCTCAAGAATGATTTGGTCCATTGAAAACTGAAAACCATTGTATTATCTGTACAACCCGCTTGCCCCGCAAACTATGTCTGTGGAACCGGAACCCAAGTTTCAGGCTTCAGCCATCCAAAATTGCTTGGGGTCCGACTTCACAGCCCTGGTGGTCAGAGTCATCCTTTCGAAAATTTCAAGCGTTTTCCGATACAAATCCACAACAACGCTGATGTTTACAGTTAGCATCAGCTCATGAACTGCTTTGCGCAGAAAGTTGACGGTCGATTAGTTGCAAATTCCGCACGTCAGGTTTTCGCTCGGCCCGCAAACACATCCACCCCGACGCGTCAGTGAACGCATAGCAGGCGCAGACACCATCATCCAGGGGTGTACAATGTTTTGCTATTGCCGGCCGCATTACTTTTATTTGTATGAAGGACGGCCGCCAATGAGTTCGAGTTATGTTTATGAGATACGTTTACTTAGAGAATAGGTTTTATCCGGTATTTATGTTTGAACACATGCAAACACAAATTGCGTATTCATTCTATAACTCTTTGTGACATCACCATCCAGATTGTTACGCATCGTGTCGACTGATTTTCTTGCTTTGCGTTTGTTTTGCTTCAATATACGCCAGCACGGCCGCCAATCTTATATTTTAAATTACATGTGGATGGCCGCAAATTTCGAAGGCCG
>JGI24021J15306_10008596_pt1 | contig 12571 bp, 7 predicted proteins | sample Ectturendosymbi1_FD_15306 | JGI IMG/M metagenome (IMG submission 15306) | reverse complement strand
CCCATACAATTTTGCTTCAAGGTTTGATGACAGTTTGAAAATGTATTTTTAATAGTATATTAAAAAACGCATTAGCTCGCGGCACCCCTGGGTATTGCAAATGGCACCCTAGGGTGCCGCGGAACCCCGGTTGGGAACCACTGTCGTAGACAATTGCTTGATTGCATGCCCCGGAACCAACTTCTGGTGTTGTATAGAGGAATGTGAATAATACAGACATTTGAAATACGTAAAAACTAATGTTGAAAAAACAAAAAAAAAACAAGAAAAATCAAGTTTCAAAAAGATAAATAAAATCTTTTCAAAGGGTGTTTTTGTTTTCATTGTGTTAGTCTTTAATAATTTGTTTTATTCTGTGGGCCTGAGGCATACCGCATGCTTATGAGAAACACTCTTTTTTGTAATATTAGATAGATCCACCCCAAAGTTAGCACTTGAGAGGTATGATAGGAGATAGAGTTGTCTATTTTTTCTATTATAAATAGTGTCCGCAATTGTGCAGCCATGCAGTTTGATGTACTGTTGCTTTTTATGTTTTTCTGAACTATGAACAAAATGATATTGTTTAGTAAAAACAGATGAAAAAGTAACTCTACTTTTTCAGCTTGAACTTATGAATATTTCAGTTACCCACTTACACTTATTAACTTCCCTTTCACAAATGAACTCTCCTGTCGGAAAATTTTTGCACAACCTGATTTTTTACATCGACTGAAAATAATTCCCTTTCAATGCTAAACCAAGATCTTTATACAACAATTAAAATTGAAAAATCTGTCGCCAAATCGTCACGGATGATATACCCTTGTGACACAACTCTCATTTCCATTGAAATGAAACCAAGCAGATAAAACACCATTGTAGCAGAGAGCGTTCTTTACTAAATTCAACTTTGAACAAGCGATTTTAAGAAGTGTCCGCTTTGTTTTTCTTATGGCATTGAAATTGATATGATAATAAATTTGCGAATGATAAAAAAATGCATTTAATACTTTTTAACAGTATGTCGCCACCATACTCGCGCCCCACAAGGATACGTATACAAGGACCTTCAAGTCACGAATTGGAGTTACAATTGCTGGTGATGCGATATGAAGGGGGACAAAATAAATTCTGAACTGGAAAAACTAAAAGTCATTACGTAACGCAAAAGCCTATAATGCGGTTTTAAATGCAGTTGACATATCTAGGTCGCATCAAAGTAGAAGCGATGCTTGAGTTAAAATATTTGGGCCATTCTTAAGCTCATCAGCACTTTTGTGCTTTGTGATAGACGAGCGCATGCTTGGGATGATTAAAGTAGTTTTTAAAATAGTCCTTCGGCTTGTCCTTATTGTTTGAAATGGGATGTTGCTTTAAAAATTTGAGATAGGCTCTACGGCGTTAGCACTATCATAAATAGTTTGCTATGTATTTGTATATTGTTTATACTGTAATGATCAGAATTTTGCTCACTAACTGGCATGCAGTGGCGTAGCTGATAAGGGGGAAGTGGTGCGGAATGCTGACTGCCCCTCTTGCAAAGCTAAATGCAAAATCGGGCCCCAGTTTAGCTCATATTTCAGTACTGTTATGGTTTCCTGTAGGTTGTTGCTTTTGTGTGTTTTTCTGACGTTTTTCTGTGTGTATTCAAGTAGTTTTGGGTTTTAGTATGAACATCCATATCTGGATTATTTTTTCTCAGCTTTTTGTCAATGTTGGCTAGTGGATCTTCTACAGTGGCCAGTGGGTCCCTTACGGCTAAGCTCTCCCTCTGGTTCAAACCTCTTATAGTTACGTCACTGCTGATAAGCACAAGCATCGAGTTAATACTATGTTTAAGTTTCCCTGCAGTTTCGTTTGTCGATATGCAACCAATCACATTGCAATAGCAAAGTACTTTATACATGCCACTATGGATTCAGCACTCCTCTCGATGGAAGCAACCGACGATCTGTGACAACACTGACAAGCTACCAAGAACTAAACCGCCTGACGGAAATTGTTAATCACTTTCCACTCAATGATCTATCAGTTGTAATTGGCCCTGTGAGCAATCTAGAAGTTGAATGGGTAAGCATGCCTTGCCATTACATTAAAATATTCAAATATTTAGGTACTTATGCTATTGCTGTTTATGCTTGCTGTTGTTGCCGTTTATGAAGAAAACTTTTCGTCGCGGCACCGGGCTCGTAGCCAGGTTTTAAGGTTTGCGGGGAATATATTTTTGGGGAGAAATATTTTTTTTATCATGCAAATATAGTAAAAATTTCCTGGGAACAAAAACTTTTGTGGGGGACGAAGAATTTGTAGGAGGCACTACACCCGAATGGCCCCCTGTGGCCACGGCCTGCGCGGCACAAACCCATGTTACCAGCTCTGAGGTCAACCAGCAAATAACTTTCTAACACGTTTTTGATGTTTCGCTTGTTCTTACACCTCACAAGTTCCGTGCCATACACTTATGCATACTGGCATTTCCGATACCAATGGTTTGCGGACACAGGACGGTAATAACCGTAAACATTTGTTTCTGCAAATCAGACAACCGTCAACAGTGACTGATCGTCTAGCTAGCACATTTTCTGTTACATAACAGAAACAAACCAATGATTCTGCCAGCCCAGCAAAACTGAAGAAAACGATATTTTTTAAAATCAGAAAACCAAGTTAACTGTATCAGCCAAAGCGCACAATTACAATTCTTAAGAGGTAGTTTACCAATCACACACATCTGTGTATAACACACGAAATTTGTGTCGTGCAAATAAATTGCGATTAATTCGCTTAGTGTGGGTCACTGGTGTGACTTGACTGTTGTTGTTTTTAAAATATGGTGACCAGAGTTCACAGTAACATGTGACGGCGTTAGGATTGGTCTTGTCACGTCAAATCGGTTCCTCACTTAGCAATATTTGCGTTTTGTGAATAATGTAAGATGACTTATGAGCCAGTGTTGTCTCTATTTTTTAAGATTTGTAGTTCTCTAACTGGAAACCCGGGGCCGCAAAAAAAACAACCTAGGAAAACGGTGGCCACCAGATTTTCATTGCAAGCGGTGAAGTTAGAAATCTGCTGCACAAAATTTTTGATTGTAGCAAAAGTGCAGCAGCATGCTGGTCTACGACTATTTTATCACACTTGGCATTAGCTCGAAATGTTCTATACTACGTGAAACTGACATGTCTGCCTCTGCCGCAAGTTTATTCAGGTGCAGTGTTTGATGTTTTATTTTCTTTCGCTTGGAAACGTTTTAACTAAAACTTCTGAAAACATCTCACGCTTGGTTTTTGCTACTTGATGGTCTTGAATAGTTTCTCAAGATCAGGCTGTAAATTATATTTTTATACTTACAATTTTGAAGCAGTAAAGTAACGAACGATGAAACAACTCAAAAATTCATAGGATGGAAGGGTATGATTATATTACGGTTTTCGCTGGATGATGGAAACAAGGCACATGCAGTCACACATTTCCTAAATAGCGACAATCGCTGCCCTTTCTTAATGGTAATATGCGATAAGGAATTACGTCCGTGATTAGCATTTTAGCTATCACTGAAATACAGTACTGTACGATGCAACATTAATGTGTAAGTTTTTGACAAAGTGAATACGTTCTTTAAGATATTAACCAGTTCTGACGTTTGGGTTCAAACTTTTTAAATGCGTCCAGTCATGGGCACGAGATCAACATTTTCTCAGTAGTGTGAAGAGTGGCGTGCAGAGGTCTGGTGATGCCCGGGGCGATTGCTTGATTGTATGCCCCCTACAAAATTCTAGTATTGGCCAGTGGCGTATGATGGTCAGTGTGATTGGATATAAGCTTTTGTGAGGTCACCATATGATGTCATATGCACGTTTGCAAATCAACGCTTTAGCAAAGTTTGTTGACACAACTTGCGTACAATTCCACACGCAGTCTCTTTACTTGTTGTTGTACAATGTGTCACTGTAATGAACATAAATTATCAACGCTCCATGTTAGGAGACTGGAGCAAAACACAGCACTCAACGCTACGACAGAGCAGTTCATTGCCGCAGAAATATCCGGCAACGCGTTAAAACAGGGGAGTGGAACACACTTAATACTACGTCAGCGCAGTTCACAACTGCAAAAATACGAGGCTGCGTATTAAAACAGTGGAGTAAAACACACCCAGTGCTATCACAGGGCAGTTAACAACTCAAACACATCAGGCTGCGCGAATGTCTCCTCGAATAGCAGTCGAGCAGAGAAAGTATGCGGCTTGAAAGGTGGACACCCAGTGCTGACAGTTTGAAACTGAGAATGCGTATAACGTACGGAATGAAACTTTCGTTTTTTTATCAAGTGGCTGTTATATGTACAACTACTGAGACAGCACAAATACGGGCTTGTGTGAGTCATTATGATCAATCCTGAACTGCTAATTAGTGAGGATGCTCGAAATGATGCACATATTAGTATAGTCGTTAAAGGCTCTTTAAAATTGAGGAATTGGGCAAATTGTGATATGTGCATGAAATTTTCTACAGTCAATCTATATACCATACAGTTTATTTTGAGATGTGGAGCTATCTTGGATTTGATCTGTGATGATCTTGAGGGGTCAATGACCTTGCACGGCTGAAACATACATTTAGCCCTAAATTTCGCTGAATATCGCAACAGCCGTCACCAATAAGCCGAACCAAAATTGTTTTATGTAGTTTTGTTACATTTCAGTGTGCTTCTCATAATTTGGTATTCTATGTGCCATCATGGGCGTCGGAAAGGGAGGGAAGGAGGGCGTTTGCCCCCATAGAAATTTTTTGAAAAATCCTCGAGTGTCCTTCCAACGCCCATGTATGCCATGCTTTAAATTAGTGGCGAATGTGGCACTTGGGCTCTTCGGGCTTAGCCCGAGTCTTAGATTTCATATAGTAAAGAACGGATATTTGCTTGCTATGTATTCTGCTAAAACTGACGTCAAGTAATTGTAGCCACTACAGGCAGAGCCGTGTGAAAGGCTGTTGGAGCTCCCCCAAAAAAATCCAGATGGGGCCCTTTAATATCAGCAAGCATTTAGGCAGCTGCGTGCTTTGACGAGCCAGTTGCAAATTAGCACCTGAGCACCGCTATTTCAAAACCTAACCAAGATAAACTAATAATCTTGAATCAAGAAGTTCTCAACTAAATAACTTGCATTATTTAAACAAACTTAACACATTTTTATTATACATTCAGCAAATAAGCAAGCGCATGCACAACATTTGCTTAAAATTTCAAAGTGTCACTTTGTACGTACCGTAACTTACTAATACAACATATTTTGTGGGGCCCCTACGAATGGCCGCCTCCCCGGTCGGGGGGTATGGGGCTGCCTTGCCACGGTACTGACCACAGAACCCTTGAGAAGAAAAAAATGTGTTGGTGCTAGACCTTTTTTGGGCCCCTTTTATAAATCATATTCATAACTGATTAAGAGCTTCATTATCTTTTTAATACTATACCATGGAAATGATATGCTTTATTTAAAATTTTACATTATAACCGTTTACCAATGTTATTAGTTAATTTTGAATTGTCGCAGGCTGATTTCAAAGAATTTACATAACACAGTTGCTTTGCAAATTTCACAACAATACATTGAATTTAACATTACTAGTTAGGCTATAGGAATTCTCACTAGCCATGCAAATTTAATAATTTTATAAACCTAGTGCAGTAGTGGAAAAACATTTATTTAGTTACTCACTTTGGTAAGGATTCCACCAGTTTTTGCAAGTAATCTTTGATTTACTGTCCCGATACCACATTGGAATAATAGTTTCTGTTCAAGATGATCACTACCCGGTTTGAGGTGTGATATTCGGCAGGACAGTAAATTTTAAACCGATATGGATGTCCGAAAATTGGTTTTAATCTGGAACCGGATGCGGATAAGAGTATGTGATCTGAAACACTTTATTCGATATTTTGAAGATTCAAGCTGTGGAACAAATTTTTGGTCACTTTTGAGCTCTTGGAGGGAGTTGCACATTGATCAATCATTTATTATCTTCGGAAGCATATTTTCAGTTTTTTGTTCCATTCCGAGTCTATCTATGAATTAATTATTTAAGACACACTTTTGGATAGTTTTCCGATGCGGACAGTACAATTGAACCACAACAAGAATCGGATACGAACAACATTTTTTAAAACAGGATAGGATTGGTAATGAAAAACCACTATCCAATCATCTCTGGCATCTCTTAGCTTGGTCATGGTGGTGCAATACAATTTTTGTAACCGACATCTTGTTACTGATCACCAATTCTCGATGGGGTTAAGATCTGGCGAATTTCCAGGCCAATCTAACACATTTATTTTTTGTTTCCTGAAAACCGTCTTCACTTTTTTAGATGAAAGACACGGGGAATAATCCTGTTGGAATTTACTTCCACCATCAGGAAATGCCCTTCACATATCTGGAATGACATTTCTTTCACACTTAAAAGCACTAGTGTTTCTGCATGGTTTCGAGGAATCAGTCGACTGTGCCTTCATCTTTTTGCAATGATTCAAACTTGCACATATCCATATTCAAGTAAGTAGTCTCCATGATGGGTGTAAGCAAGGAATCGATCAGCAAATTTTTAATAAGAAATCGATTTCACGTAAAATTACGCATCGTCAGTCCTTGTTCAAATAGACTTTTCTTTCAATTACATCAATGTATTCGCATAAATTTATCATGCCCTCAATTGGCATAAGTGAACCTATTTCAAAAAAGCTAAAACTTATCCAGAAAATCTTATTTTGCTGGTGCCTTGCTACCTCATTGAATAGGCAGGACTTCACTGCTGAGTGCACACCCTTCCTGGTCCTGAAAACTCTGCTGTGTTTCCCTTAAGCAAAAACGATTTTTATCTGAAAACAGCACTTTCTTCCAGTCTTCTACAGTCCAATGTTTAAGCTTTTTGTCAATCCTAATTTTTAGTTTTCACTTTTTGAGTAAGAAGCTCCTTTTAAGCGGTTTCTTACTGTATTTCTGCCAACCTCAGGTAGTTCGCGTCGTACTATACGTGAGCTTACGTGAACTCTAGCATGCGTCAAATTTTCTGTAAATGAAACCTCGTCATCTTTGCATACCTTTTGTTATTTGCAATGGCTGTTTGGGCATTCAGTGTTCCAAAAGCGTAACAATGCGACTCCGCTTCCTAAGTATGATACCTACCATCAAACATCATATAAATTCCAACATGTTCGACTCTCAACCAGGGTTGAATATTAGAATTTAGAGGCCTGGGAAAACATCTCAGAAAGTGGGCCCAAAATATTGCACAATTTGTGATATGTCATGTGTACAATTTGTGATCAAAAGGGCCATAGCCCCTAATTGTTATATCAAAAAAGGGGTCGCTATATTTTGCACATGCTATGCAAATAAATTATTGCTGAAATCAACTTGATTTTTTAATTTTCTGGAAATTTGTTTCTGCGTGGAAGTAATTTTCACCTCATAAATTCTTTGAGGTCATTTTATTTAGATTGTTCTTTGTCTACACTTCTTTGAGAGGACCCCTTTAGCACATTTGCACATAAATTTTGCTTTATTTTGAAAAGCATATGACTTGCTTCAGAGCTGATTAACTGTAGCTCTAGAGTGGTTCATCAGCTTACAAAACAATGCAGAAACTACAGTAAGTGCGACACTCTCAAAGAGAGACCCCACAGCATCTCGGGAAAGGGCGACTTAAGGCGACTGTCTCATTACTCCCATAATGTACTCCCCTGCTCTTAAATAAATACAACGGAAGAAACTGGCTTCCTCTTATAAGACTATGGAGCTGATCAAAGTTCTGTGTGACATGATGAAACATATTTTTCAACTGTTCCGACACGTCATGCAATGCTTGGTGCATTTGGTTGACAATGAAACAGCAGCAATTGAGATAATCCCAAACGTACACCAGAAAAATGGCGATGCATTATCGTTTTAAGTCGACTTGAAACAACAGCTTTAGTCAATTAATTTGCACAAGGTTGAATCAATAAAGTTATAACAACAAAAGTTTTTTGCATTATTGCCCCTTTACATTTCAACTGTTGAGGCTCATCGACTTGCTACACTCTCTCTTGGGACCTGAGCCGGTAACTTTGCTTATAGTATCATGATGCAGTTGATACAACTTTTTACAATAACACCATGATACTATATTTTCACACATTTGTCTATTTCAGGTAACCAGTAGCTTACCACTATATTAGAAACATGTTGTTTTTGTTTTTTTGGATAACATTGGTGAAGTTGTTGTAGTTTATTATGATGAACGCTAAAGGTAAAAATTTTGCGATTGTCGTTTTCATATAAAAATGCGTCCGTTTTGCTGTACTAACAGCTTGGCATCACACAGAAAGGTATTATTTGTTGTTTATATGTGCTACACGCATTCAGATCTTCCGTTTGATATGATGTTTGCAATGTTTCATAGTAAATTACTGAAGATGGCATTATTACACAGTGCTAAATGGTACGTTTTTGTCGTCCAAGGTCATTGACCTCTCAAGGGAGGATGGCAGGTGCCTTCACGTGGTCCTCCTGTACGACATTCGCTACAAATGTCAACTAAACTACGAGAGCAAACACTGCTACCCGCGCTGGATGTGTTTGGCATGGGGTGGATCATAAAACGCCCATCTCAGGGCGCGGCAGAAATGCTGCCGAAAATGACCCATGACCCAATATAGTCCAGCTGAACACCTAGGGGCTCACTGCAGAGCCGTGTGAAAGGCTGTTGGGCCCCCCGCCAAAATCCAGATGGGGCCCTTTAATATCAGCAAGCATTTAGGCAGATGCGTGCTTTTTCGATCCAGTTGCAAATAAGCCCCTTGCGCAGAGCTATTTCAAAACCTAACCAAGCTAAGCTAATAATGTACAACTTAGGAGAAAATAACTTTAATGAACTAACTGCCAATGCAAAATAAGTGAAAACTAACTTTGTCACTTGTTAGTTGTTATCATCAATAAAGCGAAACAAATACCTCTTCTTGTGATGTGATGGGAAAATATTTATGATGTAATTTACCTGTTTGATGTAGTTGTCGTACTTGCATCAACTACAGTATACAACAGGGGGGTGCAACCTGCTGCCCTCGGGCCAAATGCAATACAAAGTGGATTTTTATGCCGGCCACTAGTCAGGGGCGGATTAAGGTTGTGTGGGGCCCCTGGCTGAAACTTACAAAGGGGCCCTTTCTATACATATGAAACTGTCATCAACAGGGAAAAATTAAATGAATGAACTGAAGTATTTGTATTAATGAAACAAAAAAACTTGAGTGCAAAAACGAACCGTCAACTAATGTGGACGTCACAATATGAACAAACTCATTGATTGTGATTTCAAGTCTCCGTTTCTTGCTGGAGACTTGAAAGCATATCGATAAATTTTAACAAAACACCGGTGGACTATTTTCAATATACATTGGCACCCCATCGACAACCACCCCGCTATCACGACCGCTTCAACGCGGTTTCCCCTGTGCTAATGCATTACCTATTGTTACACTAATGCGACCACCCCAGTATCCAGACTGCTACCACAGTCCATCTGTTATAAAACTGCTAATCGAACACTGCGCAAAACGACCACCATATTCTATCAGCATCCTTACGCTGGAAAACTGGTAACCTGTCAGCAGCATCATGTTGTCCTGAAGCGTCGTGGATACGGGGATGGAGACTTGCGTGCAAGCGCAGTTAGTGCCAATGTGACGTAGCAAACTCATACTGTAAACTCTTCTGGTATTTGGACTGCCGACATCGACTTTTTCCGTTGTGTCTTGTGTGATTTTATAGTAGGCTACAGTAACGACAGGCTATGGCAGCACGTAAGACAAAGCTAAATAACTTTCAATCAATGAAGGAACTGTAGAAATGAAGTGATCGCGATACCACATGAAACCTGTGGGAATACAAGTGTGGCGCGACCACTCCAGTCCCGCAGCCATGACCAATTGAGTGCCATTCAGTGGGCAGTGGCGTAACTGACGGGGGCAAGGAGGCGAGCCTCCTCCCCGGCAAGCGAAGTGTAAAAGCTGTTTAGCCGACATTTTGATGTGTAGTATTCTTTTGCTTTTCAGTAGGTTGTTTCTGCGTTTTTTGGGTGTTTTCGGTATTTTTAGACAGTATAGATGTCCACGACAACCAGGTTCATTATAATTTCTTAACTTCTCTCTGAGTGTTGGCTAGTGTCCCCGCTACGGTAGCCAACGAGCCCCATTCAGGTAAGTTTTGCTCCCCCTGGCTCAAACCTCTAGCTACGCCACTGGCAGCAGGTGGTTGTGTTATCCGAATTCCACAGTATATATATATATATATCAGTTTTTTTAAGGGAAATGTTGTGTACCTGGTAGGGACCCGATTTTCCCTGATTCTATTCGGGACCCAAAACACCTAAAAAAACATGTATATATCCAATTCACATTTTTGAGGTAGACAAAATTTTCTTTAAAAATTATTTTCAGAAAAATCAGTTTTCCATACCAGATTCCCGACCAAAATAACACTAACCGTAAAAGTAACCTAACCAAAATTTAACCTAACCTCACCTACCATAATAGCCCGGTTTGGTATGTCCTAAATTGATATGGTAAAAATAATAATTGTACTCATTGCAATTCAGTATTTCATTTTTCTGTTCACAATCAAGGACAAATCAGTAAGACTATTAGTAAGACAAGAGCATGCACTCACTTATCAATAACTGTTGTGAAACTCATTTTCACTTACTACGTATGGTTTTACGTTCATTCATAAGGCATAACACTACTGAATTGCTTTTATTTTCCTACTGAACTCAAAATATGAAATGGCACTCAACAAAATTCTTAACTAAAAGCACATCTCACGACTTACTAAGTCGAAAATAGAATGAGCCATTGTGTTTAGCGTGAGCAAGCTTAGAGTTACTTGAACGAAATGTAAACAGAACTAAGACGTTCTTGATACGGTTTAATTCTTGTTATCAGTTAACGTTTTTAGTAACTCGATATCTACCGACTTTTCTTTTTATTATTGCGTTTATTCTGTTTTAAGTCAGTTATCAAGAATTGTACCAAATAATGGCGATTAACATAAAAGTAGTGTGTACCAAAATGTACAAACTTGCATCTTGGAAGTAAACAGTACCAGGAGTGGTATTAAACTACCGGTTGACATTGTGTATTGTGTAAGGTCTTCACTCCCACACGCAACGCGCTAGACTTCAAACATACATCGCAGTAACGACGAACACACAAATACAGTATATGAAAATACACGAGGATATATACGTGGCGTGTATACCAACTCTGGTAGTCCTGACTTACAACTTCATGATTTATTACCCTAAGCTAAGATTTAATTACTTTCACCATTGTTGAGAGACACGCTACCACTTAACAAGTTCACAACTTACTTCGGGGCTGTCTGCAGGATCGATGTTCAAATGATGTGGATACCTCATGCGCATCCGAAACCAAAATAATACAAGCGAATGGAATACCTTAGTTTTTTTAGACATCGGAGTACTAACTTGCAGTGGCGGTTCTAAGGGGGGCCCGGGTGGGCCATGGCCGTCCCAGATTTTTGGCGGGCCCCCTGCTTGGCCCCCCAGTTTTGTGCTTAATTTCACGTTCAAGTTCTATTGATTGACATATACAGCAGTTAGTTTCAGCCAGCAAAATTTGAAACGGTTTGAAGACTTTCTGGGGAAGGTTCTGACGATATTCACAAGCCTATATTGGATTTCACAGGGTTAATCATAGCAAATCAATCTTCATTATACCGGAAAATCACCATGCAGGAGAGATATTTATGTTGGCCTCTCTACTTTTTTCCTCAGTTTTTTCATTCTAGAATCGCCACTACTAACTTGTTAGTGAGTGTCGGCCAGACCACACGCCAAAGAATCAACTACGTTTATGTCAACGAAAAGCAATTTCAATGATTGAGTACAGAGCGCCTACTTATTAGTTCCAATTGTCGATGGTATCTTTTACAGCGTATTGTGTATTTTCACGTATTACACTTCTTTCAGACTTAGGAATTGGGGGCACTCTAAATGTTGGGGGCCCCTGGCTGTAGCCCAGTCAGCACCCTCCTATTCCGCCACTGCCACTAGTACTAGACAGCCTGTGTGAAACGAATGCGCGGCCCGCGGACTAATCTGTTTAATTGCGTTTGGCCCTCCAGTACCAAAGGTTGCACACCCCTGGTATGCAACAATATGTGAAACCGGCAGTTTCATTCATGCTTGAGACTTGCATCCCGACGATCACAGAGCACCTGGTGGTCGCTGTACAGCCACATCATTTTAATAGCCAGTCTCAATGTAATCAACTTGGTGCTTTCACCAAAAGTTGATAGGTGGAAGCAGTGCGTAGAACTAACTGCTTCCCAACACTCACTCGGCCTTCATTTCTAATGGGAACGAATTTATTGGAATCTGACACCATCCATCTTCATCATGACATATAGCAAGTGAGATTAAATCTGAAGTGGCCTTTAAGATCGAGCAAGCGAGCGTTAAACTTACCGAGATTATCCCCGGTTTTTCTGGTCGAAACTTTAAATTAGACTGTCTTAACACAGTCTGCACAG
>JGI24021J15306_10008595_pt1 | contig 12572 bp, 6 predicted proteins | sample Ectturendosymbi1_FD_15306 | JGI IMG/M metagenome (IMG submission 15306) | reverse complement strand
CGCAACAGCCCAGCGTCTGTTTTGCCAAAACATTCGCACACTTTGTCGTCTGCCGTCTGCGAGTCCATTGTTTCTAGACTTACTCTGACGCGTAACAAACAGAGAGAGTTTTTTTCGATGTTTTATTGTTTTTTGCTGTCGTTGTTATTTGCGCGCGATTCCAAGCAGCACACGTGGGGGGTCCGAGATCACACCGCTCCCCCCCCGCAACGTCACTCTCGGCTTACGCAAACCTCTTAGCTTACGCAAACCGTCGACGTACGTTCGAAGTGAGTAAAGTTGCGCACAAACATCGTAAATACGTTGAAAAAGTAACTTCGACAGCAAAGTAACAGTGAAAAGAACGGTTTGAAAGAAAAGCGAGCTTCAGTTTGGGTGCCAATCCCTTGACGACAAGAGTTTTTGGAATGTGATGGCAAAAGATTAGAATCTTAAGTCTCCCGCTAACAACAGTTACAAAATACAAATGTTATCTAAGCGGAAGTTAAAGTGGATGTTCCGCGGACCTAGAATATTATCATGATGGTCGATCAGCTTTCATTAGTCTTATAACGCGAACATGTTAACGCGGCCTCTCCTGAAGACGCAAGTCTAGATGTGTTTGAAACAAAATGTTCTTATAAGGGGTATCTGGTCTCAAAGGATTAACCCACTTGCAAGTGGTCACAATGCTAATGAAGTACTGAAAGAATACGGGTGTTCAAAGTAAGGAAAGAAGCTGCAGGTAAAATATGTACCATGGCAAGAACGTTTTGAATATCGATAAAAAAACTTTTACAAATGCTCAGTCGCGCATACTTAATCTCCTGAAAGGAATCAGATTCCTGATTTGACTGCGTGCTAGTGACTACACGAAAGTTATAGGATAAGTCCGAACATGAGTCTTAGTCTTAAAAATCAAACTTTAGCTCTAGAAAGAAAAATTGCAAAATGAAGTCCCAATGTACATTATTTGAATGGAAATGTGGGACAGAACTATATGTATAAATCTTACATAATTGTATTAAAGAAAACACAAATCTCAGTTATTTCGTTTGAATAAAATTATTACGTTTTTGCGTTTGAATGAAAGTTTGTAAGAATATGATGAACAACTAAATTTTCCAAAATAACGCAGCGCAAGCTATTTCTAAAATTTTAAAAATGTCTTGTATACGGTGCCGGCAAATATTTTATAGCAAAATTCCCCTTTTGAAAATAGAAATAAAGAGGCTGGGATTTCAAGAACCATCCTTCCTTTGAGTCGAATCAAAATAAATATTTAGTGTTTCAGATACGACTTGGATTTAATCGATACTTTTCAAACATGTTTTATTTTCAGACTGAGAAAAGACTCGTTCAGGAAATAAATTTAATATTATTTGCAAAACTCTACTTTTTAATTTGCTTCCATCAGGTTAAAGTTTCACTTACTTTTCTTGTTCAGACAGGATGGTCTCCGGTCTACATGACGTCCTGAAAATAAAACAAAATTATTGCCAGGTCTTTGAACTGATATAGCTACAACCTATATCTGATATAGAACTGGTACAGCTACAACCTGATACCTGTGTTTAAAGATCAGGTTTGACAAGATGTCCACGTCCTTCAGTGTTTTTCCTAACAGAGAAGACAAACCCTCGGACATAAAAAATTGAGTCGATTTTAAGTCATTTGTGACACTACCTCAGAAAGTTGAGCACGGAGCCAATAAATGTTAAACAAGGATAGTAATTGAAAACATACTTCGATGCCACAGACAGTTATCCATGTGAAGAAAATTTTGGACAATGCAGCGGAGGTAAAGTCCACAAGGATCGAGCGTCCACAGCGCTTATTCAACTCGTGATAACACGTTCTATCGCTGGTATTTGCTTAGGCCATGTGCGCTGTTTATTGTAGCTATGTTTTAAAAGAATGTAACCAGCAAATAGACGTACGGGGCAGGATTTTAAGTGGGTGGGCGCCCAAGAAGTGCGAAAAATATCGGAATCACGGCGTTAACGGTTTGCTTTCAGGGCAAACAAAACGATTAATAAGATGTACAACGTAGCTAATTGGAAAGTGAGACGAAACTTTTGCCACCGGCAAACGACGTGTTAAGATTTGCTGGTGACTTTTCTTAGTCTTTTGGGCATTTTCACGGAAACAAACTTGAATTCTTAAAAACGAAATCTGAGTTTTATTGTATGTCAGCAAAAATTAGGTTGAGTTAAATCAGAAGAGCTGAAGTATATCAGAGCCAACACTTTCTCCCAATCCCTTCCTTCTGTCAGAAGCCTTACCGTACATCTATTTCTAACAAAAAACTTTTTATGCAAAAAGACGCATTTCAGCGCCACTTACGGCAAGTCATATAATGCAGGTAAAAACCATTGCAAAGCGATGCCTGAATATTCCTTGTTTGTTTTCAAAGCTTCCCTTCTTCGACATGATTTGGATAGAATATGCGGATTGGAAATTAAGCAAAACTTGAGTCTATCACATAACAAGATCATGTCAAGCGCCAGCATTAGAAACAAACGAGTCTGTGTCTGCAGCTGACCAGTCCCGTCGCCACGGGGGGCTTTAGTGGGCTTTGCCCCCCCCAAACAAAGCTCCAAGCCCCCCAAATTGAAACGTGAAACACTTTAAATAAGTTGAGTTTTGGTTAATTTTATAATGTCAAGCCCCCCCAAAGAAACGCAAAGCCCCCCCGCAAAAACGCAAAGCCCCCCTATTGAAAACCTTCTGGCGACGGTTCTGCAGCTGACGATAGATGGCGAAGCAACGAAAGCAACAAGATTTCAGTGACTGAATTACGTGTAAAGCGTATCTCAGGTCTAGCCGAAGACAATACCGAGAAGAGGGTCAGATATTAAGGACCAAGCCCAAGATCAAGGCCAGAAATTTTAAAGTCTGAGGCCCGGATCGGAACCATGCAAAACAGTTCCACACATAATGCTACAAAAGTTTGTTTTTGGCAATAAGTTTCGAAGTCCTTTGAAAGTAAATACGAAAATAGTACCTAAGGTGTGTGCAACTGGCCTCCGCACAGGTGAAGGGTTTGAATCCATCGGCAAATTTTTACTAGGAAATGATTTCACGTAACACCGCGTATCTTCAGTCCTACAACCTTATTCAAATTTCACCTGTGTGGAGACTAGTTAGACTAGTTACTTCAATGCAGATAAGCGCAAGTTTAAATCATCGCAAAAAGGTGATAGCAGAACCCAGTCGTCTGATTCCTCGAAAGCTTAGACAGCAAACCTACAGCTTTAAATGGGGTGTGCAACATTTACATTTTATAATACTTGAGGTTATAACTAAAACATGGCCAGGTTTCGAAATCTGAATGAGGCCGAGCTGGGAACTTCGCTGTGAAGGTTAACATCTGGAAGATTTTTGATACAAAGACTAAGACCAGGTTCCAGTGGCGTAGGGTACCCAACCCAAAATTGTTTTGGGCAAGCACCAGTATTTTGTTTAGGACATCGTTTCTCAAAGAAAACAATATGCTAAAAATTTGGGAATAATTATAGTCCCTTGCCCTCTGGCTACGCCTATGCCAAGTTCACTGTAATTTCTTGAGAGCCAGGTTGTTAAAATACGAAGTTGAAAAACCGGTCACAAGACCGTGACTGGTTTTTGGGAAACACATTTCCACTGTTTCGATGAACGAATCCTCTTCCTTCCCACGGGGTTAATTTTCTTTTTGAGACGTAGCTTGTGCGGGCGAGGCATGCATGGGCAGCCTTTCGCAGTCAACTGGCTGCCCTGCTGTTCTTTCTTTGTCATTATGAAGACGCATTTGGTCAAGCCATGCTGGTACGTATTCAGGATTTTATTCTGCTGGTTCGTGTTTGCGCTCGATTCTATCACCCAAAATGAAAGGCAGCCCGCTGATTGATTCTATCAGGTAAGTTGGCTGAGATGAAAATAATGGTGGAGTTTCTAAAAACACAGACAAACAAAATCGGACTTCTAAATGCGGCGTCAACTACAAATTTAACTGCAAAGCAAAACGTATTTTGCTCACTGGCAGCGGTTTTGTTGCTTCGGCAGACCAAGGCTCTCGTAGGCTTTCATGATTTCTTGCAGACCGTAGGTTCCATGACAGGTACAGTCGCGGTGTCCGGCAGCAATTCTCTTGCGCAGTTCTCTGTACTCTCGCATGTACTGGCTGATGTCGGAGTGGTGCAGAAAGGACCCTGGACGAACATACGATGGATTTTGCGTCAGAGATCGGATCAAATCACTCATTTTCATACCCGCATTTCCTCTCAGGAGGGTCGTGGGGGCAGCAGCCATATAGGAAGACTCGAAAGGACTCGCTCCATTCGTTGCTTGAATAGCATCTTTCACCTGTTGGTTCCACCTATCCTAGGGGTTACGTTTTTGCCATTATTCGCCACACCGAGTCATTTCTGTCCGCATACCCGAGCAGCAGATTAAGCACCAGCTGCTTTGAACAGTCGCCACTCCACCTCCGCGTCCCCTGTGCATTCCGGGAGATCTCGGGCAAGGACGATACGCTTTCTGCAAAGGTGTTTCTTACGTCTTTGTCCGCCAGGGCTTCCCGCTTCATTCGGTAGGATCTCCCGGTCCGGCACCTTTGTGTAGGCCCTGGAAGTTTTTCCCGATGAAAGTTGCAGACCACCCGGTGCAGATCAGTCGACAGTTCTGCACCCCTTTTGACACGAACTTTCAACACTGATTGGAGTAGGCCAGCCGAAACCATGCAGACCGGTGACCGAACTAATCAATGAAGTTATTATTTTATTTTCAAAACATTACTACGAAAAATTGAGTTGACAGTCGAAATAATGTCTGTGCTGAATTTGCCTGTGCAAAAACGTAATTTCACACTCATCCCACAGGATCTATTTCGGTGACAGCAGATTTGGCGGAATTTCGGCTTCGTGTTCCACGCAGATCTTTTCTCAAGGTACGCGATGTACTTAGTAAATTTGAAAAAAACTGCGTGAAAACGCGTACGTGACAGACAAACGAACACAAACAACGCTCTGCCAACATTTTCCACCACCAACCTCTAGCAACATGTTTATCCTCAGAAGGTAATTGGTCGTTTTTTCTCTGGCAGCTTCTCACGTATTCGCGCAAGTCCTTCCTGCCCTTGGCGTTTTCTTTGGTGGCAAGTCCGTTTTTTAGCTTGCCTTGCGCTTTTGTCTTGTGGAGATTTTTTCTTCGCGTCTTCGGCTTCGCTTCGTCGTCGCTCCACGGCGTCAAGGGGCTGATCGCACGGAGCACAACGCTCCTGCGCGACTTGAAGGGACGCAGTGCCTCGAGCAAGGCCAGCTTTTCGCGGCTCGTTGAATCGTAGAAGGGCGAAGTAGTTACGTTGCAGGTGCTAATCTCGTCGGGCGACATGATTGAAAACTACAAACTACATTTTGCGAGTCTGTAAAAACAAGAGGTGAACAATCCTTACCTTCGTTGCTGTCTGGCTGAACATAACACCACGTGAAAAAGAATCAAGCAGCAGCCGTGCAAAGTTACGTTCAGCCGGGAGTTAAACTCATTTGAATTATAAAACGTATACTCTTACGCCAAAAGCTATGGTTGTTTGCCATGCCACGTTTCTACCATTTTATTTTAAACAGCAGCATTTTATCTACACCTGGTTTAAAACTATCCGGGGAAAATCATCTCAGATAACATAGTTGATATGTAGATATAAATTTCCTTCCAGTGATTGTGTGGGATAAGTGAGCAAAACGTGCACTACCGTAGTTTGACGCACAAGCTTCTTTAAAAACTCGAAACTAAACAAATTACTTTAGCAACAATTTATCGTGACGTCTTGTTTTTCAGAAGTGGTGCTCAAGCTTGGACTTTCAGGGTCCCGTTCACCANTTGCTACTCGAGAAACGACCGGTACAACAGAGCGATGTAACATGTTTCAGTGAGTGTGCCCTTTCACAAAAGCCACCGAATCTGAGGTCTTCCTCGGTCAGTGAACGTCGAAATTCGATACGATTCATCGACACCGGACAGACAATCGACGCGGAGTTTATTTAGTGAGACTGATTATTTATCTGAATATGTGCGAGGAGCTTTCGAAGCGCAACTTGGCGTTTTTAACCACTGCCACCTGAGGATCTTCATAAAAGACATCGTAAACCTGCTCGATTTTTTCCACCAAAGTATTGGCAAGAACGTTAGGAGTCAGTAATCTAGATCCATTGAGAGCAAAGAAAACAGTCTACGTTGAATTTCAGTTGAACATTTCACAGCCATTACAATAGTTTCTGAAAGATTTCCTCCACTGACTAAGTGCAAAAGGAGCTTAACTGTTTAGAAAAGAAGGCAGAATAACGCACTTTATAACACATGCGTCTAGATACGGCTGTAAACACGCTGCGCAAAGACAATTTCGGCTTTAGCATTTTCAACTTGTTGCTGCAATTACAACCTGTCCCAGAGTAATATCGCTTAGCATTACTCAGGATTCGTTCACTCACAGCACAGCAATCTCTTCACCGACTCCTTAATTTGCCTGAGCACCTCAGCTACAATGAACAGCATTTACACCCCAACTAATAAAAAGTAATTGAGACCTACAATACCGTGGTCTTACGGGAAATAGTCTTCAGGTTATCCTACGAAGCTTCGTTTGTCACCGGACTCGAAGCACAACTCATAAAATTTCATCCAGCTTATGAGGTGTTGATATGAATTTATAAGAGCCGTAAACAATACACTTGAAGAGCACTTGGTGGTCATTACGTGCAAGCTCGACGAAATCGTGAACAAGTGGTGTGACATGATTTAATTTGTTTTTTGTTGAAGAAAAACAGTGAAACAAGCATGTTTTGGCTGCAGTCGCGTTTCAACTGCAGTTCAACTGTTTTCTGTGCAGCATTATCACTGCCCCAGAGACAGGGGCGTAACGAGTGGGGGGCAAGGGGAGCACAATTGCCGGGCGCCGAATCACTGCGGGGGGCGCCGAAAAGTCCCAACAATGTCACAAGTAGTTTCATCAATGCAGTACATTTGCTTCCGAAAGATCTCAGGTTCCAACATGCGGGCGCCAAACTTGCTTCTTAACTGCCCGGGCGCCATCTAACCTCGTTACGCCCCTGCCCAGAGAACATGGCGAAAGCTGAAGCTCAAGCAACTCTACCTGTACTTAGAGCGGGAAGCTGGTACGGATCAAAATTTAATGAAAATGGAGTTATCGAACCCGTAGCTTTTGAAGTGCAAAGAAAAACTAATGCTTCAAAATCGCGCATGAACCCCAAACCCTGAAATTACTCTGTAGCCTAATGTTTCCTCGTATAAACCCAAGGGAGCTAAACAGTTTCGCAGATCAAAAAAAGGATCATGCAAACTTGCTGCCGAGCAATTCTTGCTTGAAATACCAAAACAAATCTCAATAAGAGACATTTTATCCTACCGCAATGAAAGCGGTTAACAGTGCCACTGCTGACAAGCAAATTTGCTTGCTGTTTAGGCAGAATTGTTGAGTTATTTCCTGCCTTCACGTTACAGTATGTTTTACTGCCTCCGCCCTTCCAGCATGCATGCCTTTCTGGCAGTGTAAATAACCAAGGTATAGCAAACTTTTACAATTTAGTAAAAGTGAAGGGTTAACTCACACTTCAGTAAGAGCAGAACGCGATGCATGTACGGTTATTAATGCAGAGAGATGTCACCAATTTAAAGATGAAAAAACTGCAAGTCTTTGCAGACAAGACCAGCTAAACCAGTGGTTCCCAACCGGGGTGTCATTTACCATACTCAGGGGCGCTTCGAGCTAATACGTTTTTCAATATATAATTAAAATATACATTTCAAAAATGTCATCAAACCTTAAAGCCAATTGCGATGTCATCGCCACTGTGCGCCGCAAATTATATTTCTCTTCAGTGGGGTGCCGCAAGCCTGAAAAGATTGGGAAACACTGAGCACTTCTTTCTACAAGGATTCTCAACTCAAAAATCTTGACCCACTGGTGGCAGGCCTAGTGATTTTTCACTGGATCTAGTGATTTTTGGCCTGACCCAGTAATCTAGTGATTTTTCACTGTAAGCTAGTGAATATTTGCAGGGTATTTGTTTGGAGAAGGTCGGTTGTCCTGCTTCTAGCTTTTCAACCCGTTTCTTCGGAAAAACAATTGATTACGTGAATCGCTGTGTGAATATTTGCACCAACAGAACAAGCAAGTTTTTCCAACCTCAGTTTCATATTATTTTCATTTCTCTGCTGTTTAAAATACTTTGTTAGTGTTGTCGCTTTAAGCTCTTGAAAGAAATATGAAAGTTTCCAATCCAAGGTTTTCCACACTTCGGCATGATTTATTTTAACAAACTTGCAAATGGTGTTAAGGTTTTCGGGCGATAAAGTACATAATCAAATGATTTCTAGCAAAGCTGTTAACTTCAACGCAGAAATTTTAAATCTAGTGAATTTTTTTGTGAATCTAGTGATATTGCAAAAAAAAACAGTGGCAGCACTGTCCTGACTGCCCCACTGTGAAGGGGTTGGGTAGGACGGCTAATTGTCGACCTATTTAGTGAACATTACAAACTAGGTAGAAAACCTGCATTATAACTCGAAAACCAGTATGTTTTTAGGAGCAAGGCTTCATCTTGGATCAGGTTTAGTCTGTCATGTTTTAAACATAACATAAGACCCTGGATAAGAGCGAAGAACACCATAATTTCTACAAGCTTTCTACTCACCCGTTTTCTTGCTTTTTTGTCTGTTCAAATCCTCACTTGTATGAACCTTGTTAACATTTAAGGAAGGAGTGCCTTAGTGCACACTACAGTCTGATGGTGCAAACGTTCGCATGAATCAGTTCAATGTGTCTTATGACATTATGTAAAATCAGTCAGCAAGTGCAATTAATTTAATGGGACAGTACTCTGATCTTACTGTTTCCTTCACAAGTAGCGTTTGAACATAACTTACCTCACATGGTAATGACATCCGTAAAACTATGCATGTTCGCTTGCCTATGCACAAATAGCAACAGTTTGAGAAACGGCTCCATGCAGAAAGCCGGTCCTCACCATAACTATCTCAAAACATCGTTGTCAAGTAGTGCTTACGTGAAAACTTTTTAAGCCAATGCTATATATTCGAGTTTAAATATGCGCTTGAACAGGCCGAGATTTAACAATTGAAGGTTTATAGTATTCACTAATGCCTGTACCTTCATGAGATATAATCAACTACCAACTACTTTCTGCAACTTGAACATAACACGTTTCACCTATCCTCTTACTATTTCTTTGTCTTGTACATCTCTTCGCATTGCCTTATGTACCCCAGCCTCTTGTAGGATAAGTGAATCTGTTACGAAACATTGCACCATTGTTAACAACAGTGTGCTGTTGAAGACTCGTAATGAGCGTTCCAGCATTTTGATATCAATTTTGATCGTAAAACTGGAGACTGGTTTTGAATGGTATCTAAGCAAAAATACGGAACTATCAGGCAAGCAGCGGTAATTGTTTGCGGCAGAACACAAAACTTTAAAAACTTTTCTTTAACCGAACGTGTGCAATGTAGTTGAGGAAACGCAGATAACAATCTATTAGTCAAAATCACTATTTTGCCATAATCCAAAATTGATAAGAAAATTGTTCCTTCAATAAATCTAAAAAATATCTTCATATCTTTGGCCGCCACCGAAGTTTCGTGAAAATTGGCTGTTTTGTGTGGGCAAACCTCATGAGCATTGCCTGTATTATTTGAATTTCGGTGCTGTTAGGCTAATTTTTGTGTTAGGCCTATAGAACTTTGTGACCAAGCAGTAGCCTACTTCAAAGCGTTTGTCACAAGCAATCACCTGCAATGATTTTTGTGAATCAAGATGCGATTCTTCTAACTCGGAAGAGAAGGTGAAATCGTACATCTGATGGTTAGAATTAACAAGGACACGAGAGGAATGCTCTGGCATGTTTATCTTTCAAAACAGTTCTTTGAAATCTTCAACAATAGCAAGTTACTCTGTGGGAAAAGATGTAGCCTACGCAAAGTACTTCATTACCGATAAAAAGGCTTATTGAAAAAGTTCCACAATTCGCTATGTGAATAGAGCACTAGTTCTGAAAAACCTTCTTCCAATCAAATTGAGACATGGACCACGGCAATGAGATTCCAAGTCGACTCGTTCATGGTCACAAGCATGGGCGTTTGTATTTTGAAATGTTATCTATTGCTATTAACTTTTTAGTAGAAAAACGTTTATCTCTTAGTTTCGGAGCTGGTAAAATGAAATTTCACTATTGTAGGACCCCTAGAAGAAAATCTTTTTGGCCACTCCCCTGAAAAATATCCTTTGGCCACACACTGGAAAAAATCATTCCCACGCCCATGGCCGCAAATTACATATCTTGACTAACCAAAGTCTGTACCAAGCGTACATCAGCCCATAAACTTATCCATACAATTTCTACGCATTGGACGGAATGCAAATCAGGCCTGTAACCAGCTTAGGACACCAGGAGGGCGAAGAATTTTCCGAGAGGGGCCCAAATTTTTTGAACTATGCCCAATATTTTTAAATTATGTTCAATACATTTTTCTAGGGGGGGAGAAAAATTTTCAAGGGGGGCTTGGTTAAAAAAATTTGGGTCCTCTGCTCCCCCAAAAAAAATTTGGGCCCCCTGCTCCTCCCCTGGTTGCGGGCCTGATGCAAATAGTGATGCGAATTTGGTGGCGGTTCAATTGTATCATCACGAAAATTCCTCAAAATTTTGCGAAATCAAAGTTTTTTATTAAAAAATATTTAGTCGAGTTACCTACAAAAATACTTAGTGAAACAAATCTTTTTTCATAACCTGGGTGATTGCAATCTTTCACAGCTTATCCAGATATATGAAAGAAGGCTTGCTCTTAAACAGTTTTGGTTCAATTTACATTATGATGGCCTTATGTGATTGCAACTTCGCAAGAGGATGGGTTTTACTTCTTTTCGCGTAAAAACTTAAGCGTGAGAACAAACATGGTAAGTGGTCGAACACTGATAGTCAAGCCATAAGAAGCCAAGACTGAAGCCATCTATGTTTGAATTCTTAGTCTGATAGAAAATGCTGAGATATTAAAGTCTGCAGACCGGTAAGAAGCCATACGCGTAGCCAGTGGGTGGCCAAGCGAGCCATGCCCCCCAAATTTCTAGCATATCTTGTCGTTTTGTGCTTTGAAAGACGGTGTCCAAAACAAAATACTGTTCCTCACAGTCAAAATATGCGCTCAAAAAGAATTTTGGGCTGGCTACGCTACTGTAAGAAAATCATTTCGATAGGAAGGATTTCAGCCAAAACGCATTTTTCCAGAACTTTGATTTTGCATGTACAATGATTTGCTTTTTGCTACAAGATCCTAAGTCTTTCATAACTGCATGTGTGCGATAAACTTGTTGCTAGCTTGTATAGAAACTTGCAATGTCCGAGCGCTCTACATTTATCAGCAGACCTTCTAACACATCCGCTTTAGAACCAGGTTTGAAAACTATCAGATTTTGTTCTGCAACGCTCTTTTCACGCAATATAGATCTTCTCTAAGTAGGAGCTTTGTTTCTTTCGAGTTTTGTCCTCCATCCAAATAAGATCTTGAGTGCCTGATGAGAATTGACATTGTGCTAAATCGTAGTTGGATCTTAAAGCATTCTAACTTGTCTCCAACAGATGTGTGTACGTGATACCAGGGACGAGTTTATGGGGGGACGAGGGGGACATGGCCCCCCAACTTTTGGACAAGGGGGGACATAATATCGTTTCTCCCCCCCAACATTTTGTGATGAAAAGTAATGTAGTTGTGCAAATTTCATGGTTACATTACCGTTGGAAACGTTTCCCCAGCATAAAACCAGGGAATAAATGAGAAAAATGAACACTATCACTGGATTATCTGTAGACACAATATAGGCTACAGATTGCCTATGTTAACTGAATTCTCATGATTGTTGAAAATTGTGTTAGTTAGTTTGAATTACTGAATCGGTGTGCACATGAACTTCGCTCAATCTCAAATTCCTGCGCTGTTCTGTAGCCTACAATCAGAATACGGTTGCCACCAGGCGCGTAGCTATGGGGGACAACGGGGCAATGCCACCCCCAATTCCAAAGATTTCGGGTTAATACAATATTTGAAGTATAAGTCAAAGAAAACCTTCAGTGCAAATCAACGAAACTGCCTCAAGGAACCTATCCTACTTCAGTTTTTAGTCGAACACGAACTTGTACCTGACCTTTTATATCAATGACCCGCAAGTAAAAACAATTGAAGTAACGCTTTTCGCAGCAGTTTCGGGCGCACCAGCTTGCCGTATCCGGAAAAATTGTTATGCAAGCTTCATTTCAAGACCATCCCAAACCTCTCTTTGATAGCCGGGCCCGTGGGTGTTACAAATATAACGTATCCTTGTTTCCAATGTCAGCATAGCCTAAATCAGTGGTTCTCAAAGTGGTCGATATCGACCCCCAGGGGTCGAATGGACCATCTCAGGGTCGCTAAATAGCCACGGGGTCGAATGGAGGTGACTGAATGGCTAGGGGGTCAATGAATAACTGCTGGGATCTACCGGAGCAATGAAGCCTCCAATTCAAAATTATTGTTAATCGGGCAAGGAATGCAAA
>JGI24021J15306_10008594_pt1 | contig 12573 bp, 9 predicted proteins | sample Ectturendosymbi1_FD_15306 | JGI IMG/M metagenome (IMG submission 15306) | reverse complement strand
GTTTTGAAATGCAAGAACGCGTGGTGCTTGATATGTTCTTTTATAATATATTGGTTCAGTGCATGAAAATCTCCAACAATTCGGATGTCCTCGTCCCCATTTTGCCCGGGGCCCCGAAAAGCGCGTGTCCATAGGTCATGGCCTATTTGGCTTATGCGTAAATCCGTCACTGTGACAAGCGTAAGGACCCGATGCACGTTCGAGAAAACCAGAAGCCAATATGTATCGTGTATTTTCTGTCGCACGAGGGCAGTGTGTTTCAGTGCGACGTTACGAGCTCTGGTTAAGCAAGGCCCACCAGTTGCAGGAATGTGGTTCTCAAACGGATGCTTGCAAGGCATTTTAACATATAAGCCCTAAGTTCCAGATGGAATTCAGCCAAAATATCACAAAAGCCTTGCCCAGAAACTCTGACTTTAACCACAGTATTCTAGCCAACAATCATCTGTGATCGTAATTGAAGAATCTGTCGCATCGCTGGTAATGGGAAACTTTATTGTGCGACTGCTGTGGTATATAACTAACTTCCAAGAAAGAAATTGCTTTGAAAAAGTCCTTACCGAGAAGAGGGCATTGCGTTTGCAATACGTAAAAAGACCAAACTTGCGGCCGAAACCAGTGTCAATTTACTCTTTGTCCACGCCGTGCGAGTACAACTGACAACCACCAGCTGAGCGAAACTCGCGGTTATCTTTCTTTGCACGCTGCGTGAGATCAGGCGTTGCAGGTAAAACTGACGCACAAACACCAGCAAAGTCCAACGAGAAAAACGGTTGGATATTTTGTCTCTAACCTAGTATAACATATTGGAGCGACACTATGGGTTTTGCGAGTGTGAAGAAGTGTCTTTGATGAAAGTAGTAAGTGCATGCTCATTTTCACGTACCTGAGCTACTCTATACTTTACGATAGTAGCACCAGCTCTTGTATACCTCTGCAAATGGATCTACTGGAAACTTGCTGGCTTTTTTCGCATGACGTTGCTGTACATTGGGTGCAATCAGTTTGAACCGTGCAAGGCTGTTTGCAGTGCAGCAAGTGCAAGCTTTGCACTTTCGTGCGCCCTTGCGTCATTGGTTGTGGTAGTAATACCACAGTGGACTGCCTTCAGATCTTGCTGCGGTCGTGTTTTGTGATTTAGACGACGCGCCTTGAGCTTTATGTGAATTCTGTTGTGAGCCGTCTTTCTGTTTGTGTTTATTGTACCACTTCATCTAGCTGAAAACTTCCACACGAGACAATCTAGCTGACATATGTTGCATTCTAGCGTTGATTTTCGAAAAAGCGTCATCAACACTGTGGTGCGAAACCCGGGGTTGCTACTGTGAAAACCGTTTAGGGAATGAACCGTCGTCGGCATTCTGCTGACACAAGACGTGTTTACGTTAATCGTGCACCGAAGCATCGGCATCTGCAGCTAACTCGTTAATATGTCTGGTTCGTGCAAACCAGACAACTTCCGGAGTAGCTCCATTGACAAAACTTGCAAGAAACGCAGTGCAAATTTCGTTACATTTCACCAGATTTGTTTCCCAGTCATGGCCTGCCGTGCTGATCAGTTTATCCATGATATTGACACAAGGCTCTCGGTCATTCAAATGCAAGTTACGAATTTCGATCAATCGGTGCTGAGCGCAACGTGAGGAATGCGTGCTGTACATGAGTGCACGGAGAAGTTTTGGCAGCACCAGAAACACACGTTGTCCAAGATCTGACTTGTTTTTCAGTTATGACGTCGTGAAAAATCGGTCCTCTTCAGCAAAAATATCTGCATCTGTAAAACTTGACTCAGGGTTTCCAAACACGTGGGCAAATGGTTAGCATCAGGCTTGTTGAGCACAAGCGATTGCCATAACTTGTCAAGATCGCGACCATTTGAGGCAGCGAGCGTTGAACCTCGTTGTGGGCGACCAGAGTGATCTTCTTGACCAGGGTTGCCAGGTTAGCATTTTTAATACCAATTCCTGAAATTTGTCCTTCATTTTTTAAGTGGTTTGGCATGAGAAAATGCTGTTTGGCATGTACGTCATAGATTGGCATGTTTTTGGCCTTTTTTGATGTTTTTGGTGTTGGCAGGTGAAAATGTTATTAGGCATTTTTTGAAAACCTGTTTTTAAGATTTTTTCAGCCTGTTTGGCATATATTGAAGTTATTTGACATATTTTGATTAGCGATTTGGCATATTTGGTCCATCTGAACCTGGCAAGGCTGATGTTGTTTCTGTTCGTGCTCTGTGACTGCATTTTGTCATAGATATTTTATGAAATCGTGACATATCCAACATGTGAGACGCTTGTGTATCAGATTCAACGTAATTAAAAACTATGGCACGGTGCGTATATGCACAAGATTTTCATATCCCTTATGTTGTTGTTTCAAGCCGGTATTTTTACGAAGCATTTTCTGCAAGAGGAGATAGTGCAATAGTTTTGGAGATAACAACTATTTAGTTATTTATATGTGTACAATAATTTCAGGCTTGGTTCCATACCAACATTGTATTTTTGCCATTGCTTATCCAAGTAATTCAAAACTGACAGTCATCGGCCAGTTTCGGCTTGTTTGGCATGTTATGAAGCGATTTGGCATATTTTGATGCGCGACTTGGCATTTTTGTTCCATCTGGACCTGGCAACCCTAGTCTTGATGATTACAATGTGTGTGAAAACAAAGGCCGGCACGCTGGGCCTGAGCAGTGTTGCCGATTTTGCGATTTTTTGGCTGTCAGCTAATTTCAAGGTGCCCATCCAGAAAATTTTTAATATAACTATTAGCCATTTTTTAGCATAATGATTTTTGAAATTTAGAAAAGTTTTAATATAGCCATTTTAATATAGCTGAAAGTTTCAATATAACCAGAAAGTTTTAATATAGCCATTTTTAGCATAACGAATGTTAAACGCCGTTTTCTTGAACATTTAGCTAGATATTTTAACTCCTGTTCAACTGACATATTTTTGAATTTTGGCACGCGCAACGTATGCGGTGCGTTAATATTGACAAAACACCACAAAGCATCGTTGAAACCTATTTCAGTTTTGACTTTACCCTGTACTTTAACCTTGACTAGACACATGAATTCGAGTATAAGTAACTACGTCGCAACTAGACACATGAATCGCGTATAAGTAACTGCAACCCAAGGAATGTAAGTGTTAGTAAGTAACTAAATATAAGTAACGAAATTACATCCCAAGAAATGTAAATATTCGCCCACAGCAAGCTGCCTATTTCGTCAGAACATTCGACAACTTGATAATAAACAATTCATATGCTTTTATTCCACGATGTGCATCTTTATCTAACTTTTCATCCGCTCACTTCAAACTTCAGTTGTGTGATGACTTTTACAAATCACCACTTTTCTCCCACTATCTAAAGCTTTTTTATGAGAATGACCGCATGCAGGACTTACGGTGCGTTGTTCTGGTCTTCTGCAACGGGGTACTCGCATCACCTTTTACAGGAAACATGATGCTGAATGTATGCCACATTTCATCCAAGAAAATGACTTTGTGTACTGCAAGCCTGCAACAATGTTGAAGAAGGTTGGTGTCTCTGAAAATGATCCTAAATAGTGGAGACTTTTTATTACTAGCTAGAAACGAAGTTTGATATGTGTTCTTTGGCATAGTGGTATTGTTATCACTTTTGGATCTATTTTAGGCTGTCAACAACCCTTAAAGAAAAATTCAACGTATTTAATTTTGTGGTAGAAAAACGTCATGATATGACGACAAGTCGATCATTTTTGTCGATTTGAAATTGGCCGGATTTCTGCTTGGGTTGCAAAGTGGTCTATACCAGGGCTTCTCAACTTTTTTGTTCTGCGATCCCATTTTAAAATAGTTTTTTTATGCGGCCCATTGATGGATAGTCTAGATGGTAATGATACGTGTAAACGTCCAATCACAAATCTCAAGAAACATTTTTGTCTAGGCGAAATCACACAAATGCACACAATCAACAAAACTAACTATAGTGTACAATGATAAAACAGTCACGTAATGGAAACAGTAAGGCTTAGTAAGGCGAAAAAAATTAACAAAAATCAGTTCAGTTTATAGAAATGGTATTTTTGACAGGCCTCAAATCAACAAATTGATAAAATTTATGAAATTGATAAATTTCAAAATTTCGTGAATGCAAAAGAATCCTGTGCCTTTTGTGAAAGTTGCTTCAAAGTGTTGGGAAAATACTTAAGAGTCCAACTACAAAGAGATCGCACCGACTTGACTGAGCAGTTTTCAAGATATTGCTGCTATCATGAGCATCAAGCTTCACTCCCTATACAACCATCTGGATCAGGGGTTCATAACCTGGGGTCCGTGAACCGTTTGGTTCCATGGATGTGTTTCTGAGGGTCCATAAACCAAATGCCAATCAAGAAAATCCGAGAGCTTTTATTCCACCATTTGGGCCATTATTCAGCACAACCGCACCACAACTATGTTCTGACATGTTCATGTTGCAAGTGCACTGACCTTTTATTATTTGATATTGGTGACGTCAATTGGCGACAGGCCGAGGCCTGAAATTTGCCTCTTGCCGGGAAGTTCACACTAAGAAGCGACCAAATGTTGACGAAACGAAGGGCTCTGCAGCGGTTTTGGGTGCTGTGAAAGGGGTTCTCAGCGACAAAGAATTTGAGCACTACTGATCTAGATCACTTCCCCGAATAACTTGGTGATCTGAGTCAGCGTGGTCCAACTACTTTTGACCTACGGGCCATCATAAAAAACGTGACAACTTGCGGGCCACTTCCAATAAAATGATGTATAACGCAACAGATTCACAATATTTAAAACTAAAAAAGGTAAGATAGGTGAGTGCGATATTGAAATTATTGCATAATACCAAATAGAAATTTATCACAAATTTCTACCAGTGGGATGCCTGTGGTCGAGGCTTTTCTGACACTATCGTTCCTTTATCAATACCAGTGTTAGTAGTGAAAGTCAGAGACGATCGTCCAGTGTTTCGTCTGGCATTCGATTTCTGTTTTTATATTTGACTTGCTTAATTGTAGAAAATATACTCTCACACACGTATCTGTTTCCTTACATTGAGTGCATGTTTAGTGCGAAATCTTTCAGTTTGATAAATCTATGTTTTCTGACTAATTTCCAAAAGCTCTCTGCAGTCACTAACACCGTTAGCATTGCACATTTTTGTTAGAAGATGTTATAGGCCTACTTGTTGCCTATTGCAGGGATGATGGGCAATTAATTTGACTCGAGGACCACTTTGAGAAGGCCTCGTTTAGCTGTTAGATAGACAGATTCATTTGACGGTACTGGGTTGATTACGCCAGATGTGCTCTTTACTACAACGAATACTGGGGCACCGAAAAAACATAGAGGTTATCCAGACAGGTGCCCTAGCGGAGGGTTAGGGGCACGCCGTACCTTCTAATTTGATCGTANAGTAAATAAATAAAACGAAATGTTGCACAGAAAAGGTATTATTCATTGTTCTTGTGAAATTTACTTTATCAAGCGAATGCAATTCAGTGAGACAAATGTAACCCGCATGTTTTTCATCAAATTTCACATCGGAGATATTTCCTGAATGCTTCTGCGAGTCACTGAAAAAACGTCACCGAAAGCGGGCCACATGCGGCCCGCTGGCCTGGAGTTGGACCACACTGATCTGAGTGATGAGCATATATCACTGAAATAGCAGTACGATACCAAGGAACGTGGGATGCTGCCATGCTATCTGACAATTATTGGTCAATCAAACTTGATGTGACAATGCTTTTGCTTCCCATTCTCACAAATCATTCACGCGAAACTTTTCGCGGATGTTTGACGATTTTAAAGGATGAGTTGACTTTAGTGACTGATCACACAAATAAATGTGTATTTGTGTTTCTGTACTTTTTGTTTCGATTCAATAACAAGCAACACCTTTGAGAATATAACTCTTTTTTTCCAATGGGCACATCACAGCAGCAGGAAAGGTACACCTGATAGGGAAAGGAAGACTGTATGTTTTAATTCATCGACTCAAAACTTTGTAACATCAGTTGAAAGATCTATGGAAAGAAAAACTAGCTGCTGGCCATTGATCGTAACAAGCTTGAAAAAACCTTTGAGCCCGTCGATGTGTTGCTACGAGAAGATAAGTTTGTTGATTGCCAACGCTGCAATCTTCAACGCACTCCGGTTCGTCAGTTGACTACTCATTAGGAACAAAAGACGGAAGGGTTCATCTCAGTTGTACTTACATAACAGTTCGGTTTCGTTATACCAGCTTTTGTGCTACTTTCGAAGTGTCACGAGTGGTCTGCGCGGCGTCATTTCCGTTTATTTGAGCTGTGGGCCACGTGGCTGCTATCGTGCAGTGAGTGCTGCATTGATGTAGAGTCAGTGGCAGCACGGCGTATGAACCGTTTCCTTTCACCCATACATCAGCCCCAGGACGAGGCTGGAAAGGCCGCAAGTACCTTACATACTAAAACTAATTAATTAGTTCCCTAAACGAATCGGATACTTTTATGCTTAAAATATATATTTGTTCATTGTGAGTTCTAGAGCCGAATCCAGCCAACTAGCTGTGGCTGTGAAGGTTTCTTATTTCTGCATAGGGCAAACTTGCTCAGGCCACAAGCGCCAAGCACTTCAAGATTTTTAGCACCCAGTCTGGATGCTCTGGAAGTTGTCGACTAGATATCGTTTATTACAGACTGCATGTTCAGATTACAAACTGGCCCACACCATTGCGCTAGAGAGGATGATATCAATTAATTTTTATTCAGTACCATCTTGCAAACGGAAGCATTGAGGACTCTGCTTTGATCACCTGTGAGAGATATTCCTAAACCGTACATAATATGTGTTGTCAAGAGAAGTTTGGTACCACTCATCTTGCATGCGACTTCTCAAAGGTGCAGGAGCAGGCAAAATGGCAAAAGTTTGGGGATGCGAAGGATTTTTGCCCGAACTTATCGAAAGAGTTTTTGTGCAACTTTTGCCTACAAATTCTCCCACAGAGAGTATGAAGACCTGTTCGGTATGACCTCCAATAAAGGTCTTCATGTATTTTTGTCTTTTTCTGCTAACGTTGGGCGCCATTTTTTCCAGGATTTTTAGGGGTTTTTCCCAGATTTTCAGGAATTTTGCCCAGATTTTCAGGGAATTTCCCGTTTTTTCAGGGATTTTGCCAGGATTTGCTACAAACCAAAGCTTTTGGGGATGCGCTTGCACGCCCTGCACCCCACCTCCTACACCACTGCGACTTCTGAATGATTGCACAAAGTTCCATGGACATCAGAACAGCAACTAGACATTACGCTGGCGTTTAGTGATGTTGCCGAAGATGACAATATAGCTTCCAAAATTTGATTGAAAACTATGATCAACAATCAAACTGTGAAAGATGACCACAGCTTTCAAAGTTTGGTCAATAAACCAAATTTATACGTTTGCAATAGCACAGTCATGAGCATCTGAAGATGTACCGGTACCAGGAAGAGCAACGTTGGGCGGTGTGACGTTAATTAATCACGAACGACATCCACATCAAAATAACTGTTGGGAGTACCACAGTGTAGCAAGACTTGCACTTTCCTTGTAATTCACCGGCCCCTACAGTTTTTTACTGAGCAGCGCCTGAAATTGTGGGAACTTTTGTTTTTTGCTTTGATTTTAGAATTTAATTACCAATGATCTTTTTCAAACTCGTGACACAATTGCACCCGTATGTCGATTTTTGTTCTAATTGATTACTTCTATCACGTGGTATATTACTATAGTCAGTTATTATTTATTTAGGCGATTATTCTGGTGCCGCTAACACTGCTCTATTGCCAAGACTCACCAACTGAACTGTCGTGAAGGGAAACGTAAAGAATAAATTGTCTTTTTCTCTCCGTCAATAGAAAGGGTCTCTACGCGTCAATAGATTCGAAATCTGGTAGGGTCACACCGAAGACAGTGCTTGCTATCTTGCTGGCCAGTGGCGTAGCCAGTCAAAACTTTTGGGGAGGAACATTTGGGGAATCCACAAATGTTTGACTTCAGGCAAGCAACAGTATATTTGTTTGGGACGCCACTTCTCAAAGCACAAAATGACTAGACATGCTAAAGATTTGAGGGGCATGGCTCCCTGCCCCTCCCCATGGCTACACGCCTATGTTGCTGGCTTGGCGTTAATGGACCGCAGACTGACAACCGGTATTTAATGGCCTGTCCAGCAGCATAATCTGAGGTATTGGATCGGGTCATAGTTTTACAGGGACATGCTGCTCGAGGAGCAACAATCTATAACCGCTGCTTTGCTCATTGTCCAGCGTATTCGATGGCAGACAAGACACTCCAGCCACTCGTTCATTTCACTAATGTATTACTGTACTTGCATTTCGAAACTAGCTCAAGATATCCCATGCACTGTTGACTGTGTCGCAACAAACAATGCCACGCATCACTTGGAAGCACCAATCATCGCCATTTCATGCTTCACTTTAATTGGGTTAGCTTTTTGTGGAAGTAGTTGCAAAAGTGTCTTTGTTAAAGTGATTCAGGTGCGACCGGACCTCATGTTATTTTAAAATTTATTCCCCAATCTGACGGCTTACAGCTTCTTGCTGTCTGATTTTTTGAAGTAGTTCAGTATGCACGTCTGTTTGGTGGCCATGCTTGCCGACAGTGGCGTACGCAGAAAATTTCCGAGGAGGGGGGCAAGTTTCGTCACAATCGCGTGACATCACAAATCAACTTTAGGACGACCATCCTAGAGGGGTCCGGGGGCATGTCCCCGGGAAATTTTGCAAAATTACACCTAAAAATACACAAATTACACCTAAAATTACGCATTTACACCTAAAAATACACATACTGTTTATTCATTTTTTTATCTTTAGGGTCTGAGGGGGGATATGGCACAGTTCCCCCCCTCCGTACGCTAGTGCTTGCCGATGCCGAATTCTACTAAACGGCAATAAAACTTACTATTATTCTACTAGTGTTTATGATAGAGAAACGCTAAGTCGCACACAGTGATGATTATAATAAAAGGATCAACACATTGAAAGGCAGATGCTGTAAATCTAGAGAACGCAACTGGATATTTCAGAATGATTGCATGTTCACATAATCACTAGGCATGCATAAGATCACCACAATTAGAAAGTACGTTTTAAGACCACTCTATAAGACTAATAGAACAAGTAGTAATAGATTGACATTGTCGCGTGATTTCTATTGCTACTTGAAACTTTTGATTGTTGAACGACTTGGCTGCTTTATTTCAAACTTCTCGGCGACGCAGCCTGTTTGAAAATCAGGGGATGCAGGCCTGAGTAAGTCAGACGGACTGGCGAACATAGTCCACAAATCTCAACCCCATTGAAAATTCCTCTGGTTTCTACCCCACGACTTTTCTCAATGGGCCGCTGGTTTATTTGTTGACAATGAAATGTCTGATGACGAGAAACATGCTCTTTCGACGAGATGTTGGTTGCCTGAGAAACAGTTGACCTACATGTTTCTAGAGTGCAGACGTATTGTAATTCAGGGCAAGACAAAGCGTTGTTTTAGAAGAGAGTACATGGAAATGTATAATCAGCTCGTGATTCGGTTGGAGTCACCGAAGCCAGGGAGCTTTCTCGAAATATTGCGTTTTAACAGTATGCGGTGTGCACTGAATTCATCTGCGAGTGCAAAACATTTTTAAACCGCCAATAACGCTTTTAATTAATAGGTAAAACAACAAGTTACAATCGATTCGCTCCCTCTCCGAAAATTTTAGCTGGTTGCGAAGCTGCTCAGCCCTGCAACAGCGCACTTCCAAAAAAAAAGGCTGCGCGAATGTCTTGTCGAACACGAGCAGTCGAGTCCAGGTGTGCGTTGAGAATGGGGCACACTCTGTTTTGCATGTTCGAAGCAAACTGGGGAGTAAAATACATTTAAACCTGTAACGGCGCAGTTCACAATTCACAAATGCAAAAGCAGTCTGCCCGCATGTCTCGTCGAGCTCGAGCAGTCGAGTACAGGTGTGCGGCTTGAACGGCACACGCACCCAGGGTTGCAACATCGAAACTTGCTAAACTACAAAAGAATTGACAGTGCGCACAAAGTACACAAAAAAACTTTCATTTCTTTAATAGGTGGCTGCTAAATATACAACTACTGGCAGAAAAAAAAGATACGTGCGTGTTTGAGCCGTTATGCTCTATCTAGCTGAACTGCCTGCCAATGAATGAAGGTCGAATGTGTCCTGATATAGAGTATATGCTGATGCTCTTATCACAAACAAAGGTGCTGTGATACACGCAGATTGCAGAGTCACCATAAATAATGAGAATGAATGAAACAAACGCGACACAACGAAATCTGCTCGCAACGTGTTTTCCTGGGAAGTGAATTTCGCTTCATTTACGCATCTTCAGTCCCGTAAATTGCAAGTAAAAGCTTACAGGTTAAAAGGTGAAACACTAAAGCAAGGCTTAAAGCAAGCACCCAAACTGTAGTTTCAAACATACGGTGTTATCACCGAAGCCAAAAAGCAAACCTAGCGCCAACTGCGAGTCACACAAACATTTATTCGGTGCGTTGTGCATTTCAGGTCAGATTTCATCACCACCTACAGCCTTGCTAGCCTTCAGTGTTTTGACATCTATGAAGACTTCAGTCGAAGTGATTTCCCCTAAATCCACCTCCGGTGTCCGATGATGTGAGACTGACTGGATTCAACAGATGTTTTAAGTACTCTCTCCATCTGACAAGGATGCTCCCTCGCTGCTATGTAAGGCACCACGACTGCACATATGGATGTAGCAATTTTAGATTATTTGCCGTGGAGACGTCGGATGGTTTGCTAGAAGGCTTTTTTGGCTTGCCTGTGATTGGAATTCAGATTATGTCTGGAATTCTCCCAAAATTGCATTTTCGACTTCAGCATAACCACAAGGCCTGTGGACTTTCGCACCTCAGTGTATTATTCATGTTTATCTTAATGACGACGAGCGGCAGGTCGGGGCCTGAATGTGCTCTTTGTCGCGTGATGTCGAGCGAACAAACACAAGATGAACATTTAACGAACGGTTACAAACACACGACGATCACATACAAGAAAGTTGCAAGCACGTAATGACCGGGTTAGTGTACTGCTAGTATACGACCAAATGGTACAACGAGGAAGAAAAGTGTGAACAAAGATTAATTTCAGAATGAATAATGAATTACTATAAGGATATCCACAGTGTTTTGGCGAGGTATTTAGAGACAGCATTGTAGGTATCTGTAGTGGGTTTAAGTTCATTGGAAGGATGTCCAAACAGCAGAAGTTGTAAAAGTCTTACTTGATCGCACAATACACTTGATAGCAATTTTTGCAGGCCTTCTTTCAACAAAATTGATTTTGCAAGTTGTAGGAGATCAACTCAGAACGCAAAGTGAAGAGTACAGTTAAGACGTAAATGCTCCTCTGTTTGTTTGGCGCCACATGAGCACAAGCGATAAGTACGCTTATTCAAGTTCAGGACATTGACGGAAACGCAGTCTACAGCGTAACGATGTACTATGGGGATTAACGCCATGAAGATGCCAACAGTTAACTTTTCTGTCAACTTTTCAGGTGTTATATCCAAAGAAAGGCTTTAGGATTTTGCAATTTTGTATTTGTCTAGCAGTTTTGTGTAAAATCATTTTCCTTCAGTCTTTCATAAGTATTCTCCTGTCCTTCTGTTTTATGCATTAGTGTGTCTCCCTCAGTCAGTCCTTATTTATGTTTTAATACTCAAAACTCTGGGAGTGCATGCTCCAGAAGCCCTAGTCCCTGCAACTCGCACCAGCGGTGAGGTGGTTGTGACCAGACCTGAAAGGGAGTGGAACAAGCGGGTGCGCTGCATTGGACATCTTCAAAAGGCTGTGTCAAACCCGTGCTTTTGAAAACAACGTGCAACACTGGTCAAGTTTATTCTGTGTTGGCAGATGATTTTTGCGCCCCAAAAATTTCTGTCATCAAACTTCATTCATATTTTTGCAGATGATCAGATAAGTTTTTTGCCTAGTTTTCGCCTTTGATTTTACTATCTGATACAATTCGAATACATTACAGCAATTTGGAATGTTGCAATATAACAGACTGAATGTTCAATCGTGACCGAAATTCCAAAGTGGGGATAGCTTAACGCGAAAAGATTTGATTCTTAACTCTACGATAATTATAGTTTCCCAGATTCCAAGGTCCTGACGCCAATTCTGTGACATCACAGTCATACGAAGTTTCCAGACTGGTCTAACAACAAATATATGCGGGCGATTGCCGGGCTCGAGGCAGGTTTCGACGCCCCTTTACTCCCAACTCACTGTTCGCATCTATGCTGCCATGAATGGGCTGGGTGGGGGCGCCAGAACTGACTTTGTCCCCTGGCGCGAGAAACCTTAGGTACGCCATTGCTTCATGCACCCTGTGATTATTTTAGCTGGAGTTATATTGGCAGTATCCAGGGGCGCAGCCAGGATTTTTCTAAGGGGGGGCTGAAATTATGGAAACAAAAGCTATGAAAAGGAAAAATTGCTTGTGATAAGAATAGCCAGGAAAGCACATATATTGTGGATAAACAGT
>JGI24021J15306_10008593_pt1 | contig 12573 bp, 10 predicted proteins | sample Ectturendosymbi1_FD_15306 | JGI IMG/M metagenome (IMG submission 15306) | reverse complement strand
TGCTAAATGATAAGTGCAAGCTTGAATCGTTGCAAAGGGATGGAAGACCAGGTTGGAGATTTCCTCAAACAGCTGGCTGCAAAGCTAGAACTTATTTCGTTGACCTTTGGGTATATTTTTACTAGTTTCTTGCAAAGTCCAACTTATAGTATTTTTGAGCCCCACAACGAATTTTTCTAAACAAAGGCAGGATATACGGACATAAAATGTTTTTGTTGATCTTTTTGCGTAAATGCAAGGTTTTGTTGGATCTTCTGCACCATAGCAAAATTTCTAGAAGCGTAATGATAAAAATTATGGCCAAAGCAAAAGTTGACAGACACATACTGTAAAAGTTTCGGTAACCATTGCTACCATCACCAGAGTAAATAAATTTCTAAAAGCGAATGTGGAAAACACGTTCGTGGAAATTTTTGCGTTTCGGCAATGGGCACGTACTTGCATTTTTTCTGCAATATGCAAATTTTCGTTAGTTTTGGCCATTGGAACGTACGCTTCTGCTGTTTTTGATATGAAAATTTGCGTCGGTCGTTGGGCATCACAGAAGAAATTTTGAAACATTTTGAAGATGCGGACATACGTGATAAACACTTGAGCCATTTTTTTGCAAATTCCAAATTTTCTTGTTTTTTTTCAGCACCGTAAGACGTTTTTGAAGCAAAAGTAGAAACTGCAGACAGACGTATTAAAGCATTAAAGTATACGCGTATTTTCGCTGTTTTCATCTTCCGTGCAAGTTTTCATTAGTAATGGGAAGCATTATCACATTTAGAAATCGAAAGTGAAACGTAACTAACCGCAGTAGGAAAGATTTGGTCACATTTCTTTTCTGATTTCTTTACAGCAAGACATTCCATCAAATGGTCTTATACGAAAATTTTTGTTCTTACGCTACTGCTGTTGGATTAAAAAAGTTTGTCTTTGTATTTGCTTTGATGCTGTGCTGGCAAGACTTTTTCGGTTCTTGCGAAGTAATCTTCTACGAAAACGCAATCAGTTAAAACGAACTTAGAAACATGTTAAAGCAATATCCCAATTTTAATAATTTTTATACCATAAAGCGGTCTAGTTTCATGAAAAGCTAAGACTGATGTCAGTTTATGATACTTCGAGAAAAAATTTTCACTTTCGTACTTGTAGTTTAAAATTCCAGAGCAATTTTTCTGCATTACATAAGATTGTGGCAACTACATCCTAGCACTAGATCATTAGCTTCAAATAACTGTACTGTTGCGATCGGAAATCCCGAGCGGCATGTGCGCAAAGCTTTGCGCCGCGGCAGCAAGCAACAATAGAGATCATGCGTCGCAATCTCTCTTCGCGTACGCTAGTCATCATGTTCAATCGTTCTCACGTTAATATCGGCAGAGCTACCACGTCGCAATCTCTCTTACTATTGCTTGCTCGCGCCACGCATATATATTTTTGTTCTTCGCGCACATCCCGTTCGTGGTGAATCATACAATCAACGCAACGCCACCGGAGAGGTTGCAACAGTACCAAAAACCTACGCGCACATTCCGTCGAGAGAACGTTATCAGTAGTTAGACCACGGGTTCTTAACCTGGGGTTCGTGACGGTGAATTAAGGGGTCCATGAATGGCATTTAACGGGTTAATAGGCTTTCCTTTGACATTTCGAAAGGGTTAATAGACTTTGCAGACATTCGATTACTACTAAAACAGGGTTCCCACACATTTTCAAAAACCATTTTCCATACTTTTTCAATACGTTTTCAATACCAAATTGAAAGGTTTCAATACCATCATTTATCTTCATTCTCGAAAATTTTATTCATGCAGCACAATGCAGAAGACATCTGCGGAACTGTTATCAGCGGTGGAGAACAAAATTTGAATAAACAAATCGTTGAAATTAGAATTTCCATATTTTTTCAATACTTCATGAACATTTTGGCCAAATTCAATACTTTTTCAAGGTCTTCAAAACCGATTTCACAATTCAATACTTTTAATACCGCGTGGGAACCCTGCTAAAATTATTAAACCTAATTTTCAAATATATATTGCAAAATTTCTTCTTTAGGTGCCCGTAACCTTTATTAGGATGTACTAGGGGTCCGTGAACCACAAATGTTAACACTGAGTTAGACCGACACTTCTTTTGCAATGTCATTAACGACTCGACACCAGTGGTGCGTTGTCGTGGCTGACATTTCATCAACGGACGTAGAGCTTTGACTTCTGCACATTTCGTAGAAAATTGTACTATTAATTTCAAAGAACTTTGTGAGATGACTCATATGCACGCACGACCTCAGATCGCGTTCTGTTTCGTCAAATTTCACGCGCAAACCATCCTTAATGTTGTACTTCTTACATTTATATCAGCGTGGGACAACTACTTTCGACCTATGGGCCATTTTTAAAAAACGTGACAACTCGCAGACCACTTCTAATAAAATGGTGTATACAACAAAAAATTCACAAGATTTAAAGTCGAAAAGTGAAAACAGGTTAGTTAAGTGAGTGTGCCATAGAAATTTATGCACAACAGCAATAAACAAATTTAGTACAAATCTCTGTCAGTGCGATGCCGGTGGTTGAGGTTTCTCTGATACAATCGTTCCTTTCACAATACCTATATGTTAGTGGCAGCAAGTCGGAGACTATGGTCCAGTGTTTCGTCTGCCATTCGATTTGTTTTTATATTTGACTTGCTTCATGGTAAAAAATATACTCTCACACATGTATGTGCTTCCAAATTTTTAGTGCATTTTTAGTGAAAAGTCTTTCTTTGCTGACTAGTTTGTAGAAGCTTTCTACAGTCTGGTCTAACGCCGTTAATTTTGTACATTATTTTAACAGACATTATGCTTGTTCTAATGAAAATTGCCTACTGTGACATACACCCAACAATTAATGTTGAGAAAGCTTGCAAGCCTTAAAAATTCTGTCCACAGGCCACATGTGGCCTGCGGGCCTGTAGTTGGACCATGCTGACTTATATCATTCAGTGGTGTAGGAGCCAGGGGTGCACAAGCATCCCCAGAAGTTTTGATTTGTCAAAACTTTTGGCAACATCTCAAAAAAATTGGGCAAACAAGCTTGGACATTTTTGAACAATTTTAATGAAATTGTACTCCATTGTTATTGAGTGTAAAAATAAAAGTTTATTGTGTCATAGAAAACACATTAAATATATGTAATATCAACAATGTGTTTCTAGTAGCTTCGTGTTTTAGTTTGTGAGAGTTGATGAGTAACTGACTCACTTGAAAGTTTTGGCAAAAAAGGCATTTCGTTTATGCACTTTATCAATTGTACTCTGAGGGAATCGAGTATACTGCAGCGCACCTACTTAATATTAGTAGAGTCTATGCCAGGAAAGTACAGAAAAGGTTTTATTTTTAATTTTAACTACAGTGTTTGGACGAACACATTCTGCCATGCAGTTTGTTATTGCATGTATATATGTTCAGTTGAACAGATAATGTTGTGAGACTCACGGCATAATCAAAATAAATAATATGATACATGCCACATATATGCCTTCAGAGAAGGAAGCAGCTTTAGGCCTACCTCAGGTAGGTCTGAGGTTCCTTTCCGACAGCAACAGTTGGAATGTGAATGCAAAACCTCTGAACTGTGAGGCAGATGCTCCAGAATACTGAGCCAACTGGCTTCTGACAATGTTCTTCACAGCCTAGAGCACTTTTTAGTTGGTTTATTAAGAACCAAATTTCAAGTACCAAATATTTTATTTTCAAGTTTATGGCAACATTGTAGAGGAAAATGTAATCTACCAACAGCTACAGAAAGTGTAGGGAGAAAAGCTTTTGGGGCAAAATACCGTTTGCACCCCAAACAATTGCCTGCACCTACACCTATGTATATCATTGGAGCAGTGTGCCATATTCCACCAGTAAACTGAAGTGTTTTAGATCAACAATTTAAAATTCAAGTGTAATGTGAGTGTCATCAATGCATTAGAGTTTATGGTTTAAATTTGTGGTCATTTGAGCTACAGCGAGTCGAATCATGCGAGGGCATTGTGCTAAAGCTGCGTTGAAGTTGAAACTTTAAACTTCAATACTCTGCATTGAGCAATGTATTTTTTGATCAATCTCAGGCATCCACCAACTAGAGGATGTCGTCTTACTTGGAATCAATCTTTAGAGGGAATACTGAGGTTGAATTGTGCCATATCCAAGCTAGGTTGAGAATATGGGACTTTGTGCACTTGCAAAGCTATATGGGTCATAGTTTAGCTAGAACAACTCTTTCTTCAGACTGTTGAAATGAAGAAAATTTGGATCATTGCAAGAATAAAAAATTGTGACAACCTGTTTTTTTAGTCATGCAATACATGTAAATAAACCGAAGGAGTTGGAGAGTTAAGCCTTCCACCATAACTATCTACATTTATATTATATCATGATACTGATCACGAAAATGGTAAATAAACTTCTCAAAGACTAAAACACTGAACAAAATTTTGAACACAAATGAAGGTTGAACAAATAAAACACTGTCAATAAAATTTTATCAACAAAACTCAGCTTTGCTGCTACTTACAGCTTTTGCATGATGTATGTTTGAGACGGCTTCAATATTAGGTAACATACACGTTGAAATCATAAGAGCAAACAAGTGAACAGCAACCAAGCACGTGGTAACTGTAGAGAACATTATCAACAGAGTTGGGTCATAGGAAACATCTCGATCAAGTTGAACCTCAACCATTGCCACCTAAAAAATGGACAAATTAAGAAGTTTACACAATATGCATTCAGCCCATATTACTTGTTGTAAGCAAGTAAAGTACACTATTCAGATAATCATCTGGGCAACTGCATAAAAAAAACACTACTGATTTTAGTATTTTTGTTCCAACCACAACATTAACATGTTGAACCATTTCATTACGTAAATATTTTATGTCAATAGTATTTGCTCTAAATATGAAACTTAACATAACTTTACCAATGTCTTTTCAAACCATCTCAAATTTTATCAACATATATAGAAACAAGTCAAAGTCTGTGGCTTGTGTTTTGTCTTTTCAGGCATAGAAATTGCATTCACTGCAACAGAAAATGTGTCTAGGAAAATATTTGCGGGACCACTGCATCGGCTTAAAACAAAATGTTCTGAACTGTTCGGTATATTCTGAAAAGAACCATTTGCCCAAAACAAACAGCAGCAAGTTTACCACAGTGGATCTTGCATCATTTAATCCAAATTATTAGACCACAGTAATCCTGTCGCAACAGGGCTGATTCAATAGTTGGATTCATCTTGTTTTACAAGTGTTTTTAACACACCTGTAGCCATTGTTTGATATCAGTCCTACTTTGATTGTATCTGCACATTCTTTACAGTATTTTGGTTTGCTGGAACAGATGATCACATGAAAATTACAAAATCAATTTTCCCTTAACACTTGTGTTCTGACTGTAGTGCTACTTGCTCATATGAGACAGCATATGTATGTTATAAGTCCTTTAGTGTAGCGATGTGCTCTCCTTATCCTGTTCATTTTCCCCTTTTACATCGCATGTTTATGTCTTCACAGGGTAACATGTTTGATAATGTTCCCAGCAGTGGCGCATCTAGCCTGGAAAAAAGGAGTCTGTCGCGGAATGGCAGCTTTTGATATCACTTTTCAGCAAAAAAACACATTTTCTCTTAAGACTAGTAATAATCGACCGAAGAATTTTGCAATTTACCCATCTTTGATTAATTAACACAAATTCTCTGTACTTTTCCTTAGGATGCGCAGCCCTCCGACTGCATCAAGTAGTGCGCAAATACTCATACCACTCCACAGTTGTCCCCATGAACCACTCTATGACGTAGCATTCGCTCACAGGTTATTGCATGTGCAGTAAGCAGATGATTGCCTGAGAACAAATCAGGGCAACTACCGAATTTGTCAGACCGTAAGCCACACTTAAAATCCTTTAACACTTTGACGTCTGGGTTAATTCAAGCGGTTCGCAAAAAAAACAGCTGGATCGCACATGGCTTTGCGTGGGAATATTTCCGCTCCTGTACGCGTTATGGACCTGGTTGAAATGTCAAAAGACGCGGCATTGAAAAAAATTTTTTTGTTGAGGGATGTGGGTTTATTGTGAGTGACGTCATAAGTGGAGAAATTTTAGGCCACCTTGGCCCACTTTGCCTGGCCACGGGCGCTAACCGTTAGATGGTAGTATTTCGCTGAAGTTTTTACTGGAAACTAGGCTACAATCCAAGTCTTTTGATACTTTGGGTGACCCGTTGGGGTTTCGGGTTTAAAAGTTATGATCTAAAGTAGTAAAAATTTTTGACTAATTAGTTAATTAATTAATTTGTTTATTTAAGATCATAACTTTTGAACCAGAAACGCTAGAAAGTCGATCAAAGGCTCAAAAGACTTGGGCTCGAGCCTAGTTTCCAATTAAAACTTCAGCAAAATACTTTGGCCTAGCGGTTGAGCCCCAGGCCAGGCAACATGAGCCAAAATGGCCTAAAACCTACTTCACTTATGACGTCACTCACAATAAATCTGCAACCCCCAACCAAAAATTCTTTTTTTCGAGTGCAATCTAGAAGACTGTCCGATTCGTTTAAGCCCTTGAACAGCCCTCTAGCGCAATCGGCGGAGGAGCTAGGGCTTTGGTAAGGCAACTGACAACTGCTGGTTTTAGGCCGAAATCGAAGTACGAATACATTGTACCCCGGCTCTCAAAGTGTTAATTTTCTCAAAAAATCTAAATTGCACCTGATAGTGCGGTGTGCCTAATGTATGAATCTGGTTGTGCTTTCTCATCTAGAACCAGTTTTATGTGGCAAACGGTACCATTTATTTAATTGCTAGTTACAATTTTTTTGTAAACAGATGTAATAAACCAACAACAATTGCAATGAGCAGCACACGAGAGTAGCTAGCACATACCACAGATCATATAACTCAGCGAGGCTCCTGACTACATTGGCACATGCCAAATCAAACACATGCACAACCTTTATTTTATTCTCTTAGTGTCTAGCGGATTAGGCATGTGTGACAGATTAAACTCCTCTAGTATGTAACAACAGATTAAACTCCCAGAGGCGACTCAGGCACCTGGGCGACTCTGGTACTCGGGAATTATTGGGAAAGAGTTGAATACAGTTTGACTTATTTAAGTTTTGCTTCATTTAATGTGCTTTATGTTTGAAAAAAGAACAGCTAGCATTCATTTTTTGATACTGCGCCTTATAATCCAGTGCGAGGTTTCTGGATTAAAGGGGTGAAATGCGTTGGGAGAAATCTGTTCCTAGCAATTTGTTTTGGATAGCAAGGATTCTGGTTGATCAGAATTCAGACACACAGGTCTGACTGTATTTGTAAGTGGTATTTATCTCATTGTCATAACATATATGAAAAAATTTCCAAGTTATCATTGCTTTCNGGTACAGCGCATTTATTACATCGCAGTCGCNGTTCGTTNCTACGAATATGGTGCTGAAAAGATACTTAGATTGTCGAACATTCACCAAATGTCAATCATAAAGCAATGAGAGCTGTTTATCCAAAAGTACATACACTCATAAAATCGATGCTGACAACCAGCTGCACAACTGCGTCTGTGGAGCGCACTGTCTATCAAGATAGCGGTGTTATAAATATATTTGCAAAATCACTGCGGAGAAGAACGATTGAATTGCAATTGCTCTGATTACTTTGCATCGTAATGTAAAAGTGAATTACTTGAAATCAATATAGGACTTCTTGCGCAGGAAACAACATCGTCAACTGCTTAATTCTAAAAAGGCTATTTTTCGAAATACGACGCTTGATTAATATTTTGTTCAGATAATGCGGCCACAGCTTTTGAGGCTAGCTGTCATGCCTTTCAATATGAGAAGTTGCTTATAAAAATACAGTTTCAGTGGAAACAAACCCACATTACTTGGCATGACGCTGAGGAAAGCCTAAACTTACTTAATTTTGTCATAACCTAGTAGGTGTAAACAGCAGATAAAATTAGCCTGAAACTGCAAAACGAAACAATCGTGATCAGGGTTCCCACTTTTGGGGAATTTGTCCCTAGATTGGGAATTTCAACATCTTTTGGGAAAAATCTGGAGAATTGTGGAATCTCGGGATATTTTAGGGAAATAACATTTTTGGGATAAAACTGCGAAAATTTGTGGTCTCACGTTTCTATCTGATGTGAAAGCCAGGTTGTGGTTTACTGTCAGTTGTAGGAAAAAGAATCAGTGCACAGTTGCATGAAAGTTATACATTATATCTTCTTTATTAGAGAAGCGTTAGACCTACCTGGAATTACCATAATGAAAAAGTTCGTCAAAAGCAGACAGTAATGATACTTCAGTGAACAGTTCAGCTTAATATTATGTCAATTTTCAGAAATTACGTTATATTGTGGTATGTACGAAATGTAGTTAGCCTACTGGTATGTATTGGTTTTACATAATCAAAATGCAGTTACTTTGAAATCATAATCGTTTTAGAGAAATTCAGTAGCAAACCTATCTCATAATCTACAGACAACCTGGTTCTTAAGGTGTGATTTAGCTGTGCTTACGTGATTGTTTCATTCTATTTTTCAAGAATTCCTAAGTTGTTATGCAGTAAATGTGCAATGGAGCACACTATGCTGCTTGTTAACACACCGTTAAAAGTTCTTAAAGGTAGATAAAAGTAATATTAAATTTACTATACTGAATTGTGCAAAATCTAAGGAATTTTTATGAGATTTTGGGAATTTTATGCTCAACTTTAGGGATATATAGAAAATAATTGTGGGAACCCTGATCATGATCAAAGACTGTCCTCTCGCCATGAAGCCAAATATTACAAAACAGCTCCTGCGTGTGCGTGGCAGTGTACAAAATTCTGACAGCATTGGAGGCGGCACTGCCAGAGGAGGAAATTCAGAAACATGTGCATTCGACGCACACTACGCAGGCGCGATTTAGGCAAGGCAGTAACGTTGTTGAATCGTAATAGTACTATGCAACGCTACAAGGGAAATTAGGCTAGAGACCTGCAGTGACAGCGTTTGATATTTTATCAGCTTTAATGCTGAGTACCTGCGGTGCAGAGGTCTGTCATGACAGCAAAACAGACCCCCTAGATGCGCCCCTGGTTCCCAGGATAGCATGCTTGATGACTTCAAAAGTGTCAAACTGTAAACCATTGATATTTCTGTATTTTTTATTTGGTAGAGCACATGAGTTTAAACATTTCACAACTAATGATTATACTTAGAAAGTATACAACACTAGAAAGTTTTCCATCTGTTACATAACATTCACAAAAGATGGAATTTGATGCCTTGTGGTGAATTGTCAGTAAAATGTGGATATGTGCAGCAGTATCACTGTAACGTTATGATAGCAGTGGATGGCAAGCAGATTCCTCAAAAGCCCAACACCAATCCTAGATGCTTATGAGCTTGATCAGACAACTCACAGCATTTAAAACATCTAAAAAATCTTTTCAGAAAAATCCCATAAAAGTTTAATAAAAGTGTAAGCGAGAAAAACCAAGCAAAAAAGCAATTGCTAACATGTTTATTAAACCCAACTATATAACATACAGTATAAGACAGCAAGCATTTGAACTAATCGACTTGGACAAATACATACCATGGCAAAACCAGCAATCAGAGCTGATGTTCGACTAACAGCCTTCAACTTCGCACGGCTCAAATACAACTGTTTCCATTGAGTAGTCATGTTCTCACACGTGTATAAACGATTCCCCCCACTGTATGTACTGCCTAATCAAACATGTTATATCTAGTAAGAGAAAGTAACAATACACTTAGGTTGTTCCTGCTACAGTATAAAAATAACTCCAAAATAATGCCACACAAATACTGTTCGAAAAAGGGGAAAGAAAACACATGTGAGTAAAACAAAGCAGTTTAATGCTTAAGCATAATTCTGTATGGAGCAAGGGTCTTCAAACATTGTTGTCAGAGGGCCACATCAGCTATTACACAACAGTTCAAGGGCCATACATCTTAATAATGTGATTGTTTCAGCATATGTTGCATGCTACCAAATAAACAATTTTTTTGTATATTATTTTTTCAATATTGACAAAATGTCTTTGTGGCTGAATAAAATGGCTTCATGGGCCAGATTCGACCCATGTACCATAGTTTGGAGACCCTGGTCTGCAGTATTACTGGTAAAACCTAAAACAACCAGTAAATTGGAAAGAGGTGTGGATTAACATATATACATCCTTGCTAAATGAGTAACTTGAGATCAAATTTAGCCATCTCTAATGTTCATCCAAAACTGGATTAGCCATCACATTAACTGACATGCTTGACAACGAAATTCATCGATCTCACACTAAATAAAAAACACAGAGTAAAAAAGTGACTTCAACATTACAAATTGAAACAGCATATGTGTTCTATTGAACTGGCGTATTAATACATAATTCTCAGAAAGTTTAAATTCTATCACTAACACATTTACTGCAATATATAAATCACAACCCATTTCCCTGATGTTTGAGAATCCTGATAAGAATAAATCAGGCCATTTCATAAAATTTTTGAAGATAAATTAGTCATGTAATTGCAATTGTTGCTAATAAAAGAATTTTTGAAAAACTTTCAAAAATGACACCTGACTCAATGCAATATAAAAAGTTATATGCAAAATACAAACAGAAACACATAAAAATAACAAGACATTTTCTGAGAAGAATCTCAATGAAAAATATAGTTTGCACTGACTTCATCACAGCCTAGAGCAGGGGTTGGCAAACACAGGGCCACGGCCAGGTGCTAGTCCGTGAAGAAATTGTTACAGGGCTGTGCGGAATGAAATTAAAATGGGTCCAAATGACTGGAATGACTAGCTTAAGGTACACGCTACAGATGCCATTGACTACTATAATCCTTACAGGTCGGAGCATTTTATTGTGGCAAAGCAAGCCCAGATGTCTCACCCACTTTACACTGACTGTTACGAGATTCGTGTTGGATTGGGAATCCCACAGATCACTCAAGCACGATTGCGAGTGTCTCACCAAGCTGCTTGAGTGTGCATCTATTCAACCATATGCGATTCAGCGACTCCAACTAACAGAGGTAGATTGGGAATCCAATAATAAGAGATTCAATTGAAAATGATGTTGGGTGGTTTGTATTAAGTCTTGCACAACCTTTTCTGTACTTGTTTGATGCTAAAACCACGACCGTGGAACAGATTAGCCTATTCAAGCTAATCTTTGGCAAAAATGACGGATTCATTTAGTTTTGCCTATAGGCTAACTACACCTTGTTAGGGAAACAATCAGCAGAAGTGAATCAGTTCAGCAAACTGAAAGATTGTTCAGTAGGTTTCAAGACATCAGATATTGCACTGAAGGACCACTACCCTAATACTGATTAAAAGGTTTTCATTACACCTTGGTATAGTAGAATGATTAAACCTCTGTGCAAAATATGTAATATTGGAAGTGGATGACTTCAGTATAGGCTACATTTTGAACTTTGTATCCCAAGTTATATGGCTATGATTTCCTCGGTTCATAATGGAATACATGGAGTAGCATAAACTGTGTCATAAAAGTTTGCGAAATAGGTTATAATTGCAATTTGGTGAATTGCAGTACCTAGTGTTCATAGATTACGACTTACAAAGTGCTGTGAATCCTCATATTTGACACTCTGTTGCATTGTACTGCAGAGAATAGACTGGTTAATGACCTTGACTGAAATCAACAAAGTGGCTTCGCAGTGTAAAAACAAACTCCCATTTCCTGCCCTGTAGAGAAGCTGACAGATTCTATTATAGGGGCTTGAAGAGGGCAATTACGATGCGACGCGGTTTTCATAACCTCATTGCCCAGCAGTTCTCTACGATTTTCTCTGCTGGCTGTTATTTTTCAGATCACGCTGAATAAAATCACATAGCCTCGGCGATTCCAACTACACCTACGAAAAGCACCTTTCTGTGGTGGAATTAGCTTTCACCTTTTCATTTTCACCTATTCCCCAGCTTTCGCAATACCATAGGCCAAGTGCACGAAGCAAAGCAAATCTTCGAATTCCTTGCAGTGTAAAAACGCCCCAATATTGAAATTGCAAGTGCATTCACGAAGGTAAGCCAAGGGCGACGAATTGCTCACATGTCAATCCGATAACAGTGCAGTGTAAAGTGGGTAAGTGTCTTCTCGAGATCTTTGGAAATTTGAGCTGACGCATGCAGAAACTCTGAATCAATGCCATGATGACTTACGAGTTGTAAGAAATTTGCATGTGCCAAACATTCATTATGTTATTGAGGGCTGGTCAGCAAAATAATACCAGGCTGAAGCCAGTGCGCAGTGTGAAAATGGTTGCCAATCCCTGCCTAGATTACTACTGGTTATTTCAAAACCTTTTTTATTTTCATGCAAAGCTTGAGCAACACCATAGTGGTGAAGTTCACAGCAAGTAGTATGGTGTATACATAAGTTTTTCACCCTTTGAGAGCCGGCCTACAATATATTCGTACTTCGATTTTGGCCTAAAAAACAGCAGTTTTCGGTTGCCTTACCAACGCCCTAGCTCCTCCGCCGATTGCGCTAGAGAGCTGTTCA
>JGI24021J15306_10008592_pt1 | contig 12574 bp, 11 predicted proteins | sample Ectturendosymbi1_FD_15306 | JGI IMG/M metagenome (IMG submission 15306) | reverse complement strand
ATAAAAAAAAACTCTCGATACAAGCAAGTTAAGGAGCACAGTGAATATTCACAAGTCCTGAGATGCCAATTCATAATGTAAATGGTTTACAAGCACCAAACATTTATTCCTACAAGTATGAAGCTGAAAAATAACCTGGTAACAGAGTGAAGGCCGCTTCTTCATTGTAGACCATTTGTGACAGTGAAATATTAGTACTCTATACCAGAAACAATCACGAGCTAAGAAACGTCAAGTTGAAAAGCGCATGGTTTACCCCATTATATTCAAGCAAGCACTTATGTATCGTCTTGACATGTTTTCTAAAAAATACTGCAGTCAGTACTAGGATCAATTAAAACACAAACAACGTTGCTAAAATATGTACTTAAATTTCTGCTTCAGATTTGGCAGTTTTTATTTGAAATGCATAACAGAGCAGGAAGTTCCATAATTTACTCTTCAGGTCCGCCCTGTTCAAAGTCGTTCGATGCAGACAATTTCACCAGAAACAAACAAAAAAGCATTATTTTTGTTTGGCACTTATCCTAACTCACCGATTATACCCGAATGCCGGAACTACACCTGCTGCCAGTACCGAGCCAACTGTCAGGCACGTCACGTCATTCGACTATTGGCAATCGGTGCATTGCCGCATCAAAGCCGACGTTAGTCAGTCCCGCAATATGTCCGGCCAGCACTGGCCCGGTTCAATTGCGGGGATACTGTTGATCTGGGGCATTACAATTCTGGAAACAGCGAGGGACGTATTATGATTTTTCTGAAATCCGAACTGTTGTTTGTTCAGTAGTTGGAACCTTGAGAAAAAAAAGATAAAACAGTGTACCTGCAGCTATACCCGTACACCACGTTTTTTGATGCCCCGCTGTTGCGCATACCTTGACTCACCCGGCAAATTTGGTTTTCGGGCCTACATCGGGTTTCAAAACAAATATCCGGCTCGGGCTGGGTTTGGTCTTCAAAATTAGGCCTGTTTACAACTCTCTCGGGAGCGCTTTATTAAGTTGACCATGCACCAGGCGCAACACTTAATTCTGCGTGGTGTTTGCTGTTTTTTTGCAGCGCCTGGAAAGCCAGTGGTGTTGCAATCCATGTTTCATTATTTCATCTTTACTGTGTTTGCTCGTTAGACTTACAGTAAAAACCGGGGTCTTACTTTTTTCAGATATTTTCAGCATTGGCCTTATCCATTATTGCTACTTTGACTTCTGGCGCAATGGTTGGAGTAGAAATAACAGGAGCGATACTTGCCAAATTTTTTGCATTCGAGGAAATTGAGGTACAGCAGACCTTTAGCCTTATTGTAGAGCAGTGCTACGCAAACCTTTTCACATAGCAGGTTTTACTCAGAATCTTCTTGGAGACCTGCTACAAGATATTGATGGAAAATGACAGTTACGAAATTTGAAATATATTTCTGAGAAATTAATAAAGTGTAAATAACCCTTTTAAGTTGTTGCTTATAGGAAACCTAATACTCAACACACGTTGGTAAAAGCATTTTCTCAATGAGGGATGTGAGATCGCATTCCAAATATTGTAAATTTGCTTTGAATACAATAACATTAATACATGATTACATTAACATTTTGAAGGAAAGTTTCTCTCAACCTTTTTTGTCTCACGCACCACTTTCTTTTAGAAACGTACGACTCGCCATAATTTACTTCATGACAGTGGTGTAAAAGCTGGGGGTGCAGGGGATGCAAGCGCCTTCCCAAAAGTTTTGATTTGTTGAAAATACGGACAAAATCCTGAAAATTTGGACACAGGTGGTTTGACAGCTTGGTGCTATTTGTAAAAACGTCTGAATAAATTAATTTGTAGGGAGAAACTTTACCAGACAAAAATTTTGCGAGCACGTTTGGGGAAATTTGGGCAAAATTCCGTCGCACCCCAAAACTTTTCTTGATCCTACACTTATGCTTCATGATTATATTTAATGTGAAGAGAAGAGCTAAAACAAAAGCATAAAAATATTAGCCACGCCTGGCGTTTCATTTTAACTCTTTCAAGGGCACGAGAACATAATAAACATTACTTATAGATCTGCAGTAAATCAAAAAGTTTTACAACCACTGGCATATACAGCCATGAGAAAGACAAATGTTAAGGTATTGCATGCCCTTATTTGGTGGAACTGCGCGCTGAAAAACATGTGCTGCTGTGGTCGTCCCAGTGAAGCTCTTAACATACACACTTGATTATAGGTTCAGTTACTTTCGACTTTAAGTGGAGCTAGGAGTTGCTTTGCGTGGCCTGCCNCTCAGAGTTTAATTCGATTCACATGTGATCCNCAAACTTTTTGTTTAGTATCAGNGAAATTTGAACTGCGCTTTGTTTTAAGAAAATAGTTTGCTCCGTAGAAACATAGTTAGCTCCCTTATGCGTTCCCCGGTTGAAAATATCTGATGAATTCGGTTCCAGCACTGTCCCTCTGCATATTTCTTTAAGAAAGGTAATAACGGAATGGGTAGCTGGTATTGCATTCTTTTTAATTAGGTTCTCTTAATTGGTAGCTTCACTCTTTGTGGATTTCATTTAATTCTATTTTACAATTCATGTACTTCGCAGAGCTGATGATGCCTTCCCAGCAGGCGAAATATATACTCTGATAAGATCGTAGTGTCCACTGTCTAATGCTTGGCTGTGAAGGGAATTCTTTCGATAGGCAGGAATGTAGGTTCCTCTTCTGCCGTCGATCACAATGTGATTGGTGCGATGTTGCCCTGTTGAATCAAACACCGCCAGTTACAACAACAGGTTGAAGTAAAAAGTTAATGCAAAGTGTTTTAAGAATGGTAAGTGGAAATAATCGACGTGAAGTTGGGAGATCCTGCGATGCAGTTCGTATTTGGCAGAGCTCCATATGAACCAGTTTTGACTGAGCAACGTTTCCTGACATTTCCTGCGAAAGCCTAGGTGTGGGACGAGAATTTTAGGATATTTTTCCAAAGTAGTATATTTTTCCTTGTAATTTAGGCAGGGCATGCTTGTTCTAAAACCATCATGCGATTTTTAAGTCCACAAACACTAACGTTATGAAAATCCTATGTGTGAATATTGAAAACAAATTCGCACTGTTTATAACTCATTACTGCACACGCTCCTTGGTTCCTGCTGTATATAGTGAGGCATTTTAGCCTGCAGTATAGATGAACGGAGTGTAATTTTGCTAAAAATTGTTCTTCCCTGTCCGCAAAACAACTCCAACTCCGCTCTAACTCCTTTGCATAGGCGTAGCCACTAGCCAAGGGGGCCATGGACCCTCAAATTTCTATCACATCTTGTCATTTTCTGTTTTGAAGGGGGCTTTTCCAAGCAAAAAACTGTTGCTCGCTTAAAGTCAAAAGATTTGCTCCCAAAAAATGATTGGGCTAGCTAGGCTAGTGTTCCATTACTAAACATTTGACGTGTGGCTTTGACCCAGGTAGTACATATTTCAAACTGGGCAGAACCCCATTAAATAGAATGAATATCATGCAATATCAAAGCATTTTACATAGGTAGTTGACGAAAAACTTCTTCGGTTGTAAATGCCACTATTCGTCATAATCTCCTCAGTTAAATTGGTTGAACTGCTGTTCTGGAGTTCGTGAATTCCAGGTCCTCTTTAACTTGTGCCTGCTGAGTCTACGCTAAAGTCTATATGTTCTACATGCCTTCCCAATATTTGCCGGAGAAAGCCTTTCCCTTCTTTACGTTGTTACGATCATAATTAGTGATGTCATTGATAGGATAAGCCCGTAAGCCCATTTCAAGTTCTTACTAAGCCATACATCTCTCGTTTATTCGACTCAAATTTTCGCGTTTCTGTTAATTTCTCTTAATATTGTGTTGTCCATTTTTAAGACATTTTTGTACTTTAGAGATACGTGGCAGCTTTTCACTCGGTTTTGGCCATCATTGGTTTTACTGAGATTGTCGTTGCCGTCACGCACTGCGTGTACTGCTACATTATCATCTGCGGGCCTTCCTCGAAAAAAGGAGCAGCGATGGTGAGCATGTGTGCTTATGAGCAGCCGACAAGCTTTCTTGCCCGTCGGGTGTACCATTGTAGAAATAAACCAAATAACTAGTTTGGAAATATTCCAATGGGCCCAAATAGCTGAAAGTGACTTATTTACAGAGACCAACTCACTTCCTCTTACGTTTTTGTTGGGTGGTGACGCAATGGTTGTCTTTGAACAATCGTATGGTTAAATGGAAAAGTTAGATTTGCAACCACCTCGGGCGGGTCGCGCAGGCATAGGCTCTGAGACATCGCGGAAAAAGCAGCAGTCAACACTACAACAGTAAAGGCCTATTCAATATGCCTGAAGTTACCGTTGCTTATAAAGTATTACATGACGTTTTTGCATTTCTAAAATCATCACGCGATTCAGTTGCGACGAATGTGAAAAACTGAAACTTATTGTTCAGCAAATATTTTGGAAACAGCAATACGATCGACTAAAGTTGTTTTTCCGCAAAAATTTCAAAACTCAAAAGCAACTTCTGTTTTAAATTATTTGCACTTTAAGCCATAAATTAAGTGAATTATGATCCGGTTTAAAGTTTTAAATCCACTTCAGTGTAGCGAATCAGTCCTTAACTTCGTTTGATAAATTCCGACAGTGAGCACTGCTTGCTGTAGTAGTTGTTACGACATCACTGGTTTCGTATTGTCATCCATAATTTTGCTGCTTGTTTTAAAACGGCAAATCCGCCATGCAGAGGTAATTGGTGTAAACTGCCATACGCAAGGAAAGATCAGTGTGAAACGCCAATACTCGAACTTGGTTAAAAAATTGAAAACTACTGAGAATATGAGGAAAACAGACCACCACAACCAATTCAGTCAATTACATTCACAAAAAAGAGGTAGGTAACAATATTCTCTCAGACCTATTGCACCTTGGAAAGTTCAAATGTAACATTGGTGGTAGATGTGGCACCGTTTGGAAACCCTTGAAATTGATCATAATACAGAAAAAATTGTTTCTCTGCTTTCTGGAATTTTCCCATTGATTTGAAATTTTGCTTTCTGACCATTTCATTTAAATATAGCGTGGTTGTTGTTTTTTACGTTTTTTCGTTGTGCAACTAAACCTGAAAATATTGACTTTTTAATCTCCTAGTATTCTGCAAAAAATTTCATAACATTTTTTTCATCGACAAGTTGGTGAACTTCACGCTAACGTCATATCCCTTGAACTGAATCATTGTTTCGAAGACATGGTTAAAAAATATAATATTAGAGTAGAATATCATGTTTCAAAATTTTATTACAGTATTTTGTATCACGTACCTTATAACTACAGTTCTTGAGTTTATTTAATTAAGCAATCCTGTGAGCGGTTCACTCAAACAATTTATGTTACGGCAGGTTTTGCAAGTATTGCCCGGACAACCAATCGTTCAATCTATGGCTCATCCGTTGTACATCACAACTGCTTCAGGACTTTATAAATACCCAGGTAAATACAAAAATATGCTTTTATTAAGTACCAGAGGATATTGATGGCTTAAAGCAATGTCTTCTCATTGACCTCCCATGCGTGCATTTATTTCACCGCGCTCACACAGAAGCGATGGGCAAGATTTTTGACTTATTTTGTGACGTTCAATATCAGAAAGAAACGCTTTCTTTGACAAGTGCGAGAAAAAACTGCGACTAAGTTCATGCATTAAAATTTATAGATATGATTATCAGCAACAAACATTTTCCTTAACCGTTAAACACCCACGCGAGCCACAATTACGACTAGATCATATTCGGCCATAACTTGTCAACCGATAGACCTATAGAGTGAGATTCCAAACCTCTAAAGATAAAGAGCCATTCGAAACCTCTAAAGAGGTTAAGAACTGACACATCAATTAATTAAACAATCCCTAATTAGATTAATAAAGTAATTAATTATCGTTTTTGGCTATAACGTCCCAACCGCTAGGGTTAGATGACCAATCAAGGCTCTAAACATGTGGATTTTCGCCTAGATAATTTTAAAACGATAAACTTGAATTTCTTTCTCAGGCCCTGATGACTTCATCAAAATCCTTTGACCCGCAGTCTTGACGTCACACCAAAAAAAGTTCAAACCCAAAAGTTTCAAAATTTTTAAAATAGAAACAAGAAGAATGTCCGCATCTTCAGAGGGTTAGCTCTCTTGCTCATATGTTTAAGTTTAAACACGTTAGACTTAAGAAGAAGGTGATGAAATGAAGGGAAAAAAGTACCTTCCTTGTAGTGAGCCAAGGTACAATCTACAACAGTGAAAATGTTTGATGATTACGTTCGTTCCGATTTTATTTTATTGAAACAACATAGCGCCTTTTTCGATTTGAAGCGATTTCTCAACATCATCAACTAAAACCACAACATCAGCAACAACAGCAGCTACAAAAGCAAGAACAACAACAACCACAACAACAAGAATTCAATCATATGTTTCAAGCTGGAAGCGTAGAGACTATGGATGTTCCTGCACAATATGGTAAAATTCCACCAGGGCAGGTCCAAACCGAAAGAGCTGCAACTTCAAGTGAGAAGAAAATGTCAATGCCATGAAGTCAAAATGATGTCAGTGAGGCTTTTTCACACGCAAACGAATAGAACAAGAAGTAAAATCTGAAACTATTGCATTGATAATATTTCAAGGAGTTTTACTTTGAATGCGAGTAACCACTGAAGGCATTTCTGAACAGGGTGACTCAGCGTAACTTACATTTACAATATACTGTTGAATATGAAGGACAAGATAGTAGTACAAAAAACTGATTTTGGAACAAGTCGCCGTGTATATTTTTTATTTTAATCCTCCATCACTATCTATCAAAGTCGGCACTGGCGTATTTTCTTAAACTGCGTTTTCATCTTTTTGAAAATGAACAGTTCGTACCGGTAATTTATAGAGGCAAATCAAATCATAAGAAGAGTTTCACAAATTATTGCCGCATTGATTTGACTGAAAGCTTTTGTGCTCTTATTCATTGCTGCTTGCTTGAAAGGAAAAAATGCAATAAGCTGGTGCTGTTTGTCAACGCATATTGCGACTACATCACCATGGCGTAAAAACTACTATAGTTTAAAAAGGTTTCATCCACCTTTTTTTACCCTGTTCAATATGGGTTACAAGTGGAAAGGGATCTAAAAACAGATATAAATATTAAAGTCATTACACTCTCGTTTGTAACGAAAAACACCGAAAATCATGGCATATATTTGGTGCTAAATGACTTTGACATATCGAAGACGCTTACAACCCAACGTGAAATGATAAGAAGCCTTGGAGTGTTTTGAAAAAACTGCCACAAAGTCATATGGGTAGTAGTTTGACCTCAAGTATTGGTGAAGAACGAAGTTTCATTTGAACATCAGCTTTATTAGAGAAGAAATTGTCGGTAGTGGAATGTGTTGACGAATGCATTATAACACTTTTACCAGTAGCACAAACTTGAGCGGTTTCAAACTATACCTTTGAAATAAATCTTTTGTTGAAACCCTGAAATTCACTGAACGAGTGCAGACATGATGTTCCAAAACTTTGTTTTATCATTATGCAATCTATTGACTTCGCCATTTCAGATATGATCACAAAATTTAAACAGCATGTGTAGAAACTAATCAAAATTTTTTATTTTGTATTTGTTTAGCCTTTCATTCATGGAAATGACGTTAATGTAAATAGAAAAAGCGTTTTGTGTGTTAGAGAAGGACTCCTCAACATTTATTTGCTAGTGACATCTTCTAATTTCTGCGGATTTACACATTTGACAGTTACTATCAGTACAAAATACCTCCAAGCTACTGCGATTGCTACCTGGCAGAAACATGGTCCACATGACCATGGAGATGGTTGTAATCGCAGCTTCACTCTTACTACCGGACACGGCAAACGGAGCAGCTAACAACATCCCACACGGATACGTCCTGGCACTCCTTCTCTTCAATATCTCTGATCTGTCATACATCGTCTCCAGAAAGTATGCATACACTTATGACCTAGCAATCATGTATGCTGATGGAGACTGGCAGGCAGTGGAAGGGGTGCTGAGCAAATACATAGCAACCGTAGGTGAATACCTCCAGACCTGGAAGCTGAAGCTCAGCACTACAAAAACGGTGGGGTCACTCTTCCACCTCAACTACAAGGAAGCTAAACGTGAGCTGAAAGGCAACTTTAACAACGAAATCCTGTCCTTCTGCTCAGTCCCGTCACCACGTGGGGGCTTTTGTGGTCTTAGTCCCCGAAAACCAAGCTCCAAGCCCCCTCAAATTGAAATCTTTATTATAAATCGGTCATTATAAATCGGTGGAGTTTTCATCAAATTTAAAATTGTCAAGCCCCCCTTAACAAACGTAAAGACCCCCTATTGAAAACTTTCTGGCGACGGTTCTGCTTCTGCTCCGAACCCAAATACCTCGGAGTAACGTCAGACAGGTCGCTCACGTATCGCCGACACCTCGAGTTACTTCGCAAAAAGTTGACATCACGCGTCGCACTCTTGAGGTGGCTCGCTGACTCGAGCTGGGTGCTTGAGCAACAACGTTGCGAACAGTCACCTTATCCCTGGTCCATTCAACAGCAAAGTATCCTGTATGGTGCCGCAGTGCTCACACCCGCCTTAACGTCCCTGCCACCAACGACGCTTTGCGAATTGTGACGGGATGCCTGCGTCCTACACCAGCGGACAACCTTCCTATCCTCGCAGGGTAGATGATGAAATGGATGCCGATTTTGCGCATTTGACCTAAGGTAACCTCGCGCGATGAAAACGCTGGAAACACTGCTTATTTCTGCGACAAGGTAGGGTCGGAGGGAAGTTTGTGCTGTACTCGACTGATTCCGTTATAAACCTAAAGTTTTATACTTTAAACCTAACGCCCATACGTAAAGCAAAACGGAAAATATGAAGAGAAAAGTGTGGACACTTGTGCAGCAACTACTACCAAAACGAAAGTCGTAAAGCTGAGAGCCGAACCGAAAAGCCTTGGCATACGAGCCCTTAAACCAATCTGTTAGGCTACGAGGTCGCTGCCGTCTGACTGATAACTCAGCATTTTATCCGAGCCGCGTCATGCCAGGCAGATCCGTAGTTACTACCTTGACGCAGAAACGAGCAGTGTTTCCAGTTTTTTCATCGCGCGATGTTACCTTAGGTCAAATGCGCAAAATCGGCATCCATTTCATCATCTACCTCCTCGCAGGCATCCAACCTGCCGAGCTTTCGTCGCAAAGCAGCCACATTGCTTCTAGCGCGCGGTAACATGGAGCCTGGACATCTACTTTACTCAGCGCTTCCCTGTCCATCGAGTGGGAATGCACTGCGTCTCAAATCGAGACACCCATTTGTCTCCTCCGTACAACAGCTCATCAGTTCATCAGATAACATCAATATACGTGCAGCGCGCTGGGCGGATCACCGATGGAATGCGGAGTGATTACACAACCCTACGAGACTCCGTACTTTCATCCCCGTCACCGGTACCCAACCTCCTGGAAAAACCCTTCCGAGAACAGTGTGGGTTCGGCTTAATCGCCTTCGCACTGGTGTAGGAAGTTTCCGCTCTTGCTTGCACAAATGGAGTATAGCCCTTCTGCGGCCTGTGAGTGTGACGCAGAAGAACAACCGGTCGACCACGCTGTCCTCGAATGTCCAATCCATCAACCTCCACATGGACTGCATAGCCTGACGGTACTGGATGATAAGACAGTTGAATGGCTGCTCAACACTTGTCCCGAGCTCTTGTGCGGCCAAGGAGTGGAATGAAAGAACTGGTTCAAACGACGACGAGAACAAAATATTCATTTTAGTTCATTTATTGGCCATTTCAATCTTAACTGTGCAATGTACATCAGCTCTTTGTCTCAGTGCAGTTTAATTGTCGCTAAGGCTTGAACGGTAAATTGTTGTGATTGATGTGAAAGTTGAAAACAGGAGACAAGCGAGAATACATTGACACAATTGGCCGGAGTGCAATAACTGCTAAATTATTTAATGCTAGAAGTTCTGTTGCAACACAAAAAAGGTAATATTTATCGTGAAAAATGTAGGCAGCAAACTGGAATTAAGATAGATAGAAATATTTTTTCTAAAATCAAGGAGGTTCTCCATGCTTTGTTCTGCAAACAGTTTTCTAAAAAATCGCTGCATAGTATTTGTCCCACATGTTTTTTTCACAATTGCAACCACATTTTCAAAAACTGACGCTGACTACAAAGATAAGTTTTTCTAGCTTTTTAAAAGCACCTATCGACGTTCAATTGTCTTCTTGTGTAGCTTTTGTGATTAGTAGTGTAAGATTTTCTGGTACGTTTGACCACTAGCCTGCGCTGTTCCGTGGGAACGCACAAGTAAACCTGATTCTCATTGGTAGAAGAGTAGGAAGTGTGGCTCCTTACTGTTACGTAATAAACGGTGTGACGAATCTCGTAGCTGTAACAGATAACGTGGTCGGCCTCGTGAGGAAAGTGCAGTTGTTTTAGCTGTGGTTTTAACGTTTTGTTGTGTACATCGCCTGACAGAAGTCACAGCGTTTCGAAACTTCGCGTTAGTGTGCTCGACTGTGTTCTCAGTAACGAATAGAGTTTCATTCGGTGCAAGGACATTTGTGATCGACGTGTCTAGTTCGGAGAAGCAGGCGAGGCGCGGAGTTCAAATTTATAAAGTACTGTAGTCAACGCCGGGACGATCGCCCGGGTAAATCTACAAGTAGCAAAATAGTTAAAAAAAGCAAACGAGTTGAAAAGTGTTTTAAATCTTAGCTGACTCAATTGTTCACATTTATTCAAAAAACATCACACAATAAAGAACTCCAACTAGCAGCATAAACAGTGGCAATACCAAAAAGTAAGATTAGGTAATAGCACATTCAACTGCATTATACTTCCAAGTTAGAAAACCACTCAGTTTGCAACCATCGCACTTCCTTGACAAACTTGTTTGTTTCATCAACTTACAAACACCTCTAAATAATACTGAAAGATTCATCACTGAATTAATTGCAGCGCAAAGTGCATTAAGGAAAGGCACTAAGATCAATAAAAAGACTGATGAAACACTAAATTATATATACTTCTTTTTCTACAAGAGATGATCATGCCTAGTAGGCGAAATGTATACTCTGAAAAATCTTAGTGCCTTATTCGTTGCTGGTGTGGCGGCCTGGAGATGGCGCCACATGCAAATAAATCGTCACCAGTATATGGCGCCCACAAGTAACAATTCATTGCGATACTCGCCACAAGCGAATGATCGAAATTCACTTATCCCTATATAATAATAGTGCAACGTATTATCGCTGGAGTGAACTCAGTGACGGATCTCTGTTGTTGCTGGTTACTTTCTTCTCCCGAATTACCATCTTTCTCTTGTGCTTGCCGCAATACTTTAAGGCAGTGCAGATACTTGCAACACTGGAAAAAAACTGTTTTATGAACAGTGCTGATACCAATTTTAACCATGTGCTGAGATAAACCTCTGAGGCTGAGCTACAGCGTGAAAGCGTTAAACTAAACCATTGACGTAAACAGAAAAGCAAACCCTAACCAAAATTTATATCAAGATGAACATTACACATAACTTATTATCGCTTTCACGAAATGAATCCAATGTAACTGAAAAACAATTCTGCGTTATTTAAGCTAAAACTAACAGGGCAGGCTGCCAACTTTGTCAGGATATCAGAAAATTGGGAATATAGATTAGCTATGGCAAGTGGCACACTGCAAATCTGCAGAGTGCAGATTAATTTTCTAATACTGCACATTACTTTTAGCACGTCAAATCCTATCAATACAGGTCATCTTGGCGCACTGTTACATTGTCATAGTTTGGTCTGCTCAGCATTGGTTTTTCTCATATGTCTTGTGCTTCTGCCCTTATCATTAGAGCTGCATTAGGTTGCTGCAAGGATTTGTACATTCCTGAACTGCGTTGCCACTCACATTTTTGCATATGCACTAATCTGTTAGTTCTTCACTCTTCATACACTCCGTACATGATATTTTGTATTGCTATACTGTGTTTGACCTTTCCTATGCATTTGAAACAAACGCAAAAAAACTGGAACCCAGATACTTGTCATCACAGAAAAGTAACCGTAACCAAGTAGGAGTCCAGTATTCTGTGTAGCTTTACCCAATTCTAGGTTATGCTGTTTGACTGCAAATATATGTCTCTGAAATGGGTTGTCAAATCAGACAATACCTTTTCAGGTAATTGAGTTTTTATATCTAAATTCCAACTATATATTTCATTGCAAAAAATGAATAGTAATACGAATAAAGAAAACCTTAAGACTCACAACCTAGCTAGACACACGGCTGCAAACTTAGTTATAGCAGAAGCAGCAATCTAGATCCAATCTTAGGCGTAGCCAGTGGAAGATCCCGTTTCTGCTCCGGCATAAAATGCAAACTCAGCCAGGAGTCCAGTCCGGGCACTCCTGTTTCGTGAGCATCTCTGCCGCAATTACTCGTGCAAGGTTATGAACAGTACACAGCGGGTGTTTGTTGGAAACTCTTCAGTATTGGGCAAACAGTCAAGTAACGCAATAGCTGCATTACCAAACCAACTGGGTATAATG